>JAABUM010001195.1_pt1 | contig 39977 bp, 75 predicted proteins | sample 5559161 | NCBI WGS metagenome assembly JAABUM01 (sample SAMN10711868, study PRJNA513369) | rock metagenome | isolation source: Antarctica rocks | place: Antarctica: Victoria Land, Siegfried Peak nord
GCCTGCACCAAAATGTGTGCCGGTCCTTCAGAACACGAATGTGACCCATACCCAGGCGGTCAGCATTCTTGTGGATGACCTTCCATAGACTCCAGCACCATGCCCATTGCCTGCAACCCAGGAGCGTCAGCTGCTTCATGTACACACTTGGGCTACGGGCTATGGGCTTGGGCTGTGGGCTTGGGCCATGCCCATGTGCTCTGCATGCACGCAACAAAACTGCACGGGCTGGCATGCACTCAGCACAAGCAGCGTGTGATATGGCATCAGGATGCGCACCGTCGACGAGGTGATGAGCACCGTCAGGTCCCGGATGAGCTGCGGGTCCAGAGTCAAGCCCAGGGTGCCGTCCCTGCGGTCGTTGCAGCACAGCACCATGAGCATTCACACCATGCGCAGTCGCCGAGATGTTCCGATGCATTGATATGCCAGCTGAAACCACACCATGCGCCTGCAGCAGGTGCGTCCCGATATCCCTATGTCATCGCTGCCGCACAAAGGTGGACTCACTTGGGTTTCGACAGAATGTACTCGTTGTCCTGCGCATCGATGATGCGATCCACCTCCGCCTCGCCGGAATGGTGGTCCCGGTGTTTTTGCTTCTCCTTCTTCTTCTCCTTTTCCTCCTTTGGCTTTACGTCCCCGGGCGTGGCTGGGACGCCGGCGCCGGCATCCGCTGCGCCGGTGCCCGCGGCCGCCTCCTCGGCACTACTGGGCTGCTGCTCCTCGTCGTCCTCATCCTTGCGGTTCTGGCTGACCTTAATGACCGTCTCCACTCGCGCCTGTAGGACAAAAGATAGCAAGCTTGCAGTGCCAGTTGATTGTCCTCTGACATTTGCGTCAAATGCGCCCATACGGACCACGGCGCACGGTTCGCACACAGCGAGACGGACTCACGTCAGCGTTCTTCGCCGTCTCGTTGTAGTTTTTGCCAATGCCCTCCTGTTTCTCCTCCGGGAACTCCTGCTCCAGCGCCTCGTCTATGATCTGAGCGATTGTCTTCTTCTCTGTGAGGTTGGCCTTCGCCAGGACCTCTGCCAGCGGGCCGGGGGCCTCCGCTATAGTATCACCGATCACAATGGGGCCCGATATGTCCTCCTCATCCAACCCTCGGCGCCGGGCTGCAGTCCCCAGCGGTGCACTGAAGGCTAGCAGGCTCAAGATGGCCAAGCTGCACAGCGAAGGGCGACCCCGCATGCTGCTGAGCCGCCCCCGCACCGGCATCTACTGCCTTCGAACAGCTACAAACGCCTGGCAGCACATGCCAAGTTGCACGTGGCCATGCTGTGTGGTTAGTAACAAGCGCGGAGGAATCCCAATCGCAACAGCCGCAGGTCCGACCTCAGCAAGGTCGCGTGCCAGCTTCCGCTGCGATCACTCCCATTCGCTTTGCAAGTGACTTCTGCGAATCGTGAGCTGCGACGCATCACTCTGCGTCACAGGCGATCTGCACTCCAGGGCGGGGAGTCGACCGCCCTGCAGTGTTTCTGCCAGCATTCGCACTGGCGATCGCGCGCACGCTGCGCAACACAAGCTATTTTGCTGCTCCGGCACATAACCGAAAGCTGTACGTGACGGGCTGAGATCAGCGCGGGTGGTGTCGGTCAAAGCGGGTCGAGTCGACTTGTTTTCAAGACGAGCACTGAGAGCGCGCTCTGGCAGCACAGCTGGCTGGTGCCGTGATGCAGGATCAGAGTGAAGCGTCTGATTCAGACGACGAAGTAGTGAGGGAGCTGGATGTCTACCTTTGCAAAGGCACGCTGCCAGAGGGATCCAAGGTGAGCTGCCGCAGGTGCCACTGCAGCGGCAGCCGGGCCATGCATGCCGCTGCATGTTTGCCACGAGCCTGGGGATGGTAGCACAGGCTTATCGTCGTGTCTTAAGCCCCGTTACGTATTGATAATTCAAGTCGTGCGATGCAGATGTACCTGCTGCAGAGCCCACTGCGGCCGCCGTGGCGGCCGTATGAGCTGGACAAAGCTGAAAACGTGCGCCTCAGCGATCACAAATTTTCCCTCAAGCATTGCATAGCTGATCGTTCACGAACGCCATGATTGCCCTTGTGGACACGCTGCAACCCAGCGCTCAGCTGCTTGGCAATGTACTCAAAGAATTCTCATCGGCGCAGGTGCAAATGAAGCCGGGTGCAGGGCGGCTGCAGCTGGACGTGCCGCTCCCGCCGATGGGGCCCAACGTGAACGCCGACGAAGTGCCGATGAAGCAGCGGAAGCACCTGCGCCTCATATCATCGCCCGCCGAGCTGCCAACGAGCTTTGCCGTCGGTGCGAGACCACGCCTTCCTGGTGTCGCAAAACGTAGAGCGCCGTTGCTGCCGGGCGCGGGTGCTGTACAGGTCGCAGTGTTGCGGCTCCCGTCGTCTAACGACACTCACGCAGAAGTCCCAATGGCTGCAGACGCGGTGCGTGACAGAGCTGTTATGCCAGTGGACGGCGCGTTGCAGCTGCTCGGATCAACCCGCTATTAATACAATGCCCATCACCACCGCCGCAGGCGCGGTGCGGGACGGGAAGCTGCTGCTGGTGCCTGTGGACGGTGCGCTGCAGCTGCGGCCCAGCATGGCGCACCTGAACGAGGAAGCGAAAGCCGCCGGCCGCCACGCGGCGGCAGAGGAGGAGGAAGAGGAGAAGCCCTTCGAGCGGCAGACCGTCAAGGTGGGGCCTCTGGCAGCAGCACCGGCAATCTCAAACAGCGTGCCACAGAAACCAGCATGTCGGCGTTGGCTGCTATACACAGTGGCCCGGGCTCATTTGTAAGAAAGATCCAGCTAGAAGGGTTCCGGTGACGCCCCTTGTAAGAAAGATCCAGCTAGAAGGGTTCCGGTGACGCCCCTGTAGGAGAGCCGTCACGGCCACCTTTTGGCTGGAGCTTTCTTACAAATGAGCCCTTGGCCCCCTTATAAGAAAGATCCAGCTAGAAGGGCACCCGTGACGCCCCTTGTAAGAAAGATCCAGCCAAAAGGGTTCCGGTGACGCCCCTGTAGGAGAGCCGTCACGGCCACCTTTTGGCTGGATCTTCCTTACAAATGAGCCCGTGGCCCCCTTGTAAGAAAGATCCAGCTGCAAGGGCTCAAGTGACGGACAGCCGTCACGGCCACCTTTTGGCTGGAGCTTTCTTAAAAAGCGCAAAGTCGCTCCTTTTCTTACAGCAATGTGGCGGATTGCACTGCTTCTCAACGTGCTGTCCGTCCGCGTTGCTGTCAGTGCTCTGCAGGCACTGTGCAACTATTTTGCTGTTCATGTAGGTGTCATGCGGCAGAGGAATGGAACTGAAACGACGAGCCCCCTTGCAGCTGTACGCCTGCGCCAAAGCCCGACTGCTGCTCGCGGATCACGTCGGTGTGCAGTGCCGCAAGACGAGCTGTAGGCAGAGGCCCTGTGTTGTTGCTAACCCATCCTAGTCTTTCAGGGGCTCAATGAAAATCAGGAAGAATATAACCGCAAGGCCTGCCGGCTGTGCGCGAGCAGGTCAGCGTGCAGCGGCGCGAGACGGAGCGGCAGACGGAGATGCGGCTCAAGTCGTACTCCCACCACGCGAAGCGGGAGGGCGAGGAGCCCTGGGTGCCGCTGCAGCTGCACGGCGCCGACTCCGCAGCCGCGCACAGCGTGTGGGGGCGGCTCACCTCGCCGGCGGAGACGCCCGTGCCCATGAACATGTCGCGCGCTGAGTACCTGGACTCTTTTGTGCCAGGTACGACGGGCCGCCCAAACACATCGGATTTGCTTTCTGCTGCTCGTAATAGGTACCACTGTCGTCCAGGGCGCCTGTGATCATGCTGTTCGAATGGCCACCACAGGTCTCGACGTAACGGACAGCGGCGTCGGGGGCTGTGGCTCAGCAGACTGCAGCGAGAGCACAATGTTCCAATGCACACAGTCAGTCCTCCGGTTCGGTCTTTCGTCGTTCCGAACGGCTGCATTTCTTCAGCCTCGCAGGCTCCAGCATTGACGACACCGGCGTCGGCGACTCGGGCTGGCCGTACGGCAGTGAAGGGCCAGAGTTCGTGGACCTGGGCGCACCAGAAGCGAGATTCTTCGATCAAAAAGATGTGACGTTTCACATTGTTGACACAGGCTCAGGCATTGACGACACTGGCGTTGGCGGCTCGGGCTGGCCGGACGGCGGCGAGGGGGCAGACGCGATGGATCTGGGCGCCCCCGATTCAGCGCCTAATCTGGCGGGCTACCCGCCGGCACTGGCGCCCATCGACCCGCACCGCCCAGTGGCGCCGGAGACGCTGCCGGGACTGCGGCAGGCGCTGACGTCGCTGTTCGCCCACCACAACGTGGTCGACCTGCCCAACATCAGGTGACGAGTTGAAGATGTGTCTGGCTACAAGTGTGATGTCCGTATGGCTGCTGCATTTGGCGCTGACGGCGCTGCTCACAGCCATGACGACGTGGTCGGCTTCCTCAACACGCAAGCAAATAAAAGAAAGTTGTGAAGCTGCAAAGTATCATGCTTCCGCATCAGGTGCCGCCAACCTCAAAGCTCACTGCGCATGCACAATGAATGATCACGCACGTCCAGATGGACTGCCGCCCTGGCAAGACTGAGACCCGCAGGACACCGCGCTTTTGCTGCTGGCTGAGCCGGATTGTACTCCGTCGCACTGCCCTCCCGCAGGCGATTCCTGCAGCAGTCGCCAGAGGCGGGCGCGGTAGAGGCGGGGCAGGCCGGCGATGCGCACCTGCGCAACGCAATCGCAGCCCTGCCGGACATGGCGCTCGTGCGCGGCCGGTTCGTGCAGACACACGTGGGCGACGGCCGGGACGACGCCCTTCGCGCCGTCGTCCTGGACCTGCTCGAGGTGAGGAGGCAAAGAAAAACGAACGCAAAGAAGGGGACACAGGAAGTAATTGTTTCCACAGAGCTATGCATTCTGACTGCCCTCCGCGCCGTCGTCCTGGACCTACTAGAGGTAGGGAAATATCAAAGGGCACAGAAAATGAAGAGTCAGAGTCAATAATGGGAGATGATAGCGGTGCACTTTGACAAGCCGTCATCCTGGACCTGCTAGCGGCGAGTGCGCATGGGTTGCACCAGATGACGAGGCGCAAAGTTGCTGGGCATTTGCGCACGGCCCATGGCAAGGCATCCTGCTTTGCTGGACGGACCCTTGGCCCTGCGCATCTGCTGGTCTGATGTCTGCTTTTTGCCACCCACCAGCACACGCTTTCAGAAGCTGGTGCAGATGGCAGCCGCCGCAGCAGCCGCAGTTCGAAACCGGCGCTCACCGCTGACCAGCTTGTCTCCGCAGGACAAGGACTCCTTGAAGCGCGGCGACATCCACAGCGCGGCCAAGGCCAAGGGCGTGACCTGGTCGGACTCCATCTACCAGCGCATCATGAAGGTGACGTGCGACAACGTCGGCAACGCGTGGGCGCTCAAGTCCGGCGACATCTCATAGGAGTGCGTGCTGATCCGTGGCGTCGGCCGTGGCACCACGCCGGGTTCCCCCTTCAGCAGAGAGGCAGACCTCAGCCAGCAGGAGGTTCAGGGTTTCAGATGCCATGTATAATTGAAGTGGTGTACATTAGATCATCAGCAAGGTCATCAGCAGTAATGTCCAGAGTCCGAGCAGGGTTTTGTGTCCTCAGGTCACGTGCAATCTGAGCGTCACCCTCGCCCCATCACGCCCCTTTGTGAAGGCCAATTCCGCGCAAAAACTTCAGACCCTCTTGCCATTCGCATCGCCACATCCGCAGTCTAATTCATCTGCTCGCTCTCGTGCATGTCGATTGCTCGTGCCGCAGCAAGTGTTGCAAAGTTGAATACGAAATTCCTCCACCAAAACTCCTCTGCGGCGTTGCAATCGTTGACGGCGTCTTGCGTCTCTGTTTCTGGTGCATCCAGTGACAGATTGCGCAGTTTCAGCACAGCCATGGGATCCGAAAAGCTGTCCACCAAAGTATGCATCATCGGCTCCGGCCCTGCAGCGCACACGGCTGCCGTGTATGCCGCCCGGGCAGAGCTGAAGCCCATCCTCTTTGAGGGGTAGGTATCCGCATGCATAGTGCATGAACTGTCGATGCACTGTCGATGCATGGCTACTTTAGAACCTAAAGTAGCCATGCCGTTCCCTTCACACAGGTTTTGACTGCTGCAGCCCTGGATCGCAGGTGGCTGGCCAACGGCATCGCGGCAGGCGGGCAGCTGACGACCACGACGGACGTGGAGAACTATCCGGGCTTCCCGGAGGGCATCCTGGGCGGCGAGCTGACAGACAAGTTTCGGGCGCAGTCGGCGCGCTTCGGCACCCAGATCTTCACCGAAACCGTCACCAGCGTGGACCTGTCCAAGCGGCCGTTCACGGTGCGCACGGATGACAAGGAGGTGGAGGCGCAGACCGTCATCATCGCCACCGGCGCCGTCGCCAAGCGCATGGTGTTCAAGGGCAGCGGTGAGGACGGTGGCTACTGGAATAAGGGGATTTCAGCGTGCGCCGTGTGCGACGGCGCCGCGCCCATCTTCCGCAACAAACCGCTGGTTGTCATCGGCGGCGGCGACTCCGCCATGGAGGAGGCCAGCTTCCTGACCAAGTACGGCAGCAAGGTGGGCTTTTGGCGGACATGGACGGCTGCCGGGGGCGTGCGTGAGCATCTGGGGAAGGCCGTCAATGGCGCGCCAGAGCATCCGCCGGCGGCTGCGGCAGCCCCTGCGTTTCGATAGCCCTGCCTGGTCCAGCACCACAGGCCAGACACCACAGACTCTTGGCAGCGGCCGGCCATGAAGAAAACCCCCGAGCCCAAAAGAGGTCACAAACTAGGCCGGCATGCCAGAGTCTCCAGCCAGGTGCATGCCGCTGATCAGGCAGTTACATGCGCTGCAGGTGTACATCCTGCACAGGCGGGACGAGTTCCGGGCCAGCAAGATCATGCAGAGCCGGGCGCTGGCAAATCCCAAAATCGAGGTGCTGTGGAGCACCGTGGCGGAGGAGGCGTACGGCAATGAGAAGGGCCTGCTGGGCGGCCTCAGGATCCGCTCCCTCAAGGACGACTCGGTGAAGCGTTGCTTCCTCTCCACTTCTCCCTCCTGTTTGCTTTCTTCTGCTGCTTGCAACCACATAGGTTTGCTGCTGGAGGTCGAGTCGAAGCGTGGCTTGCGTGGTTATGCATGGCAGCCAGGGCAGCGAGTGCAGCACCTGTCTGCAGGCGAATAGCCATCTGAGCCCGTCAGCAGTGCTGCATCGCACAGCCTGCCATCGTCGCCATGTGTTTCTTCCACTTCTGCCTCTGGAAGGGCCTGTGCTGAGCGTCAATGCGTCACTCGCTCTTTCCCGGCCGCCCAGGTGAGGGATCTGCCGGTGTCCGGGCTTTTTTTCGCTATCGGACACGAGCCCGCGGTCGGTTTTCTCGACAATCAGCTCACCCTGGACTCGGAGAAGTACATCGTCACCGAGCCGGGTGCGCCGCTTAGTCATCCTGACTAATCCCGCGATGATGTTCAACTTTTTGGATGGCGATGAATTGAAAGCCTCGGCGCCCCACAGTCAGGTGCGCCTCCTTACGTTGGCCGCTTGTTTGCTGCCATTGCTGCCAACATGCTCTGGCAGCAACATCCCCCACAGTCCAGCACGGTTTCAGCAGCTGCGGCAGCATCTGCAGGCTTCGAGTGCTGCTGTGTGCCATAGCTGTTGCTGCCGCCACTGCTGCTGCTGCTGCTGCTGGTGGTGGTGGTGTTGCTGTGGCTCTGCTGCTACGTATGGCTGCTGCACCTTCTGACGCTGCTCCTACCGCACATGCAGCAGAAGCAGAAGTGCACCCTGTGAGACTGCGCCCGCTGCGCGCCATAGCGTCCTGAACTCCACCGTGGATTGAGTCATCTCAGCACTTGCCTCTCACGACATACAGGCACTACGACAACCAGCGTCGAGGGCGTCTTTGCCGCCGGCGATGTGCAGGACAAGAAGTGGCGGCAAGCCATCACGGCAGCCGGCTCAGGTGCATTGGCGCGTTCTCATCCGCAACTTGGCCACTTATGCAGGCTCATAGCTGAATGTGGCTCTACTGTCTGACTGTGTGACCCTCTGACACCCGGCGTTCTTCCTGCATTTGTGTCCATGCCAGCAATGCCCATGTCCATGTAACGTCCATGCAAGCGCATTCACGCACTAGGGACTGCGGGACCTCTTCCTTCGGATGCAGGGATAACAATTCGTTTGCCGGTCGTGCAGGCTGCATGGCGGCGCTGCAGGCGGAGCACTTCCTCACAGCGCACGAGGTGCTGGACGACCGCACAGCAGAGGCCGCTACCGCCGACGACGACGCAAAGACGGCGCAGGTGGTGCATGCGACGGAGAACCTGAGCACGGAGGCCGTGGCGCTGGCCAACGGGCACAAGGCCAAGGAGGAGGCCGCCAAGAACCCGGTGCCCTCTTGAGCAGCTTAAGCGGCTGCCCTCATGAGCGGCAGGACGCTGCGCGGCTGTGCGCGGAAGTGCTTCGGCTTGCGCATTACGAAGAAGGGCAGCAGAGGGCAGCGGTGGCGGCGCAGGCAGGAACCCGATCCGAGGAGCTGGCCTGTCCCGCGCCGTGATCTAGGTACAAACACAGTTCATTTAGTGATGGTGGGGTTTCATTCGTATCCGCATTGATGATCTCGCCTGCAGTGGCGCCATTTTTTATTTTTGGGAGGCAATGAAAGTTGCAGTGGGACTGCAACACGATACGAGGGATGGGGAGGGTCAGTGCACCGCGTATGTAGGTGATTGCAAATGGAAGCTCGACATGTTCAGCCTGCCACCCCGCAGTTCTTAGATATCAGATCAGATGAACTGGAGTTGTCAGTCGTGCTCAGTCGTGCCGTTCAAGTGCTTATATGCGGCGGTTTGCTCCAACTGTCGCATGAAATAAATAGCGGCTGATGGGTGGGGTTTGACAGCGCAACGCTATGGGCACGAGCTCAAACTTGAAGCATTCATGTTCTGAGCTCGGCAGCGTGCCGTGCGTTGGCCAGTTGCAATGCCAGCTTTGAACGTCAGGCATGCACCACAGCCCCATTGCGGTGCTCCTTCAGAAAGCCCTCCGCCACCGACATGTCGTCCGGCGTCGTGACCTGCGCGCGCAATCAGTCTCATCGTCCAATAACCATCAACATTCTCACGCTGCAGATGCCGGCTGCTGTCTGGTTGGTCAGGCCATGCTGCAAGGCGGCTGTCGTTCCGCAGAGCATTGGACATTCGAATTCGAAATTTGTGGCTCGCCACACATGATGCGCTTACGATTGACAATCAATGCTGTCAATGCTGTATCAGCGGCACCTTGATGTTAGAGTAGGCGCCATATGTGATCTTGACGCGCTCCCCCAGCGCCTCGATGATGGACACATCGTCCGTCACCTCCAGCGCATCGCGCTGCACCAGCTCGAAGCCCGAGCGCAGCAGCGCCGGCCGCATCACCTGCGGCAGGAAAGGGGCGTGTGCTTTGACTATTGTGAGTTCGATGCTGTCACCGAAGAAGCTGCATCCAGCCGGCCTCATCCCCTGCAGCGCGAGAGAGGTGCGCCCTTGCGGTGCGGTTCGCAGAGCACCCTGGATTGTGTATGATAAACGGCTGCTCGACGCGGTGGCGCAGCACTCCAGCAGCAGTCATCATCACAGACGCCGTGCCCTGCCTATGCACTGAGCGCAGCCAGCGACGGCGCTTGGGGACCATTCGGCGTCGGGCACGGCGCGGCAGGATGTCAGGCGCACGCGCCTGCGGCGTCTGCACCTCCACCAGCCGGGAGCGCTGCAGCGTCTTGACGACGTTGCCGTCGCCGTCCACCTCCTTGATGGTGGGCTTCACAGCCACGCCCAGCACCGCGGCACCCACCTGCAGCTAGGCTTCTGACCTCTCAGTTGTAACATCAGGTATAGAAGCCTGGTATGCAGAAACTTCATACCCAAGGACGGCCGTCCATATCCTTGATGGTGGGCTCCACCGCCATGCCCAGCAGCACGGCGCCCACCTGCAGGCAGGGTTCTGACCTGTAAGCTTGTAAGACATTGATACTTGAAAGAGATAGCCGTCCAGCTCCTTGATGGGCTTCACGGCCACGCCCAGCAACGCGGCGCCCGCCTGGCGCCAGGGGAACACTGCCAAGTGTCAAGTTGGAGCATCTCTTCCACCTGGCTACAGTTCCCGTCGCTAGCGGCAGCCAGTCAGCAACGGCCCCCATGACGAGATTCAGCCCCAGCATCGGCCTCGTGCGCATCTGTACCTCAAGCCTGTGCATCTTCATGCACCAACAGATAGCGTGGCTGGCGGCACCTGCAGGCCGCCCAGCAGGCAGCGGGAGTTGCTGTCCTCCGCCACCGTGACGAGGTGCAGCTACAGCAGCCTTTCAGGCATCTGCTGTGCAAGGTCCTTGGGGCTCTCGGCGCAACAGAGTGCATGGGAGCACCTGCAGGCCGTCCAGCATGCAGCGGGAGGCGTCCTCCGCCGTCACCAGCGGCCGCGCCGAGTCGTGGATGGCAACCAGCAGCGCATCGTCTGAGATCGCCTGCAACGACAGACTCATACTGTTGAAGAAACACCAGCGAGAGACAGCGTGTCATAACTGTGGGAGCGAAAAACAGCTGCCAAAGTGACTCTTGTGACCATTTGTGAATTGGTGCGCTGATGTGACCCGCTGCAAGCCCTGAAACGCGCACCTGGAAGCCATTGTAGACGCTGTCCTGCCGCTCTTTGCCCGGCCGCGCAAACTTGATTGGCTTGCTCTGCCCCGCCGTCAGCTTGCCCAGCGCCTCTGAAAACACTTCCCTGCGCAGATGTCATGTAGCAATTGTACAGAGGCCGATGGCGAGCCATAATGCCCAGCAAAGACAATCCCCAGCGTGCTTGCGCTCTGACAGCGAGCCTGTCCTTACTCAACTTTCGCCCACCTGTACTCCTCCTCGCACACCACGACGATCTCGCCGACCTCCGGCATGCTGGCAAACGTCTGCAGGCTGTAGGTGGCGATCGGCTGCCCCAGGATCTTCAGGTACTGCTTTGGAATGGGGGCCTGTCGCAGAAGGCAGAAAGCACTTGGACATCCAAAAGCAGACGAGACGAAGTGCAGGACACTGCGGGCTGCGGCACGCCATCACACGACTTACCCCCATGCGCTTGCCGACGCCGCCGGCCAGCAGCACAAGGCTCACAGAGCCGTCGGGAACGGTCAAGGCGTCCTGCAGACACAGTCGAAGGAGTAGGCTGAGCGAGTCGTCACGTGATGCCGGTCATCCTGTGAAGCATGCCAACAACGACTTTCACGACTTTCACAAACCGACGTACTGCTGCGGGCACCGACTGCGAGCGGCACACGAGCCGTTGGTTCGCTCGCCGCCGGCTTGCGCAGTGGCTGCCAAGTTGCCGGACGAGGTGTGTCAACACCAGCCTCCGCTCGGCTGTGCGCGCCACCGCTGCAGGTCAGGCAAGCACGATCAGGGCCTGCATTAGTGCAGCATGCAGGCAGGCATGCGGCGAAGGGTGCCGCTGCGGATATTGAATGCACCTCACCTGCGGCGCATGCTGGCTGCCGGCGATGGTTCGTGCGTACCAGCCGCAGTTCTGCGGAGCTGCTCGCTGCGCCAGTGTGACACCTCGCTGATGACTGCATCATGCCGGCCAGGAGATGTGGCACCGTGCCCCACGCAGCCAGTTGTAACACAGCTGATAAGGCTGCGAACTGTCAGGCAAGAGGCTGCACACAGTCGATACCAGAAATGTGACCGAGCAATCGCAGAAAACGCCTGATCACGTCTTAAGCGTGTTTTGACGAAGGAACACTGCAGGTGGCAACGTGATCGCTGCGACGGACAGTGCTGCCAGAAAAGGTGTGTGTATGGATACACTCTTGGCTGAGACTCACACAGAGTGTCAGAGCAGTGTATTGCACTCGTAAAAGCATGCAATGCCTCATCGGCCGGCTGGTCCGGTGCACGTGAGCCGAGCCGAGCTTTTTCCCGCCACCGGGGACTCGCTGAATTCAAAACTCGCAAGGCAACCTCCAACAGCTGCAATGACCGTTCCGGCGGAGTTAGGGTCTGATCACCAGACTGCCCACGTTTGGGATCACTAACATTCTGTGTTTGCACCCTTGCGCCTTACGCAGGCGTCCAGCGCTGTACACAACGCAGGCAGTCGACTGACCCGCGAAGCAGAGCAGTTTCGGCCAAGGGTTTTTGGTAGACAAGCGTGCGCTGCGGGAACCTACATCAGGGACCTGCCTCGGCGCAAAATGGACTATCATGTCCATGCCGCTCATCCAGCACTAGGGTTGGCAGCTATGGAGTTAGGGCCGGTCACGTTGTCAAAAACTTTCGGCCAAGGGGAGACAGATTTGTTCAGGTTTCCAACAATAACGTCGCGGGTGGACTGTGACGGAGCCGTAGCATGGCGACCGCGTTCGACCGGGAGGAGCTGGAGGAGATAAAGTTCGCGGCGTACCGAGAGCTGCAGAGCGGGCTGCGGGCGATGGGCCTGCCGGCAAGCGGGTCAGTTGTTCACCCAGCGTTTCCGACCGCGGCTTGATGCTACGTTCGGTTGCAAACAGCACAGCTCCCTGCAGTCCTCTGCATACAGCGTTGCAGGCACTCGCTGCGCCATGCCGACCGAGCGACGGCAATCAGCCTGATTGAACTTTGGATTGTAAACATCTGCTCAGGGTAGTGGCTATTACGCGAGCCCGGGCCCTGTCGATCCACACCCCAGTTGAATCACCTGCAGAAGTCTGATTGTGAACTACTTGCTGCCTACTGCACACAGCAAAGCAGAGGTGCTGCGTGAGCGCCTGCTGGAGGCGGTGCAGGCGCGGCAGGCCAAGGACGCAAAAAAGCAAGCCAAAGCGGCCGCCAAACTGCCGCTGGACGAGGGGCTGGCCAGCCCTAGGTCGCCGCCGGGCACCAGCAGGCGGCATCGCAGCCTGAGCTCGCTGCAGGACGGCGCCAAGGTTAGTGCCGCAAATCTGCTCCAATGGGTGCACGCATCAGCTGGAAGCAGCATGGTGCAAAGCGGCAGCTGCCGCCGCAGCGGCTACAGTTCTTTGTGGGTCCAGCACAGAAGATGCTGCAACTAGCCATCGTTCGTTTCCGCGTGACAACCGCAGTTTCATAACCTGGCACGATCTCTGTCGCGTCATCACCGGCAGGAGAAAGTCACCGAGGTGGCGGGGCAGGCGGCGGACGTTGCGGCGGAGGTGGCGCACGTGGTGAAGGAGGCGGCGGCGGCGGGCGCGGAGGACCTGAAGGTGGCATGGGAGGCCGCCGCGGAGCACATCGCGCCTGTCGAGGAACCGGCCGCCGAGACAATCGCAGCGGCCGCCAACTGGACGTCCGACGTGGTGAGCCACTAGATCTGTGCATCAGTTTGGATCATGCGAATCTTAAACGTGTTCACAGGCCATTGCGACAGCGACGATCACCAATGGACTACAGAGGGCAGCGGCCGGGCACATTACAGCGGCACATCGCAGCGTGAGGAATGCGTCAAGACCTCTGAGATAGGAGCTGGTGCGCCGCAGTGGTCGCGCGTCAAGGCGGGCTTCGCGCGCTGGCTGCCGGCCGGCGACCTGCCGCGGCTGCCGCTGCTGCTTGTTTTCCTGCTGGGCGCCGCGCTCGGCGTCGGCCTCACGATGCTGGCGCACCCGCACGCCTGGTGCGTCGGTTTCGTGGTTTTCAACGGTTGCAAGTTCTTCACGTCGTTCAGCAACATCCTTTCGACCTGGCACAGCTGCCGAGACCAATTGCAGCCAACGACGTGTACCTCAGCCCTTCGGAGGTTGACCAGTGCTGTGCTCATGCAGGCATGACCTGCGGCAGCAGACAAATGACGCCGCATCAAGGGCCAGCTCAGGCGCTGGCAGCATGTACCGCACCGTCAGCGAGACATTCCTCGAAGCCTTCCCGCGGGGCCAGTGGGCACGGCAGGTGTGCACCTTTTTACCTCTGCTCAAGCTCTCAACTGTGCCTGGCACATCTCCAGCTGGCTCCGCAGCCAGACGTGAAGCATGACTTGAGTCACAATCCTCTGTCTGCAAGCAACCTGCGTTGCGCAGTGCCTGCCGGCGGCCCGGTACCTGATGCCGGGCCTGCTGCCTGCCGCGCAGGGGCATGACAGCGCGATGCCACTGCACTGCAGGATGGCGGTGTGGACAACGGCCCTCCCGGCGCTGCTGCCGCCGCCTGACGGGCCGTGGGCCGGCCTGTCCGCCGACTTGCGCGCCCTCTCTGACCCGGGGGGCGCGCCACTGCACAAGGTCTGCACCCAACGTCTGTCGAGCTGAACACCGTCGGCACTCAGATCGACGAAAGCAGCAATGCTGAGCAGACACCTCGTGTTGCGCGCCTGCAGAGCAGAATTGCGACGTGCATCAACGAATGTCACGAGCATCAGCGCGAAAGCCTGTGATGCATGGCGCACTGCTGCCTGGAAAAGAGGCGCCAGCCTGCACAGCGCTCCTCCTTCGACAAACCCAGGGGCTGGGCCTGCTGCTGGCGTGTGAGACGGCGCAGCAGTGCGCCGCGGCAGTGGAGGGCTTTCGGCTTCGCATCCCAGCGCCCTGCGCCAACTGCCTCCTCCACATCACGGTGCGCCAACCTCCCCTGACACAGCGCTGAACTGTAGGTTCATTCATCCCCATCGATCGCCTTGTCGCTTCCCCTGGCACAATGCAGCCTGTGCAGGCGCAGGCCTGCGACCTGCGAGACAATCTCTCCATGCACATGATGCGGATTGTGCGGCATGACTCCATAGCCATGAGATTGAACAAACGAAACTGACTTATCCGTGCTTGCGCCGCAGGAGGAGCAGTTGGCTCAGGGCAGGGCGGAGGCGCGCGGCGCGCTGCAGCGGACGCTCGTGGACACGCTGCGCCGCTGGCCGCACGCGGTCGTCATAGTCGATGCGGCGACCCTGGCAGCGGCGCCGGCCGCGGCGCTGCCGCCGCTCATCAACGCGCTCAGCGAGCGGGGCCACTTCCAGGACGCAGGCACGCAGGTGTCCACGACGCAGGCGCTGTATATTGTGACCATGACAGCGCCGGAAGAAATCATGGCGGCCGCAGGCGATGACGAGGACGCATTCAAGTCTGCCGCCAAGGCGCACTTTGTGGAGCTGCTGTCGAGCGCGAGCGGCGGGCAGGCGCGGGGGCTGGCCGAGGTGCTGCGCCGGCGGCTCGACTATGCCGCGCCTGTCGGCGGCCACCGTTAGGCAGCGGCTGCGATTGATGATGGATCCCAAACTGCAGAACCGCCGTTGCTGTTGAACTGATTTCGGAGCCCGCTGGGACTGCTGGCTCAGTCTGCTCAGCGTGTTGTGGTTTCGCTGCGCCTAGACATCTGAGAGGAAGGTGCTTCTGGAGGGGTTTGTTGTGTGAACAAAGAAAGTGTAGTTAGAAGGTGTAAAGACGCCCTGAAAGACATTCACGCAAGCCTGGAGAGATCATATCTGCACGATGATGCAAGCTTGCGGCATTCCTTGCCTCCTTAGGTTTCTTCAGGTACCTCGAGTGCACGACAAACAAAGCAAATGCCTGTACCATTAACACATCACAGCTCACACGATCACAAGAGCTGTGCGTTTCACTGTGACATCAACAGAAAAGGCTGCAGTTCCAACACGGACAGAAAACTAAAGTCACGCAGCGAGAATGCGGCGGCAACAAGCTGGGTGTGCCAAGTGCCTCCCAGCTGCCAACACGAGACGGCAGGGGCTGTTTTCAAGCACTTATTGTGAACTTGGTGCCAGGGGTAAAGCGGTTGCTGGCAGGCTCCGCGTCCGCGGGCGCCGCCTCTGCGGCGGCCTCCTGCCAGCCTTCTTGCACATCGGCAGCCGGCAGCGGCGCCACGCCGTTGACCGAGGCCGGGTGCGACGGCAGCGGCACGGGCGTCGCCGCATGCTGCGTGCTGGGCTCGACCGGCGTGCCGGCGGTGGTCTCCGCCCTGCGAGGAAGGATCGCAAGGCAGTCAGCACGTGTTGCAAGCAACATTCCAGCAGACGCTGCACACAACGTCGAATGAGCCTGGAGGTGCTGTTCCGGCCCTGTATGGAGGTGGCCTGGGTGCCAGAGCAGCGAACCTCAAGTGCATTTTGCAGGCTCAGAAGGGAGTCTGCAGCCGGCAGGGACAGGCAGGAGCAGGGGCCTCCTTGCAGCTCATGAAGAGGAGCGCACTTTCTTGCGGCCTTGCGGGAGCGGCGCTCCTCCAACAGAAAGGCGTCGGCCTCCACGAGCAGGTGGCCCAGGTCGTGCGAGCGCTGGGCGAGGTCCGCCTTTGCAGCCGCCACCTCCTCCTTGCCCTCCAGCATCGACTGGCTGCTCTCCAGCAGCGCGCTCATCCACCGCCGGTACAGCTTGTGCGTCGCCTCCGCCTTCTGCTCAGCGGGGACACAGGGTTGTCAGCCAAAGGCACAGAGGGGAAAAAGTATGCGGGTAAGGGCGGAAGGATCTCGGCCTCGGCGGAAGAGGTGTGCTTCGCTCACTGGAACGAGAGCCACGCCAGGCCTGCAACTGATTGGTCATCGATCCGGGTCGTGCACAGACCACAGCTCCCCTGGTCAATGCATTCGAGTGGCAACGACCTTTGATGGCACGCAGATGCCAAGGAGAGAGCTCAATTTGAAGGTAACAAGGGAGTGCGAACCTGCTGCGAGGCAGTCATGTCGGCGAGCTGGTCATCGAGCGCGTCGGACACAGCGTACATGGAATCAAGAGGTAGAACCTTCACATAAGGCGGACTGTGCTATCAACAGAGAGGCTCTCAACCTGCTGCGTGGCGGTCATGTCGGCGAGCTGGTCGGTGAGCGCGCCGCGGGCGGTACCGGCGGCCTTGACCTGCGCCTCAAGCGCCGCGACGCGCGCCTCAAGCGCCGCCGCCCGCTCCTTCTCCGCTGCCAGCTCGCGGGCGGCGCCTTCGTCCACCACCGTCGCAGCTGCGATCGGCACATGAGGAGGGTCAAATGCAGGAAACACGACCTGTGCTCGGCAGCGTTGTCGCCCGGGGGTGACCAGGCGACATCTGCAGCTCTGTCAACAGGCGGCTACTGGCTTGAGATCTCTGGTGTCAGCATGGTGCATGTCTCGCGGGTAAATGATACAAACACACAGCTGCACGCCAACGGGCGCGGACACAGAAGTTGGGCGATCCCAGGGCAGGCTGCCAGCGACGGGGTCTCACCTGGTGCTGCCGGCGCAGGCGCGGCCACGGCCGCGGGCGCGCGGCGCGCCTTTGGCGTGCGGCTCGCGGAGCGGCTGGCCGAGCGGCTGTAGGAGGAGCTGGGGCTGGTGCTGTACGACTTCTTGCGGCTGGCACGGCGGTGCTTGCGCCGCCCCTCCCTCGGCGCCGGCTCCGGCGACCTGTCAAGGAGGAGGCGGACTCTGTCAGGTGAGGCTCTCCGCTGCATGGTGTGACACCAGCACTGATGGTGTGACACCAGCACTGAAGCTGCCTGGAAGGAGCGAGCTGCACAGGGCAACTGAAGCAGAGCTCGGCCCCAGAAGGTGCACAGGGTCAGAATGAATGCGTTGAGCGCCAGGCGCACCCGGACACTGAGCGCCGGCGCTTGCTGGGCGGGCCGCGGCCGCCAGTCGGCGGGCTGAAATCGCCGGCGGCGGCGACGCGATCAGAGGGATACGGACCAGGCGGCGGGCCGCCGCGGCCGCCGCCGTTAAACCCAAACCTGCCCCCTCGGCCACCGCCGTTCTCGAACCTGAAACATGCAGAAGGCCATGTCATGAGCTTTCGCAGTTGGCGCTTGTTGCCAAACACGTTGCGCGAAGTGCGAGTCAGTCGTATACAATGGCTTGACAGCAGTCAACTGTGCCAGATTGCCAATTTGATATGCGCTGGTGCACAGCATCGCCACCAAGTATACCTGTTCCTCAGTACCAACTCGAAGTTTCAGCGTATAGAATGTGGCGCCATAGGGTAGGCATCAGAACCGCCCGGCAAGTGTAATAAAAGTGTGGCAGTCGTAGGTAATTTTGATATGTTTCTGCTCCGCAACGGCCGCAAGGCCTGACATCTTCCGATTGGTATCAGCCGAAGCACTGGTGGAGGATTCAGCTGGGTCGACAGTGCGGAAACACAACTTTGTGTGACGCAATATCAGCGCTCAGTGGGGGATGCCAGTGCGTTCAGTGAGCCAGCGCAGCAGCCATGTGAACACTGATAAAAAATGAAGGTTTAGGAATGTGGAACCCCCTGCACCTGCTGAAGCGCAAGCAGCGAGTGCTCATTGATGGACCAGGTGTTGCATCAAGCATCACTAAACCACATGGCATCACCGGCAAGTGCTCTGTGCCGACGCAAAAGCACAAGTTGTGTGGGATGATGGGAGATGCAACAGCACACCTGCCACCGCCACGACCCCGCCCGCCGTGAAAGCCGTCGTCAAAGCCTCTGCCTCCGCCATAGCCGCGGCCGCCAAATTCACCCCGGCCGCCATAGCCGCGGCCAGGCGGGCCATAGTCAGGCGGCCCTCGGCCATAGCCCTCATTGGACCCGCCATAATTGCCGCTGCCGCCGCCCGTTGGGCCGCTGCGGGGCCCGCCTGGATTGTACTTTGCCATGTTGCAGCGAATCGTGCGGCCGTCCAGCAACTGCACAATAGGAAGCGCAGAGGGTCACAGACTCGGCGACGCTCCCTGTGTCATAGCACGTGGAATCTGCAGCTCGGCGATGGCTCTGAAGCTCGAAACATCACACGGCAAGAAGCGCACGGCAGTGCTCTGCAGCCAAGGCGTGTGCTTGTGAGGGTGCGCACCTTGCCGTTGCAGCCGGAGATGGCATCATGGGCGTCGCGCGGGTCGTCAAACTTGACAAACCCGTAGCCCTTGGACCGGTTCGTGTCGCGGTCAATCACCACCTGCAACAGGGAGGCAAATGAACCGCTCGGTTACCTCCCGCCAAAGCTGCGATTGCTAGCCTGAATCACAGCCTCAGGACTTCTGATGCCTGCAGTTCGTGCAGGATTGCAAAAGCGGTTCAGGGAGCAGCATTCGAGGTGATCAATGTGGCAACTATGCATTTGCCGCAGCGGTCATGAGACCAGTGAAACACATGCCTTCGTCTCCAGGACGACGCCAAACTTCTCAAAGTAGTTCTGCAGCGACTTCTCGTCTGTGTCAAAGGAGATGCCGCCCACATAGATTGTGGACACCTGTGCGATGCAAGTCTCAGGACAGGATCATAATTTGCAGAGCATCGAAAAGAGGAGCATAAGAGAAGCTGCTGTCAGCAGGCGATTGAACATGCATACGACAGTCGCAACTGTTAGCTGAAAGTAGAGACAGTGAACGCATGCTCACCCGCTCTCCGCTGCGACCATCGGGCGAGTAGGATCTGCGGTCACGACTGACGGATCGACTGTAGCTGCGCCTGCCAGGAGAGTATCGCCCAGGTCCCGGAGACCGACTGCGCGACGGGCTGCGGCTCATTTTCGCGCGCGAGGATGTCCAGTCGTCCCCGTCAACACGGATGTTCGTGTCGGAAAAAGGGCTTGCAAGTCGCAAACTTCGCACACGTGTCAGGCAAATGCAAGGGAATGCATGCCACGCGCTGAGAAACTTGTGTGGGTTGCGTTTTGCAAGTGCAGGCTGTGGTTTGTGAACGCCATTCCGATCGGACGCAACCCAAACGCCAGATTGCCGCCAAATTAGGGTGGATTACTAAAATCTAACACCACGTAGTGTAGCGAGCTCGCTCGAGGTACGTATCCGTTTCGCGTGCTGCAAGCCTGCTCACACCAAAACAACCTGATATCGAAGCGCTGCAGCAGCACATACATGTGCTGCACGGCCTAAGCTGCCGTGTTTTATTCTAATATAGCACCATCCAGTTCAAACTACGACACCAAGGAGACGGACTGCTAAAGGCGTTTGATCCGCTGCAGCAGGCCGTAACCAGACTTTGCATCAACACAAACGCTTGGAAACATTCACCAAGCTTGGTGCAACTTGGCTGGCACTACACTTGTAGCGCCGCAGCGCCAGTTGGCAGCCGGGGCTGCAGCTTTGATAGGTGCTCTGTTGACTGCCGGTCCCGCGTTCGAATAAAGCAGGAGCGATTGCAGCTGAGTCCCGGCGGCAGCTGAGTCCCGAATTCATCGCCTCCGGCGAGCGTTGACGGCAGGGCTCGGGCTGGCATGGCCTACAATGTCGATTTCGACTCGCCGTCGTGGCAGTCCACCTCGCGATCCGAGAACAAAAAGCATCTCGAGCTTGACGGTGTCCGCGTCAAATACACAGGTCAGCCTGCTGCCGCTGTGAACCTCTTGAATCGAAGCATGAAAAGTTTCCATCCGCATCTGCCGCGGCCACTGCCAGAAGTGAGCCCTCATGGCACAGTGCTGAGCATGCGGTACATCCCAGAACCGAGTGTCGTGCGTTTGATGTGAGGAAACATCGTTGCATTGCATCCCGGCAGGGCCCGGCCACCATGACGCAGACGCGGCCAGCGTGCGTACCAGCATAGCCATCCCGCAGTCCTGCGGCCTGTTCTTCTACGAGGTCAAGGTCATCAGCAAGGGGCGACATGGCTACATAGGTGGGTGGCGGACCCTGAGCACGACAGCAACATCATCCATGTTTGGCAACAGCACTCAAGTTGCGCGTCGTGTTCTGCAGATGCGCCTTTCTACGTATATGGCCCTGCATGGCTCTCTGAGAGCATCCATTCCCCACTTGCAGGCATCGGCTTTTGTGTGGCAGACTTCCAGCCGGACCGGCTGCCGGGCTGGGAGCCGCACTCGTACGGCTACCACGGCGACGACGGCCATGCATTTCAGGGCTCCGGCAAGGGCTGCGCCTTTGGCCCCACCTACACCACAGGTATTCAAGAATCGCATCTTGGAGTGGAGGCAACCCTCTTCTGCGGGACTCCAGTCAACTAGCGCACCCCCAGAACTTGGTTGCCCTGTACATGCAAACAGCCCTTCCAGGCTGGGGAGCGCTCTGTCTCGCAGCTCACATGAAGCTCACGTAAACCTGTGTCGTACATGCAGGAAACTCCTGTTGGAGAGGCAAAAGCTGCAGAGCGAAGCGTTGATGTCTCTACACAACGGTGTCGTATGTGCAGGGGACATCATTGGCGCGCTGTGGAACCGCATCGACCGCACCATCAGCTTCTTCAAGAACGGCGTCAGCCTCGGCATCGCATTCTCAGACATCGCAGAGGACCGGCTGTACCCCACAGTCGGCCTGCGCACCACCGGCGAGGAGGTCTGCCCTTGCTTCCCTACACGTGATTACACCGACGAGCTTGTTGTTGCGGGGAGCAACAGATCAGGATGTGCATGTCAGATTGTCAGTGTGCATCAGGCAGAGCCAATTACAATTCATGACCTTAGCCGCTGGTCGGATGCGCAGATCACCGCCAACTTTGGCACGGAGGCCTTCGCCACAGACCTTGGTGAGATCCGGGCGGATGTGCGGCAGCGGCTAGAAGATGTGGTCGCTGCCACCCCCATCCAGCAGAGCGCAAAGGTGGACCCAAGCTGTTTCCATTTTGCTACGAAATTTGGCTGCGCCGCCTTGCTCGTCGTCCCAAATAGTGCCCGCCCACCGCGGCCCTTCGCCCTGCAGACGCCTTTCGCTCTTACATTGCAACCTCACCTGACGACACAAAGCCAACATAGAAAGTCTCCAAATCCCCCTGCAGCCGTCGTACCTGCTGGAGGAGCTGGTGTTCGGCTACCTGACGCACAGCGGCTTCTCGGAGACGGCGCGGCTCGCAGCACGCGACATGCTGGGCGGCGCCCGCGAGGTGTCCGCCTTTGACGTGGAGTCCGTCAAGCGGCGGCGCGAGATCTCGGACTGCGTGACCGCCGGCAACGTTGACAGGTGCAGAGTCAGCCTCTTCGAAAAGTATGCAGCCATATGGTGTGACCGCCTTGGTGAATGAAGCTTTGCAGCATTCGTGCATGGACTCTGAATTGGTCGCTGGGCCGCTCGGCGCCTGGACAGACAGACAGGTTCCGTGAGCGCAGGGCAATTGCGCTGACAGAGGAGCTAGCGCCGGGCACGCTGGAGGCGTCGCCCGCCATCCTGTTCCGCCTACACGTGCAAATCTTCCTGGAGCTGGTGCGGCCCTCAGTGTCTCCCCACCCGGACAGCTGCTGCAGTCCTTGTATCAGCAAAGCGCAAATGCTTGATTCTTCACTCGTGCATTCGCCGATGCTCCAGTCTGCGCATGCATGTTGCAATGCTGCCAAACCTGCTGGCAGGCCCTGAAGCGGATGCATAGCACGCCGAAACTAGTCAACACCGCCGTGCATTGAAGCTCGGCTGCTGATGTCCAGATCCGGCAACGAAAGGACTGCGAGGCGGTGGCGTACGGGCAGGAGGTGCTTCGCGCCGCGTGCGCCGGCAAGGCCGACGAGGAGCTTCTGTCGGAAGCGGCGTCGCTGCTGGCCTGGGAGGATCCGGCCACCAGCCCGACGGCCCACCTGCTGACGGACCAGCACAAGGCAGTCATGGCGGCCGACCTCAATCGCGCTATCCTCAGCCACCAGGTAGGGTGGCATTGACGGAGACCAGGTCAACGCGACGAAGTTCTGCTTTTGGCCGCTGCAAGGTTTGCCGTTTGCAGCACAACGGAGCCGTGATCGTTCTCATGATGCTGATGCTGCTGTGCAACTGCTGGACGCAGGGCGGCCAGGAGAAGTCTCCACTGGAGCGTTTACTACGTCAGCTGGTGTGCTTGGCTCTTGTTTTCAGTCAGCACATTTGTCCTCCAAATGCAATGTGAATCCGAGACGATTGTGCAGACCTCCACTTGCATCGCCAAGGCGCAGGGTCCGAGCTTTTGAATTTTGTCGTGTCACGCTCTGCAGAAAGCGACGCAGCAGGAGCTAGAAAAGGCTGGCCACCCCATCGCTTCGGTCATCGACCTGCAGAAGCTCACGTCCTTGACCAGGCGCTGAATTCCGGCGCACCTCTGTGATCTTTTATGTGTGGGGCCATATCAAAGCTCGGATGGCAAACGACGTACTGATTGATCGGCGTATGTCCTATGTTTCGGCATTTCGCATCAGCGTTTTGAGTGGGAGAGGGTTTACAATCAAATAGGTGGGTGAAACAACCAAGTCTTGGCGGGCAACAAATCCAGCGCCAATACAGAGTCTATCAAATTTTCAAACTCAACATATACAAAGAATATGCATTGTACCCCGGCGAACGCAAGCGTCTCTAGCTTTCTAGCTAGCAAGCTAAGTACACAAGGACATGCGGCGTGACTGCTGAAAGGCCTCAAAAAGCGCAACATAAGGTACCATATTTCGAGCACCGCTAGGGTTTCCGCCATTATTGGGATTTGCGTCACCTCGGAAGCCAGGCGAGTCCCCACTGCTCTCGAGCTCACTTTGCTGCACCAGTGAAGAGCCCCCAGCATTGCGAAATTGCAGCTTGAGGGATGTGCAGATGCGTTTGATCCGCTGTGCGCCGCTGAGCAGCGGCCAGCATGCCCCTCACGCGCCATGTGCAGCAAGGTCCATCAAGGCTTCGCCTGCCGGAAGCCCCGACGTTCAGGCCCAGCCCCGAGGAGTTTGCCGATCCCCTGGCATACATTGCGACCATCAGGGGCCGGGCGGAGCCCTACGGCATCTGCAAGATCGTGCCACCCGGCTTCAAGCCACCATTCTGCCTGGAGAGGAAAGTCCGCTTTGGCACCCGTGTGCAGCTGGTGCACGAGCTGCAGGAGCGGTCAGAGGATCCAGCACTCGATGCAACGTTCCAGCAGCAGTATGCGGCCTTCCTGCAGCAGCTGGACAGGAAGGCACCCGCTGCGCCCAAGCTGGGCAACCAGGTCGTGGAGCTGTGCCGCCTGCTGCGCGTGGTGGGGCGCAAGGGCGGTCATCGGGTTGTGAATGATGCAAAGGCGTGGCGAGACGTGTGCCGGCTCATGGGGGTGCGCCTTGCACCTGCTGCACCTGACCTTTTAACTCTTGCATCGTGGAAGGCTGCATCCCATGCCAGAGCAGCTGTGCAGCACTTGCTGCGCCTTACCCTGGGCAAAAGTAACATGTTTCGACATCCTGCGGGTTGCTTCTATCGAGGCTTGTCTGGAAGTCTGGCAAAAGCACTGCTGCACACAACACATCGGACCGCAGGCTTGCTCACCAGCTCCGCGAGCGTAATGCTGATTGACCTGCCTTGCCTGCAGATCAAGGACACCAGTAGCCAGGCCGCGTCGAGCGTGCGGCTGCTGTACGAGAAGCACCTGCTGGCCTACGAGCAGCACTGCGCTGCACAAGTTGCACGCAGGGCAGCAGGCGCCCGGGCGCCGGCGCAGCCCGTCAGCGGCGAGGTGGGCGAGCGCATGGCCGCGCAGATCCTGGAGGCCATGCTCAAGGCGGAGCCTGAGGATTTTGCGCTCGTCGAGCCGGACAACCAGCCCGCGGAGCCGCCCGCAAAACGCCGAAAGGTCAAAGCAGAGGTGTGCTTTCGGGCTGCAGCATGCGACAGTATGTTTCAACAACATCCATGTCCACTTTGGACCTGGTCTGCTGCGCCTTTCGATCGCAAGAGGCTGGTGCGAGTTGCACTGGCCTTGCAATCGTGTCGGCTCGGTGTGGACCGGCAGCTCTCCTGTGCGCCTCCACATGCCAGATCGCACCATAGAAGTTGCTGCACCATGCGGCGCGCATGGCGTCAATATCGCCGGGCCGCTGTCGATATCGCGCTGGCCTGTCGTGCAACACTCTCCGACATGTTTTCCGACACCGTGCGCGATGGTCACGTATGGGGACACGCTCGTCCAATCGCGTGCATGAACAGTAATAAAGTGAATCGCGTGACTGAAGCTGCTTAGCGTGCATCGCGCACTGCATCTGAAGCGCCATCAGTCTCGAGGGTCACATGCTGGAAGTAGTTGCTGCTTCCTGTGGCAGCAGTTGGTGCACATGCAGATGCTACAACAATCAAACTGAGCTGATTTGGCACGACAGCATCTGGAAGCGCTCTAAATGATCAATGCTGACGATGTATGCACTTCACGACTGCCGCGCAGACGCCGGGCAAGGGCCGGAAGGCGGCCAAGGCGGCGGCGTCCGGTGCGGGCGGCGGCGGCGGGCGGTCCGGTATTAAGGTGCCCGCCAACATCCATACCCTGGTATGCGAGCTGTGCGGCGGCGGCCAGCGGGAGGAAGCCATCATCCTGTGCGACGCCTGCGACCGCGGCTGCCACCTGTTTTGCCTGAACCCGCCGATGGCGACCGTGCCGGAGGGTACCTGGACCTGTCCGCTGTGCATCGGCGAGGCGCACGCGGCGCACGCCAGCCGCAAGGGCGGCCGCATGAGTCTGGAGGAGTTCGAGTGCTCCGCGGCAGCTTTCAAGCGCTCCTGGTGGGGCAGCGATGCCCGCGCCCGCAAGGTGCGCCGTCGCGGGTGTGTGGGGGTTTTGCAAGCGTGCACAAGGACTGTGGTGTTGTGAGATGCGTCCCATTATGCATGGACTGTTCCTGGCAGGCTGTTGCACACGAGCTGTGACCCACGCAAGCATCCTGCAGAGCGTAACGCAGCTCACATGGTTGGAGCAGGCGAGCCTGGAGGATACAGAGGCGGAGTTCTGGCGCATCGTGGAGGAGGGCGAGGAGGCGGTGGAGGTGCTGTGCGGCGTTGGCCTCGACACTGCCGTCACCGGCTCCGGCTTTCCCCAGGTCTGTCCGTGGCTGATCACTTGCGCCACGATCAACTGCGAGCGCCGTGTTCTCTTTGTGCCAGCTAAGGTTCCTCGCCTCTGGACACAAGCTTGCGTCCGCACGCGCTTTGGCAGTGTCTCCTGGCCTCTCATGACCAGCAGGCGTCACCTTGCGTATCGTCCAGGAAACCTTGACGCAAACCAAATTTGCCCAGCACCTGCTCGAGCGTCTGACGGACACCGCCCATTGTGATGCACCAGGAGGAGGGCGCGCCCTACGCAGGCGCGTCATGGAACCTCAACAACTTCCCGCGCCAGGACGGCCCGCACGGCAACATGCTGCGGCATGCGGCGCACGAGGCGCCGGGCGTCTCGCGCCCGCAGCTGGACATCGGCATGATGTATTCCAGCTCTGCGTGGCGCGTCGAGGACCAGCTACTGTACTCCGTTTGCTATCACCATGCCGGCGAGCCCAAGAAGTGGTGAGAAGCTGCACCGGCTCCCATGCAGCAGTGCAGAGCGGCATGTGTGCTGGCCTATCTTCGTTTCGCCTGCTGCCTTGATATGACAGGCGTCCAGGTATTGTTTGCCGCTAGGCGCTCCTCGTGTGTTCTGCCTCTTGTGTGCGCTGAGGGTCATACCTGAGCCTGCAGGTATGGCGTGCCTGCGGCTGCGGCGGCGGCCTTTGAGGAGGCTTTCCGGCGGGCGCTGCCACAGCAGTTTGATGCGCAGCCAGACCTGCTCTTCCACCTGGTGCGCATTGACTGGCCACTTGGGGTGTTGTTGTTTTGGCAGCTTGATGGGTTGCTTGTGAAGTAGGCAGTGTTCCTTCTCTCAGACCATTGGTCTCACAAATTGTGCTTGATGTCCTCGATTTTGACCAATCTATTTGATTACTCACCAGGTGGCGCTGCTGAGCCCGCGCGTCTTGGCACGGCACGGCGTCGAAGTGCGGCAGCTGGTGCAGGATGCGGGCGAGTTCGTTGTCACCTTCCCCTCCGCCTACTACGCCAGCCTCGACCTCGGTGCTGCTTTCTGCTTCTCGGCATATGTTCTCATATGTCAGCTAGCAGGCGCGGGGGATTACAGCCAGAAATATCAGTAGACTGTCGTTGCGTTCAAGCAATACTGTTGGGCTAGGCGAGTAGTGCACAATTTTTGGGTCGAGCCCTCAACGACAAACCCCACACACTTCATGCAGGCTTCAACTGCGCGGAGAGCATCAAGTTTGCGCCGGCGGACTGGCTGCGCTTTGGCTCCGCCAGCGTGGAGCGCTACCGCCGGTTCCGCCAGCCCAGCCTGCTTAGCCACGACCAGCTCCTGTTCCAGGTGCGTTCCACCACTCCAAGCCCAGACTGGCGAGTTATATCTTAAGACTGAAAATGCCGCATGTGCTTGCCTGATATGAATGCTCCAGGGTGCCGAGGACGTCACAAATCTGCAGGTTGTGGCGCGTCCAGTCAAATCAGATGATCACATGCATACCAAGCAGATGTATAGAGAGCCAAGCAGATGAAACAGCTATTCGCCCTCTGCTGATTCCGCACAATCCCAACCTGTTCTCTTGGCCTGCAGATCCTGCAGCATGACGAGGAGGCGCACACGGCATTCTGGGCGGTGCCAGAGCTGGAGCGCATTGTTGCAGACCAGCACACGCAGCGCATCCGCCTCTGGGCTTCAGGTCTCGCAATTCGATAAATATCAAGAGCATCGGAGCATCACAGTGCGCTTGCTGCTAGGCAGCTTGCTGTCATTGTCAAGTTGCGTGCCCACATTTTCGCTCGTGGCCTCTGCCGCACGCCAGCAGGTCAAAACAGTGCTGCCCGGTGGCGCGTCTGGCTGTGCGATGCCTGACTGCGCCAAGCAACATGCTTGCTGTTCATGGCACAGGCGTGGTGCAGTCGCGGCGGGCGCCTGGCGAGAGGGGCTGGGCGGAGGGCGCGACGGAGGAGGTTGCCTGCGCCGTGTGTCATCTGGACTGCCACCTGGCCGGCCTGGAGTGCGACTGCTCCCCCTGCAGGTCAGCCCTTGCGGCAGGCTTTGAGTGTCAAATGCGTGCCGCCTCTGATTTTTCGCAAAACATGCTCATGGCAACTGCGCTGCTGATTCTGAGCGAGTGTGCCGTCCCGCCGAGCCGACAGACCCTACGAGCCTGTCAGTCTGTTTGGTGCAGACTTGCTGGCCGGTACGCACCCACACTGATCGTGACCCTGCTGTCCCCCCACAGGGCGGTGTGCCTGCACCATGGCAAGCTGCTGTGCGCCTGCGATGCGGAGTCGTGGCGCCTCGTCTTCCGGCACTCCCTGGCGCAGCTGCAGGACTGGGTGGAGGAGCTGCGCCCCCGCATGCCCGGCCCAGGTGCGTCTTCCCACACATGATATTCAAGCTCATGGCTCAGCTGCTGTTTGGGACGACTTCCTGCCGGCGCATGGCGTGGCAAACGCCTTTCTCGTCAGCATGCCGATGCGCCAGTCAGACTTAGCTAGGCGCCAGTCTATGACGCTGCATGCGATCTCAAGTACACGAAGACTCACATTTCAGTACTCACTTTCAGTGTCAACGACTCTCAGGTGAGAGCTTGCAACCTCCTGCTGCAGGCTCGGAGCTGGCTGCCAGCCTGGAGGCGGCGCAGGGGGACAAAAAGGTGGAGGCAAAGCAGGAGGCAGAGCAGGGTGCGCAGCCCGCCGCTGCCGCCGCCGAGCCGGCCGCTGAGGACAAGCGCGCGGCGGGTGACGTAATGGACGCGGAGGATGCGGAGGAGGCAGACGCAATGGACGTCTTCGCTGCCCTGGCTGCGCTCGCTGACCATGCAGAGCAGGCAAGGCGGAGGTCCTGGAGCAGCCTTTCTTCCCATGGATTGATGGGCGACCTAGCAATGAAGTTTGGCCTTCATGTCACGGCGGCCCCTTGTTGCAGGGCTCCTCGATGTGCAGACTGCTGGTCCAGACGAGGCCCTTGTTGTGTCACACCCCCCCAAGTGGGTTGTCATATTTTGGTGATATGCAGTGTCAAAATGATGCAATGCACGGATGTGCCGCACAGGAAGCGGTGGCGGAGGAGGCGGCGACACCAAAGCCCTCGCCGGCAAAAGGCGTGCAGCAGGAAGGGCTGGATGCCGCCAGCCGGCCGGCAGAGGAGCTGCTGTCCGAGTGGCGCGTAGCCTGCAGCTCCTGGTTGCAGCGGGCGCGGCTCCTGCTGGAGCGGGGCGGCGCAAAGGTGCTTGCTTCCCGGCCCGCAGTAGTCATCTCGGAAGCCGAGCAAATTAATCGCTCGAGTAAAGGTCATAGGCGGTCAACTGACATCCGGCTGCTCAGGTCATCTCGCCGGCAGAGTCGAGAATGCAGATGCTCAGCCTGCAAAGGTTGGCTCGCATGGCACAGGCCGAAGAACACCCCTTGCCCCTTGCCATATCCAGCACCTTGCCATTCACATCTGAAGTCCCACGTCACCGCCTACTCTGCAATAGGTGGGCGACCTGGAGGCGCTGGCGGCGGAGGCAGAGCAGTTCGTGTGGGGCGGCCACGAGGCGGCGGAGGTGCCGGCTCTGGCGGCGCGCCTGGCCGAGGCGCGCGCCTGGGTGTCGTCGCTCAACAGCGCATTGAAGAACAAGCCCGCCCTGGAGACCCTGGAGGCGCTGCTGGCCTGGGACCCACCGCCCATCAACCACACCGGTCAGCGCGTACAGTGTGTTTCATTTGCATCCCGTTGTCGGCGTCTCATTGGGGCTGCTCTGGACTATCAAATGCATCCTGTTCGTCTGAGAGGTTAGTGAGGCTCGAGCGACAGCACACCTGAAGTAGGGTGTCTGAGTTCTGACGGCCCCGTGTCGCTTTGTGCCAGGGCTGGGGCGGCTGCGTGAAGCGGCAAAGCAGGCTCGCGCGTGGCTGGAGCGCGCTGAGGGCCCCGCCACCGGCACCGCAGAGCTGCGGGTCCTGGAGGCTCTCACTGCCGAGGCTGGTGAGCAGCTGGATACTTTGCATGGGCATCACCTGTTTCTGCATGCTTCAAGGGCGGTAGCAGCGTGCTTCTGTGGCCGGAACCTCCTCTGCAACGCTCCAAGATCCCTCCGATTTGCACATGTCAAAAGACTGCATCTCCCGAGGGCTCTCAGAACGCGGCATCCCCTGCTGCAGCGCGGTGCGGCGTGGCGCTGCCGAGCGCCAAGCCGATACGGGAGCGGGTGACGGCGGCGCGACGTCTGGGGGAGTCCGTCCGGGGCGCGCTGCCCTCGGCGCGCGAGCCGACCCGTGCCCCCCGCGCCCGCACCTCCTCCTCCGGTCCGATCGACGCCGACTACCTACGGTGAGGCGGTTGTTCTCTTTGAGTTCCTGCCTGGACAACCTCGATTTCAGGTTGCAACTTTGACCCCTGAACATCGCACCGGTTGGCCGTGGCGCCAGCCAGCCCCAGTGGCGCAGCGCTTCCTAGGTGCGATTCCTAGGTGCGATTGGAGAGGGACAGCAGGTTACTGCTTTCACGCATCGTGATGATGCACGGCTCGAAGCTGTGGACGTGCATCGCTGCGCTCCTCATCTCTTATGGGCCTGGCGCAGGAGCCTGCGGTCGGAGGCGACGGCGCTGCAGGTGGACATGCCAGAGATTGCGACGCTGACAGCGGCGCTCGCGGCGCTCACGGACTGGCAGACGCGCGCGCGGGCTGCGCTGGCGATGCGCACGCAGCTGGCTGAGCTGCAGCAGCTGGCGGGCGAGGCGGAGTCGCTGCCCGCCTTTGTGCCGGAGCGCTCCTCTATCGAGGTGACCACCCAGAACCCAAAAATAATATAAAATCCCCTCACGGACCCAGTCACTGGGCAATGTGGTCACGGCCGCCAAGCATGTCTGATTAAATGTGCTACAAGTTCGATGGGTCAGGGCACTTTCGTCGCATTGCCCAGTGATGCATCGCCGATTCCCCTGCGCCCATATGCTCTCAAACCCATTGCGCCTGTGCACGCAGGCGCTGGTGGAGAAGGCGGAGGAGTGGCTGGAACGGGCGGCGGACGCGGCTAAGGGGCGCGCGCCGCTCAAGAAGCTGCGCGAGCTGCTGCACGCCGGCGTGCGCCTCGGCGCCGACGTCCCACAGGCGCGTACTTGCTGAGTGCTGGGGCGGTCGTGCATTTGCGAGCTCCTTGGCTGCCGCCAGTCATCAGGACCCAACAATGCTGGCATTCACGATGCTGTGCACCAGCGGCGGCTCAGTTGCAGCATCTTGGTGGGTGCAAACTCTGTGCAAGGCAACTTTACGAATTGCTGTCCGAGCGCCCAGCTGCCGCACCACCTGCAGGTGGAGGAGCTGCGGGGCGACATCCGGAGGAGGGAGTGGGAGGACGGCGCCAAGAAGGCGCTGGGCGGCAAGTCCAGCCTGGCGGCCTTGCAGGAGACGCTGGCCGATGCGCCCACCATGGCCGCCGCCGACTCGCCGCTGCTCACCGCCCTCCGGTGCCTCTCACCAACCCAGGGTTGCATTTTATTGCGAGACTGTGTGCGTGAGCCTGTGCAGATGGCGCGGCTGAGAGGCGCTCCGGTCGGACCACCCCACAGCACGGGAATTCATCTGCCTGCACGTCAGCATTTGCCGACTGTGTGCGCAGGGCGCGGCTTGAGGCGGCGGAAGAGTGGGACGCGCGTGCTGCGGCCATGCTGGACTCGCCTGCAGCGGAGGCCTCGGACGCAGAGGCCCCCGCCACGCCGCCCGGTGAAGCCGCAGGGGCAGCACGCTCGGTTTCGCCAACGGCATCCAGCGCAAGCGGTGCCGCAGCAGAGGCGGCGATGCCGGCAGCGGTGGCGACCCCAGATGCTCCTTCGGATGCTGCTGCGTCAGCTTGGGAGTCTCCAGCGGCAGCTGCCCCCGGAGCGGATAGCGCCGCCGAGCCGGCTGCCAGCGCAGGCGGGGCGCCGCCCGCGCCAGAAACAGACGGCAATGCAGCGGCAGGCGGCCAGGCAGACACAGACATGCCCGACACCGCCGCAGCCACGGCAGCAGGGCAGCCGGCTCCAGCCGAAGAACAGCCTGCGGCGGCTGCCGAGCGGCGGGTCATCCCTCTCGATGAGCTGGAGGTGCGTTTGCAGCCTCGACATCGAGTAATCCGATGGAATCCTGCTGACTCGGCATGCTCACAGCACATCTGTCTGCCAGACATTGAGCCATGCAACTGGTTGAAGTGATCCGGATGCTGTGAGCCATGGGTTGTGGTGGTTGCCGGCTGTGCAGCCGGCCTTGCGCTGTGATGCCCTTTGCCCTCCCAGACGTCCACCCTTGTTCACGCTGGTGCTCGGCACCCGCTGGAAGCAGGCGGCTCTTGGCTTCCAAGCTGGAGCGGCTTGCAACCCAAAACGGTTCAAAACACCTTTGAAACCAACCTTTATTTCTGCAGGCGCTGGTGTCAGACGGCATGGAGCTTGGGCTCAAGCTGGAGTGGCAGGCGCCCTACACTCTTTTACAAACAATTACAAAAATGACAACGACTTTTGAAAACCACTTTTTCTTGGCAGGCGCTGGTGTCGGATGGCGCGGAGCTTGGGCTCAAGCTGGAGCGGCTGGCGCCGGCGCAGGCGCTGCTGGCGGCCGCCACGCGGTGGAGCCAGCGCGCTTCGCACCTCCTGGAGGCGGCCGCCGAGGCCGCGCAGTCCTCCCCTGACGAGGTGCTTGTCTGTTTCCCCACCCTCTCCAGCAGTCGCATGGCAAGCGTCACGCTTTTTGCCCATTAGCAACGTCGACGTGCAGTGCGCGTCTAACCAGCGTGAAGTAGTGAGCATGAAGTATGGGATTGCGTCAAGCTGTGCAGCGACTTTCTCATGTGTGCGCTGTTGCTCTGCCTGCACCAGGACGCTGCGGGCAGCTGCATCTCCAACCTTTCTCGTTGAACCACCAGTTGACCCAACGTAAGGCAACCGCCGGCGGTGGCGGTGGCGGATGTGGCTGCTCTTTGATATCAGAACCATCATGTATCATCAAGTTACACGATTGCTGCAGGCGGGCTAGGCAGAGGCGATGGAAGTGAGTGGTAGTATAAACAGAATATTAGAAGAGTGGAACTTTTGTACTGCAGGGGGGCCAGGCGCCGGAGCTGGCGGACGTGGCGGAGCTCATCGAGGAGGCGGAGGCGATAGAGGTGGGCGTCGCGGAGGTGGGCCCCCTGCGGGAGCGCGCCGCGGCAGCCGGGGCGTGGGCCGCCGACGCGCTGGCGCACCTGGCGCGCTTCCCCGCCACCGCCGCGCAGCCGAAGGACGCGCTGCCCGCCGCGCGAGAGCTCATTCAGGCATGGCCTCCTGCTCCTGCCACGGGCGCACCAGTGTCGAGAAAGCTCCTCTCCTAGGCGGACATCATGCACAACGCACTTGCTGAATGGGGACACGGTGGCTCGCGTTGAAGGTCAGCACGTGCAAATGTCGTTTGTCTCACATGCTGACGTGTATGCCAAGGGTCTGCCGCCTGCACATCCGAGTGCCTCAATAAGAATATGACGCTTGCCACGCTCTGCAGACCGGCCACGCCGTGGGCCTGGAGATGGAGGCGCTGTCGGAGCTGCGCAGCAGCGTGGCGGCGCACGCCTGGAATGGCCGCGCAGCCGAGTTGCTGGCGGCCGTGGCGGCCTCACGGGCCGCTGCCGGCGGACCGCCTCCTCCCCAACAGCAGGCCGGACAGCAGCAGCAGCAGCAAGAGGCAGCGCAGCAGCGGCAGCAAGAGGCAGTGCAACAGCGGCAGCAGCAGCAGCAGATGGAGCCAGGAGCACCGGCATCCTCAGCCGCCAGCGGCGCCGAGCACATGCCGGCGCCTATGCCGCCATCAATCACCAGCAGCCCGCAGCTGGAAGCGGCCGCGGCCGCGGATGCAGCGGCCGCAGGGGCGGCGGCAGCAGCAGCCGCAGTGGCAGCCCAGCATTCTGCAGCAGCCGGCCTGCCAGCCAGCCAGCCTGTGGACCAGCATCAGCATCAGCAGCAGCTCAGCCTGTGGGAGCGAATAGCAGCGGCAGAGGCGGCGGCTGCCGAGGCCGCTGAGCGTGCCGAGGCGGAGCTGTCTGCCGCTGCAGCAGCTGATGCTGCATACCGCAACCTCATCAGCTTGGATCAGCAGCAGGTACGACTCTAGTTCCCCCTCAAATCTGGGCTGTGGATGCGGTGGCTGGTCCGTGCTGGCCGTCCCTGGCACAACACTTCCCACCATCACGATTGCGTGATGTTTCGTCTTTCCCAGCAAGCTGACGCTGTGCACGACAGGGGCCGAATGCGAACGGCGGCATGGGCTCCTTCTCCAGGATGCTGCGCGATGGCAGCCCTGACGGTGGCGCGCAGTCCAGCCGCCAGGCGGGCACCAGCGGCGAGGCGGCCGCGGCCGCCGCCGCCGCAGACGCTGCTGCAGAGGTGAGATGCTACCGCCACCGCCCTGCACAAACCTGACGCACAAACTGTTTGGCGATGATTGCTGCAGTGCTCTCCCACACAAGCTGCCGTTCATTGGCCGGCGACCTCCCAGCTGCCGAGTATGCCCGCCTTGGCTTTGAAGAAGACTGCCGCTTGACGCGCCGTCGCCTTGGCCCCCGCAGGCGGAGGCGCTGGCGGCAGATGCGGAGGAGGCAGCCAGCGCTGGGCCGCGGCAGCCGCCGCTCGCGGAGGCGGAGCAACTCGCGGAGCAGGCGGATGGGCTGCCCGTGGACACTGTCCTGCTGGAGGCGCTGCAAGAGGCCATCACGGCCGGCCAGGAGTGGGAGGCCGCCGCCCAGCAGTGAGCTGCCTGTTCTGCACCTCGTATTCTCATGAGGACTCCATGTTCTCATCGCAGACCCGCAGCTCGCCCTCCTCGTGCTGTGCGCTGCGGATGTGCAGGCAGCCCTGCCAGGTCGTGAAGATGTATACACTGACGCCATCGGCGGCTGGAACAAGCCAGAGTCGCAGAGGAATCGCGTCTTCCTATGGCAAGGCATCTGTGGGACCTTTCTTTTGTGTCACTGCAGGGCGCTGGGCAGGCGCAAGGGCAGCGGCGGCGCAACGCCGGAGGAGGCGGCGGCGCTGACGGCGCACGGCTCGGCGCTGGGGCTGGCGCTGCCGGGACTGCCCGCGCTGAGCGCCGCGCTCGGCCGCCATGCCGCCTGGGAGGCCTCCGTGCAGCGCGCCCTGTCCGGTGCGCCTCCTCTGGTACTTGTCATGGCTTGGTCCAGATTAACTCGACGGGCAAGTAGTCATCGAGGGCCCTGTAGTGTGCGGCTTGCACTCGGTTAATGCAGAAACATCAGAGGATCGCTCTGCACTATCTGGCTGTCCAGGACCTGCGAAGTCAGATGGCACGCGGCGGCATATCCAAGCACATATTGCGTCCCTCGTTCAGCATTGCCACAAGCGCCGCGGTGTCCCTCCCACAGACGGGCAGCGGCCGACGCACAGCACGGCGGCAGCGCTGCAGGCCGCCGCAAAGGCGACGCCGCTGCGCAGCCCGCTGGGCGACGCGCTGGCGGCAGCGGTGGAGGCGGGCGTCGGCTGGGCCGACCGCGCCCGCCGGGCCTTTGCCAAGCGCAACAGCGGGCAGCCGCTGGCGCGGGGCCTGGCGGCTGCGGCATCAGCGCTCGACCGCGCCCGCGGGCAGCTGGCGCGCCTGCAGGTGACCCCCTCGATGCACTAGCACAAACGCAGTCGGCAAAGCGCTGGTTTGCTTTGGCAGCAAAGTGATAGCCGCACACAGCCGCGACTTGCCTGCAGCGTTTGCTGGGCTCTGGACGTGCAGTGATCATGCTGTTAGTGATCATGCTCTGGGCTGAGTCACTGTAGAAACTGCCTACCACAGGACGAACTGGCAGGCGGCGCCGGTGGCGCGGAAGCAAAGCGGCGGCGCCAGGCCAACGCCGCGGCACGTGCCGCCGCCACAGACAACGACGGTGTGCCCACCTACTACGAGGAGGACGAGGTGCGCGCCTGCTGTGAAGTATACAGTGTTCTGAATTTTGGGAGCGTGGAATACTTGCACTCAGCACCCACCTTCCCTGTTGCGGCACCAGCCAGTGTGCGCGCGGCGTCATGGCAGATGCTGCCACATGACACTGCCACATATGCATCTGCTGCCACCTCCTGGCACACCTTGCCCTCGACAGCCGAAGGCGCTGTTCCAGGCACATATCCTTTTCCAGCCTACCGCCACGGTCAATGACCGTCCCTGTGCGCCGCGCGCAGGCGGAGCTGTTCTGCCTGTGCCAGCAGCCCTACCATGCGGACACGGCGATGGTGAGCTGTGATGCGTGCGAGGAGTGGTTCCACCTGCGCTGCGTGGGCCTCAGCCAGGCCGCCGCCAAGTCCCTGCGCAAGTACACCTGCCCCGTGTGCGCCTCCCTCCGGGTGCGCCTTTTCAGCCTCAAATCCCACGGCTGAAACTCAGAAGTCCCCCATGCTGCCTGCTCGACATGATTGGGGTTGTGCTCCCCTGCAGCAGCGCCTGCTGCACTTGGCATCACGAGTGGACTCGCGACAGGGTCTAAAAATCCTGGGCGTTCTGCTTTGAGCAGCCCAACGGCAAGGGGGAGCTGGAGGCGGCGGTGGCGAGGGTGCGGCGCACGCGGCGGCCCGCGCCGGCGGTGCTGGCGCAGCTGGCGGCGGAGGCAGCGGCGCTGCCCTGCGCGCCGCCCGAAGAGCGCCCCCTCGCGCGCCTGCTGTCCGACTTCACCGACTGGCAGGTCTGTCTTGGGACTCGGGGAAGCCTGGTAAGGAAGTTGATGAAAGCGATGGAAAGGGGTCGGTGGCGGACTGCTATCGCCGAACTTGCTTTCAGTGGTGCTCCAGCCAGTGGTGGGTGTAGCGAGCTCCGAGCCAGGCGCGCGAGCCGTAGCGCGCTTGCTCTGTTGTGGGAGGCTTACCATACAGACCTCCAGGGGCTGCGACACCGGACCGCAAGCGCTGCCTGAGAGGTGTGCCAATGTATATTGGTTTTGTTACATACATCTGCTTATTACTGAATGAAGTTCAACCTCGGATCAAACGAGTCAACAAACCCAATGCTGCGCGCAGCTGCGGGCGGAGGCGCTGCTGGCGGGGCACGAGGGCGCGGTGCGCTGCGGGCGCGAGGGCAGTCGCCTGTCGAGCGCGCTGTTGAGCCAGCTGATGAAGAGCGCGCTGAGCCAGGAGGTGGACGCGGGCGAGCTGGCCGAGCGGCTAGCCACGTCACTGGGCGCCCGCCGCTGGCAGGACCGCGTCTTTGCCGCCCTGCAGCCCGGCGCCTGCCAGACTGGTGCGGGCCCCTAGAACCTTGTGTCAAATCTGTGCAGTGGTTTAAGGGACACTATGCTGGGCCATGGACTGTGATGCCGACCAGGCTCTAGAGCCTTTCGAGGGCGGATCGCTGATTTCGACGCTGGGCGACGAGCAGCTGTTGTCAATTTCTGTGCAATCCTGATTCAGCCAGTCCCCGCCTGGTGTATGCCGCCGAGGCTGTGCAGCTGCAGGTTGCCTACGCGCCGCGCATGCCTTCAACTGACCAGCAGCGAATCACTGCCGCCGCAGTGGAGGCGCTGTCGAAGCTGCTGCGGGAGGGGCTGGCGGCGGGGCTGGCTGCCGAGGGCGAGCCGCTGTCTGGCGCGCTGGCCAACCGCATCGCTGCCGGCCGCGCCTGGCTGCAGCGCGCCCACGCCGCCCTGACCGCCCTGCAGGTGCGCGCGTGCGCTTGCGCCCCCAGCACCTGAGGGGCCCTTCTTTCACTTTTGGAACTCATCGTCTCCGAACATGCTCGAGCCTGCATGCTACTGCGCCGCTGCTCATCAGCCCGTTCTGCAGTCCGAGAGAGCATTCGTTTCAGCGGCGACAGAGCCGAGCTGTGGAGGTGCGCATGGCAGGGTCCGGAGGGTGCGGCGGCGGAGGGCGGGCAGGCGATGGCGGTGGCGCACGCTCTCGCCGCGGAGGCGCCCTCCCTCGGCGTCAAGCTGGACCGCGAGGTGGAGAAGCTCCGCGAGGTGTGTGTCGTCAGTTGCTGTCTCACATCAATGCTCGTGCTTGCAGTGGCTGTGTTTCATTCTCTGCTCACAGACACAGGCCGCACGGTCGCATGGACACTGGTGTGCAGTGGCACATGTGTTTAGAGCCAAGGGTAGGCGGTCTGTGTGGGTCAGGCTGGTGGCCCTGCAGCTGTGTGCGCATGAGCCGGTCTGTATCAAAAGCTGCTGGTTTGCGACGACGTGTGATTGAGGCGGCTGGTTGCGATGCCGCAGGCGTCGCAGCTGTACTGCCTGTGCCGGAGGCCGTACGACGGGGACCGCCCCATGCTGTCCTGCGACTACTGCACCGACTGGTTCCACTATGACTGCGTCGGGCTGGCGCCACCGGGTGAGTGAAGTGTGCCACTTCTGCTGCAGAAGTTCTCCCTCCATCAACGTGATCACGCGCACTGACTTCCCAGCATGTGCACGCGGCCGTCGCATGGCGTCGCTGAGGCTGCTGCACGGGCGAACATGTTCCTGGCTTCATTCACAGGCCACGTGTTGACAGCAGTCCACACCTGATTGTTGGTGACCGTCATGCAGACGAGGAAGAAGACGCAGATGCGACGCCTGCGGACTTCCGCTGCCCCGAGTGCTGCATGAAGGTGCGCGCGTGACTGCCAGCCATTGCATCGCCCATCGTGAGGCATCTCTTATCTCGTCTTTGCACAGCTTGGCGGGTCAAGCCCTGCTCATTCGACTCGCCAAGCTCCCCTGCCTGCTGCCCTGGGCAATCCCCAGTACAGCAGCAGCAAGCGTCTTTTATTGGCACACCTGCAGCGGGCGTGCCCCGAGGCACACTACAACCAGCTGTTGCGCGCATCGGCCAAGGGTTAATGATCCAACATCGAGTATGTGAACATTTCTGGGTCTGTTGCAGCGGGCGTGCCCCTATGCGCACTACAACCAGCTGCCAGGCGCATCGATCGAGGCGCTGCACCACATCGCGGGCCAGCTGGCGGAGAAGCAGGCGGCCGGTGGCGGCTATGCTGCGCCGCCGCCGCCCGCCCATCATTTCGACGTGCAGCACCAGCAGGCGCTGCCGCCGCTGCACCTCGTGCGGCCGGCGTCGCAGGTGCGGGCGGTCACACGCCTCCTTCTGCATTCATGATACGCCTTTCTTGGTCAGTGGAGCCCGCAGCCCGCGGCTGGGGTTTCGGGCTGTTTCGCCATGGCCTCATATAATTTGTCACATCATATGATTTGTCGCAAGCAGAGTCCGCCGCCAGGATATTCCTGTGTTTGTCGTGCTGTGCCTCTGCCAGCTGCAGCGTCTCTGACGAGGTGGTGCCCGGAACCAGCACCAGCACACACAGACAAGGCGCCCACCCTGACTCTTGATTTGGCACTGCAGCAGATGCATCAGGCGCCGCGCATCCTGTTGCCGGGCTGCCCGCCTCCGGGCTGCGTGCTGCCGCCTTTCCTGCAGCCGGCGGCGCCGCTGCCGCCGCCACCGCTGGCCTCGCCGCCGCCAGCGGGCCGCGCCGCCGCCAACGGCAACGCGCTCGCGGCCTACAAGCGCGCGTCCGGCGTCGGCAGCCCCTCGGGGGGCGGCGGCAGCGCAACCAGCGGCAGCATGGCGGCGCCGCAGCAGCAGCAGCGGCAGCAGGCGGGCGGCAAGGCGCCGCAGGACGGCGGGTTGCAGCAAAGTGGCGAAAGCAGCGGTCACGGCGGCGGTCCAGCGGGCATGGCCGGCGCAGCGAGCCTGCCGGTGCTGCAGCAGGGTCGCCCCGCGCTCACCCTCCAGGTGCCCCCTGCCGCTTCCTCAGGCTCGTGCGCTTCCGCTGTTTGCTTGTCCATATGGCGTGCATGCGCCAGTGCAACATGCAGTGCCAACCATTGCGGCGTGCATGCACACCACTGGCCTGCTGGACTGCAATAAAACCAACGCTACTCTGACGCCGGGTCGTCCGCCGCGCAGGAGCTGCTGAAGTCGCGCTCGACACCGCTGGGCTTTGCGCCGCCCGCACACCCGCAGCCGGGCACCGGCAGCAGCGGCGACGCGCCGGCCAGATGATGAAATGAGTGGCTGCAATGCGCAGCCGCCATTGCCTCATTGTACCATTACGGGCCCCATCACAAATCAGGTTTCGGTCGGATTTGGTCACGCTCGCCACTCCAGATGTAGAGTAGGTATGCCTATCAGAGATGCCTTCCACGTGGATTCAGTCGGAGATGCCTGCTGGCGCCAACGAATTCTCACCAGGTGCAGTTTGCTGTTGTTTGGGAGCACGCAGTTGATTTTTTAGGTCTCCACGATGGGCGAGTTTTCAAAGGTGCACAGCTGTTTTCTGAACGAAGCTGCGCTGCGATGACGCGATGCTGAAGCATGAACGCCGATTTCAAAACAAAGACACACACATTGACAACGAACCACTGACGAAGCGACCCTCCTCTGCCCCCCCCCCCCAA
>JAABUM010001196.1_pt1 | contig 39975 bp, 77 predicted proteins | sample 5559161 | NCBI WGS metagenome assembly JAABUM01 (sample SAMN10711868, study PRJNA513369) | rock metagenome | isolation source: Antarctica rocks | place: Antarctica: Victoria Land, Siegfried Peak nord
AGACTGATTAGCTTAGCAGTGAGGGGTTCCAACCCCGTAGCTGGCACCCTTTTAGCCCTTCAGGGCTTGCGACATGGTGTAACATCTATCTCTCTCTTGGCTCAGTTGCATTTCCTGGCACTCGAAACGTGTTCAATGCGAGTACTCCTCTGGCAGGCGCCCTCTGCCACATTACACAAGCAGCGCTGCGGCGTCAAAGCCCTCCGGCCCGGTGCGCGCACAAAAATCAGCGAGCCGCCGCTTCGCACTGGCCACTCCCGCAGGCGGGCCCAGCTCGTACAGCCGCGACATTGTGCCCGCGGAGCCTTCCGTGAGCATCTCCGCGTGCCTGTCCCGCAACGCTACCTCCAGTCCCTGCACCGCCGCCCTCGCCTGCGGCAGAGAATGCGCCAACGATTGCAAAACTTCCAATGCATTTCGGCAGCCGGTGCGTGTTGTTGAGGAGGGCCTCTACTGGCGCGACTTTGAGGCGTCAGGGAGATGCACAGGAGCTCACCTGCACCGCAAGCAGCTTGCAGATGGCCGCATTGTTGACGGCGGAAGCGTCGGCGGGATCCGCAGCAGCCGCGGCCTCAAACTCCGTGAGCGCGCCGGGAAAATCCTGCTGGGCAAATAGCATCAGCCCCGCGTTCCGCGCTACCAGCCCCTTGCCCGCCTGCAGTCACATGACACATCATCAGATGCTGTCGCTGACAAAGAAGTACAGCTGCTCATTGCAAGCCAGACATGCATCTGTGTGGTGTGCGGTGTGTATCAGAGCAGAGAATGGCGGGTAGGTGGCGATTGCTAAACAGATGGTGCATTCCATGGGCGAGAGAGAGGGCGCGAACCTGCGGGCGTGACACTGCGTGCTCAAACATGGCCTGTGCACCCGCAACATCCCCCATGCTCAGCATTAGGTATCCCGTCTGCATTTCCATTAGTATATGCAGTCAATTTCACAGGCCTCAGGCACATCATCTATGGTAGTCTCCATGTGAGAATGGAGGAGTTGACACATGCAGTGCAGCTCCAACAAATTCATTGGTACGATCTAGAGTTCATATGACGAATGATCCCACGCAAGACTTACCTGAGACATGACGTGTGCATCCGTCGGCCGCCGCTGCAGCAGCCACTGCATCCACCGCAGTGCTGTGGTCCACTCCTGCGCCCTGCAGAGCGTCACGAAAGCACGAGGTTTCAGCAAGCGGCTGCGCGTATGATTTGATGCAGGAGGGATGTTGCGAGACACAGAGCAGATGCTCACCTGCTGACAGTGCTGGGCAGGAGTCTGTTCCCTGGCAGAGAGCCGGGCTGATGCCACGAATCTGTCCAGCTCCCGAGATCTAGCCTGACGAGGACCCAAAACCGAAACAGGAGAGTTGTGCGTGCCCCACCTGGCATGGTGTGCGGCCACGGCGCCCGCCACAGAGGCAGCCCTCCGGGCCCAAGTGGCAGCGTCGGGCGACGAACCAGGTTCGAAATCGTCGCCGGCAAGCTCATCTGACGGCCCGCTGCCCGCTAGCCCTGCAGCACGACCAAAACGTTGCTTTTGTCTGCTTTGTCCCTTGCGTGTACCTCAGACTTTGTGCAGGGAAGGCGCGCATGTGTGCACTGCGGCGGCACCCTCCACGAACCTGAGGGAACAATAAATGCAGACTGCAGCCACGCATTTCCAAGGAGAGGACATAATTTGCCAATAATTTGCGCAGACACAAGCTGCATTTGCCCGGGGTGGCATTCCACCGGAACGACATGCGACAGGCAACTGGCCTGAAAAGTCTATGTCGTCTGCCGGCGCCGGAGGCACCTGCCGCACACACTCGTCCAGTAGGCGGCAGTGCGCTGCGATCGCGGCCGCGGGATCGCCGCTGCGTGCTGGCAGCTCAGCCGCCCACCAGCGCAGTGCAAATGGCGTCTCCGCGCTGCGCAATTGGCGCCGTCGCATTTGGCAACATGTGGACGTTGATGCAACAGCAGATGAGTGCTCCAGGGTGTCAAGGTCGGGCATCCGTCAAGCCGCTGCCAAGCGCAGCACAGCATGCACAGAGAACATGCGCAGCTCCTGTCTGGTTTCATTGTGGTTACGACTGCCCTCACCTGTCTGTGTCGATCCCATGCAGCAGCTCCGTAATGGCGCCCCACTGCCGCAGGCTGGCCAGCGCCGTCACGTGGTATGCCGCCGCCATCAGGGGCGCAACACCTCCGGACGCACTGGCGCCGCCGCGCGCTCTGCCCTCGGCAGGCTGCGACGCAGTTGCGGCGCCAGCGCGCGTCCGGTCCAGCAGCTCGCCCCATGCGCCCTGCACAGATGCGCAAAGTGCCTTGTGGGAAGGAACAAGGTTCATGGTAACGCAAGAGCTGCTCTTGCGTTTCCCACTGCCAAATGTGCAAGCGCCGCATGTGCGCAAATGCATCGATGCTGAATCTTGCGAGCCGTGTTCTGATGTGGTAGCACCGCAATACCGTCTTGATGCATCAATCGCACCCGCTTAGCCAGCTGGCGAAGGTCCTCGATGCCGTCGCCCAGACTCGTTGGCTGTTGCGCTGCGCCCGGGGTACCGCTGGCAGCGCTGGCAGCGCCTGACTGAGGTTGCTGTAATTGAGCATAGAAATCCTCCGAGTCGTCTGCCAAAGGATGATGCCCCGTCATGGTGGTGTGTTCTCAATGCGAGGTGGATATGCGTCAAATTCTGAGTCGGAGTGTCGTTGGGATCAGTGAGTATTGGTTGCTTGCTCGCAGAGCCAAGCCGCGGGAATGTGATACAGAGGCTGCCATTCAAATACAGATGGCTCGCAGAGCTTCACTGTCTGGCTGCAAATGCTTTGTGCAAGAGAAGGGCCATTATTCAGGTTTTTGCCTTGAAGGCTCAATAGCTTGAGCGTTCAGGGTTCCAGGGCCAGAACATCGTTCAACAACTTGCAGAACGTGTCGTTGCGATGCTGTCATGCCATCCAAATTCATCTCAACCGCTGCACCCGCAGGTCAGCATCCCCTTCCTTGCCAAGTTTCGGCGGCGGCGGCGGCATTCAGCGGCAACAAGCTCGGAGGCCAACGGTCATTTGCTGCACCTCACACTCGACTGTGAATCCGTTGAGTATGATGAAACAAACGCAAGGCCAGAAATGGAAGTGCTAGTTGCAGCATTCCGCATGCTGAAAACATGGGGCTGCAATGCCTCGTGTAGGCGTCTGTCCTATTTGGCGCACCACAGCGTGGGCGTGTTATTTCGCCGGTACCTCTCTTGCAGACAGCTCACTCACAGATCGCGCCTGCGCGGCGTCGAATATACGGCTCGATCCTTCCTCGGACAAGCATGCTCAGGGTTCTGCGCTGTCAGCACCTGGCGCCGCCGCCCCAAAAACGCTCATGCCTGCAGCGCTTGCAGCGCCTGCGGCAGCCAGGAAGCAGTGGACATACACCGTATCAGCCCTCATGGTGTGAAAAGCGCTGCATATTCAGTTAGAGGGTGACGCACAGTGCGCTGAAGTTGATGTGCGGCAAAGGTGCAGAAGGTGCAACGGTGCTGTGCGGCTGCGCATGTGTGCCAGGTATGGCGACTTCGCTCTGCGTTTCAACGTTGTGGCTGGAACGAGCAGAGAATCACGTGCTTGCATTGGCGCCGTTATTGCCCCAACGTCAAGTGGCCCTTGCCAAGCGGTGCGTCAACGGCGCTCAGCGGATCGCCAAATCAAATTGCAACAATGACCAGCCGCCGCCGCTGTTGCAGCTGTGTCCGAGGCACTAGACTGTAGGGGTGAGTAAGCGCCATCCTCCTGTGCCATCGATCCTCTGCCGCCGAAGCCTTATCATCGTGACCAACGTGGATGTGAGAAAGTGAAAGTAATCTCGTTGGCGGTTGCTGGAAAGGTGGGAATTTGGATGGCTTGGGCGTGGTCTGACTGGTCAGACTGAGGACAAAACCCTGATATCTGTCAATCCGTTACGGCAAACGCCGAACGCGCTCTGATCCGGTGCACAACCTGTTACGCTAAACACAATCTCGCCTGCTTATCAGATTATCATCGCGGTGGACGGCAAGGCGCAAGACCGCAACGGAGGCCGAGGCCCGCTGACTGCCCGGCAAACGCACGGCCAGCCACAGCCCCACTAGGGTGAGTGTCGCTGCCGCCCTCCACCGCACCAGGCGACCCTCCCTGCTTGATTGCCCACAGTAGATCACAATATACAGGTCTGCAGCCGATGGCGGTGCACTGTGCCGAGGCCGCTTGTGTCGCGGGACCGATCCTTGTGCGGTTTTTTCCAGCAGTCCGTCTGCCCCGAACGGGCCGTCCATCACCCGATCTACCGCGCGACGCGCTTCAGATTGATAGGAACTTCAGGCTGCTGTGCCAGGAATGCGGTCTCTGCCATTGTGCGGCTGTCGTTGACACGGAGCCGCCACTCACGTTTTGGTGCTGCGTCGACGTTCGGGCTGAGCAAACTTGGCAGTGGCTCCTGTATGCTTTGGCTTGATGCTCTATCTGTTGAGAAATCTCATCCACAAGCAATGCAGTCGTATGTCAACAGGCGTCCGCAGTCGAAGTGCGACATAAACAGCAGCGGTCACTCACACCAGCTGCATGTGAGGTGCACGATAGTCAGATGCACGGTATCAGCGATGCCACTTGGTTCATTCTGAAATCTGCTTGATACCACAGTTTCTGGTATCCGGCTGCAGCCGATCGTACGCAATTGGGCATTGTCTATCCACAGTGACCTACCGCATCGACGCCTGCTTTTGGCCCAGACACGGAGCGGCCATGTCCATGTACAGCTCTTCCTTCGAATCAGCTGCCCGTGTTCATCATGGGGCTGGGCCCTACTTGCAGCTGTGCTCGTACACATGGTGGCGGCTGTGACACAAAAAAAATACTCGAATCACCTACAGCACGACAGATATCCGGCCTTGCATCCGGCGCGTGCTTCAGATGCCGATGAATACATTCCCAGAACAGCCATCACTTGCCGCTGCAGCTCAGCGACCTGTCAGCGGGCACTAGTGTGTTACAGATGACATATCGGTCATGGTCATGCATGTCCTGTGAACGTGCTGTGGATTGACTAACCTGACAGCCTGGTCAGGTGCTCGCAGGGATATCCCATCGACACTCACACAGCACAGCAGCCCGCGATGGCGCTCACACAAGCGGTGGCCTACCTGATGGCGGTCGTGGCCCTCGCCGCCGCCGCCGCGCCGGCAGCAGCCTGGGGTGAGGGGGACTGGGTGGACGCCCGCGCCACATTCTACGGCCGCGATGCCTGGAGCCTGCACGAGGGCTCCTGTGGCTTCGGCTTCGTCTGCCCCAACCGGTGGTCGGGCCAGCTGAAGTCGGGCTACGATCTCGTGGCGCTTAGCGACAAGAGCCCACTTTACAACGGCAAGGCTTCCTGCGGGTGAGCGTCCTCCCCTCAAACGTCGGATTCAAGTTCAGCCCTCAAAATGCCCTTTAAGTGCGTGATGCAAGATGCTCTGTTTTGGATATGGATCTGTAGTGAATCTGCTGCATCCGCCGCCGGGCGGTTCCTCCTTCATCTTGCGCAATGAGCATGCCGGCTGACGCAGCCTCGTGCATGCTGGCAGGCAGTGCCTGGAGCTGTCCTGTCGCGATGCCAATATCCGCGACGGCTTCGGCAACACCTACGATCGCGTGGGAATGTGCAAGGGCGGCCCAGGCCACTACCACGTGAAGGTGCGCTTCAAGAGCTGTTGAGTGGACACATATTGACCGCAGGTTGCACACCAGCCTTGTTCTTGCTGACCGGAACGCCCAGCCGCCCTGGCAGATGTCCTCCAACCTTCTATCAGAGACACAGGCGGAATATCAAGGCACACTGTCTGTCGGCATGCTGCTGACATCGTATTCTGCTGCCCCGCAGGTCAAGGTTGCCGACACCTGCCCGTGCAACTACGCCGCCAACGCCGAGTCCAACAAGAGGTGGTGCTGCGGCGACTACCCCCACCTGGACGTCTCCCAGTGGGCCCTCGAGAAGATCACCTCCGACACCAGCAAGTGGGGAGTCTTTGCCATCCAGTACCGCACCGTCAGCTGCGATGCCAACATCGAGAAGGAGGCACCCAACCCCGCCAATCTGCCGGCGGACCCCCACTACAGCGACAAGCCATCGGACCTCAACTGCGCCAGCCAGGTGTGCCTCTGTCTGTGCAATCATGATGCTGTCTCTTCTGGTTCTCGGGGGCAGCCCTGCCGGCTCTTGCGGCCAGCATGCTCGACACTGTGACAGAGGAGCCCTGCCTTTCCCTGTTTGGCCCAGGGCGCGCATGCAGCCAGCATGCATGCACTTCATCCTAGATAGTGCCCAACTGCAACACTTTATCTGGTGCTGATTTTCTGCCATTGCACGTGGTTGCAGGGCCTCGCCACTGAGTCGGTCACGAGCTCCCGCGCAAGTGTGACGAAGAAGTCGAACCACTCGAAGAAGTACTACGCCCGGAAGGTGAGGCCGGATCAAACCCTAAAGTCGTTGAAGCCATCCGCCGATCAAAGTTGTTGCCCATCGGTTTAGCATGCCTGGCTGGCCTGTCGTTTTTGAACCGCACATGCTCGCTGTGCTGCTCGCACTTGTGACTGCTGAATACACAGCATTGTAAACAATCCGACAATCAGCGATGCACTGTCCTGACTGCAGTTCTGCCAAACTGCAGGCAGCTTATGCTGATGCAAAAAAGCGCAAGCACTCTGCGAAGTACTATAAGGCGCTGGCCGCCTACTTCGCCAAGCGTGGCCCCAACATGAAGCGCCTCGACGGCAAGCCCCCAGGCTCCGCCAAGTAGGCGGACACTTGATAAGCGCAGCTGGGCCGCCGCAGAGGATGCGGCGCGCCTGGCGCGCTACAGCTGCGCTGCCGGCAGCCCGAGGTTGTTCTGCGGTGAGAAGCAGCGGAGCAGCCAGCGCCGCTGGTGGCGGCCAGCCCCAGCAGATGGTCCTGGCAAGGCGGCATCGGCCGACTTCTGAAGACTCCAGCTGTCTTTCCGCCATGGGCCAACACGCTATCCCTAATCAGCCAGGCGATAGCGACCAGCATGCGTGCAAAGGCGGCTGGCGCGCTTGAATGCCGCCGGCACAGGCCAGCAGCGGGCGGGGCAGCTTGCTGTTGGATATGTGCTACTGCTGCAGCAGCACATGCACGACAGCAGGCGGCCGCGCTCTTAACGAGGAGCAAACTCAGTTGTGGGGGGTTGTAGAGCAGAGGCGGCCGTGCAGCACTGGCTAGTTTTCTGACAGAAGGTTGCAGGGAAAGCAAAGACGAACTTCATTTTGACAGCGGTGGGGTGGGGCTCGGAAGTGACCATGTTTGTAGAGTTAATCAGACATCGTGCACTGTTGTGCTTGACGATCCTGCCTTCACTTGGGCGTCTGTGCGGTGAGTAGCTGTCATTCTGGTGGCATGCCGCCAATCTCAGGACCAATTTGACTATTTGACTTGATGCTCAACAGGGCTTGTGTTGGCGCCGCTCTGAGGCGAGCACCTTTTTATTGGACTTTTGTCATTGTTGTTCCCTGTGCATGTACATCCAGCAGTCGCTCTCAGTGCGCAGGCACTGTTGGCAGTCCATGACGCATGGCGGCACGCTGTAACGCAGAATTCTCTTCTTTGGCGCTGTTCGAGTCCCGGCCTCTCAATGCCTCGTCGAGCATTGTTTGTCCTGAAACGATTCTTGGGTCGTCACCCCGATGCAGTGACGCCTTCAGGATGATCGTGCCAGTACTGTTGTCATAAACCTTCCAGGTTGTAAAACTGCTGTACGACGCCTGACAATACTGGTCTGACTGGAAGTGCGACATGGCGTCACAGTAACCACTCCCCGTTTTCCCTTAGCACCCCGAAAATTAAAATTTCCTATGCCTGTTCCGGCCGGTACACATGCTCCACAGGCGCTGCCTGACCTCTTCACCAAGCTCGGTCGTGCTTGAAGATCGAAATTTCATGTGCAGAACTCGCAGCGCCGTCGCAACTACTCATTGCACCTGCCTTGTTGGCACAGATGATGCGAATGCGGACGCTGATGCTCTGCCGCGTATGGTGACTGTCGCAGGTTTATTCCTCCTTCCCGCATCAAGCATGGCGCCAGGATTGGCATCTAGGACATATGCGTGCCTGCTGGTGGCAACAGCCATTGCCGCCGCCGCGCCCGCGACGGCGTGGGGAACTGGGAACTGGGTGCGTCCCCCACTTGAGAATGACGCTAGACCGCCTAGCATTGTATCAAACGAGCAACAAAATTCCGTGCAGGTGCGTGTTTCTGCATATGCACTATCCACTTCCAAATCCTACTTCAAGCGTCGGTCGATCCACACAGCCTCACCACTGTTGACAGGAGCTGACGTGCCGTGACGCCGATGGCGGATGGAGTCGGCAACTGTTACGGCAGCCGCAGCATGTGCAAGGGCGGCCCCTAGGGACCCTTCATATATTCGTCTCCGCTACTCAATGCACAGGTTAAGGTGGCTGACACCTGCCCATTGTGCTGAGATACTGTCAGAACATTTCTGAGCGTTTGCACTAGGTGCGCAGTTCATTCTGCGGCTGCTACGGGCGGCGCACCACCAACATCCTTCACTTCGACGGCCGCCAGGAGCTCCGACTGCAGCGCGGCGCCTCGTCGCCGGCGGTGAAAACCCTGCCGGTAGGAACACTCGGCCGACTTGGCCGTGTAGCGCGCCAAGTTGGCCTCAACGGCCCCAGCCAGGTCCGACGCCAGCGATGCGCATCTGGCCTCGCTGTCGGCAGGATACCCCGCCGGCAAAAACCCTAGGTGGACTTGGCCGTGTAGCGCGTCAAGTTGGCTTCCACTGCCGCCAGCTCTGACGCCAGAGATACGCATCGGGCCTCGTCGTTGGCGCGCACGCCCTCCGGCGTGCTGGCGTAGCCCGACTGCGCCATGCGCTTTTTGAGCGCCTCCAGCCGGCCCGCGACCTGCACATAAGTAGATCATTACACAATCATAAAATCTGGAGCAGAACAGAGACTTTGCCACCTGCCAGCTCTTTAAAAAAAAATTGGACTCCAGCCGGCTCGTGGCCTGTTCGCAAATTGGCTTCGAGAGTCGAGCGTCAGTTGCTGGAAAGCTGGGCTGGATTGTTGAAGCAGATACGGGAGTGGTCTCTGCGCTTGCCCCTATGACTCTCCGCCTCCACCACTTGGAGAGCAGCTTCCCTTTCGAGACTTGGCAGAGCAGATGATATGGGCAAGGCAGGCACAGCCGAGGGAGAAACGACGTACATCCTTGTGCTGCTTCTGCAGCTTGGCGGCCTCCTCGGCGGGGTCCAGGATGCCGGTGGGTTCTCATACTCTACCGAAGAGCGCACAACAGTTTTGCACCAGATTGCACAAGATGATGCACGTCCCTCTGCAATTTCTCAGCTTGGCGGCCTCCTTGGTGGAGGGGTCAAGGCTACGAGAGGAAAGCAATCGGAGGATACGTGACGCACATCTTGCTGCTGCTTCTGCAGCTTGGCGGCCTCCTTGGCGGGGTCCAGGATGCCGGTGAGGTCCAGGTACGCTGTCGTGGACGCGTCCACCACCGCAACGCCGGTGTCGCCGCCGGGCACGCTGCCGTCCTGCAGGACAAGCCAAGACTCCGTCGTGAGGCAGATTTCACTCTTGGAGAGAGTTTGAGTGATGGCTTCAAGACACGGTCGCCGCCCTGCACGCTGCCGTCCTACGAAGACGGGGAGGAAACTCTTGTGTGACGAGAACGATGGAATATTTGCAGCTTAGTGCTGGGCTCAGCGGCGAGCTGCACCTGAAATGCGATTGCCGGCCAGCTTGCGCAGCCTTGCCAGCCCGTCAACGGCCGCGCCCGGCCCAGGCATGGAGCCACGCTGCTTGTGTTTCTGCTACCCGAAGTGGCACGAGCCATAGGGGTCTGCTGAGACCGGCCGCACAGCGGTCATCAGGGGAGGTCACGGGCGTCGCAGGGTGTCGCAGGTCGTCGGTGCAGATACAAGGACTAGGGGATCAGACGCACCCGCAGGGTGGAGGAGGCGGGGCTGATCGTGGCGATGGCGCCGGCGCACGCCTCTAGCGCGGTGGCGCACATGCAGGGTTTGGGGTTCAATGACGCACCCGCAGGACGCTGGCGGTGGATGATAGGCTGAGCATGACAGGGTGTGGTAGCATATATAGTGTTTTGAAGTGATAAACTCACCCGCAGGACGGTGACGGACGACGAAAGGCTGAGTGTGGCGATGGCGCCGGCGCACGCCTCCAACGCGTCCGCGGCGGCGGATTGCGAAACCGCGAGCGACACCGCGGGCTTCTGCCGCTGCAGGCCATACTGCGAGCGCAGCCCCCGCACCGCGCTGACGACGCGGTTTGCCGCCTCCATGGCCGCCTCCACCTGCAGGAGAAACATGCGCGAGAGCCACTATGCCAGTGTCGGGTGCAGCAATCCAAGCGGGGGGTCAAAGAGACGCACCTTTTCGTCACGCCAGTCGGCGGCATCGGCGTCGGAGGGCGACGGGTAGTCTGCGACCATGATGCTGCAGGGGCCGCTGCTGCTTCCAGCTGCCGCCGGCCGCGGCAGCCGCTGCCACAGCTCCTCCGTCACGAAAGGCATGAACGGGTGCAGTAGCCTGAAGACGCGCACAGAAACTGTGTCAACTGCTGCATTTAACGCGAGTGCGGCCGCTGCAACAAGGCCACCTGCCACTCCATTGACGCGACCTGAAGCCAAGAGGCCGTCTCAACCTCGACCTGGAATACCTACCAACATGCCGTCGACCTCCGGATGCAGGAAGGAAGTGGAAGGCGCAACGCACCTGAGCCCAGTGTCCAGGCACACCCAGAGCGTGTCGCGCGTCGCCTGCACCGCGTCCGCGTCCGCGCCCGAGCCCTCGACCAGCACCGGCTTGGACAGCTCGATGAATACGTCGCACAGCTCGTACTGCCAGAAGGTGTAGATCGCCTGCGCGCAGGAAATCTCATCAAGAAGCGCAGATTGTGTCAGAGCTGGGATGCCGTTGCACAGCTTGTGCTGCCGGAAGGTGTAGACCGTCTGCGCGCCATTGCGAAGCAGGCGATTGACGATGCAATTCCTGAGAGGGCTAAGTTGCACTGATGTCGCACAGCTCCCACTGCCAGGAGGTGTAGATCGCCTGCGCGCCAGAGGGTCACACAAATGCTGGTAGGGTCTTTCTGCAGGTCCTCTTAGGGTGTGAGGGGTGTAATTGGGGTGCTGTGGCGGTGCTAGGCGGCCTGCCACGAACTCACGCCTCGCCCCAGCCAGCAACGCAGGAGAAGGACACTGCTGAGGTTCTCTGACGTGCGTACAGCCAGCCCAGACAGTGGACCCGCGAGTCGCGATGCATCAGCTCCACAGGCTGCTGCTGTAGGAAGCGCTCAGCACCAGGTATGCACCGCCTTGGTACTGCCTGCACATGGGTGGCAGCGCCGAAATCGTAGTCCTCCATGCGGCCGTCGACGCCTTTCAAGACTACACGGTTGGGAATGCATTGGTTTGGTTTCTGCACCTGCATGCCGGCCGAAATCGTAACCTTGAGGCGGCCATTGACGGTCGCCACCGCACCCGCCAGGCGACTGAGACCTTAAAACTCTATCAATTTGAATCGCAAAACCTATACCTGCGTGGCAGCGCCGAAATCGTAATCCTCCATGCGGGCGTTGACGATTGCCACCGCGGCCGCTAGGCGGCTGAGCACCCAGCGGTCCGCCAGCGGCCGGCCGGCGGCCGCATGGCTCGCGCTCGGACTGAAGTCGTCGCCGAGGTTTTTGAGCGCAAACTTGATGGCGTTCCACAACTTGTTGCACCAGTGCCGGTAGGCCACCACCTTCTTGATGTCCAGGTTGATGTCGCCGCCCTGCGGGCAGCAAGGAGTTCATGTTGTTGTCAAATCATGGAGCTGTGAGGGCCACCTGCGTTCTGCGTGTTCTGTGAAGGCCCTGCACGTCTTCTGCGCAAGCGCCTGTCTCTCGCGGAGCTGGGCCTCAATAACAGCCGGAGTGCGCCGCAATGGCACAGTGCCACATACCAGGCTACAGTGCCAATCTGGCGTGCCGCAGTCTGTCATTGAGGCCTGCCTACACTGCCGTCTAAGATTTCGAATCACGGCTGATTCACTCGTCTGCTCACTAGCATGGTGTGGGACACCAGCACGAGGTGTCTTGATCAGCAGACAGCGGCGCACTGCAAGTGAGCAGGGTTTGAACCCTGTGGAGCTGTCGTCTGGAAGCGCAAGACGGAATTGCTGCCGCGCTGCTCGATGCCGTCTGGGAGGTCGGCCGAGAATCAAGCTGTAGTTTCAGCAGATTTTCAGTAAGATACAGCCGTCGCCTCACCTGTGTGGTGTAGGAGACGAGCGCAAAGCGCAGGGCGTCGGTGCCGCACTGCTCGATGCCGTCTGGGAAGTCGGCCGTCTGCGCTCGTGATGCCCGCTCCAGCTCCCGCGGGTCCAGGTTGCCCGTCTGCAGAGTTTGCATCGTGTGAATTTGAAATTTTATGACCAGTACGCGCTCGCGACGCCCGCTCCAGCTCCCGCGGGACCAGGTTGCCCGTCTGCAGGACATTTGAAGGTCTTGCGCAGGACTTGGGGAGAGATCTGTGAAATGACCGGGACAGCATGAGCGCAGGCTGTATAAGTGCCTTGGCTTCACGAGAGGCTGCCGACGCTGGCCTTTTTTATATGCTGTGGCACATCACGGCAGCAGTAATGTTCCAGAGACCTCGAGGCCCACAGCCCAGCAGGGCACCGGGAATAGAAGATGTATACGGTGGCGAGGCTCGTCTATGTTCCAGGGGTTTGAGGTGTGCACCTTGAGCTTGGCGTGCAGCTGCTTCAGGGAGATGCCCTCGATGGCAGGGCTCATTTTAGAAGACATGTTCCTGGGTTACAGATTGCTTTGGTATACTGGTTGCCTGTTTCACAGGTTGCTTTGTCACCTTGAGCTTGGCGTGCAGCTGCTCAAGGGAGATGCCATCGATGACGTCCACCGGGTCGAGCGCGTTGCCCAGCGACTTGGACATCTTGTTGCCGTGCGCGTCCCGCACCATCGCGTGCAGGTACACCTGCTCGAAGGGCACCTTGCCTGCGCCAAGCAGCAGTCTTCTGTGTAATGAATAGCGTATATGAGAGGTAAATGTCAGGTGTCTTGCGCTTGTTGCTGTCCCGCACCACCCTTGCGCTTGTTGCTGTCCCGCACCAGCGCGTGCAGGTACACCTGCTCGAACGGCACCTTGCCTGCGCCAAGCAGCAGTCTTCTCTGTAATGAATAGCGTATATGAGAGGTAAATGTCAGGTGTCTTGCGCTTGTTGCTGTCCCGCACCAGCGCGTGCAGGTACACCTGCTCGAACGGCACCTTGCCTGCGCCAAGCAGCAGTCTTCTGTGTAATGAATAGCGTATATGAGAGGTAAATGTCAGGTGTCTTGCGCTTGTTGCTGTCCAGCACCAGCGCGTGCAGGTACACCTGCTCGAACGGCACCTTGCCTGCATTCAAAGCGAAAGCGTCCTCATGTGAAGGGAACAGGGTTTGAGGCGAAGTGTTGCCATAACATCACGTGCAGGTACACCTGCTCGACGGCAGTTGCCTGCATACGTATTGAGCGTCAATCGGGCTGCCGGCAATTCAACAGGTTGCTTTGTTGCCGCAAGTGCGAGCACCCTCAACATACCACCACATCTCAGTGAGCCCAGTGGACCTGACAGACACAGCGGCTCACCAACTGCCGTGATGCGCACTCCTGCTGCCTGTCCGGCGATCCTGTGGGATCTCACCAGTGAGGCGCATGGACATGACAATCATGCAAAAGCAACATCAGAAGAACAAGAATACCGGGCTGGTTTGGAGGCGCACCGGTGAGGCTCATGGACATCATGATCATGCGGGCGACCCAGAAGAAGAGGATGTCCCGGCCCGTCTCCAGCAGCGCGCCCGGGAAAAAGCGCTGCAGGTCCTCGCCGCCGGTCGGCCAGCCGAAGACGGAGAAGGGGAAGAGGCCGCTGGAGAACCAGGTGTCCAGCACATCCTCGTCCTGCAAGGGGGCGCAGCAAAGTATTCCTGGATCAACAAGCTGGATCAGTTGTGGCTTTTGGACACTGCACTGCACACATGCAGCAGGTGTGTGGACCGCCCCATGGGTGCTGCATGCGATGCTTGCGCCTCCCTACCTCAATGCTTGTGCAGTTGTCAGCGTCTCACGCATACCGCATGCAGGTGCACAAGGACTTCCAGCCGCCATGCTTCAGCGCACGCGCTGCAGACGCTGCCCGCACCTGCTTGAGCGACAGCTGGCGCCCGGGAAATCGACCCTCTGCCTGCGCGTGCGCCGCGGCTTCGTCCTTCGCCACGACCCACCTGCAGCAGAGCTCGTACTCGTCAAGAAGCATGCAAGAAGCCGTCCCAGGCTGAGCCGTTCCTAGCTCTGCTACGCATGCAGCCCTGGAGCACTCGAGAGGGGGGAGGTTTCTCACCGGTCCATGCGCTCGTCGGGGCCGCCGGGCGGGCAGTCCGTCTCGCCGTCCAGCAGCACGTAGAAGGCGGGGATGCGGTGGCCCCACCACAGCTGCCTCGAGATGCACCAGTCCCGGATGTTGTCCATCCACCTGCGGGGCGATCAGTGTCAATCGTTGTTTAACCGCACGCCAGACCAGCCTGGTAGCGCGTCGGGCTGCCGACGGGTCTGCACGCTCTTCCGGGTATGTTCACCTGTTCCAAAGAAACACCTGGCTCGCAAAGCTTCACGCAGCCATGTGCAGCTACTGTCATGTTACCTGTTCCAGTCCCGCTGTGCCGAGGCCGGCCGGATGCCAAAGCTCTCGCCCGCTACCACCGACTTGGGGTCCGACGCGCAAGCCGCCTTTGCCTTTGCCGCCATGTCGCCGCAGCTGACCCACCTACAGCGAAGTGCACCATTCGACCTTGGCACTTGTGGTACGTTCATGAAGTGCGCATGCTTGCCCACTTGGCACCTGCATGCTCGACAGTCTCAAGAAAGCATCAGGTCGAGGGATCTGCACAGCTTCGAGACTGTTCACAGAGCCGAAGTTTAGGCGTCAAGGCTCGTGTCTGCGCTCCAACCTGCCCGCTGTCAAGGTTCGAACAAGTTGCTCAACAATACCTTCCTCAGCAGCCAAACGCACCACTGGGGGCGCATGAGGGGCTCGATGACGTCGCCGGAGCGGGAGCAGAGGCCCAGGACCATGGGGTTGGGGCGCGTGCCGCGGAACAGGCCCTTGCTCTCCAGAAACTCCACGATCGTCGTCCGCACCTGCGCCACAGCACAAAAGACTAATACGACATATGCCTCATGCAAACCATGCAAGTTTTTGCCTGGGCCCTGGGAGAGTATTGTATGATGTAGCCTAAACAAGCATCGGACACAAGTTGCGGGAGCAGTCGGGGCTGGCAACACAGAGGCAAGAGCTGCATCTTATATTTCAGTTGATGCCGCGGCGGTGAATTATCGCGCCGCTGAGCAGGCGCACCTCGTAGCGTGGCTTGCCGGCGTACGGGCCGCAGTTGCTGTTCAGCGTGCCGTCGTCGTTCAGGATGTTGATGAACTGCAGGTCGTGGCGCTTGCCTGTGGCGAAATCCTTCGCGTCGTGCGCCGGCGTGATCTGCGGGCAGCAGGCGCGGACGTCTCGTCATTTCTCATGTTGCATAGAAGTTTCACGAGCCCTGTCAGCAGTACATGGTGCTCCTCACTATGAGCAGCTTTTCCGATTGCGCTATCAAGAGAAACCGCGCAACATGCCATTGCCCTCAGAACACACATCCTCGGGGGTGAAGAAGGGTACAAAATCTCATCACCACAATTGTCGTTTTTGAGTCGATAATCATTGCGTTAATTTTCAATGAATAACAAACATCGCACCAATAATTGGTGATACAACAGATAACGTCACCTTCACGGCGCCGGTGCCAAGCGTCATGTCGACGGCTTCGGCGTCTAGCACGATGGGCATCTTGCGGCCATCGACCGGGTGAATCAGGAACTTGCCGTGCACGTGCTTGTACCTGCGATTCTGGGTGGCGGATTGCTCAGGCACAGGTGACGGACTGGAGACCAGCCACAGTCTACAGGCACTGTTGGTGACACGATGCAGTGGCCTCATGCCCAGCTCTGCACAGTTTCCGTGTCTAATTCCCAGCAACCGTCCCAATGCACACAGCTGCAACTCCGTCGCCCAGCATTGCCTATGCTGTGTTGCCAAAAGGCCTATGCATTCGGGATTGTGGTGTTCCAATCATCCAATGCTCGCCTGGGGTCATCGGGTGGAACCTTCACGGCGGTGTCGCCCAGCATCGTCTCAATACGCGTGGTGGCAAACTCTCGCCTTTAGTCTGTATGGAGAGCTTTCAACATGATTGAACGTGTATCATGCTTGCCTGGGGTCGTCGGGGTGCACCGCGACGGCGGTGTCGCCCAGCATCGTCTCGATACGCGTGGTGGCGACGACGAGCTCGCCGCCGCCGCCCTCCAGCGGGTACGCAAACTCCTTCATCGCACCAAACTCCACAGGCTCCGGGTAGCCCGGCACACGCAGGTGCGTGATGCCGTCCAGCTGCGTGTCCTCCACCTACGGGGAGCGGGACGAAAGGCGTCGAAACCCGTGTAAGTCTCATTCATGCGCCGCTCTGAAACGAGGTGCGTCGTGGGAAATGTCCAGGGGGTGTCCTTCGCTGAATGACTGCCCAGCGCTGCTGCAGGTCAGGCTGTGCACATGCACGGCAAGACACACCTAGGGCGGAGGCCTGCACTGAGCAACGGCAGCCGCAGGCTGATTGCTCGTGCTGCAGGAAAGTTGGTGAGAAATAGGCAGAATCAGGGTTTTGACACATGCGCATGTACCTCAATGTCGGAGACGGCGGTGCGCAGGGAGCAGTCCCAGTTGACGAGGCGGTTGTCGCGGTAGATCAGCCCCTGCTTGTGCAGCTGCAAGAAGGCCTCCAGCACCGCCGCGCTCAGCTTGTCGTCCATGGTGAACACCTGTGGGCGGTCAGGTTTTGTATATCCACCAGTGGTAGAGCTCAGCTCCAATTGAACCACCAAACAGAGACGTGATAGTCTCTGCCCACGCGCGGGAGCCATCGGTTGTGCCTTTCAAAGCTGAGCATCACGATGTGTGATGAACCTGTGCTTGTGCGCTGCAAACTGTCGGGACGATTGCTTTGTTTTTAGGGCGGGCACCCCGCACCTGGCGGGACCAGTCGAGGGAGGAGCCGATGCGGCGCAGCTGCGAGAAGATGGTGTTGCCATACTGCTCCACCCACTTGAACACCTCCTTCATAAACTCCTCCCGCCCTGCGCCACGGGCCGACTTCCTTTCCATTCGAAATCATAATTGCTGGTGCTGCGGTGTTCCCATGGCGATTAGCTTTGAGCAGCCCAGTAGACTTGGATCTAGTCCATGAAGCAGGCGCTGCGCGGCCGCAGCGGCTGCGATGGCGGCTTGGTAGCGGCGGGAGCGGCGCAGGAAACCCCGGCGGCAGTCTCGAGCAGCGGCCGCTGGACCCACAGCGTCCACACGGATGCTCCTAAAGCATCCTACGTACTCGCGGATGATCGTGCGTTTTGCGCCGGTTTCACAGGCAGCAACGCCTTGACATCAATTGGTAAACGAGTAAACATCTGCTCACCGAGGTCGTGGCGCGACAGCCCGCGCTCGCGCTTGAGCGTCTTCTCCACAACGGTCTGCGTCGCGATGCCCGCGTGGTCGGTGCCGGGCACCCACAGCGCATCGCGCCCCTGCATCCGCCGCCACCGGATTATGGTGTCCTGCGTGCAGATTTCAGGGATTAGGGTTTAGATTGGCACCACAGCGTTCAGACGCTTCTTTCCGGCGGCGCTTTGTGGATCCCCCTTCTCCCCCGCAACGTTACAGCGGCAGAGTAAACCATATCCCGCCTCGGCTGTGGCCTGCCGGCAGCCGGCGGCCTGCTGGTGTGCACCCTGTGTCCTGGCGGAGGGCAGGATCTCCCTCGCAGCTGGACGCACACGGAGCAGCCATGGCGCTGCCATCCAGCCGTCAGGGGCGCTGAGCAAGCAGCGGCCGCTGGACACCAGCTTGCAGTGACACGAACAATCTGTGAATCGCGCCACACATCCGTGACACCTGACCACCTCTGCTTCTTCAAGTCCCTGCAACGACTTCATGGTCCATGTCATCTTGCCCAATAAACCTACATCACTCTACCTGGATGGCATTGGTGAGCGCGTGCCCCAGGTGCAGCGAGCCGGTGACATTGGGCGGCGGGATGACCATCACAAAGGGGTCCCCCTTGGCGTCCGCCCGCGGCTTGAAGAAGCCCTGCGCCTCCCACCACTCGTACCTGCACGCGGTGCACGCAGGCGGGGTGGTTTTGTAGGGGTTCAGGGCGTCATCTCAGGCATCTTCTGCGAGACTAGGATGCGAGAACCTTGGGTGATGACCACGCTCCAGGCCGTCGCGATAATATGCCAACATGGAGACAGTCAGTGATGAACCAATCAGGGCTCGCAACAGAAGACTTACCAGGCGGATTCCACGACTGGCGGGTTGTAGCCCTTGAGCATCTCCACTGAGGTGTCCTTCTTCTGCCCCTTGGGCGTCGCCTGCGCGGCCCGCAGCGCCGCCGCCAGCTCCTCTGCCTCTGCCGCCTGTACCAATGCGCAGGGAGGCGTCGCGTCAGCACACGCCGGTGTTGACTCTCATCCTGACAGCCTTCTTGGCAGTGATGCCTTGCGATTCTGGCCCCAGCTGCATGCCAGCAGCTTGCGCGACATGTGCAGGTGTAGCGGCCTGGCAACCAACGTCATTGGCAAATGACAATCTGGCAGCGCCTGACGCCATCCATGATATCACAGAGCACGGCACGCCTCATGAAACCTGCAGCCCTGACCTTACCTTCTTGGCCTCGCTTTCCGCCTTGGCCTTTGCCTTTTTCTCGGCGTTTTTGCCGGACTGCGCTGCAAAGGCCTTGATCTTTTCCGCCTTGGCGGCCGCCTTGGCTGCCTGAGCCTCCTTTTGGGCCTCCTTCGCTGCCTGCAGACACGTCAAAGACATTGATATCTCCAGAAGACATGAAGGCCACATGCGTGGTATCCTGCAGCACCCGGACGCCAGCCAACCGCCGATGCCGCACAGGATGTTGCACATGCAAGAATCAATTGTCCTTGCATGGCGAACATGCGTAACACATGGCATGCAACCCACAAGGTCTGCAACTGCGCGGCGAGGCTTGCAGACCCACCTTTTTCTTCCTTTCTTCCTCCGTCAGCGGAGGTGCGGCTCCATTGGCAGCTGCGCCATCCTGCGGAGCTGGCTGTTTCGCCGCTTCCACAGCGGCATCGGCAGCCTCTGGAGGCGCCATGTTCCAGACAAGATCGTGTATTGCCTGTCAATCTAGCTCCTGTCCTTGGTTAATTCAGGTGTCGGAGCAACCAAAGGGGCGGCGGTACAGCGGCGCAGCCTGTGATCCGGATGCAGGGCACTGCAAACAACTTCTATATGTATCTCAAATGCTGCGCTGGTGCAATATTGCCGCGCAAGCTGGAATTTGCATCCGCATCTCAGACTAGCCCTTAATCAGCCCTAATCGTATAACCCAGCAGCTTTGGGATGCTCGCACCTACATGGATTCTCAGGAACATATTTGTCATTTCCCCTGCTGTTTAACGTAACGCAAACGTGTGCAGCGATCTCGAGGTGCAGTGCGGCTTAAAGAGCATTTGCACCTACTCAGGAATCTCTTCCCGTCTTGGAGAACTTTCACAAGCAATCATGGGCGGGAAGGTCGCGTTCATCAGCGGTGAGCCGTTTCAAGATGGCGTCAGTCCGTCGTGTAGTGCTTTTGCGCGTGCTGCTAACATTGCTGAGTGAGCATATGATGCTTCGAAAACCTTGTATCGCCATCAAATTCTGCATCGTCAATACGCTGCGTCCACCTGCACCCTATCAGTCCGACACAGCAAGATGTCCACCCTTCGGCTGTTTGCCTCTTAGGTGGCGGAGGCGTCACAGGGCGCAACCTCGCACAGCACCTGGAGAAATGCGGCGACTGGGACACAATCTATGCTGTGTCGCGGCGGCCGATCAAATTTGGCACGGACAAGGTGGCGAGCTGCGCTATTTATTATTTGCCATCATGCAGCCACTGCATCACTCAACCATTTCAGTTGTCATGGCAGCAGATGCCGTCTGACGGGCGCCACTGCACCTGCTGCAGATCAAAGGACTTTCCATCGACCTGCAAGACAAGGACGCAGTTGCGAAGGGCGTGAAGGGCCTGAACGTCACGCACGTCTGGTGTGCACCCTCCCCGGAATCGCATCTGGAGTGTGTCGCTGCTTGTGTGCCGTCCTGAGTTTAATCTCTAGACAGCAACGTATCTGTGGTGAGACCCGTTGGGACCCTTACCCAAAGTGTCTGTGGTCGCAGGTTCTGCGCCTTCCAGATGACCGAGTCGCATGTGCGACGGGCATGCTACTGCCTGTTTGCGTCTGTGGTCGTGCACACTGAAGTTCACAACAGATGCAATGCAGGCCTGGAAGGCCCAACGCCCCAAGCCCGAGAACTGCAGTGTGTTCGCTGTGCAGGTGAAGGATGTGGAAGTCAATTTTTCGCAGATGTTTGTCAACACCGTCGAGGGACTGGAGGCCGGCGGCGCGCAGCTGCAGCATGTGCATTTCGTCTCAGGCACGCTAAATTGTGTCGGAACATCTCACACTAGGCGTTTGTTGCCTTCTGTTGCATGCCGCCACCCTTCAATGCACCAAGCGCCACTGTGTGTGGCCACCAGCAACATAGGTACGCATTTCAGCAAGCACATGTGTCAATCCGCACGCTCCAAATATCTCTAATGTTTCATTTTCAATTCTGTGCAGGGACCAAGTGGTAAGCCTGATTGACCTCCCCCAAGCCTTTCCTTTCTCGCTTCATTGATTTTACATCAATGCTATAGACTGCTCGTGCGAAGCCCTGGCGTAGTTTTACAGGTATGGCCCGCATTTGGGGCCAATCAAGACGCCATCGCGTGAGGATGATCCCCGGGCGATGGGCCCGATGTTCTATGTGAGGCTCGACTCTCTGACTTGATGTCAATCACCATGCTGTTTCGGCCTGCACTTCTCGCCTGCTTCGTCTCGGCACCCTCGCTGCGTCCTCCATCTTTGGCCATCAATGACAGTCGATTGTGTTCTTCCAGTACGATATGGAAGACTGGTGCATCGAAAGGTGCAGCGCTGCTGGGCTCTGCTTCGCCGCCTGCGCATTGTGTGCCCGCTCTGGATCGCACAGTCACCAGATGGCAAACACCATGCCGCCAGCTGGCCAGCCCCTGGCAACCCCTGTGCTGCAAATCAAAAAGATGCCACTTTAAAACACGCCATGCAGGCGGGCGGCGGGCGCTAAGTGGTCGTGGGGATCGCTGCGGCCCAACCCGGTGTGCGGCTTCAGCACAGGCGAGTGGCACCTGACTTGCCTGGAGACACTTGGGATCGGTGCAGGCCAATGATGACGCATGCACACGCCCGCGGCGCTGATCTCAAGGCTGTCAGAACTGGCCTCCATGCTCACCACTGCTCACCAACGCTTCCGACTGCCTCACCAACGCCTTAACCAAAACTTTCACTATTCACTACCTCAACAGGCTCATTCATGAACATCACGATGACAATTTCGGTGTACGCCGCTCTCTGCAAGGAGCTGGGCTACCCCTTCCGGTGCGCCGCGCCTCCATGCATGCACGCTTCTTACGCACTTGATTCTCACGTCCTGGCCATGCGCCAGGGGTTTCGCACCGTGCTGTTGCACAGCAGCGGAGCCTGCTGTGCGTCAAGGAAGACGCACGCGGCGACGCACCTTGCAAGGCGAAACCCTGGATAGCGGCTATCTGCGGTGCGCACCGCGCCTCGGGATCAGACTTTGGCCTGATGCAACTCCCGAGTCTGGGTCAGAGATGACCCACACCCTCGTCCGCTGGCACGGTACCTGGCTCCAAGGCCACATACGATGTCCTGCTGGAAGTCCCTGGTCCAGCCTTGTTACAACCTATCTCCTTGAAGTCCTAAAGTGTCGCGCCCAATTCACTGCAGGTTCCCAGGATCGAAGACGGCGTACAACGTGCTGCTGGAGGTGGTGGATGCAGACCTGCTGTCGGAGGCCATGGTGTGGGTTGCGACGACGCCGGGCGTGCAGGACACGTCCTACAACATCTCCAACGGCGACGTGTTCCGTTGGTGCGCGCATGCCTGGCTGCTTTCCGATTGACCTGGGAAACTGTCGTTGGGCGATACGTTTCCTGGAGCGCTCCGCTGGGCTCTCCCCTGTGCCGCTACATGCATCTCCAGCCACAGTCGCAGAAACACAACTGCGTAGCGAAGCCGTCGTGTCAGGCAAAGCGTGTGCAAGGCCGAACCCCTCGACCTCCTCTACGCCTCTGACGCGAGGGGCAGAGAGTGACTTCAGGACGCGGCAGGGCTGCTGATGTTCAGATGATGTTCATGCTCTCCCGTGCAGGTCGGAGCTGTGGCCAAAGATGGCAGAGTATTTCGGCCTGCCGCTCGCAGAGCCGCAGAAGTTTGGCATGGCCACGATGATGAGCACGCCCGGTGCGACGATGCATTCTGTGCATCCGGCTCGACTGACTGTGTGCAATGGCGGACATGTGGCGAGAGCCATCCTGCATTGAGGCAGAGTGGCATGCATGGCGGACCTGCCGGCAGGTCGTCATTGCTGGTTCTCAACGCTGGCACATGGATGGTTCAGTCGGCTTGCAAGCCGTGAGGCACAGGCCACCAACGTACCTGATCCATGTGGCCGTTTCCTGAACGCGCAGACAAGGAGGCGGCGTGGACCAAGCTGCAGAAGGAGCACGGCCTGCAGCCCATCGCCTTCAAGGTGCGACATTTACCTTACAATTGCTGCCCCTCTTGTCTCTACCTCACCGTGAGACTTCACTCTGATGCTTGGCTTTCAAGCGAGCTCGGTGGTTTTTGCGCAGGACATCGCCACCTGGCCATTCGGGTGAGTGATTCGCCCAATGCCTGCTTCTGCAGGTCTCCCTGTGATTTCAGTGTCGCTGATGGAATTCGCCTGTGTTCAATTGTTTGCTGTACGAGCTCGTACAGCACACTTACCTGCAAGGCTTGGCTTGCTCATGCGGCTTGCTCGTACGTTCATAATGACATGATGAATCAGTGCATGCTTAGCGAGTGTGTTTTGTGTCTTTCCCGCTAGCGAGTGGGTATTCAGCCAGGAGACGGTGCGTTGCTGCTGCTTCTGTTTAAATGTGGGCCAGCATGGTTGACGGCGGCGTGGCCGACCGGCCGCTGAAATCGGCCACGCCGTTGCCAAGCATGCTGGTCCTCGATGTCTTTGATACAGCCGTGCATGCCTTCCATTATGCATTCATGCTTGGTAGTTTCTGCAGCGGCGACGTGGTAGCGCCTGCCGCCGCCTGCATGACACACGAAGTCCGTCACTTGAGGCTACTGACAGGTGCATCACTTCGTGCAGGACTGGTTCTCAAACGTCACCAAGCTGCGGCGGGCGGGCTTCCAGATGAACACCGACACGATGGAAATGTTCATTGCCCAGTTCGACCACCTGAAGAAGGACAAGATCATCCCTGCTTGAAAAGCGCATGACATGAACGGTCCGGCCATCAACACGGGTTCTTGCACCACCGAGATTTCTACACCGCAGTCGAAATGGGAGCCTGATGAGGAAGTCGTACATGTCTCACACGTTAGATGGAGCATGCACGTGCTGAGTGCCAAGCACATGCTCATCGAGAGTTTAGAAGCATACCTTGCACCTTCATGATAGATATTACACGACGATAAATGTCGCAGCATGGTTGCTGATCCGTATTGCAATGGTGACACACACACAGCAGCAGCGCTGACCATCGTCACCAAAATCAAGCACTGAACTTTCTTGCACCCACAAGCCACTCATCTAGACCTTGTACAGCCACACTCGTTCTGTTCCGCTCACGCTCGAGCAGACCGTGCATCAAGCCTGCTGCTGCCGCCGCCGCTGGGAAACGTTGGCGCTTGCACTAGGCTGGCCAGCGCAACATGAATGAAGCTCCGGCCGTCGACTCCGTCCGCTGTCCCTCGCACCGGCGCGCCGGCGTCACCGCTGCAGGCGGCCCGGCAGGGCGCGCTGGGAGGGCAGCTGACTGGCGCGGCCCTGGCTGCGGCCGAAGGAGCCCGGCAGCGCCCGCCCCTGCGCGGCAGAATCACTCTTTATCTCGGGCAGGCTTCCCGCTCTTGTGGCTGTTGTGTACTGCATCCTTCGTGCCGGCTGCTTCCTGGGCGCATTCGGAAGGCAGGCAGCAGCCCCTGTGTTGCTGCTGTGACGATGGACATCTCATCCTGCGACTGCCTGCCTCGGGCCAGGCAAATTTCGCATTCAGTGGAAACATCCTCTCGGGTGAGCCAGGCGCCTGATCCCGGGCAGGCAGATTGCTGCCGCCCAGGCCTCCTCCTTGCTGCCCTCGACAACGAAAGACAAATAGACCAGCCATCGCGGTGTAGCAGATGCCCTCTGTGGTGACCCTGAAGATTCCACGTGCTGCTGCTGCTGAAAAAACCAGCGTGTTCGCCGCAAGGTTTGTAGGTTTAGGGTTTCAACGCTGCACCCAGGCTTGCGGCGCGCCGCCACGGCGTTCTCCTCGTCGTGCTGCCACCGAAGGCGGAAGAAAGGTGGACATTGCAGTGAACCTTATGAACATGCTTAGATAATGCGCCGAACCCCGGACTTGCGGCGCGCCGCCGCCTCGTCCTCCTCGCCGCCGTCGTCAGGGAGGCGGGTACACTGTCCATGAAGGCGGGGCGACACTGACAACCTTTCTGACAAATCAGAAATGTGTGCGCCAGGCGCCGCACCCCTGGCTTGCGGCGCGCGGCCGCGGCGTCCTCCTCGTCGCTGTCGTCGATGAAGGCGGCGTCCACGGCGCTGCCGCCGCCGCCGCCGCCAGCTGCAGCGGAGCCCGCGCCAGTCGACTGCGTCGCCGCCGGCCGCTTGCGCCCGGTCTGCGTGCCTGCAGGGGTTGCAAAGAATGCCTTTGTGTTTGTATTTCACCGTTTTCGAGGGTCGGGCACGGAAGGGGTCGTGATGCAGGTTGCCTGCTGCCGCTTGTGCTAATGCTGCTGCACGCCAGCAGATCTTGTCTTTCACACGACGGCGATATCTTCCAACATGCACAAAAGAGAACTACATTCAGCACATGGTGCTCAGGCTTGCCTGTGGGTCGGCGGGCCGGGGCGGCGGCGCGGCGGCCGCTGCCGGCCGGCGTTGCAGCGGGCGTGGGAGCTTCGTCCTCGGAGCTGTCTTCTATGAGGTCCACCATCTCCTCCGCCGCGTCGCTGATCTCGTCCTGCGAGTCCTCGCCGTCGCTGTCCATCCTGCGCCAAGGTGATTTACACACGTATCAATCCCCGCACATTATCTGTACTCCGAATCGCCGCACAACGGACGACCATCTCTTGCTCCGCCCTACTGATTTCGTCCGGCGAGTTGTCACCATTGCTGTCCACCATGCAGCAGACACAAGCCCTTGCTTCTTTTAGATTCTAACCTGCCTCTGCTGGATGAATGCGCCATCACTTCCTTGTGCAGCTTCTCATCGTTGCTGTCCACTCCGGAGCAGGGATTCCACAACTCAGGCTGCCGTAGAATCTCCTGAATGCATTTGCGGAAGTGCCAGAGCAAAATATCCTCATGAAGCCTTGACGATGGTCAGTACTTCTTGAGCAGCTCGCTTGGCAGCCCCGCAATTCGTCATTCATCATGCATGATGCAAACACGCACCCGAACGCGGCATCAGAGGCAGGGGCAGCCAAAGCAGCCTGCGCTACAACTGCATCAGTGGCCACGTAAAGCCAGCCTGGGCTGCCGTTGAGACTTTGTGAGTGGAGCCTTCCCCTCCCATGAATCACATGAGGCATCAACACACTAAGGCGTAAGGCACGGATGAGCGCGCACTGCATTTTGGCCTTGGCTCGGCCGGCGGCGGCCCGGCTGCGCTTGGCGCGCCCGCTGGCCTGGCTGCCCTGCGTGCCGCCGCGCCGCTGGGTGCCGGTGCCAGTGCTGGCGGCGGCGGCAGCGGCGCCACTGGCGGCTGCACGGCCGGCGGCTGTTGCACAGCCGGCGGCGCCGCGACCGGCGGCCGCCGCCGGCTGGCTGGAGCCCTGGCGGCCGCGCGCTAGCGCCGCGTCCAGCGTCGACTGCCTGCCGGCGCGCGCTGGCGCCACGCGATTGCCTGCATGATGCCGACGAACACCTCAGATGCCACTGTCTTACAGTGGCAATGCGGCACTGGCAACCTCTGCATGAATACAGTGACTGATACGCAGCTCAGCGTGGGTCGTGCAGGAACTGCACATGGCGAGAAGCCAGCTGCATGGCGACTGTTCTGGAGCAAGTCGTGTCTACAGGCACCTGTGCGCTGCGAGGCTGTGGCGGCGTTTGCCGACGGCGTGCCAGGCACCACATCCAGGTCCATGGCTGCTGTGGCGCCTGCTGCTGGGCCGGCGCGCGCTTGTCGCTGCGAAGCATCAGCCTCCTGCAACCGGGAAGGTGTAACATCCGTCAAGATGTATTGCAAGCCGGCATTGCCAGGCGTCGCACATTCATGCAGTGCCCGCACCCGGCGTCGCGCGCGTGGGCGGTCCAATGTCATGGGTTGGCGGTTGATGAGCCTGACAGGACATGTACGGCAAGAGCTGACATACAGTGCTGAATGTCAGCTGCTGTGGCTTGCTGCGTCAAGAACACCTGCTCAGTAAGCATGAAGCAATGCGCGCAGGATTCATGCAATGATCAGAAGCGAAATGCACCGCAGAATGCGCGTTGCGGCGCTATGCAGCGTGGCGCAGCAGCACCTCCGCAAGGCTCGGTGCCACAAAAATTGATGCACGATTTGAAGTTGCACAAGTCGTCGCTCAAGGTTCAGTTAAAGGCAAAGCACCTGCCTATCGCGCCGCTGCGCAGCGTGTCCGGGAGCTTGGAGCTGTTGCTTCTGCAAACAAGACTAGGAAGGGTCACAGAAGAAACGACTCCAACCTGCGTGTCGCGGCGCTGCGCGGCGTGGCGCTGCAGCACCTCCGCGAGCTCGGCGCCGGCGTCGGCGGCAGCGATCGTCTCGTCGTGGTTGCCCGCTTGCGCCTGCGTCTCCGCCAGGCTGCGCGAGACGCAGTCCGCCAGCGCCTGCTTCTCGTCCTTCTCCACAAAGTCGTGCAGCGCGCTCGCCTGCGGCAGTGCCATCAGAAACCTAAACCATAACATAGAATGTTGAGACAGTGAAAAAACTGGAAGAATCGGTGATGCTTCTACGAGTGTATCCCAGCCTGCCAGCGCGCAGCCAGTGGCTGACTGCGCGAGATCAATCCGCCAGCGGCCTGCTTCTGTCCTTCCCCACACAAGGTTAGGCAGCGTACTTGCCTACGGTGACACAAGTGCCGTTGATACTTGGTGACCTACCAGACCAACATAAGTGCCAGGCTCCCTACTGGGCCGCATGCTGTGTCTCTGAAGATGGCTGCAAGTCAGTATTTCGCACAAAAGAACGGATGCACCAGGCTGCTCATCATCATCGGGCACAGAGTCTGCGGCGCAGTCGCTGCAGGCACACTTGACGACAAGCAATGTGGCGTTCACACATAAACAGGTTGTGCAGAGCACGAGAAGCTGTCTGTGAAGCAGCCGCTGCAGAGCAGCCTAGTATGCAGTCACAAAGGCCACAATGCCATTGAGGCATGCTGGATGACCAGCGCCGTGCGGCAGGCAGGATTGTGGGCAAAAGCTTGCCGGGATGCAGAACAGCCGCTGACATCAGGGGTGGTTGTACAGGGGCCAACAGAGCCCCGTCCAGCAGCCCCCTCGACACGAACAGCAGTGTCCCAGCTAGGTGTCTCGACATGTGTTGTTGGCACAACTGCGTGAAGCCCCAACCAACTGGTCGACGTTATATGTCAGCACATTTCTTGACCAGCCCCAGCTCGGTGATGATCTCCATTTTGGCCATCAGGTGCTGTGACATGGGACTTTCCTACTTGCCGGTGCCCCTCACCCTGAATGAGAATGCCACAGCTGCGCGCCCAAGTCAATGCATCAGTGTGCTGTTCAATCCAGAAACCCACCAGCTCCGGCTCGGTGATGATCTCGAGGTTGGCCATGAGGTGCTCGGCGATGAGCTCCTCCACGCCCCGCTCCTGCACAGCCGCCGTCTCCGCGATTGTGCCGTCCGGCGCGGCTGCATCGCCCTTCTGCTTGCGCGCCGCCGCCTGCGGGACAACGGACAGTTGTAAGGTTTCAGCGGGACCGAGGATGTGACTTCACAGGGTCGTTATCGCGCTGCTGTCTCCGTGATCGTTCCGTCCGGCGCCGCTGCGTCGCCTTTCTGCTTGTGCCCCGCCGCCTGCGGGGCCGCCGACAAAATATCTGGCGCGCTCATCCCCGCCCTTGACATCCACCACTTGCAGCACAACTTTTTTCGTGCCCGATTGATGCCGCGCCTGCAAGCTGTGCACCGTGTCAAGCTATGTGCAGCACTGCGACCAGAACGTTGCCTGTCCTGCAGCTCTTGACGTATGCACTCACCTTGTGCCACAGCAGGACGTCATGCGGATTTGCCACCTTGCCCACGAACTTTTGCCCAAAGCGCTGCACGTTGATGGTGGAGAACCCTGTGTAGTCGACCTACACGCCACCGCCTGGCGTGTCAGCAATGGTTTGAACTTGGTTGTTGACATCATGGCGACAGGCAAGGGATGAACTGCAAGCTGACACCTCAAGGTGCTGCTAAGTGCTTTTGAATTCCTCTGAGGTAGGCACAAGCCACAGCACTTCTTCGTGCTTGTGTCCCCTTTCCCACAGCCTGCGCCCTGTCGAGTGCCGGACAGCACACCCGCCATGCCATGCGGCCCAGAGATCACGCCTCAATGCAAAGGGCGGCGAGTCGCGCACCCGCAGGCGCACGAGCGGCAGCGGCGGCGTGGCGGAGGGCGGGGCCCCGCGCAGAGCGCGGCGGCACGCCTCGTCCACTTTCCGCTCCAGAAACTCTGCGAGCGCCTCCTGATCATCCGCCTCCACCTCCAGCTCCTCCGCCAGCACTATCTGCGCATTGTGAAGGTAGGGTTTAGCAAGGGTTTAGCAAGGGTTCCTCGTCCACCTTCCGCTCCAGGAACTCAGCCAGTGCCTCCACCTCAACCTCCAGCTGCTACCTGCAAACTCAGACATGAACCATTGCTTGCATTGGCGCTATGCAAGGTATGATATAAGGGTGAAACAGTGCCTGCTGGTCGTCCGCCTCCACCTCCAGCTCCTCCGCCAGCACTATCTGCGGGTTGCCACTCTAGGATGTAGCAAGAAAATATGGCCGGCCTCGTCCACTTTGTACTCCAGAAACTCTGCGAGCGCCTCGTGGTCATCCGCCTCCACCTCCAGCTCCTCTGCCAGCATTATCTGTGGATCAGGGCGTTGACAGACATCTGAATGAGGTGCCAGCACCACATGCAGAGTCAGGGTATTCACTGAGGACTCTGTGTCATGTCGTTTTGCCGTATCGGTTGGTATGCATGCGTATCATCCTCTTTCACCTCCGCCAACACTATCTGCATGTCAGATCATTAAGAACCGCCTGAGTGGCATTGCCGGCAGAGTGCGCAGGGTCGGAGTGACGCAGCGAGGCACTAGTTTCAGCCACAGCGCACCTGGCCAAAGACGAAGGGGCGCACGGTGGTGAGCGGCAGCTTGACCAGCCGGAACTGGCTGCCCATCACCTCCAGCAGCTGCACGTGCTTCGGGCGGGACTCGCCCTCTGACAGCGCCGTTGCCACGCTGCTGCCCGGCTGCAGCACCGAGAACTCGTTGGCCGCGTCCAGCGACTCCTGCGGTAGAGGTACTCCCAACTTCCAAAATCCCGCGGATCAGGCGCAATTCGCTTCAGAGGGCCCCTGTGGCGAGCTTCCATTTACTGATCTGATGTCAGATGCCGCAGGTGAGGCAGATTCGGCAGCCTGCTTTGTCAGCCAGTCGCACTGAACAGTGAGCCTGTCCTGCAGAATGTGTGTGCGGTATTGTCAAACATCGAAGCATGAGGTGAGCTGATGATGGCAAGCCGACGAGGAGGATTGTGCCCCTAAATCCTGACTGTACGCACCCATGGCTCCAGAACACACTCGTGCTCGTGGCCCCAGACCACCAGGTCCAGGAAGCGCGCCAGGTACGCCTCCCGGATGGTGTTTTTGGTGCTGCTGCCGTGCTGCAGCCGGTTCTGGTGCAGCACGAACACGTTGAACCAGTCCTCCTGCGCGTAGCCGGGCGCCGCCACTGGCCGCACCCTGCGAGCGCGGAGTGATGGTATGTGGCACAAACCTTGCCCTCAGGCAGAGCTTCATGGGTCTCGTTTCGATCCGCGGGTTGGAGCGGATTCACGTAGAGGACCTTGGGACGGTCACGTCAAGGATCTGGGCACGTTTGCACCTGTTGCAGGCAAGCGCGTGCCTCTGCTTATTAGGTTCCAGCTTGGCCTGTGGAACAGGTCCGGCGTCTCACCGCATGTGATCCACGGCCTGAACTCAAGGTCGATGTCAAAGCACAAAGACCTCGAAAGCGGGAGTGCGCACCACTCGACGCATCCGGGCGTCTGGAACATGCGGGCGAGGCGCTCGTCGCGCAGGTTGCCCAGCCCGTACAGCGCCAGCTGCGTCTCCCCCTTCGCCAGCAGCACCGGCTGCAGCCGGATCTTGCCAATGCCGCTGCCCATGTACGCCTGCGCAACCACAGACCGTCTTAAATCCAATCGGTAATCACACTGCAATCCACAATCTGCGCATGACTGCAATGACGAATATGTGTGTAGGATATCGTTAGGGCCCTGAAGCACGGACTGTAGGAGGCCGCTCTGGCAGCATATGCATGCTGAACTCAATGAAAGTGGGAGTCGAGAGTGGCAGAGCACACACGGTCTTGCCGAAGTAGTTGACGAGGCCGGCAGTGGACAGCAGGTCCACGGCGGACAGGCTGTCGGCGCCCGTCGGGTCGTCGTGGTTGCCGTGGATGGTGAACACCGGCAGCCCCACATTCAGGTTGGGGTCCTCGAAGTTCACCTTCCTGTGATTCGGGGCAAAAAAACCTCGTGATTTTCATGCAGCGGATCGAGGGAGGATCCTCCGGAATGCAGGGCGCCAAGCACTGTGGCAAGAGGTGTCCTGAACACATCAGAACACGTAGGGCCAGGCAGCCGCGCTGGACACTGTGCAATGGGTGAATAAAGCACATGGCAAGCCGGATGCTGCAGGAGTGAGACGAAAAAGGACGACGGAAATGAGCCTGATTGGGCAGTAGAGGCCATGGCCTGGTCCCTTCACAGAAAGAATGACAACCACGAACACAGGATGATGGAAAAGGGGCCTCACTTAGCGACGAAGTTGGTGGCCTGGTCGGAAAGGACCTGGAAGCCGACGGGGCGGTCGCTGAGCACGTACTTGGACAGGATGGCCATGGCACGCTGCAGCGTGTGGCGCGACGGCTTGTTGTCGTGGAACAGGTCGCCGCCCAACAGCACCGCGTCCACCTCGTTCTCCACCGCCAGCTGCAGGATCTCCTGTACGTACACAAGTTTGGGCTACCTCAACGAGAGGAATCGTGCAGGGCTCTTGGAGGAAGCAGCCGGTCGGCCTGCCAGCCGCCGAAAAGATTGGTCGGCAAGCCCGGGCGACGAGTTGCACAGCCGCAAGAGGCAAAGTAAGCTCTTACTCGGAAACACCATCGACCGAGCGCTGCTGCGCGGCTCACCTCAAAGGAATTGAAGGAGTCATGCTTCCTGACTTCGTCCTTCTCCCACACGCCCTGCAAGGCGATGCCACATGTTGGCGCAAGCTAAAACAGACGCATTTGCCCCTGTTATGTTCCTGCAGGCGATGCAGGTTGGAATTTCCGCCCTGCTGCACTTGGCATGCAGCGCTTCTGGCACGATTGGGTCACAGCGCACCAGATGGTTGTCTGTGGCGATGAGGATGCGCAGCATGTTAGACCTGTGCGCATCGCGACAGAGACGCTTTGGAGACATGCATGATGTACAGCGTGATTCGCAGACACACACTGCGCGTAGCTGTCGACAAGCTGCCTGCGGGCTTGTGCACATGCACCATGCACCATGCATGGACGGCTACCGCATGCACATATGATGTGCATTTGTGTGAAATGAATGCCCATGCAGCAGCGGTGCGACCATTCTTTCCTTGCAATCACAAAACCGCGATGCACGCCTTGTGCTGGTCAGCACACTCGTTTCTGGATCCGACACCAACCTTGGATTTGAATGCCTCGAGGTCCGGGTGTGCCGGAACGGCAGATAGGCGAAGAGCGCTTGCACTGAGCATGTAACTCACAGACGTACTCACCTTTCTTCTTCCTCCTCCGCCATGCTGTTGTCGCTGTGCCGTGCACCAAGGTAGCCTGGTCGATGATGCGACTACTGAACTTGATTTAGGACCAGCAATCGATGCCAACTTCCGTTGACTACTTGTTCGAAAGCTCCTTGCTGTCAAGTTGATGCTGATCAGCACACTTGCAAATTGCGGCCTTGAAAAAATGCAGACCAGCATGCTGCGTCGTGCTGTGTGGGGAAGATCAATTTGGCATGTGAACCTGCACGGTTATTCCCCGTCGGAGCACCTGAGCACCCAGCCTTTCTTGCGCACTAGAAACTGCATGTCGTCCCATCATCTAGATTTTATTCACAGGTGCTGACAGGAAGGGGGGCGTGATCAGGGATAGTTGAACAGATCGAACAGCCTGTCTCAGAGATTCCGCAAACTCGGCAATGCTGATCCATTGACACTGATCAGCAGCACTGATTAGATTGACTCTCCACCCTTGCATGTGCGCATGAGCCCCGCAGCCTCAGACGCCACACCACAGCCCGATGTGTCGGTCACTGCGGCTTTTGCCGGCGCCACTGTGCTCCTTACGGGCGCCACAGGCTACGTCGGCAGCCTTGTGCTCGAACAGCTGCTGCGGTTGTGCCCTGGCGTCGAGCGCATCCTCATCCTCGTGCGCCCAAAGCGCGGGCGGTGTCCGGCGGAAAGGCGGCGGCAGCTGTTGGATGGCGGACTCTTCCACCAGCTGTGGAGGCAGCCTGCCCTGCTCAACAAGGTCAGCAGCTCATTCTCGATCCACTGTGCGCCGCGTCGCTGTCGGCGGAACGCCGCAGTGTCCATCGGCCGGAACCCCCAATGCCACAGCAGGGTCATGCCATGCCCGCTGCGCCGCCGTTTGCACCATGCCCTTCACGATCTACGGTGCACATCCATGACGAGTTTAGGTTCTCAATGCCTGTAGGTCGAGGTGCTGGAAGGCGACCTGCGGCAGCCGGGCTGTGGCCTCAGCAAGGCGGACCTGCATCGCGCGCAGGGCGCGACTGCCGTCATACACGCGGCGGCATCGGTCACGTTCACGGCCCACGTCTTCGAGTCGCTTGCGGACAACTACCACGTGCGCAGCTTGGGCACATTCCTCTGTGTGCAACTGGTGGCAGATCCTTATCGAGCTCACCACGATGCTGGCAAGGTCACTATTCCAGGGTGAAGCATCGCATGAGCCTCCAGTGTTTGCTCAATTCTGCCACAGGCCACAGCAGAGCTTGCGAGGGTGGCGGCCACGTGCTCAGCCTTGCGCGTGTTCACGTACGTGAGCACAGCGTTTGTGAGCGGCTTTCTGCAGCCGTCAACGTGCGTCACAGAACGCTTCTACCCGGCATTCTGCGAGGGAGAGAACATCCGCCACGAGGCCTTTGTGCGGCGCGTGGAAAGCATGTCCACCAGCGAGGTGCGCGGTCTGCGAGTGATTTTATGTCGACCAACTTTCGAACCTGTCCATACCTGCTGCGAGTCATGCCGCCACAATTCATGTGCTGCGGTGTGCAGGCGGAGGCGTTCGTAGGGCGGCTGGCGTTCCCCAACACCTACTGCCTCACCAAGTGGCTGTCCGAGCAGTTGGTCGCAGAGCGCCACAGCGCCAGGTTTCCTGTAGTGATCCTGCGACCGGCGATCATCGGCGCAGTCGCAGGCGCCCCATACCCAGGGTGAGTAAATGCAGCATCATGCGGCAACCGAGAAAGCTCCCAGAACATCGTGCAGAGTAAGGTGCGGTGCTGTCGGAGTCTGCCTTGTGTGAAAGTTTGACACACACTTCCATATACCTGGCCCCAACACCGCCTGATGTTCGCTTTCGATCGCAGGTATGTCGGCAACCGTACAGGCGCGACGGGCGCCGCGCTCGCGATCGCCACCGGCATCTGGCTGTTCAGCCGGCACGCGGCGCGGTCCATTTTTGATCTGGTTCCGGGTGACGCAGTATCCTCCGCCATCCTGCTGGCTGCGGCAGCCACGATGCAGGTTGAATACTTGGTCATGACACAATGCGCAATCTTCTGTAGGGTCCCATGCTCCGCCGCCGGACAGAGCCTGGTTCCAAATGCACAACGGTGACATGCATGCTGCAGGTAGTGTCGCCATTTGCTGGGCTTGCTGTTGTGGCTCTGGGTTCAATCTCGTTGCACCTTCACAGATTGCCTGGGCTGAAATCGTCAGGGTTTCTTTTGCTATGTCGAACTGAGGTTGCTGTTTGCTGCTGGCGCAGTCTCCTGTCAGGCTAGAGCAGCCCTGCGTCGTGCATGTGGGGACATCCACCAGCGGCAGCCCGCTCTTCACGGGGAGCTTCTATCAGATGGTGCTTTCTCTCTCCTGGCGGTACCTCTGCTGCTCCATTGTTTCCACGTGGCGTCCTCTTCTGTTATGAAACACATCCATAAGATCTACTGTGTTGATCTGTGCCTTGCACTTTGCACTCTGCAGGTGCGGGGCTACTTCAGCGTGCACCCAGCATGGCACACCTTCAACTGGCGTGGCCAGGTGCCTCGGAAGGTGAGGGCTGTGCTCCCGCTTTGCGCTTTTGGTAAATTGCGACCGGCGTCATCCATCATGCCGACATATAGGTGCGAAACGATGCCGAGTGAGAATTGAGTGCATGAAGCCCCACCACAGGTATTCATTCTGGAGAGCCCGCCAGTCGCAGCGCTGATGGAGGCATTTGGTGACATGAAGTTCGGCCTGATCGCCTGTCTGCTGTGGCTGACGGGGCGCCGCGCTCTGGCTGGCAAGGTGCATGACGCCTGGAAGGTGAGCTGCAACGAGGCGTTCGTTCAAAGGGCCTCTGCCAGGGACTGTGTGCTGCTTCCTGATATTGGCACCGCCCTCACCTGTCGTCTCGTGCCAACTCAGCCAGCAAAGCCAGACTCTATTGCTGCCAAGTTGGCATGAAGTTTGGCACGACAGGGACGTCGCACATGAAATTGCTGCGGCGACCGCAGAGCTTCAAGCTGTTCAACCACAAGCGCCTGGACTTTGACCTGCGCTTCGACATGGCGGCGCTGCGATTGCTGGCGGCGCGGCTGCCCGCAGCCGAGCGCGCGACGGTGCGGCCGCTGTGGGAGCCCGGAGGCACGGACGGCTGGGAGCGCTACATGCACACGTACATGGCAGGCGCCAGCGTGCTGTGCTTGCGGCAGCTGCCGCAGGACCCTGCGGCGGTGTCGGGCCTCTGCGCCTTTGAGTTTGTACCGCCGCGGGCAGCAACGAACGGCAGGTCGTAACGGCGGCTCGGAATTGGCCCTCAAAACTGTCAAACTGTCTCATGGCCAAGTGTGTCTCATGGCCAAGTGTGGACCATAGAATTGATGAATTGACATGGACTGATATGAAGCTTGAAGTTGTGGCTGGGAACACAACTTCAAGCTTCACTTGTCAGACACGATCTTGAATCGGGATTTGCTGATCTCCCCCTTTCTTGAACCGGTTGAAAGGACAGCCGCGTTCCAGCGATCGCAGTTTTCCTCCACAATGAAGTGGTGTTTCGCTGCGCCAGCGGTGAAGGACAAGCTGCCAGACCTGCTGGCCAGCAGGAAACGGCACAGCGGCAAGCCGGATAGCCTGCGGGCCTCACTAGACAGCGCGTACGAGACAGATCTCATTCGTGCCGCCAGAGCGCACTCTCAGCATTCTGCCAGCAGCCCCGCCGACGATGACTGGGGCCACAGCCCGGCCTCGGGCCGCGCCTCGTTCAGCAGGTGGGGTCGGCAGCTTTCCAGATTTTGTTCTGTCTCTTGCCCGTTGCTGACGCATATCTGGCCGGAGATTGGCAAAGTGGCCCGGCAGGAGGATGAAACCCATTGCTGCAGCTTGTGCACCCGCAACGCAGCCTGCACGGCTCCGGTCCGCTGTCGTCATTTCAGCAAAATCACGCCTTTTCATGGTACAAACAGTACAGTGTCTGGAGAGACGGTAGCTTGACACCGGCTGACGGGCAGCTTGATGACAATTCAGCATGCGATGTCAGATTTACGGGTGCGACGGAAGCCGATGAGCATGAGCATGAGCTGGCACCCTCCTTGTCCCGTCCGAAGGCCGTTTTGAGATGACAACCCAGCTCGAGCCTGTCGAGCAGTCAGAGCGACGAAGCGCCCTCTATTACAGTGCTTTCCGCCAAAGACCTCCTCAAGGCTTGCCGAGACACAACGGCGGCAGCTCATGCCGCACGCCGTGCAGCACTCATGACCAGGACGGCGCCCACCTGGCGCCGTGACCCCAAGATCATGGGTGCTGCTGCCATTCTGCGACGGAGAGAAATCGCTGCACCTCCCACTGATCCATCTCCCACTAATATGCCCCCTGTCGATGTTGCAATCCAGCCTGCGGGGGTTCCCGAACGATGGCGGCGCCAGCAGCGCAGATAGCCGGCAGTCGTCAGCAACAAGCACCGAGCCGAGCGAGGCGTTGGACCTGGAGGTCACCGCCACCCGGTCGCTGGGCCCTCATTCGGCGGCGGAGGCGGCCATAGCGGCGCGGCGAGCGGTGGTGGCGGAATATGATGCGGCAAAACAGCGGGCAGCGCAGGCGGCGAACGTCATGGAGCCGCTGGCGGGACACAAAAGATACCGAAAGCTGAAGAACCTGGAGCAGTGCGCGCTTGCCGGTCTGCATGCGTGATGGCCGTGGTACAGCTGTCTTGTGCTCCAGGACTGGTGCTGGTGGCTGGCGTCCCACATGGTCCATCTGTGATCGAGCGTGGAAGTCGTGCCAATGCAGCACTGGCTGCTGCCGCCCGCTGCTCTTCTGGCTTTCGCCAGCCTACAACCTTGATGATCTTATCCACCCGCCGCTGCTGACCGCGGGCCCCTCTCTTCCTTCCACCGCAGGGTGTCCAACTACAACTTTGTGCAGCTGGCGCTCAACCTGCGCACCGGCGAGCGCTCTGCGGTGCGCTTCACGGAGCGCGACAACTTGGACGGGCCGGAGGCGCTGCGTCGGCTGCTGGCGCACCGTGCCTGCAGCCAGCACCCCAACGTCATTCAGTTGCAGGTAGGGGAGTGTTTGCCGGCTTTTGCTGATCGCGCCCTGCTGTCAGCCGTGCCGTTACGCACCAATGCGCCTGCAGCCGGCACCCCAACGTCACCCAGCTGCAGGTGCGACGCAGGAATGTCCTCCCTGCTCTGCCAGTTGCTTTTGCTCATGCTGCCGCGCATGCTGCGCTGTATGCATGCCAGTCTGCCACTGCACAGCCGGGCTTCCCCACTGGGCTTGCGCAGCGGCATGTCCACAAGACAGGCTCACGTTGAAGCACTGAAGCCGCCCAAATCCTTGTCTGCTATCCTGACGGCTCAGACGCTGAACTCTTACTGTCCATGACCCTGCAGGAGGTGTTCCTGACGCCGGGCTACCTGGTCGCCGCCACCGAATACGCAGACGGCGACGGCCTGGCGGAGCTGCAGCGGCGGCCGGAGCACGCGCAGGGCATGCCGGAGGCGGCTGCACGCGCCCTGTTCCAGCAGATGGCGGTCGCGGTGGACTGGTGCCACCGCCGCGGCGTGACGCTCGGTGGCTTCCACCTGACAGCGTGGCTGCTGGACCGGACGCCGGGCGGCGGCGCGCTGCGGCGGCAGGCCTCAAGTGCGAATTATCAGCCGTAACAACCTCTCGACCAGTACTCGATTGCACATCCTCTGCTCAGTTCTACTGTGATGTTGACTGACAAATGCAGAAGGGCCGGGCGGCAGGAGCTTCTGCGCTTGGTGGCGATTCTGTATGGAGCTGGCAGACTGAGTTCACATTGTCTTCAGGAGCCACGCCACTGAAAAGTTTCCTTATCCTTTGTTTGCAGACGGCCCCCAGCGGGACGGCTCCGCGAATTCCGCGAGCTCCTCGCCCCCGGAGGAGGATGCGCCGGCGCGCGCGCTGTCGGCCTCAAACATGCACAAGCTCAGCCTCGGCGCCGGCAAGTACACGGTGAAGCTCATGGAGTTTGGCGGCGCGGCGCTTTCGGATGGCCTGGCGCCTGCCTCGGCGGCAGCGGTGGCGGCGGCGCCCACGGTCCTGGCGCCGGCGTTTCCATACTGCGCGCCCGAGGTGTGCGCTTTACTGCCGTGGGCATGGCGACAACTGGCAGCGGGCTGCGGCTTCTGTGCTGTTGCTGCGGTTTTTTCTGGGGAATTCCGGAAATGAAGCTTCTCCTCGTCAGGCTGCCCGACGCCGCAAACTGCCGTCTAAATTGTGCAGCGCTGGCACCCGACGCCTTGCCGGCCCAAGACTGGAGGTCTCGGAAGTACTGAATATTGCACAACCCCTGACCAGCTCTGTTTCCCGCTGCAACAGGCGCGCAGTGGCGAGCCGTGTGACCGTGCGGCCGCCGACGTGTGGTCGCTGGGCATGTGCCTGCAGAACCTGCTGACGGGCCCCGCCCATGCGCCCGTCAGCGGCACGCGGCGGCGCTCCGGCGGCGTGTTCAGGCGGTCCGTCACTGAGCACGTCACGCCGTCTCCGCCCAACGTGAGCCTCTGCAGAGAGATGCTGAAGCTCCTTTGGCCAGCCGGGTGTGAGAAGCAGTAACGGACTGCCTCTGATGTGCTGCTGGACCCGCAACACTCGAGGCAGCTCAACTCACGGCAGGGGTGCCAACTATGAAGTCCTGCTTTCAGGTTGCCTCTGCAGCAACAGCCTTCGACCAAGATGCTGGAGATTTAGGGTCGGGTCTGAAGTCATTGCATGAAGTCATCGCCGCCTGCAGGTGTCTGCCGGCTGCCGGGACCTGCTAACGCAGATGATGGCGGCGACGCCGGAGCAGCGCGCCAGCCTCACCCACGTGTTCGCCCACCCCTGGTTCACCGAGGCGAGCTCACTTGCTGTCCTTTGCCCGGCCTAGTCCCTTGATGCTTGTTCCTGGAGGATGTCTTCTGGAGCATGTTTGACAGCGGGATTGGCATCTGCTGTTAACAGCAAGGAGGTTTGATGTGCCACCCAAGTATTCCAATGCCCCGCAGAATCTCAGCCTGGAGCTGGCGGGCTTAAATGACCAGCTGCTGGCCGACTCGCCGCAGCCCGCCTCGTGGCCGCCGCTGGCGGCTGTTGCCCTGGCGGCCCCGCAGACGATCAACAGCATGCAGCAGCTGGCGGCCCTTGGCAGCGCCGGCTGCGAGGAACCGCAGCGGGCGCCAGCACCACTGCTGCCGCCGCCGGATGCCCTCAGCGAGCGGCGGAAGAGCCTGCCGGTGAGGCTCTCGCCGCTCAGTCGCGGCCCGCTTTCGTTTGATGGTGCGGCCGCGGGCGGACAGGCTGCTGACATGTCGACAGATGGAACAGGTAGCGGTAGCGGCGTCCCTAGCACCAGCGGCGAGGGCTGTAGGCCCGACGGCGGCGGCGGCGCTGCAGAGGATACTCAGTTCACGGAGTGGATCTGGCGCCGCAGCGGCGATGGCAAGCCGGGCGGCGGCCGCGGCAGCCGCTCAATGGAGGTCAGGCGGCCACGGCTGCAGTGGGCGTATGAGGTGGAGCGGCGCACCTCCAGCGACGACAGCGGCCGGCCGCTGCCGCAGCGCCTGCAGGAATTCGCGCTGCACAGTCCGCCGCCGCCGCCGCCGCCGCCGCGCCTCCTGTCGGGCTGCAGCTTCCGCGGCAGCAGC
>JAABUM010001197.1_pt1 | contig 39925 bp, 29 predicted proteins | sample 5559161 | NCBI WGS metagenome assembly JAABUM01 (sample SAMN10711868, study PRJNA513369) | rock metagenome | isolation source: Antarctica rocks | place: Antarctica: Victoria Land, Siegfried Peak nord
GTCGCGCCCGCGCTCATAGGCGTACGCTGCGGCCCCGGCGCTACGGGGCACCGGGGCCGCATTCACGCCGCGCTGGCTGGTCGTCGCCCGAGGTGTCAGTCGAGGCGTTCGAGGACGACGACCGGGATCTCGCGCGCGGTGACCTGCTGGCGATACTCATCGAAGAAGGGCATCAGCGCGGCCTGCCGGTCGAAGAGGCGGGTCCGCTCCGGCTCCCGGGCGGTGCGGGCGCGCGCCCGGTACCGCTCCGTGCCGACCTCCACCGTCACCTCGGGGTTGGCGACGAGATTGTGGTACCAATCGGGGTGGGTGGGCGCGCCGCCGCGCGAGGCGATCACAACGATGCGAGTGCCGTCGGCGCTGTAGTTGAGCGGCGTGATCCGCTCCTGGCCGCTCTTCGCGCCCGTCGTGGTGAGCAGCATCATCGGGCGTCCGGCGTAGCGCCCCCCGACAACGCCCCCGTTGGCGCGGAACTCCGCGATCACCGCCACGTTCTCCTGCTGCCAGCGCTTCACATCGATCATCAGCCGCCCTCCCTGCACACGCATCGTCCGGTACGCAGGGAGAACGTCGCGCGGGGCGGGGTATTCCCGAAGGCGGGCGGCACCATCACGGCGACCCACGGGCGCGTGCCCCGGCGTCCGGCGCCCCAGTGGTGATCTGGTCGAGCAGCTGCTGGAGGGGTAGTGTCTGGTAATAGTTCGCCGCTAGATTGTTGGGGGTGATAGTGTACCGATCCTCGACGCTCCAGAACGGTCGACCGTCCAGTTCCCTTGGTTCAGCGAGCGGGAGCGTCAAGGAAGAGTAGGACACGCTCGCCCTCGCTGAAGGCGAACAGATTATCGCTCCGGGCAACATAGTCCGCCCCGAGCGCGCCGCCCACCGCGAACAGCAACAACTGCGCTTGTGGCTGCACGCCCTTGAGATACTGTGCCACATCGAGGAGCACCGGCGTGTAGATCGATTGGCTGTTGGCGATGGCGTGCGGATTGGCTGGGCGCTGCCCGTTGGGGGTCGTCCACCGTGACGGCTGCACCTGCCTGACCGTCCCGATGACGATCGTCGTCGCGAATCGCGCCGAGGCTTGTGCATTTTCGGCGCGTGTCGGGTAGGCGGTGATGCGGTAGGGCTCTTCGGCACGGCGGGTGGGCACTGGCGGCGCGGTCGGCCCTATCGCCTTGGTCGGCTGCACCGGTGATTGCGCGGGCGTCGGGATGATAAACGTGGCCTCGGGCGTGGGCGCGGGTGACGGCACACCGCCGGGTTTGGTCGGCACCATTTTCGGGCTGCGACCACCGTATTCAGTATCGTAGACCCCGGCCGGGGGCGTGAAGAGCGACAGCAGCAGGACCGCAATAAGCCCGGCTGCCGATAGTATTCTAAGGCGCGGCATCGCTCTACTCCTTTGGTGAGAAGGAAGTCTCTCACGCGGTCAGGGATAGCGAGGGCACTGGGAACTCAGCGCTGCGCGGCGGCTATCTCGTCCAATAGCTGCTGGAGAGAGATCGTGCGGACGCCGTCTGTGGCCTGGTCGCCCCGATCGATCAGATAGCGTTGGTCAATGAGGAGCCAGAAGGGACCTCCGTCGGGCGCGGCCGGGTCGAGCTGGTCCTCCTGAAGGAAGACAACAACGCGCTCCCCCTCGCGAAAGGTGTAGGTCACGGGGCCGCTGTAGCGCACCGAGTCCCGGCCGACCGTCCCCCCGTTAGCGAAGAGGTGGACCTGGGGCTGCGGGCGACTACCTTTCAGGTAGCGCTCGACCTGAACGACGACCGGGGTGAAGATCGTGTCCCGCTGGCGGCTTTCTTGACTGTGGGGGTTGGCGGGGCGTCCCCCCCCGGAAGTGTTCCAGCGGGCGGGGAGAACCTGGCGTACAGTGCCGAGCGCGACGAGCGTTGCTTGCCGTGTGGCGCGCGTGGCGTTCGGCGAGCCGTCTGCGATCACCGCGACACTGATCGGTGCCTCAGGGGGCTGGGTGGGCTGGGGCGGCAGCGGGTGGTCGGGGGTGGGGCGATACTGTGGATCGGGGGCGCTCACCGTCGTCGGGATACGCACCGGGCCGTCGGGCGTGGAGACCGGGGTCGGAATCCCGCCGGGCTTGGTCGGCACCAGCGCGACCGCCGTGGCGGTGAGCGGGATGTCCGGCGGTGTCCCCACCGGGGTCCCCGCCCCCGGCGAGGCGGGGGCGGCGGCCCACGCCGGGGCCGCCTCCGGCTGGCCGCACGCCACAAGGGCGGCCCCCGCGCCCGCGCCCGCGCCGAGCAGCAGCGTCGCTCGCAGGAATTGCCTGCGCGTCGTCTGTGCCATCGGAGCCCTCCCTGGGTGACACTCATACCTGCGGTGCGCCGCCGCACCGGTACCCTCGCGGTAGCGAGGGGCAGGACCGGACCCTGTGGTCGCACGCGCATCCCGGTGCAGACCCCCGTTGTTGTCCAGTCCCACCACCAGTGTACGGCGGGGGCATCCCCGCCGCATGACCCGATCCGGTCATCTCGGCGGGGAATCGCAGAGACCGGCTCGGATCAGCGCCGCGATCACACGGCTCCGCCGCCCCCCAACCGCTCGTAGATGTGCCGCACATGCTCATGCACGGTGTGCTCGCTCAGCGCGAGGCGCGCGGCGATCTGCGCGTAGGTCAGCCCGTCGGCCAGCAGGCACGCCACCTCGCTCTGACGCGCCGTCAGCCCCAGGTCGGGCGCGGGCGTCGGTTGCGCGGCGGACTTCGTCGGCTGCTCCGCCGCTTCTTTTCCTATCATCCCTCCGCTCCTGCCAGCGCCGTCCGGCCACGCTCGCTTGCGATGCACCCGCTGTCGGGGGGCGCTCCTCTGGCGGCGCACCGTGCGCGCCCCCACCGCGTGGATCGTCGCCGCGCCAGCCCCCTGCGCGGCCCCCCGGAAGATGAGGCGCGCGAGCGAGCGCGCCCCCGGCGGTCGTTGCGGGATCCGTCTCGGGTGGAACCTGCGTCGAATGGGGCGAAACTCACCATTGTCGGTGTCATCTGTCGAACAGGTGGTGCGAGGAATAGCATAAGCAGGATCGTCCCGGCGGTATACCCTCCGAAAGTACCGCTCGTGCGCGTGGGCCGCTGCGGAGCTTTCCGCGCGAGCACGCCGCTGTATACTTGCCGCGACACATACCGCGCGTCCGGTCGGCAGGCGAGGAAATCAAGCGCCCCGGCAACCCACGCCCGCGACGCACGCCGACGGCGGCACCACACCACCCGCCCACGTCGCGGTCAGCATCCTGCGCTATCATCGCTCGTTACCGCCGCCCGCCGACTGCCGACCGCCGCTTACCCCCGAGGTCACTATGCGACGCTGCTCCCCGACGTTCCTCATCGTCCTGACGCTCCTGGCCCTCGCGGCGTGCGGGACGACGCCGACCGCCACGCCCGCGCCGTCCGCCACGCCGCTCCCGACGGCGACGGCGACGGCCACCGCGACCCCCCCGCCGACCGCGACCTTCACGCCGACCGCGACTCCCACCCCAACCGCGACACCGACACCCTTGCCGACCGCCACCGCGACCCCTGCGCCGACGAGCACCCCCACCGTCACGCCATCCCCGACGCGGACGCCGCCGCCGACCATGCCCCCGACGGCGACGCCGTCCCCCTACGCGATCCGCGATTCCTCGGCCCTCTGCGAGGCGACGGTGCCGGGGGCCTTCCGGGACGATGGGGGCATCTGGCGGGTCGGCAACGACGCGGGGGTGACGCTCGTGGGGACGCCGACGAGCGGGCTGCTGAGCTTCGACGCGGTGACGCAGCTCTTTCTGAGCAATGTCGGGGCGCAGATCGGCGAGTTCCGCGAGACGGGGCGCACGCGCGATGGCGACGACCGCCTCCGCATCGCCTATACCGGTAAGGTCTTCGGGGTGCCGGGCGGCGGCGTGCTCTATCAGCGGCAGTTCGGGCCGACGATGTGCGGGCTGATCCTCTTCGCCGCCGACGGACAGGGACCGCGCTACATGGGCGCGTTCGAGGGGGTTATCGGCAGTCTGCGGGCGTTACGCTGAGTCGCGAGCAGAGACGGGGGTTGGCAAGCGGCAAGCGGCAGAGGGACCAGGGCGAAGGCGCGTCAGCCCGACATCCCCGGTCGCGATCGCCACGTATCCCGCCAGTCGCAAGACGCGCTCCTGGAAGGGCAATGGGTGGGATGGCACAGTCGGCACCATGCGCCCCGCCACCATTCCTGGCACTGCGGGACTCGTGCCGCTCGGCGCGATCGGGGTGCATGAGTGGCCGGGTGTGCCGGGTACGCCCGACAAGCCATCAGACCGCACGCGCCACATCTTCGGGCGTCGCCACGAAAGGGTCTATCGATGACTCGCGAAGGGTGTCCCGGCTCGAAGCACAACCGCCATCCGGGGTATGCGCGCGGGACTAATAGGTCATAGTTCAAGAGTAAACTCTTGTGCCATAGTAGCCACAGATACACGGGGTGTTGCCGCACCCTTGTGCAACCCCTTTGTGGCGCTGTCGCCGCGACTAGCGAGGCCTGGCCATGTCGGTCTCAGAACATCACGGGCGTGTCCCCGTTGCGACCGATAGCGGGGGCACCGATCCTTTCTTCGCCCTCTCGCGGGAGTTGCTCGCTGTCGTGACCCTCGACGGGCGAATCGTGCGCGCCAATGCGGCATGGGTCGCCGTGCTCGGTGGCGACGAGGCCACGGTGCTGGCGCGGTCCTGGACCACGCTCGTTCACCCGGACGACTGGGTAGTGCTGCGCGAGGCGCAGGCGCGCTTGCTGGCGACCGGCATGCTCGATGCTGTGGAGGTACGGATCGCGTGCGGCACCGGTGGCTATCGCTGGTTCTCCTGGCGCGCGGCCCTCGCCCCCGATCGGCTGACGATATATACCATCGCGCAGGACATGACCGCGCGCAGAACCGTCGCCATCTCGCCGCGCGAGCGCCAACTCCTCGAGGCGATGTCGGTGGCGGTGATCGCGATCGACCTGAACGGGACGATCACCTACTGGAACGCGCACGCGACCAAACTCTACGGCTGGACGACAGCCGAGGCGCAGGGGCAGTCGGTCGGCGCGCTGACCGTCCACAACGACGATTCCCATAGCAGCGACCCGACCTCACGGGAGCAAGTCTGGCGGCGGCTACGGTCCGGGGAGTCCTGGTCCGGGCAATTCACGGCGCGATGCAAGGATGGCGCAACGTTCCAGGCCCGGGTCACCACTATGCCCCTGCGCGACGAGGCGGGGCGGTTGATCGGGATCGTGGGCAGTTCGAGCGACATCAGCGAGCGGCACGCCGCGCAACTCGCGCTGGGTGCGAGCGAGCGCACGCACCGGCAGTTGCTCGAACAGGCGGCGGACGCCATCTTCATCTTCGATACGGGCGGCAAGTTCGCGTGGGTGAATACGCGCGCGTGCCTGCTAACCGGCTACACCGCCGAAGAGTTACTCGGACGACGGATCGGCGATGTGATGCCCGCCGACGAGGTCGATCGGATCGCCGCGCGGATCGCCGCGCTCAAGGACGGGGCGCGGACGCGCGAGCGCCTGATCCGGCGACGGGATGGGCACCTGCTCCCGTGCGAGGTGAGTGCCACGCTCCTCTCGGATGGGCGCGTGCAGGTGATCATCCGCGATGTCAGCGAGCGCCGGGCGGCGGAGGCGGCGTTGCGCGAGCGCGATGAGCGCTTCCGGCTGATCGCGCGCGCCACCAACGACGCGATCTGGGATCTGGATATCGCCAGCGGACGACTCTGGTGGAACGAGGCGATCCAGAGCCTGTTCGGTTACACACCGGAACGGGTCGGCCCCGATCTCGATTGGTGGATCGGGCGCGTCCACGAGACGGATCGCGACCGCGTGCTCGAGAGCCTCCAGGGGGCGCTCGCCGGGAGCGGGGAGACCTGGTCCGAACAGTATCGCTTTCGTCGCGCCGATGATACGACCGCGACGGTGCTCGATCGCGGCTTCATCCTGCGGAACGACACCGGGGCGGCGGTGCGGATGCTCGGCTCGATGCAGGATATCACCGCGCAGCAGGAGTCGGAAGAGGCGCTGCGCATCGCCCACATGCGAGAACGGGCCTTGCGCGCCGAGGCGGAGCAGCGCCTCGCGGAGCTGGAGGCGATCATCGACAGCATGCCCGACGGCGTGTACATCGGCGATGGGGCGCGGATCACCCGCGCGAACGCCGCCGCCCTGCGGATGTTCGGCTACGACGACATCGCGGCACTCAACGCCGAGTACTCCCTGATCAACGTGCGCATGCAGACGCGCTTCCTCGAGTCCGGCGAGCGGATCCCGCCGGGGGGATCGGCCTTCGCCACCGCGCTGGCGGGGCAGCCGATCACCCGCGAAGTCCTGATTCGCGACCCGGCGACCGGCGAGGATCGCGCGATCCGTTGCGCGGCGGGCCCGGTGCGGGTCGGCGGGCAGATCATCGGGGCGGTGGCGGTGAACAGCGATGTCACCATCCACAAGCGGAACGAGCAGGCGTTGCTGGCGAGTCGGGCGCTGCTGTCGGAGGCGCAACGGATCGCGCATCTGGGGAGTTGGGAGTTCGACCATGAGCAGGGCAGCTTGCGCGGCTCCGACGAACTCTACCGCATCATGGGCTATGCCCCCCAGTCGTTCACGCTGACCTCGGAGAAGCTGCTCGCCATAATGCACGACGATGACCGCGAGCGGGTCCTCCAGCTCTTCCGCGATAGTGCGGGGGACACCATCCCCGGTGAGGTCGATTTCCGCATCGTCCGCCCCGATGGCGAGGTGCGTATCATCTACCAGCGGGCGGAGAGTTTGCGCGACAACATCGGGCGACTCACGAAGCGCTTCGGGATTATGCAGGATGTGACCGAACAGCGCACGATGGAGGCGCAACTCCGGCATCAGGCGTTCCACGACCCGCTCACCGGCCTGCCGAATCGCGCGCTCTTCGCCGATCGCCTGGCCCATGCCCTCGCCCACATGCGGCGCGGCACAGCCGGGAGCTGCGCCGTCTTCTTCCTCGATCTCGATCGCTTCAAGACGGTCAACGACAGCCTCGGCCACGCCGTCGGCGATCAGTTGCTGATCGCGGCGGCGACCCGCCTGCAAAGCGGGCTGCGCGATGGCGATACGCTGGCGCGGCTCGGTGGCGACGAATTCGCGGTCCTGCTCGGCGCGCGGGTTGATCTGGCGGAGGCGACGCGGGTCGCGTCACAGCTCCGGGCCGGATTGCAGACACCGATCGCCATCGACGGGCGCGAACTCGGGGTGACGGTCAGTATCGGTATCGCCCTCAGCACGCAGGGCGAGGCGACGCCGACGGATCTCCTCCGTTTCGCCGACATGGCGCTGTACCGGGCGAAGGCGGCGGGTGGGGATGGCTGGCAGGTCTTCTCGCCGGGGTTGAACGAGCAGGCGCTCATCCGGCTGGAGATGGAGCACGATCTGCGGCGCGCGTTCGAGCGGGATGAACTGGTGGTGTATTACCAGCCGAAGGTCGATCTGGTCTCGGGGCGGGTCGCTGCGCTGGAGGCGCTGCTGCACTGGCGGCACCCGGTCCGTGGCCTGGTGCCGCCGTCCGAGTTCATCCCCCTCGCCGAGGAGACCGGACTGATCGTGCCGCTGGGGCGCTTCGTCATGCGCCATGCCTGTCAGCAGTTGCGGGCGTGGCGGCGACGCTATCCAACGACCGCGCCCCCGGTGGTGGCCGTGAACCTCTCCGCACGCGAGTTCCGGCAGCCCGATCTGGTGGCCGTGGTCGCGGCGGCGCTCGCCGATGCCGACCTGTCGGCGGACCAGCTGGCCCTGGAAATCACCGAGACGGTGGCGATGGAACAGCTGGAGGAGTCCGGCGCGGTCCTCGGCGCGTTGCGCGCACTCGGCGTGCGCCTGGAGATCGACGATTTCGGCGCCGGCTATTCCTCCCTGGCCTATCTGCAACGTCTCCCCGTGCAAGTGCTGAAGATCGATCGCGCCTTCTCGCCGGCCGGGGGCCGTGACCGCGCGATCGTCCAGGCGATCACGGCCCTGGCGCACAGCCTGAACCTGGAGGTGACGGTGGAGGGGCTGGAGACCGCCGAACAGGTCGCCTGGGCGCGCGCGGTCGGCTGCGACCTGGGGCAGGGCCACTACTTCTCCCCCCCCCCTGACGGCGGCGCAGATCGACGCCCTCTGGGAACTCGGGCTGTGCTACGATCTGCCGGTCGTAGCGGATACCGTCATCCCGACACCCCGCGATCGACCCGTTCGGCTGCTGCGACACGGGGCGGACATCCCCAGCCGCTGAGCGTGCGGGCGGCGAGCGGCGGCCACAAGCGGGGACCGTACGGATGGTGCGTGCGGTCCCCGCTCTCTCCATCGCGCAACCAGGATGCCAGGCGAATCACGCGCCGGTGACGTGCGCGGGACCGTCGAGGGCGCGCGGCTCGTTTCCCGTCAACCGGTCGCGCGTCGTCGCCGACATGGCCGCGCGGTGGCGTTCGGGAACTCCCTCGGTGTTGTACGCACAACGGCCGCGGCGCTCAGGGAACCGGGATGGCGACAGCGGCGAGGCGCTCGCCATCCGCACGGCGTGTGCGCTCTCGGTCCCGACCGACGCCGACCACGGCCACGCTGCCCGGCGCGACCGCGCCGAGGTGCCCCCCCGTTACCCCCGGCGGCGTTTCCCCGTATCTTTGATGGCAAGGGCGCCGGGGCTGCCTGTCGGCGGCATTGGTGTTACCATGCCACCGATAGAAACGATCCGCCAACCCCGCCGCCGGGTGCTGGTATGGCGGGGCCGATACAAGAAGGATGGAGCGGGCGGCATGGATCCCGAGCAACCGGCGAAACGGACGCCCCGCATCATTTCGGGGCGGCAACGAGCTGAGGTACCCCCCGTCGAACCACCAGCGGGCGAGGCAGCCGCGCCCGCGCCCGCCGAGCGGCCCCCCGCCGTGGGCTACCATGCGGGCGCGGAACTGCCATCCGACGGTGTGTCCGGTGGCGAGCCGCTGCCGGGAGAAGAGGAGCTACGCTCCTGGGAGCGCCCGCAGTTGCGCGGCAGCCACCCCGGCGACCGCTACGTGCGCGTGAGCCATCATGCCCCGGCGCACCGACCGGGTGTGCGCCGCGCGCTGCGCTACGAGCCGACCCTGCCGCCGAGCAAGGCCGGACCATTCGTGCAGTGGCTCTTGCAAGGGCAGGTCAAGGAGATCGATGCCCCGTACGAGCGCCCGCACGACGCGCATACGCACTCGTGGTGGAAGGTGATGTGCCTCACCGGGGTCGATTACTTCTCCACCCTCGGCTACCAGCCGGGGATCGCGGCGCTGGCCGCCGGGCCGCTCGCGCCGCTCGCCACGCTGGTGCTCGTGCTGATCACCCTTTTCGGCGCGCTGCCGATGTACGGGCGTGTGGCGCGCGAGAGCCCGCACGGCGACGGCTCGATCTCGATGCTCGAACGGCTCCTGCCGTGGTGGCAGGGGAAGCTCTTCGTGCTGGCGCTGCTCGGCTTCGTGGCGACCGGCTTCGTGATCACCATCACCCTCTCCGCCGCCGACGCCTCCGCCCACCTGATCGAGAACCCCTACACCCCGTTCTTGCACGGCCTGGAAGTGCCGCTGACCCTGGCGCTGATCGCGCTGCTGGGTGTGGTGTTCCTCAAAGGATTCAGCGAGGCGATCGGCATCGCGGTGGGGATCGTGGCGGTGTACCTGGCATTGAATTTGGTGGTGATCGTCGCTGGCCTTATCACGATCGTGCAGGAGCCGCAACTTCTGGGCAACTGGCGCCTGACGCTCACACAGTCGTACAGCAGCCCCTTGCTGATGATCGGGGCGGCGCTGCTCCTTTTCCCCAAGCTGGCGCTCGGCCTCTCCGGCTTCGAGACCGGGGTCGTCGTGATGCCCTTAATCAAGGGCGACCCGAGCGACACCGAGGCGGCCCCCGAGGGGCGTATTCGCAACGCGCGCAAGCTGCTCGCCGCCGCCGCGATTATTATGAGCGTGCTGCTGAGCACCAGCAGTATCGTGACGACCGTGCTGATCGCTCCCGACGCCTTCTTGCCGGGTGGCCCGGCCAACGGGCGTGCCCTGGCCTACTTCGCCCACGAACGGCTCGGCAATCTCTTCGGAACGGTTTATGATCTCAGCACGATCTTGATCCTCTGGTTTGCCGGGGCTTCGGCGATGGCGGGCCTGCTGAACATCGTGCCGCGCTATCTGCCGCGCTACGGCATGGCCCCCGACTGGGCCCGCGCGACGCGCCCGCTGGTCCTCCTCTTCACCGCGATCTGCTTCATCGTCACGATCATCTTCAAGGCCAGCGTGGATGCCCAGGCCGCCGCGTATGCGACCGGCGTGCTGGCCCTGATGACCTCGGCGACGATCGCGGTGACCCTCTCGGCGATCCGGCGCCAGCAGCGCGGGGTGAGCATCGGCTTCGGGTTCGTGGCGGTGATCTTCGTCTATACCACGGCGGTCGTGCTGCTCGGACAGCCGGTCGGCCTGAAGATCGCGGGGGTCTTCATCGCCGCGATCATCCTCTTCTCGCTGATCTCGCGGGTCTGGCGCACGACCGAGCTGCGGGTGACGGAGATCGTGGTGGATGAGACGGCGCGACGCTTCATCGCCCAGGCGGCGGGTGACCGGGAGATCCACATCATCGCCAACCACCCGGACGAGCGGAACGCGCGCGAGTACCTGCTGAAGGATCGGGAGCAACGCGAGGACAACAACATCCCGCACGGCGCGACGGTCCTCTTCCTGGAGGTCGCCGTGCGCGACGCCTCCGATTTCGCGCCGGTCCTGCACATCCGGGGCGAGGAGGTGGGGGGCTACCAGGTGCTGCGCGCCGAGGGGGCGTCAGTGCCGAACGCCATCGCCGCCTTCCTGCTGTGGCTGCGCGACACCACCGGCACGCGCCCGCACGTCTACTTCGGGTGGACCGAGGGGAATCCCTTCAAGTTCCTCGCGCGCTACATCCTCTTCGGCGAGGGGGACATCGCCCCGCTGACCCATGAGGTGCTCCGCAAGGCCGAGCGCGACCGCACGCGCCGCCCGGCGGTGCATGTGGGGTAGGGGGACGACTTCCGCAGAAGCACGGAGACATCGAGACGGTATGGAGTTGGCCCGCGTGCGTCCGGCGTGCGCGCGTCAGGCCGAGCGCTCGGGTACACGACCGGTATTCGCGTCGAAGAAGCGGGGCCACCGGCGCGCGTGCCCGCGTACCCTGCCCCACCGCTGACCGCTGGCCGCATCGCCTTGCACCCGTGGGCTGACGGCGATCTGACCAGCTGGGGGAGGAGAGCCGCCGTCTCCCAGCGCAGACCCCCGCAGCGTACAACGACGAGGTCGGGCGGGTCTGGATCGCGCGGCGAGGCGGACGGGTCGCCGCGGGCGCGGGCTTGCCCTGCCGTAGGCGCGGAGGAAAGCAACGGGTGCCCGCCCGGACGCGCTATCGGCAACGTCGAACGAGTGCGGCGGGCGCGTCCGCTCCCCCCCTCGGCGGGGGTGGCGACGCCGCCTGCTGCTCCCGTCGCGCGCTCGTGTTCGGGACACGGTTCTTCCTCGACCCCCGCCGGGCGGGGCGGATGGTACTGTCGCTCGCGGAGACAGCGGTAGCCCATATGGATTGCCGCAGCCCTATCCGGTGGCGGGCAGTACCCCCCGTGTGTGCCATGAGCATTGTACGCCATTGTGACATCGTGCGCCGTGCTGTCGATCCTTGCCGACGTTCGGCGCAATCGGGGCGCATCGTCCCGCGACAGGGGTCGGATGGCTTCGTAGGAGGGGGACAACTGGCGGGTCGAGTCGTGAACCAGATCACCCGCGTGTGGCGGGTCGGTATAGGTGGTGTCGATCGAGACGGACACCCTATAGGTCTTGTGCCGACCGCACCGTATGCTGTGTGCAGTGAGCGGTGGGGTCGAGCGGCGTACCGTGCGTACGCCTCGGCATCCCCGACACACGCTAGCGAACCATCAGCGGAAGCGACGACGCCCGTCCCAGTATTTGGACACCTTAGGACGGGCTGAGCTAGTGGTGTAACCGTCCGCATGCCCTCTTCCGGCTCTGGCGACAGGACGGGAGGCCCGCTGATGACTTCAGGAAGGAGGAGACGGTCGGGCTTTCTCTCGTATCGATCATTCGGCGCTGCGTCCGCTGAAATCCAGAGCAAACAGGAGGTTTCCCCATGAAGGCCGTGCAACTGACCCCTCTGAAGCAACGTGCCGCCCGCCTCGGCCTCGGCCTGGGCCTCGCCGCGACGTTGGCCCTCGGCGCCGTGATGCCGGTTGGTGCCGATGACGGTACGGGCACAGTCGTCCTCAATGCCGGTACGCGGTCCGTGAACATCGACAACTTTAGCTTTGCCGCGCGGACATTGAACGGTGTGAGCCAGACGACTACCGCAGCACCGGTGATCGCCGTCGTGGATCCCTCCGGTTCGTCGCTGGGGTGGAACGTGACGATGAGCGCGACCGCCTTCGAGAACACCGGTGCCACCAAGACGCTCGTGGCGACCCCGCGGGTCACCGCCGCCACCCTGACCGATGACAATGCGTCCGGTGCCAACCACGCCAACGCCGTGAGCTATGGCACCCCGATCAGTATCGCCAGCAGCGCGAAGATCGCCAGCTCGGCGGCGGATGCGACCAGCAACGGCGCGTTCACCCTCACGCCGACGATCACGATCGATATCCCCTACAACACCGAGGTGGCGACCTATACCAGCACCGTCACCGTCACCATCACCGCCGCCCCCTAGTCGACCGCCACAGCCCCGAGAGAAGATCGTCCGACGCCGTGGGCGGTAGGCTCCTCGGCCACCGCCCACGGCCCGCCCACTCGCCAAAACATCCCTGTCAAGGAGATCACCGCTCATGGGTGCCCATTGCCGTCGCTGCTCGATCGCGCTGCTTGTGTTGCTCGCTCTGGCCCTGATCGCGCCCGCCACGCAGGCCGCCGCAGGCGGAGCGGCGTTCGGCATCCGCCCGGTCCGCTACGATCCGGCCCGACCGGCGACACAGGGCTATTTCATCTACGACACGAGCCCCGGCCAGGAAGTACGGGACGAGGTCCTGGTGCGCAACGGCGGGGATGCGGCGGGGATCGTGCATCTCTATGCGGTGGACAGCATGACGGCGGAGAGTAGCGGGACGGTCTTCCCCGACGAAGAAGCGCCACGTCGGGCGGTCGGCACCTGGATCCGGCTCGCCGAGTGGGACTTCTCGCTCGAACCGGGCGAAGAGCGCATCGTACCCTTCACCGTCACGATCCCCGCCGACGCCCGCGATGGGCAACATGTGGGCGGGATCGCCGCAGCGAACGCCGTCGTCGTGCAGGGGGCCACCGCCGGTGCGGTGCGGATTAATACCCGGAACCGTGCCGTCACGGCGGTTCAGGTCAATCTGCCGGGTCCGTCCATCGAGCGAGTCGCGGTCACGGGGGTGGCCACCGGCGGACAACAGGCGCAGCAGACCATCGTCCTGGGGCTACGCAACGATGGCACCGCGATGGTGAAGCCGATCGGGACGCTCACCATCACCGATGCACAAGGGCAGGAAGTGCAGCGCCTGCCGCTCCAACTCGATACCTTCCTGCCCGACACCGCGATTCGGTACCCGGTCGCCGTGCAGCGGCAGGCGCTCGGCGCGGGACAATACCGTGCGAAGGTGGCGCTCACCTACGGGGCGAGTGGCGTCACGAGCTACGAGGGCGAGTTCAGCATCACCGCCGCCCAGGTCGCGCAAGTCTTCCCGTCCGCCGCGCCAGCGCTGGCCCCGCCACCGATCGCTGCCACCGGCGCGTCGGCGGCCCCGACGGCGACCATCACCACGGCAGCGGCGCGCTGGCCGCTCTTCGCGGGCGGCGCGGTGCTCCTGGTGCTCGCCCTGTCGGGCGGCGTTTTCCTGGGGCGGCGTGGTCGCTCGGCCAATGCGGCGAAGTAGGGCACCGGAGGAAGGGGCGATCAGCCATGCCACGAGCGCTTCCGCCAACGTCCGCGCAATACGGCCTGATCGTGGCGTTGTTCGCCGTGCTCCTGTGGGGGCTGCTGGTGCCGGGGGGCGACGCCCGGGCCGGGGCGCTCGCCGCCCAGGCGGCGGGCACACCGGTGGCGTCGGCCACGCCGCCAGCGCCCGTCGCCCCGCCGCCAAGCGCTCCGGTGCAAACGACGCCGACGGTGCTCGCCGTGGCCTCACCCGTAGCCGTGTCGCCCGGTGGGGGTGGGACAGCGGTGGCCGGTACGGCGGTCATCCCCCGCCTGCCGGGCACCCGCGTACCGACGCCGACCCCGACCAGGACGCCGACCGGGAGCGTCAGCGCCGCCGTCGCTCGCGACCTGAGCCCGCTCGCATTCACGCTGACTGGTCGCACGCAGAGCGCGCAGACCACGCTGGTCGTCGCGGTGAGCGACACCGCCCCCGCGACGTGGCAGCCTGGTTGGACGCTGTCCCTGTCGGTGGACCGATTCCGCGTCGCCGGGAACCCCGCGCGGGCCTTGCCCGCCGATGCGATCACGTTGCTGGGCGTGACGGTGACGTGCGCCGACGATGCCGATTGCACCGCGCCGGAGAATACCATCGCCTACCCGCTCACCATGCCCGACGGGGGGGCGGTGCCGATCTACGCCGCCGCACCGGGCAGCGGGAGCGGGCGGTTCACGATCACGCCAACCTTCGCGGTCAAAGTGCCGGGCAATGCCTATGCTGGGAGCTATACCACGGCGATCGCGGTGGACATCGGGCGCTGAGACAGGCACAGGGGTACTGTTAGCGGCACGATGTGGCGGATGACCGTGGCGATCGCCCCGACATGGTCATGAACGCATGAACAGCAGCGCCCCCACTCCAAAAGGGGGGCGCTTTTCGTTGCGATGCGTTGTACGAGCGGGCAATGACCCCGGTGGGACTCGAACCCACACTGCCGAAGCAAGGGGATTTTAAGTCCCCCGTGTCTGCCAATTCCACCACAGGGCCAACTGAGGCAGAGGGGATTATACCACCGGCGGTGGCGATGACGAACGACGAGTGATGCGTGATCGGTGGGGGCAGTGGACGTCGTGGGCGAGTGAGGACATGGCGTGAGCGATGACGTGCGCGATCATCGCGAGGCGAAGGCGGGGCATGGGGTGTGCGAAGATATGGGAATAGGGTTTTGGGCGGGGGTGTTACCAATAGTGGAGTGCGCGCGAGCGTGAGGAGAAGGAAACGATGACTTCCATAAAATGGCAGACGCTGACCCCCGCCGAGGAGCGGGTGATCGTCCATAAGGGGACGGAGTATCCCTTCACGGGCGAATACGAGGATCACTTCGCGCAGGGGACTTACGTCTGTCGCCGTTGCAATGCACCGCTTTATACCTCGGAGAGCAAGTTCCACTCCACCTGCGGCTGGCCGAGCTTCGACGACGAGATTCCGGGCGCGGTGACGCGCGAGACCGACGACGATGGGCGGCGCACGGAGATCCTCTGCACCAATTGCGGCGGTCACCTGGGCCACGTCTTCCTCGGCGAGCGCCTCACGCCGAAGAACACGCGCCACTGCGTGAACTCGGTCTCGATGCGGTTCGTGCCGGGGGACGAGGAGTAGTCGGCGGTCAGCAGTCGGCAGAGAGTTGGCTGGCGGGTGCGGTGGCTGATACACAGGGGGCGCTGCCATTTGGCAGCGCCCCCTTCTTTGCGTGTGTTGTTGGGCGGGTCAGCCCTTGCGCCCGATGCGGGCGTCGACGGAGATGGTGCTGTTGTACAGGGCGTATCGGGCGGGCGGTTCGCCCCCGGTGGCGGTCGGAGCCTTTTCACGCCGCAAGCGGGGAAGGGCGAGTAGGTGCCGTAGGGAGATGTCCGCCCCCAGGGTGGCGCCGAAAGAGCCGGGACGGCGGTGGTGCCCGTCGCCGAAGCGGAGCACGGTGCGACTTGTCTGCTTGTAGAGGATCGGACGACCAGGGCCGCTCGCCTCCGGTTACAGCCCGGTCACCGTCTCGTCGCAGTGCTCAGCATGCCCGTGCAGAGCGTGCCGCACCCGCGCCGGAATCGTCGTTGTGATGCCACTCGGGCGTCGCGCCGATCTCCGCAGCGGTGCACCGATGGGGCGCCTCCTGTTAACCGTTCCCTAAGCCCTGCGGCCCACCTCCGCGAGCGTCGCCGCCGCGCTCGTCGCCTGGGCGTAGCCGGCCTCGGCGGCGGCGACGCGGCGCGCGGGGTCGAGGGGGTTCGGGCCGACGGCGGCGAGGGCGTCGGCGTCGGGCCAGAGGGCGATCACGCGGCTACCCTCGGCCTGGAGCGCCGCGAGCTCGGCGTTCAACGCGCCGCGTGCGGCGACGATCCCGGCCATCGGGGCGAGGATGACCACGAGCGGGTAGCCCAGCGCGAGATCGGCGTTCGTCCCCGAGCGCATCCCGCCATCGATGTAGCGGCGCGCGCCGATGGTGGTCGGTGGGTAGACGAGCGGCACCGCGCAGCTCGACGCCACCGCCGCGACCAGCGGCACGCCCGCCGCGCGATCCCAGACGACGAAACGGCCATCCTCGGCGTCCACGGCGGTGAGGCGCAACGCGCGTGTCGGCCACTCATGGAGCGGCAGGCGGGCGCGGAAGGTCGCGAGTCGCTCCTCCTCCGGCGCGGTCGTGGCGGCGAGCGCGGCCTGTCCGAGGCGGGCGCGCGCCTCCTGCGGGATCGGCCCATCGGGGAGCGCCTGACCGCCGAGCAGCCGCGCGAACGCGCGCAGGTCGAGCCCGGCGGGTCGCTCGGTCGCCGGGTCGGGTGCCACAATTTGTCGGGCGTAGAGGGCGGCGGTATCCCCCACGGTGGCGAGCTGCGCCCCGACGACCGACCCGGCTGACGTGCCGATGATCGTCTCGGCACCGGTCAGGTCGATCCCCTGCCCGTACAAGCCGTGCAGCAGCCCGGTCTCCCAGCCGATCCCGGTGATCCCGCCCCCGCCCAAGACCAGTGCGAAGCGCATGTTGTCCTCCCTTTCAAGTCGGCGGTCGGCAGTCGGCAGAAGTGGCACTGTACCGATAGTAGGCACTGCTTGCCAGCGAACCCCTCTGCCGACTGCCGACCGCCAACTATCGTATACTCTCATCGTAGCACCGCCCTCGCCGATGTGGGTGCCGATATAATCGCAGAGAAGGTTCGCCTGTACCGGAAGTAGGTGTGGGGGAGGCAGTCACAAGGGCTGCCTTTTTGCTGTGTCTTCGGCCCCGGAGTGGTGGCGCGCGTGGCCGGGAGGCGACGCAATGGGAGGGCTGTAGCGCGTGGGTGCGATCGAAATCTTCATCGTGCTGGTGATCGTCGCGGCGGGGGTGGCGGTGCTGTCGCGCTGGCTGCGCGTGCAATACACCCTGGCGCTCCTCGTCTTCGGGTTGCTCATCGGCAGCCTCGGCTTCGTCCCGCAGGTGCCGCTCACCTCGGATATCATCCTGCTCCTCTTCCTGCCGCCGCTCCTGTTCGAGGCGGCGTTCGCGCTCGATCTCGAGTTGTTATGGAGTCGCCGGCGCGGGGTGCTGGCGCTGGCCTTCGTCGGGACGATCCTGGCGACCCTCGTGGGCGGCGCGATCGTGTATTGGGCCACCGCTATCCCGTGGACCGTCGCGCTCGTCTTCGGCTCGATGATCGCCGCGACCGACCCGGTCGCGGTCCTGGCGATCTTTCGGAGCCTCGGCGCGGATAAGCGCCTCAGTGTCCTGCTAGAAGGGGAGAGTTTAATCAATGACGGGATCGCCCTCTCCCTTTTCCTTACCCTCGTCGCGGCGGTGGGGGGCGGCTTCGATCCCGGCCATGCGACGGCGACCTTCGGATTGAGCGTGGTCGGCGGCGTCGTGCTGGGCCTGGCGATCGGCTGGCTCGGCCACCTGTTGATCGCGTCGGTGGACGAGCATCTTTCGGAGATGGTCGTCTCGGTCGCGGTCGCCTATGGGGCCTTCCTGGCTGCGGAGCAGTTCCACTTCTCGGGGGTGATAGCGACCCTCGCCGCCGCAATGACCCTCAGCCGCCTCGGGCGCTCGCGCGGGTGGGTCTTCACCGGCGGCTCGGCGGAGTTGCTCGATAACCTCTGGGCCTTCCTGGCCTTCGTCGCCAATGCCGCACTTTTCCTCCTTATGGGTTTGAGCGCGCCCGCGTCCGGCCTCACCGCCTACCCCGGCTTCGTCGCCTGGGGGGTCGTGGCGGCACTGCTCGGGCGGGCGGTGACCGCCTACGGCCTCGGCTCGCTCTTGCCCCGCCGCGTCTTGCATCTTTCCTGGGCGGAGCGCCATGTCATCTTCTGGGGGGGGCTGCGCGGCGCGGTGGCGCTGGCGGCGGCGCTCAGCCTGCCCGCTGATTTCCCCTATCGGCAGCAATTGCTGGCGATGACGTACGGTGTGGTGCTCTTCACCGCTCTGGTGCAGGGGCTGACGATCGCCCCCCTGGTGCGGTGGCTGGGGCTCCTGAGCGAGCGTGAGAATGCCCCGCCCACCGTACCGGTAGCGGAAGGCTGAATACCGCTCCTCGCTGGCGCGGCGCTTGCGTTGATGATGATCGCGGGCGGGGGAGCGCCCCCGTCGCCGAACGTCTCCCCGGTTGGACCGTTGCACGCCAGGCTCGGCTGTGGCGGGATCGGCCCGGGAGCCTGATCATTCGCCCCGATCGGGACGATGTACGATCGGCGGTCTGTTCGCTGGTACAGAATACGTGTGCTTGTGCAAACGGCACTTGTCGTACAGCGCCTGACACATGATCCCGGCGTGGATAGTAATCTTGGCATAATGGGTGGAGTGCGGTATACTACCTACGAGCACCGAACGGTGTTCCCTCGACCCGGATCGACGCGGCACGCTGCTTCCTCCACGTTGATGCGGTTGCGCTTTGTGCAAGATGCCGCAATTCGCGAATGCTTGTCTGTAGAAGGCCGCGACAGACAACATACGCCGCTTCATTCATCGGCAACTGGCCGCATGAATCATTCTCTCGCCCCGCTTGCCTCGGCAGATATCGGCGGCACTGGCGAGGTCGCCACGGCGACGGACCACACCGCTAGCCCCCCTACCGCGGCGCGGCGTGCCTGCTAACGGCGATGGGCCACAACTGCCGGTCGATATTCGGTCGACCGCGCATATCGATATGATCACAACGCGCAAACGGAGGTTGGCATGGAAAGCTTCAACACGGCAACACCGAAGAACATCGCCGTCATCGGCAACTATCTCCCCCGTCGCTGTGGCATCGCCACCTTCACGACCGATCTCACGGAGGCGCTGGTGACCGCGTTCCCGGATGCCACCCTGCGCGTGGTGGCGATGAACGACATCGCCGAGGGCTACGCCTATCCGTCGCGCGTCGCCCGGACGATCCCGCAGCAGGACCGCGCGGCCTATGGCGCGACCGCCACCTGGCTCAACGATGAAGGGGTCGATCTGGTGCTGGTGCAGCACGAGTACGGCATCTTCGGCGGCAGCGCGGGCGACTACCTGCTCGATCTGCTCCGCGCGGTGCGCGCGCCGATCGTCACCACCTGCCACACCGTTCTGCGTCAGCCCGACGCGGAACAGCGTCGAACTTTGACCGAGATCGCCCGCCTCTCGTCGCAGATCGTGGTGATGAGCCGCCTCGGCGTGGAACTGCTCCAGTCGGTCTACGGCATCACCGCCGAGAAGATCATGCTGATTCACCACGGCATCCCCGATGTGCCGCTCGGCGGTGGGGCGGAGGCCAAGGCGGCGCTCGGCCTGACCGGTCGGGATGTCCTGCTGACGTTCGGGCTCCTCTCCGCCGGGAAGGGGATCGAAACGGTTATCCGCGCGCTGCCGTCGGTGGTGGCCGCGCACCCGCAAGCCATGTATCTGGTCGTCGGGGCGACGCACCCGCATGTGAAGGCGCACGAGGGCGAGCGCTATCGGGAGGGTCTGGTGGCGCTCGCTGAGGAACTCGGTGTCGCCGCCAACGTCTCCTTCGTGGACCGCTTCGTGGAGATGGACGATCTGGTCGGCTATATCCGCGCCGCCGATATCTACCTGACCCCGTACCCCGGCAAGGAGCAGATCACGTCCGGCGCGCTCGCCTACACCGTCGGGGCGGGCAAGGCGGTGATCTCGACGCCCTACTCCTACGCGACCGAATTGCTGGCCGGCGGGCGCGGCCTGCTGGTGCCGTTCGGCGATGCGGACGGCTTCGCGCGCGCGATGCTGGAATTGCTCGACGATCCCGCCGCGCGGGCCGCGATCGAGCGCCGCGCGTATCGCTTCGGGCGGCAGATGACCTGGCCCGCCGTCGCGCGGCGTTACGGGGGCTGCTTCACCGCCGCCCTGCGCGATGCCCTGCGGATCGCCCCGCGACCCCGCGTCTACGCAGCGCACTTCCACGCCGCAGAGGCACCGACAGTCGCCAGCAGCGGCGTGGAGGCGGCCCTTTCTTGAATCGGTGGTGGTGAATGACGTGATCGATTGTCAGGATCGCATCGCCCGTATCGCCCACCGTCAGCCGTCCGGCACCATGCCGGGTGGTCCCCCGGCCCTCTGATCGCCGCTCGCTCACCCCTGGAGGCTCCCCTGAATCTCACACACCTCGATTACCTCTCCGACATCGTCGAGCTCGAGGGCCTGCCGACCCTGCTGACCCACATCTACTGCGAAGCGGGCGACTATCTGCACAACGATGCCGCCCACGAGGGGATCGCGGCGGTGGACGATGTGGCGCGCGCCGCCCTCGTCTACCTCAACCACTGGACCGCGACCGGTGTCCCCGCCTCGCTGACGCGGGCGCGTGCCGCGCTGAACTTCGTCCTGCGAATGCAGCATCCGACCGGGACGTACTACAACTTCGTCCTCGACCGTGCCGGGACGATCAATACCGATGGCGTCACCAGCCGCGACGGACTCGACTGGTGGACCTGCCGCGCCCTCCTCGCCCTGGCGCGCGGCTACGCGGTGTTCGCCGGGTCCGACCCGGTCTATGCCGCACGCCTGAGAGAGGCGTATCTGCGGACTGAAGGGCTGATCGCCCGGCAACTCGCGCAGCCGCAAGGGTGGCGCACCGTGCGCGGACAGACCGCGCCCGGCTGGTTCCTGGGAGGCTCGCCCACCCTCTCCGCCGTGACGGCGCTGGCGCTGGTGGGCTACCAGGTGGCCGCGCCGAATCCGACGACCGCCGCGCTGCTGACGACCCTTGCCGACGCGCTGGCGTCGTTCTCCTACGCGGGGCCGTGCGGGCTGCCCTGGGGCGTCCATCCGCAGACGTTCGAGGAAGTAGGACTCTGGCACGCCTGGGGTGCCCACAGCGCGGAGGCACTGGCGCGCGCCGGGATGCTCCTGGGCCGCGCCGATTGGCTGCTGGCGGCGGGGCGCGAGGTGGACGGCTTTTTCGCCTGGCAGCTGGCGACGGAGCGGATCCACGAGTTGCAGCCGCTGCCACTCGTCGCGGGGCAGCAATCGTACGGTGTGAACGGGATGGTGCAGGCGGCGCTGGCCCTCCATGCCGCCACCGGCAAGCCGCGCTACGCCCGGATGGCCGGGTTGCACGCCGCCTGGTTCTACGGCAACAACGCGGTCGGTATGCCCCTCTACGATCCGCTGACCGGGCGCGGCTTCGACGGGATCGATGGCGAGGAGGGGGGCTATCGGGTGAGCCTCAACGCCGGGGCCGAATCGACGATCGAGGCGCTGCTCGCCTTGGGGGCGGTGGGGCAGGTGCCGGAGGCGGCGCGTTTCCTCTCCTACCGCACCGTGCGCGCCGATCGCTGGCAGACGCTGCGCGCCCGCACCGCCGCCCTGCGCGGCTCTACCACCGGCCAGCACCGCGACGATGCGCCGGTCTTGCGCGATGGCGATACGCTGACCTGGCAATGCCACATCCCCGAGGCGGGGGAATACGTCCTCTACGTCGGGCGCCCTCCGGCGGCGGCGGAGCTACACGGTGGCCCCGGCGCGACGCTGACCGCGCGTCTCGGTGAGCAGGAGGGGCCGTCGGTGAGGACCCCCTCGCCGGATGACTATCCCTGGTTGCAACGTCTCACGCCGGTGCCGCTCGCCCTGGAAGCGGGCGCGCAGACGATCCGGCTGCGCGCCCAGGCGGACGATCCGAGCGCGGGCGCGACGGTCGCGGGGGTGTTGCTGCACCCGCTGATCGCCCACAAGACGCTGGTTGCCCCGGATGGGCGCGAGTTGCACCTGCGCTATCAGCTCGGTCGTGGCCTGCACGGGTGGGACGAGGTGGCGGGCAAGCCAGCCAAGAGCGCATAATTGTACCCGGAGCGCGGGACGCCTGTGGGCGTGGTGGTACGAGCCGCCACGCCCCCGGTGTATCCTGCGCGCGGGATACGCTGAATGTGCCGGATTGGAGTTATTGCATGAGCGCCGCCGATCGCCCACTCGCCCTCCAACGACTGGGTCAGATCATGGAAGGAGATCCCACCAACCCGGACGAAGCATTGGGTGTGCTCAATCCTGCCTGTGCGCGCGACCGCGCGGGCGCGCTGCTCCTCTATCCGCGCGTCGTGGGTGTGGGGAATTATTCGCGCGTCGGGTTGGCGCGCGTCCGCTTCGACGGCGATCGTCCGGTCGGGGCCGAGCGACTCGGCTACGCGCTGGAGCCGGATGAACTCTTCGAGCGCAACCACGACACCGCCGGGGTCGAGGATCCGCGCGTCACGTTCATCCCCATGCTCGACCGCTACGTGATGGCCTACGCCGCATTCGGCCCGCTGGGGCCGCGCGCCGCCCTCGCGATCTCGGAGGATGGTTACCGCTGGCGGCGCCTAGGACAGGCGAAGTTTGCCTACGACGCGCGCTACCAGACCGACTTCGATCTCTATCCGAACAAGGACATCGCGCTCTTCCCCGAGCCGGTCCTCGATCCGCACGGACGCCCGGCGCTGGCGATGCTGCACCGGCCCGACTTCGATGTCGATTGGTGGAGCGATGCGCCGCGACAGGTGCAGCCGGTCGGGATCGGCGAGACTCGCCCGTCGATCTGGCTCTCCTACGCGCCGCTCGATGCGATCCGCGCGGCGGAACACAATCTCCTCTTCTGGTTCGATCACCACCAACTGATGGTGCCGGAGCAGCCGTGGGAGTCGATCAAGCTCGGTGGCGGCCCGCCACCGCTCCTCACGCCGCTCGGCTGGCTCTTCTTGTATCACGGCGTGGGGCCGACGATCCTGGAGGATGGCAGCCGTGGCCCGCGCGCGACCTACGCCGCCGGGGCGGTGATCCTCGATCGCGACGATCCGCGCCGCATCCTCTACCGCGCGCCGGAACCGATCCTGACCCCGGAGCATATCGCCGAACGCAAGGGGGTCGTCAGCAACGTCGTTTTCCCGACCGCGCTGGACCCGCGCGGTGGTGGGCAGGTCGATGTCTATTACGGCATGGCCGACGCGCGGATCGGTGCGGCACGCCTGGTCGTGCCCGCGCGCCTGCCCGGCCTCGCGCCCAGCCTCGACGGGCGTGAGGAGCTTGCACCGGTCGGCGAGTAACGCCCCTTCGACAATTGCCGATGATATGCCGCGCGGCGGGGCCAGGGTGCTCTCGCCGCGCGGCATATGCACGCCCTCAGACCTGACGTAGTCTTTAGCGCTCGATCACGAAGAAGAGGAGCGCGGTCATGATCGCCAGGGTGGCGATGAAGGTGATGCCCACCGCCGGGCGCGGATGCTCGGTCTGTGCCTCGGGGAGGAGATGGGTCGCGCCCATGTAGGCCAGTACGCCACCGGCGACGCCGGTGAGGATCCCGACCGCGTTGCGATCAGGGAGCGGCAACGCGGCGGTGAGCCCGGCGGCGATGGGGATGATCAGGCCCAGCAGGGCGGAGGTCCGCAGCAGGTCGCGCCGCGAGGCGTGCGCGGTGGCGAAGACGGCGGCGAGGGAGATCGCCACCGGCAACTGGTGGACGATGATGCCGAAGCCGACCGCGAGCGACGAGCCGACCGAGAGATCGGTGCTGACACCGAGCGCGAAGCCGTCGGCGGCGTTGTGGATGCCGAGGCCGAAGACGAACGACGTCAGCGCGTGGCGATGCACATGGTCGCCCGGGGCGTGGTGTGTATGGGCGTGGGTGAAGGTTTCGACGAGGAAGAGGAGGGCGAAGCCGGCGATGAAGCCGACGATCGCGCCCCGCCCGGCCTTGGCAAAGGCTTCCGGGAAGAGGTCGCCGAAGGCGAGGACAAGGAGGATGCCGGCGGCGATCGCGATGGCGAACGAGCGCCCCGGACCGGTCAGCGCCGCATTCCGCAATGTGACGAGGCTGGGGATAACAAAGAAAAAGGCGGCGACGAGCCCGAGGATGATGGCGGTCATCGGTGGTGATCTCCCTGTTGCACTGTGTACTCGCGCTCGTGTGCGGGTCGCGCGCCACAGCGGCGGGCGACCACCAAGCGAGGTCAACTCGCCTGGGATGATACCGTGCTTGGCCCGTGTCGCGCCCTACCGCCCCGCCGTGGCCGGGCATTATGCTACTCGGGCGCGAATAAACGCCCGCGAATCGCCGCGCGAAGCGGTGCCGCGCCGCCGCGCGTTATCGGCACGGTTGATCGGCGTTGTGCGCGTGCCGCTCGTCGCCGTGCAGTATAGCCGAGAGGTTCCGCGAGCCGCCGATCGGCTCGCTCATGGGTATGGTGGGCGTACGGAGCGATGGGCACCCCTGCAGCCCTCCCCGATCGCGCGGTATCGGGGGGGGCGACACGACTGCGGGACCAATAGGTGATGGTCGTCCGACTATCGTCACGCGATACTTCAACGGGAAGCACATGGCCCGATCCGACGCAGGCTCCGAAGCACTGGGGGATGATGAGCAAGGTGCCGTTGCGGATTCTGCTGGTCGAGGATGATGAGGACGACTACCTGCTCGTGCGGGACTATCTCAGCACGCCTGGCGACGCGCCGCTGGCGCTGGAATGGGCCGCAACCTACGAGGCGGGCCGCACCGCGTTGGCGCGGCGCGAGCACGACATCGCCCTGATCGATTACCACCTGGGGGCGCACAACGGGCTGGATCTGTTGCGCGCGGCGGGCGCGGCGGGCGATCTCCCGCCGACCCTCGTCCTGACGGGCGTGGGCGATTCCGCTATCGACGCGGCGGCGCAGGCGGCGGGTGCGTCCGATTATTTGGTCAAGGGCCAGCTCGACGCGGCGACGCTGGAGCGCACCATCCGTTACACCCTCGAACAGGCTCGCCAACGGGTCGCGCTGGCGGACGACCGGGGGTTTTTGCAGGCGACCCTCGACGCGCTCTCGGCCCACATCGCGGTGCTCGACGATCGGGGCGTGGTCGTCGCGGTCAACGCGGCCTGGCGGCGTTTCGCGGCGCAGAACGATTTCCCAGGCGCGGGGTACGGCCTGGGGGTGGACTACCTCGCTGTTTGCGACGCGGGGGCGCGTGCCAGCGCGGACGGCGCGGAGGCGGTCGGGGCGGCGATCCGGGACCTCCTCGCGGGGCGGCGCGCGTCGTTCGAGTGGGCATATCCCTGCCACGGCCCGAACGAGCGCCGCTGGTTCACGATCCGCCTCGCCCGTTTCGCGGGGGAAGGGCCAACCCGGATCGTCGTCGCCCACGAGGACGTTTCCGCCCGCCACCGCGCGGAGGAACGGAATCGCTTCCAGGCGCAGTTGCTCGATCAGGTCCCGGCGGCGGTGATCGCCACCGATCCGGCGGGCGTCGTTACCCACTGGAATGCCCATGCCACCGCCCTCTACGGTTGGACCCCGGCGGAGGCGCTGGGGCTGCCCATAGGGGCGCTGATGGTCGGGCCGACGGACGCGGAGATAGGCCGCGCGATCGTCGAGCGCGTCGCGGCGGGCGAGGTCTGGGCGGGCGAATTCCCGGTGCGGCGCAAGGACGGGACCACGTTCCCGGTGTATGTGACCGACTCCGCTATCCGCGACGAGCAGGGCCAACGCGCAGGCATCGTCGGCGTCTCCGTGGATATCAGCGAGCGGAAACGGGTCGAGGACGCGCTGCGGGCGAGCGAGCGGGATTTCCGGGGGCTGCTGGAGCAGGCCGCCGATGCCATCCTCATCCTCGCGCCGGACGGGCGCTTTCTGACGGTGAACGCGCAGGCGTGCGCGCTGACCGGGTACGCACGCGAGGAATTGCTGGCGCGGGGGGTCGCGGACATCATGCCGCCGGAAGAAGCGGGCGCGGTCGCGGGGCGGCTGCGGGAGCTCGACGACGGGCGGCGTACCCGCGAGCGCCTGATACGGCGCAAGGACGGCACCCTCTTACCAGCCGAGGTAAGTTCGGCGCGACTCGATGACGGCAGGGTACAGATCATCGTCCGCGATATCGCCGCGCGCAAGGCGGCGGAGACGGCGCTGGTCGCCAGCGAGGGGCGCTACCGCATGCTCGTGGAGCAGGCCTCGGACGGTATCGTCGTGATGGACACGGCGGGGCGCTTTCTCGAGGTCAATGCCCAGGCGTGTGCCATGCTGGGCTACGCGCGCGAGGAACTGCTCCTCCTGAGTTCCCCGGACGTCGTCATGCCCGCCGACCTGGCCGAACGCCCCCTGGTCGTCCCCGAACCGGACGCGGAGCGGCGCGTGTTCGAGCGGCAGGTACGCCGCCGCGACGGCACGACCTTCCCGGTCGAGGCCAGCGTGAAGCGCCTGCCGGACGGGCGGACCCAGGCGATCCTGCGCGACATCACTGAGCGGCGGGCGGCGGCGGCGGCGCTGCACGCCCAGCACACCTTCACCGCCGCCATCGCCGGCAGCCTGGGCGAGGGCGTCTGCGCGGTGGACACCGCCGGTCGGTTCACCTTCCTGAATCCGACCGCCGAGCGTTTCCTGGGTTGGGCGCAGGCCGAATTGCTCGGGCTGGACATGGGCGCGGTCATCTACGGCCATTGCGCCGATGAGTCGCCTTCGTCGTCATCGGGTCGTCCGCTGCTCGGCGTGTTGCATACCGGGGTGCCGTATCGGGCCGACGAGGACCACTTCATCCGCCGGGACGGCACGACCTTCCCCGTCACCTACACCGCCGCGCCGATCCTTACCGACGGGGCGGTGATAGGCGCGGTCCTGGCCTTCCAGGACATCACCGCGCGGAAAACGGCGGAGGCCGAGTTGCGCGGGGTGCTCACCCATGCGCGCTGTCTCCTCTGGCGGGCCGAGATCGTCGAACTCCCGGGGGCCGTCGCGCCCTTCGGCCCGGAGCGATTCGCCTGGTCCCTGTATATCGCCGATGAGGCTGCCGCGCAGCACGTCCTGCCCCTCGATGTGCCTCCCGATGGGGATTACGGTGCCGCCTGGCACCTGAGCCGCGACGCCGAGGACTTCACGCGCAGCGACGCGACCAGCGCGCGGGCCTTGCGCGAGGGCGCGCCCGGCTATCGCCAGGAGTTCCGCTGCCGCAATCGTCATGGTGTGCAGCAGTGGCTCGCCGAGGAGGTGACGCTGCAAATCGTCGGGCCGGGTCGCTGGCACGCGGTCGGTATCTGCGTCGACATCACCGCGCGGAAAGTTGCCGAGGCCGAGTTGCGCGCCAACGAGGCCCGCTTCCGCGCGTTGGTGCAGCAGTTAGGCGACGTCATCGCCATCGCCGACGCGCAGGGCATCCTGCGCTACGCCAGCCCGGCGATCGAGACCATCCTCGGCTACACGCCCGAGGCGTTCGTGGGCACGTCGATGTACTCCTACGTCCACCCGGACGATCGCGCCGCCGTGACCGCGACGTTCGAGCGGTCGCTGGCGAACCCGGGCCTGCCGGTCGAGGCCACCTATCGCGCCCGCCATCGCGACGGCTCGTGGCGCTGGTTCGCGTCGAGCGGCACGAGCCGCCTGGACGATCCGGCGGTGGCGGGCGTGGTGATCAATGCGCGGGATATCACCGCGCGCGTCGTGGCGGACGAGACGCTGCGCCAGGGTGCGGAGACCTTCGCCAGCCTCTTCGATGCGACGGGCGACGGGATGCTGATCATGGAGGAAGGCCGGATCGTCGCTATCAATCACGCCTACACCGCGCTGCTGGGCTACGAACCGGACGAGCTCATCGGGCGGGCGGCGCTCGACTTCGTCGTCCCCGCCGATCGCGCGACCGTCGCACGCCGCATCGGCGCGGGCTACGACCAGCCGTACGAGGTTTCCGTGCGGCGCAAAGATGGCGCGGTGGTGCCGACGGAGGTCGTCGGGCGCAGCATCCGCTACCACGGTCGCCCGGGGCGATTGACCAGCGTGCGCGACATCACCGCCCGGAAGGCGGCGGAGGCCGAACTGCGGGCCAGCGAGGTGCGGTATCGCCGCCTCTTCGCCGAGGCCGAGGGGCAGGCCCGCGAGCTGGCACTGCTCGATCGGGTCCGCACCACGCTCGCCCCGCAACTCGACGAGCGCGCCATCACTCGGACCGTCGCCGAAGCCCTCGCCGCAGATCTGGGCTACGCGCGCCAGGGAATCTTCCTGCGCGCCGGCGACCGGCTGGTCGGGGAGACGTACATCGGGCGTACCTATCGGCCCTTCGCCCTCCCTCTGGCCGAAGGGATCGTCGGGCGGGTCATGCGGACCGGGCGCGCCGAGTTGGTCACCGACATCCCGGGCGACCCCGACTTCGTCGGCGATCGCGCGGCGATCACTTCGTCGGTCGTCGTGCCCCTGCTCGATGGAGCCGAGCTGCTCGGGGCCCTCGACGTGGAGAGCACCGGGACGGTGGCGCTGGGAGAAACCGATCTGCGCCTGCTGAGCGCCCTGTCGGAGCAGGTCGGCATCGCGCTGGGGCGCGCCCGGCGGCACGCGGCGCTACAGCGCAGCGAGAGTGCCCTCGCGGAGGCGCAGCGCATCGCCCACCTGGGCAATTGGGAATACGACATCGCCGCCGACCGGCTCACCTGGTCGGACGAGGTCTTCCGCATCGGTGGCTATGCCCCGCAGTCGTTCGTCCCGACGCCGGAACGCCTGCTCGCGAATATCCACCCCGATGACCGAGCGCGCGTGGCCCGGGCGCAGCGGGCGGCGCTCACGACGGGGATGCCCTACGACATCGACCACCGGGTCGTGCGGCCCGATGGCGAGATCCGCAGGGTCCACCAGCAGGCGGAGCTGATCCGGGACACCACCGGGCGACCGTCGAGGCGGGTCGGGATCGTGCAGGATGTGACCGAGCAGCGCACCCTGGAAACGCGACTCCGCCACCAGGCGTTCCACGACGCGCTGACCGGCCTGCCGAATCGCGCCCTCTTCTTCGAGCGCCTCGGGCAGTCCCTCGCCCGGCTCCGGCGCGACGGGCGGCCCTGCGCCGTCCTCTTCCTGGACCTCGACCGTTTCAAGGATGTCAACGACACGGTCGGCCACGACGCGGGCGACCGACTGCTGGTGGCGGTCGCCGCGCGGCTGGGCGACGGCCTGCGCGACGGCGACACCCTGGCACGGCTGGGCGGCGACGAGTTCACCGTCCTGTTGGAGGGTGTGGCCGACGCGCGCGCGGCGGTGGGGGCGACCGCCCGGCTCCTCGACGCCTTGGCGACACCATTCATCCTCGACGGGCAGGAGTATCGCTTCACCGCGAGCATCGGCGTCGCCCTGGGGCGTGTGGAACATCGGCGCCCGGAGGACGTGCTGCGCGACGCCGACATCGCCATGTACCGCGCCAAGGAGGCCGGGCGGGCGGGGTACGCCCTCTTCGACCCGGCGATGCAGGCGCAGCTCGTCGCGCGGCTCGACCTGGAGCGCGATCTGCGACACGCCCTGGAACGGCACGAATTCGCCCTCCTCTACCAGCCGATCATCGATCTGCGGACTGGCGGTGTCGCGAAGGTCGAGGCGCTGGTCCGCTGGCAGCACCCCACGCGCGGTCTCATCCCACCCCTCGATTTCATCCCGCTGGCCGAGGAGACCGGGCTGATCCGCACGCTCGGTCGCTGGGTGCTCGGGGAGGCGTGCCGTCAGGCCCGTGCCTGGCAGGTGGCGGGCACCCCCGTGGCGGTCGCGGTCAACCTGACGGCGCTGGAATTCCAGCATCCCGACCTGGTGGACGAGGTCGCCGCCGCATTGATGGCGGCGGGGATCGAGGCGCACTGGCTGCGGCTGGAGATCACCGAATCGCTGGCGATGCGCGACGTGACCGCGACGATCGCGACGGTGGGCTTACTGCGGGCGATGGGGGTGGCGATCGCGATCGACGACTTCGGGACCGGCTACTCCTCGCTCGCCTATCTCAAGCGCCTGCCGGTCAGCGTCCTGAAGGTCGACAAGGCGTTCATCGACGGGCTGGGGACCGATGAGGAGGACACCGCGATCGCGGCGGCGATCATCACCCTGGGACATACGCTCGGGCTCCAGGTGATCGCCGAAGGGGTCGAAACCGCCGAGCAGGCGGGCCTGCTCCGCGCGCTCGGCTGCGATCAGGCCCAGGGCTATCACTTCGCCCGGCCACTCCCCCCTGCCGCGCTAGCGGGACTGCTGGCGCGCGAGACGTCACGCGAGGCGAGGCCGGATCGGGGCACGCGCCCCAAGCCAACCACGGGCGCACTACGCCCACGGCGCGCGGCAACGCCCCGACAGCTTCTCCCGAATAGTCGCGATGTCGCGCCGGACTAAACTTCCGCCTCTGGCGACCAGGGGGAAGTGGGGGCCGTTGCGGGGCGTGGGCCGGGCGGGAGGTCGACGATCTCGAACCAGTAGCGCCCGATGGCCTGCATCGCCGCCACCAGGCCGACGAAGGTGACCGGCTTGCTGATGAAGGAGTTCACGCCGAGGTCGTAGGTACGGTAGATGTCCTCCTCGACCTGCGAGGTCGTCAGCACGACGACCGGGATCGTCCGCAGCGCGGGATCGGCCTTGATCTGTTGTAAGGCCTCTCGCCCGTCCATCTTCGGCATATTCAGATCGAGCAGGATGAGGCCCGGGCGCGGTGCCGCGCCCGGCTCGGCATAGGCACCGCGCCGATTGAGGTAATCGAGCAGCTCCGTGCCATCCCGCACCTCGCGCAGATCGTTGGCGAGCCGATTCTCCGCGAGGGCCTCGCGCGTCAGCAAGCGATCGTCGTCGTCGTCGTCGGCCATCAGGATGATGATCGGGCGGGGCGTGACGGTCATCTGCGCGCTCTCCTCAGTGTGGCTGCCGCATGGGCAGCGTGACGGTGAAAGTCGCCCCCTGGTCGGGCGCGCTCGTGGCGACGATCGTGCCACCATGCCGCTCGGCGATCGTGCGGCAGATCGCCAGGCCGATGCCGGTCCCGTCGTATTCGCTGCGCCCGTGCAGGCGCTGGAAGACGCCGAAAATCCGCTCACCATACCGCGCGTCGAAGCCGATCCCATTGTCCGCGACGATCAGTGTGCAGACCTCCTGCCCGGACGTGCCACCGTCGCGCGCCGGGGCGGGCTGGTGAATGTCGGCCCCGATCTGCACGAGGGGGGGATAGCCGGGGCGGTGGAACTTGAGGGCATTGCCGAGCAGGTTTTGCAGCAACTGCCGCATCTGGGTCGGGTCTGCCTCGACGATCGGCAGGTCGCCCACCGTGACCTGCCCGCCGGTCTGCGTCAGGCGTGTCTCGAGATCGCGCAGCACCGCGCGTGCGACGACGGCGAGATCGACTTCCTCGAACGGGTGTGCGGCGGCGCTGACGCGGGAGAGGGCGAGCAGGTCGGCGATCAGGCGCTGCATCCGCGCGGCGGCGTCCTGCATCCGCGCGAGGTAGTCACCCCCCTCCGGTCCGAGGGCCGCGCCGTGCCGGAGGCGAAGGCGATCGCCGAACGCCTGAATCTTCCGCAGCGGCTCTTGCAGATCGTGGGCGGCGATGGAGGCGAATTCTTGCAAGGCCAGGTTGCTGTGGGCGAGCTGGGTCTGGGTCGCTGCCTGCGCCGCCTCGGCCACCTTGCGCGCGGTGATGTCCTGCGCCTGGGTGATGAGGTAGCTGGGCGCTCCTGCGGCATCGCGGACGAGCGTGACGCTGCACAGGAGCCAGAGGGCGCGCCCGTCCTTGTGGGTGGAGGGGAGCTCGACGGTATAGGCCCCGCCGTCGCTGTCGCGCAAGCGGTCGAGGGCCGTGAGGCCGGCGTCGTGCTCTTCGAGATCCACGAACGAACTGAACGGGGCGGCCAGTAATTCCGGTTCGGTATAGCCGAGGAGCACCGGGAAGGCGCGATTCACCGCCAGCCAGCGCCCATCGAGCGCGACGAGCGCCATGCCGATCAACGCTTGCTCGAAGGCATCGCGGAAGCCCCCCGCGAGCACCGCGCTTTCGCCGTCCCGATCGACCACCGCACCCCCGATCGGCTGTATCTATCCACGTATCGAGTCGGGCGAGTATACACCTTCCGTGCCTGCGTTGGCGTTCGCCCATCGCCAGGGGCTATTCGGAGTCAGCCGCTGCCGTGACCCGGCGAACCTCCGCGTGTGGCACACCTGTGCGCGCACCGTGCGCCGGGCCGCACCGGGGGCGCTCTGCTCTTGGATGGATCCTCGCCGCCGCTATGGCGCGGAGGATGGGCGATAGCGGTCGCGCCCGAGAAGGGTCAGCGCCGCGCGCGGAAGCGCAAGAGACGGAGGGCGTTGAGCGTCACCAGGGCGGTCGCGCCGGTGTCGGAGAGCACCGCGACCCAGAGATCGGTGACGCCGAGAAGCGTGGTAATCAGGAAGATCGCTTTCAGTCCGAGGGCGAAGGCGATGTTCTGCCAGATGTTGCCCATCGCCGCGCGCGACAGGCGGATCAGATCGGGCACCCCGGCCACTGTGCCGCGCAGCAGCGCCGCGTCGGCGGTCTCCAGCGCCACGGCGGTGCCGCCGCCCATCGCGATCCCGACGTCGGCGGTCGCCAGCGCCGGGGCGTCGTTGATGCCGTCGCCGACCATCGCGATCGGGCCGCGCGCGCGCAGCGCCGCCACCGCCGCCATCTTGTCCTCTGGCAATAACTCCGCACGCACATCCAGCCCGAGGTCGGCGGCGATCGCCGCGCCGGTGCGGGCATTGTCGCCGGTCAGCATGGTGCTGGCGATCCCCTGCGCGCGCAGGGCCGCGATGGCGGCGCGGGCGTCGGGGCGCGGCTCGTCGCGCAGGGCGAGCAGGCCGAGCGCAGTGGTCCCATCGAGCAGCACCACCACGGTCTTCCCGGCCCCTTCCAGCGCCGCCACGGCGGCGGCGAACGTCGCGGTGTCCGCGCCCTGCTCGGTCGCGTAGCGGGGGCTGCCGACCGCCAGTGTCCGCCCGCCCACCGTGCCGGTCGCCGCGCGACCGGGCAGCGCCTGCCCGTCTGCGGCGGGGGTGTAGGCGAGGCCGTCGCCCTCGGCGCGGGCGCGGATCGCCTCGGCGAGGGGGTGGGCACTCGCCGCCTCAACCGCCGCCGCCAGGGTCAGGATCGTCGCTTCGTCCGACGCACCGAGCGGCACGATGTCGGTCACGCGGGGCTCCCCACGGGTGAGGGTGCCGGTCTTATCGAAGGCGATCGTGCGGACCCGCGCGAGTGCTTCGAGCGCGCCGCCCCCCTTGATCAACAGCCCCTGCCGCGCGCCCGCGCTGATCGCGCTGGTGATCGCCGCGGGGGTGGAGAGGACGAGGGCGCAGGGACAGCCGATCAGCAGCAATGCCAGCGCCTTGTAGATCCAGGCGTGCCAGTCGCCTCCGAAAGCCAGCGGTGGCACGACCGCGACGAGGACCGCGACCATCAGGACGAAGGGGGTGTAGAAGCGCGAGAAGCGGTCGATGAAGCGCGCGGTGGGGGCCTTGCCCGCCTCCGCCTCGGTCACCAGCCGGACGATCCGCGCCAGGGTGGTGTCGCTCGCCTCGGCGGCGACGGCGATCGTCAGCGCACCGTCGGCGTTGATGCTCCCGGCGTAGACCCCCGCGCCCGGCCCCTTGGCGACCGGGGCCGATTCGCCGGTGATCGCGGCCTCGTCCACGGCAGACAGCCCCGCGACGATCGTGCCATCCGCCGGGATCCGCTCGCCGGGGAGGACGCGGACCCGATCGCCGATCGCCAGGCTATCGGCGGGTACCTCGCGCGTGGCCTCGCCCTGCACCAGGCGCGCCGTCTTCGGCGTCACCGCGCCGAGCGCCTCGATGGCGTGGCGCGCGCGGCCCGCCGCGATCCCTTCCAGCAGTTCCCCGACCGCGAAGAGGAAGACGACCAGCGCCCCCTCCGCCTGCGCGCCGATGATCAGCGCGCCGAGTGCCGCGATCGAGACGAGGGCGTTGATATCGAACGGGCTCCCGTTGCGCGCCGCGCCCCATGCCTTGCGCGCGACCGGTACGACCGCCAGGAGGGTCGCGGCGGCGTAGGTCCAGGGGGCGAAGGCGGGCGCGACGAACGAGGCCACGAAGGCCAGCGCGACGAGCGCGCCGCTGCCGAGGACGAGTCGCCCCTTGCCGGTGTTGTACCAAGGGGTGGGGGCCGCGAGCGCCGCCGCCGGGGGCCGCGCGGTGTAGCCAAGCGAGCGGACACGCCGCACCACATCGCCGGGCGCGGTCTGTGCCTCGTCGAGCGCGAGGCGCAGGCGCCCGCTGCCGACGTTGATCGCGATGCCGCTGACGCCTGGGAGGGCCGCGAGCGCGAGATCGATCTTGCGCGCGCAGTCGGCGCAATCCATCCCTTCGATCGCCCACTCGCACTGGCTGAGCGCGTCCCCCCTCTCGATCACGGTCGGGTGGCCGCTGGCGGTCCCGGCCTCGGCGATCACCTCCGGCGCGACCGTGGCCGCCGCCTCGACGACGAGCTGCCCGGTGCGGTAATCGGCGTGGCTCTCGCGTACTCCCGGGAGCCGCCCGATCGCGCGCTCCACCTTGGCGGCGCAGGAGGGCCGGGTCATCCCTTCGACATGAAAGCGCAGGTTTTCTGATTGTCCGGTGGTGCCGGTCATCTGCGGCCCCTTCTTCCTCTCATCGAGCACAGCTATGGGGTGAGCACAATCGAGCACCGGGCGTGGCCCACGCCAGCGCCCCTACCCCTTCAGCTCGCGGCGCGGATGCCGCCCGCCACGCCGACCCCCTCGCGGAAGTGTTCCAGCGCCTGCGCCAGCAATCCAGCGACGTGATCATCGTCGAGCGCGTAGTAGGCGACACGCCCCTCCTTGCGGAAGCGTACGACCCGCAGGGCGCGCAGCAGGCGCAACTGGTGGGAGACGGTCGATTGCCGCAGCCCGAGGACGTTGGCGAGGTCGCAGACGCAGAGTTCGCGCTCCGCCAACGCGGCCAACAGCCGCACGCGCGACGGATCGGCCAGGACGCTGAAGATGTCGGCTAGCCCATGCGCCTCTTCGTGGGGGAGCAGACTTAAGCGCGCGGCCCGCACCGTCTCCGGGTGGAGGCAGGGCACGTCGCAGCGGTCGGATTGCGGCTCGTAGACGACCATCACACCCCTCCGTGAGCATAGATGCATATCTATACATATATTGCGCGCTCGGGCGGTGCCTGTCAAGGCCGAGGCAAGGTGTGGGGTAAGGGCACGTTGGCCGCAGAAACGCAGAGACATAGAGAACGAGCGAGAGAACGAGAAGGGGACGAAACAGGAGGAACAGAGATACAGAGGATGGAAGGGAGAGAAAGGGATTGGATATTCCAGTCCCCGGAGGGGATAGTATGCCCTTCACCGGAAACCACGCCGACAACCCCACCGATCGTGTGTCTGTTAACGGCGCGGATAACGCCCCAGTCCGCGCAGGCGGACATTGTGCCCTTCATGGGTATAGTGTGCCCTTCACGGGTGCTTTAGACCAACGGCACCACCCACCTCCAACGGCCATTCTACGCCGGTGAAGCCCTCACCCCATCGCGCATGCGCGCGCCACCCCTCTCCCAATCTGGGAGAGGGGCTTGCTGACTATGGGCGCATCCGTGGGCTCGGTGGCGTTGCGACCACCCTCACCCCCGCCGCTACGCGGCACCCCCTCTCCCCATCCGAGGAGAGGGGGCATGGCCACTGCGAATCTTCGGATAACTGCGGATTGACAGGCGCTACGCGTGCCGTAGCAGAGCGCCCCTTCATCTTGTTCTTTCTCCCGTTCCCTCTCTGTGTCTCTGTGTCTCCTGTTTCGTCCCTTCTTGCTCTTGTTCTCTGCGTCTCTAAGGCCAACATCGTTTCAGTGCCTCATCGCTCCAGCGCGAGCAGATATTTTTCGCGCAGATCGATGAGGTGGTAGTTGCAGTGCCCGGCCAGGAGGTAGACGAGCGCGCGCACGCTGAAGGCGTGGCCGTTCGCCGTGCCGCGCCGCATGGCGACCTCCGGGCTGATGGTGCGGTAAGCCAGCAGATTCGCGCGACGCAGCAACCGCAACTCCTCGCGGAGATCGGCGAAGGGTCGTTCACCGAACGCCGCCGCGCGCACGTAGTCGTCCTGATCGAAGCCGGGGAGGCTGGCCCGCTCGCCGCGCGAGACGGCGAGCAGGCGATAGGAAAAGATGCGCTCGGCGTCGATCAGATGACCGACGACTTCCTTGATGCTCCATTCCCCCGGCGCGAAGCGGCGCAGCGCCTCCTCATCGGAGAGGCTGCCGAGCGTGTCATCGAGCGCGGGTATTTGGTCGGCGAGGATCGCCAGGATATCGCCATCCGGCACCAGGCGCAGGTAGTCGGCGGCGTATGGGGCGTACTCGTCAGCGTTCGGGCGGGTGATAGCGGGGGTCATGCCAGCCTCCTGTGTGGTGTCCTTCTCGGTGTACCTTGCGCCGGTGCGGCCCTCACCACGGCCCGTCCATATCCGGTACGCCACCCCTTCTCCCACGCCGGGAGAGGGGACCACTGCGTGGGGCATCGTCCCAGCCTGCGCGGGCAGCCCCTGGCCCAAGCCGGGTCTTGGGGCTTCGCCGGGGCCGTCTATGGCTACCCGCAGTCGGAGATTTCGATCCCTCGGAAACCAACTACGAACGTGTCGGCACTGCCTACACCCTCACCCCGGCACTGCGCGCCACCCCGCTCCCCGGATGGGGAGCGGGGATCGCCGCTGCAATGGCGAGGATATCGTGTGGCGTGGAGTGGCTCCGATACTATCACCGGTGAGCGGTTGCGCCGTTGCTCGCCCTGGGCGGTTACTATAGCGCATATTGATGCACGAGTAGCCTTCGATGCAGGAGCGGCATGGTCGTCCGTTGCCCGCCCTATTTTCTTCACCGAACGCTCACCGTCCTCTCCTCCTGGCTTAACCCTTTCTTCATCGAGCAGGGCTATAATGGCGAGCAGGCAGTCGCCGGTGAGGAGCGATGCCGCCTGGCAAGCCCGCGACGGACCACGGACCACGGACCCCCTGATGACCGACGACCCTCTACATCGCACGGAGGCCACCGTGAGCGCACAGACCGAGAACGGGGGCGAGCGCCAGGTACGGGTGCTCGTCGTGGACGACGAGGCGACGATCATCGAATTCCTGGGGATGGGCCTCGGCTACGAGGGCTTCGCCGTGGAATCCGCCGCCGATGGGCCGACCGCCCTGGCCGTCGCCGACCGTTTCCGCCCCGATCTGGTGTTGCTCGACGTGATGCTCCCCGGCCTCGATGGCGTCGAGGTCTGCCGCCGATTGCGGGCGCGCGGCGATGTGGCGATCATCATGCTGACCGCGAAAGGGGAGACGGCGGAGCGGGTCGCGGGGCTCGATGCCGGGGCGGACGATTACGTGCCGAAGCCCTTCCGCTTCCAGGAGTTGCTGGCGCGCATCCGCGCCGTGCTGCGCCGCCGCGACATCGTCCTGCATCGCGTCCTCAGCGCCGGGGATGTCTCCCTCGATCGCGGCACGCGCGAGGTGCGGCGGGATGGACGCCCGGTGGAGTTGACCCCGCGCGAGTTCGATTTGCTCGATCTGCTGCTGGCCCATCCGGGGCAGGTCTTCCCGCGTGAGACGATCCTCAATCGCCTCTGGGGCTACACCTTCGCGGGGGATAGCAACGTGATCGACGTGCATATCGGGGCGTTGCGCGAGAAGCTGGGCGACCGCCCGCCGAAGCTGATCCAGGCGGTGCGCGGCGTCGGCTATGTTCTCCGCGCGTGAGCCCCATGCGAACGTTGCTACGCGACACCCCCCTCTCGCTGCGCCTGACCGCCCTCTACGTGGCGATCCTGATCGCCGTGCTCGCCATCCTGGGGGGCGTGATCTACGTTCGGGTCGAGCACTTCCTGTTGAAAGACGTCGGGGATCGGAATCTGAAGGGCGCGATGAAGGCGATCGAGCGTCCGCTGCCGTTCCCTCGGGGGCGGAATTTCCCCGGTGGCGGGGGCGTCATGCCGCCGTATGGTGGCACCCCGGTCGGCGGGGGCGGGTCCGGCGCGGGGACGAGCAACCCCTATGGCGAGGGGGAGCCGTACGACGCGAGTCGCCTGAATGGCATCCTGACGGAGGTTTCCTCTCGCGAAACGACCGCGCAGATCTTCGGCGCGAACTGTGCCGTACTCGCGGCACCGACCCTGGCGATCGACGATCAGCCGCCCGCGCCCCCCTGCGATGTGGGCGAGATCGGGGCGGCGTTGCGTGGCTCGAGCGAGGCGAAGACGATCGGGACCGAAGGGGCACGGCAGATGGTGCTCCTGTTGGCGATCAATCCCAGGAGCGCTACCCCGGCGGTCCTGCAGATCACCACGTCCCTTGGGGCGACCGATCGCTTGCTGGCGCAACTGCGTCAGATCCTCCTGCTGGGCGCGGTTGGCGCGATCGTCATCGGGGCGGCGTTAGGGGTTTCGGTGACGCGCACCGCCCTCCGCCCGCTGGCGCGGATCACCGCGACGAGCGAACTGATCGCGGCGGGCGAACTTGGCGAGCGAACCAACCTCCCCGCCGGACGTGACGAATTGGGGCGGCTCGCGACGGCGTTCGATCGCATGGTGGACCGCCTGGAGGGGACGCTGCGCGCGCAGCAGCAATTCGTGGCCGATGCCTCGCACGAACTCCGCACGCCGCTCACCGCGCTCGGTGGCCTGATCGAGATGCTGCTGCTCGGGGCCGACCGGGGCGATGCCAGAACGGTGCAGCGCGCCCTCCGCTCCGCCCACGCCGAGATCGAGCGCCTCGCGCGCCTCGTCGGCGACCTGCTGACCCTCTCGCGCCTCGATGCACACCCACCGCTCGACCGCCGTCCGTTCGATCTCGCCGCGCTGGTGACCGAGGTGGGGGAGCAGACCCGCTACATCGCGGGGGAGCGCGCGGTCAGCTGGCAGGTCGATGCACCCCTGCGGGTGGAGGGTGATGTCGACCGCCTGAAACAGGTACTGATCAACCTGACCGGCAACGCGGTCGCGTTCACCACCGAGACGGGTGCCATCACGCTACGGGCGCTACGAAGAGGCGATAAGGCGATCATCGAGGTGGAGGATACCGGGTCCGGGATCGACCCCGCCGATCTCCCGCGCCTCTTCGAGCGCTTCTACCGGGGCGATAAATCGCGCGTGCGGCGCGCCGATGGGGGCGGCAACGGTTTGGGTCTCTCGATCGCGCGGGCGATCGTGGAGGCGCACGGCGGTACGATCGGCGTGCGCAGCACGAGCAGTATGGGGACCACCTTTACGATCGAGTTCCCGGTGCGACAACCGGTGCTCGTCGGCGAGTCGCCCTCGCTCGACAGCGTCACCGACGAGAGCCTCGTCGCGGCGGGGCGTCGCGTACCGTAGCGGTTGGGTGAGCAGAGGCAACAGACGCGGCCCGGCCCGAATACAGGCCGGGCCGCGTCTCTTACGGGCAAGGTCGCCGACGCCTGGCGGGGGGACGCCTTACTTCTTCTGGGCCTGGGCGAGGCTCGTGATCGCCTGGGCGCGCAGGACGAACTTGCTCTCCGCGAGTTGACGAATCGTCTTGATGTTGAATGCCTTGTGTAGCGCCTCGGCATCCCCCTTCGAGAGTCCTTCGAGCGCATCTACGGGCGAATCGGCGAGGTCGTTAAAGTCCTTGTCTTCGTAGGCCTTGTCGACATGCTTACTCAGATCGGCCATATCCACACCCTTTCCATACACAACGGCTCTTGCACTGCTCACCATACACAGCGCCATATCCGGTGGCTATGCCTCGGCGTTGTTGCACTTCGGACGATTGCTACTCGCAGTATAGCGCATCCCTCTCGCAAAACACGAGGGCCGGGCGAACCAACTCGTTCGCCCGGCCCTCGTGTTTGTCGATCGCTCGAGCCGACT
>JAABUM010001198.1_pt1 | contig 39905 bp, 68 predicted proteins | sample 5559161 | NCBI WGS metagenome assembly JAABUM01 (sample SAMN10711868, study PRJNA513369) | rock metagenome | isolation source: Antarctica rocks | place: Antarctica: Victoria Land, Siegfried Peak nord
ATTCTGTGCACCGGCTACGGCGACGGTGGCGCACTGGCAGAGCTCTGCGGCGTGTGGGCAGCAGTCACATACCCGCTGGCCCAAGTCCGGACTATCACATACGGCGCGCCCACGGTACGTCTCCTGCACAGCTCTAAAGACATGCACGGTAGGTTTTGAGGCGAATTTCACCAACCGCCAACCGCCACAGCCAGCTGTCTCATCCGTGACTGAGGCGCAATGTGATACACCCTGCAGGTGGGCAACGTGCAGTTTGCGTTCGCCTTCCAGCAGCTGGTGGACCTGTCCTACCTGTGGACCACCAGCACGCACCTCAACGTGACCAACGCGACGCTCGCAAACGGCCTCGTGCCGACCGACGAGCTGCGCGTCCTCAATGACACGCGCACCCAGGTGCACGGTTATCCCCGTGCAGGAAACTCGCAGCTGTGCGCGGACAGGCTGTCCGGCAGTTTGCCTGCTGATCCAACTGTGTTTTGTCGTCGTGCACGACAAACGCTTTTCCCGGATCCTGCAGTAGGCTACTGACACAAGCTGCCTTAATCAGACCAGGAAAATTTGACGCACTGACGCAGGCAAACACCCGCCTGGTGCCCAACTCCTTCGAGCAGTACGTGTCAGCCATCGAGGAGTACTACAACACCACCAGCGCGGACACCCGCATCTCCAACTCCACCAGCACATCATCAGGTGCAGCGAACGTTGCTCAACCAGTCGTTCAGACCTGCTCAATGCCGCCTGATAGTTTGTGCTGCACAGCTTGTCGCTGCGCACGCCGGCAGCTCAATTTGGACTGAGGCCGACGGCAGCAGCCTCCTTGCAGCGGCTCGGCCCGTCCTGTCATAGCACCAGGCCTGCCCTGCCATCATGAGCGCCCGCCGATTGCTCGTCAATGTGGCTGCTCGGATCGAAATATTGTGCTTTCAAACCAGCAGGCAGCGACAGCGGCGGCATCAGCGGATTCTTCGACAACGTCAGCAACGTAATTTCAGGCCTCGTGGGCGCCGCTCAAAACTTCGGCGACCTGCTGGACACCGTAACGCGCGCCCTAACAGACTCTGAAACATGTTCGGCTTCCTTAGAGCATGAGCGGTGGCGCTGCCAGCGGTGACTTGCAGGGCAGTCAGCATTGCCCTTTGCAGCTGAGGTGCATCTTCTTTTGGGCGGTCGACCACGAGCTGGCCATCCCTGACGCCCTCTGTCATCTGCGTCAGCAGTACAAGCGCATGTATGACGTTTCCTGCTGGCATCGGCAGCCTGGGTGCAAGCCCATGCACGCCCTCGGACATTACTACTTGCTAATTGCTAACAGTTCGCACAGGAAACGTGAGACTGCTCCCATGTCGTAGGTCGTTCGCTTTCCGTGGCGATGAGGCTTCGGCTCTGGACGCTTATGCGGAAGCCGATGCCGCCGCCGCGCGACGCACCTCCACCGGCTGCCCGCCGCTGCTGTGCAAGGTGCGCGCTGCGCACGTCTCTGTTCCTGATCGCACCTGATGGTCCTGTTGCCTGGTGGTCCTGATATTGATGCATCAGCAGACTCTGCGCTATGCTGTCATGTAGGCTTCCAATTCTGACGGTGTTGCTGTCCCTTTGAAAGCAGATCCGGCCGCTGACAACAGGTGATGCGCTTTTTTTTTCTAGTTGCATTGCAGGACTTCGGGACTCGTCCTGCTGTTGAGATGGCATCCTAACAACTCCCCGCCACTGCCACCTGGTCATCATTCGTTTAAACGCCCGGGCGTGTCTTTCATGAATGCAGCCTCTTGCAATGTGTACAATAATGGCACGGGCACCATTGCGCCAGGTAGCATCACGATTGGTGAGAGCTCCTGCTTCGTGAGTTTTACAGAGAACGAGCCTCCCGCCTGGCAAAGCCTGTGTGGAACTTCAGCTGGGAGAAAGAGTCAGGCACCTTCGCAGCACCTTCGCAGCAGTGCCGACGTCTTGCTCGCCGGCATTCACAACTTTCAACAGCGCATGCCCCTGCCCGCAGGCCCTGTCAACACCACCGGCACAAAGCTGGCGGTAGCGTGGAACGCCACCACCAAGACCGCCACCGTTGTCTTCCAGGGCAGCCAATCTCAGGAAGACTGGATCACGGTGCGCGCTGCATCCAGTGACGCGTTCCCCCCGTTCACCATGCTGCATAAATCGTGTCGCTGGGTGCCTGCAGCTGCTAGCGGATTTTTCTGTGCCTGCAGCTGCTAGTGGATTTTTCTGTGCCATAGCTTGCCCAGCAGCGGCCGCAGCTTATTTAGCCTCTGCTGAGCGGATGGCTTCAAGGCCTACCTTAATGACGCCAACACCAACACTGCACTGGACCAGGTGGCCACCTGCTGTGACTGATTTAAGTGGCCATGCAATGGTATGACAAGTGCCTGTTGTCATATGAACTTTACAACATGCGGTTTACTAGGTCCACTGCTGTTCTGTTTAATATTCCGTTCTGTGTTCTGTGTACAACTGACTAATTTATTTCCTGCGCGAGAAAAGTTCTACCCTAACGTCCAGCTGCATGCGGTGCGCGTCATTGTGTGTCATTCTTACTGTGTGCCTGTGAAAAAAGACGCAGAATCGCCCCTGATGACCCCTGCATGGTGTTTAGTATACACCCACTGCCGCAGAGCCTGTCGGTTGGCATCACTTTCCTGTTTCATTGTGGTACTGTTTCATTGCAGAGCCTGTCGACAGTGGCATCACACTATATGAACCCCAGCTGTTGCTGCGCCGCACAGGGATTCCTGGCGTCCTTCCAGTCTGTCACCGAGAACGCGGCGACGCCCGGCCAGAATATCTCAGCTGTCCTGCACCAGCTTTCAGGTGCGCTGACAGATTTCATCGTCACTGTGACCAGTGCAGGCTTCAGCTTATCTTTCAACCCTGTGCAGTGGCTAGATCTGAAGGTTGTCTGTGTAGCCATGGCGATTCATCTATGCAACTTTGCTCGATGCCACCCGCCATGCCGTACACACATCGATGTCATATCACTGCATGATTTATCCTCCTCGTTGAGCCTGATCACATTGATTTTCGCCATGCTTGCATACAGGCAACCAGCAGCCGACGCTCGTGAAGATCAGCGGCCACAGCCTGGGCGCCGGCGTCGCTTCCATCGCCGGCGTCTGGGCGGCGCTGCAGTGGCCCGCTGCTGACATCCAGGTCGTCACGTTCGGGTCGCCGATGCCAGGAAACGCCATGTTTGCAGAGGTGAGAAAATTCGAGCCGGCACTTGCGGCTGCGACTTATGTGACGCAATCCGTGTGTACTGCCGATGCTGCACCCTGTGCCGCAGCATGCAATGCAAAGCGTGATCCTGGATGGAGACACCCCAGAGCAGCTTTTTCTCATGGCTTCTGCTACATATTGGCGATTCTCATACATAAGGGCCTGTCAATTCGGTGTCAATTCGGTGCAGCTGTACAAGCTGCTGGTGGGGCGGCAGAATCGGGTCGTGCACTCGTTGGACATCGTGCCCGCGCTGCCGCCGCTCGACAACTACGCCCCTGTGGACTACGGTGTGCCTTTCCAGCTTTGCAGCCCTTGGCAGGAAGTTCAGCTCATGCAGCATGACAGCGCACCGCTGAGAAGACTTGGACAACTGCACGATCAAGTGCGCGCTTGCGGAAAGCACTGCACCCGTAATCTGCATCCAGGGGCAGAATACAGGCTGAGGGCGGGCAGCCTCCTGTCGCTCAGCGAGTCCGCCCCGGGGAGTTAGCCCTCGTGTGCTTCCATGTCTGTGAGAAGTGCGCTGCTGCTGTTCTTGCGCCGCCTCCATGTGCATCGTGCTCCTGCGCGATGGGCTCAGATAGCTGCGCAAACTTGCTTTAAAGCTTAGCTTTGCTTTAAAGCCGAATGATTGCTGACTTCTGGTCCCCTGCTGGAGGTTCCCCTCTGTGGATATCTGTATCCCAGCATGCCCTTTTGGTGCATCTGTGTCCAGCAAGCTGAAGGCTTCCCTCATGATGGCGACTGCAGGCCGCTGGGTTTCTGAGAATGACACCGTCGTTCTGGAGGTGATTTACTGCTTTGATGCGCGCAGCGGAGAAGCCAGCCTTGAGATGCCATCGCCCTTCTGTGCTTGGTTTGTAACCGTCTGCGGTCGTCGTGCCTGCGAGTTCACATACCCCAAATCTACTCGTAATTGCCCCTCTTGAACTGACTGTCCATCAATCGCAGACCCGGCCGACCATGGACTTTTCAGAGTACAACTGGAACGACCACAACTGCCGCATCTACGAGGCCAATGTGTACCGGACGCCTTACACCACGCCGCCCACCGACCTGGTGATTCATTCATTTTGCCCTGCTGGACATTCGCGTAGAACTTGGCAGCGTTGAAGGTGGCAGCAGACAGGGTCGCCAGCTGGGTTTGGAGTCAGCCATCTGCTTTCCTCTGCTATGTCCTCGATTGCACAACACATCGCCTCACACGCCATCCTCAAGCTGTGCTGGAGCATGCCCGATCTGTGCATAATGGGATCGGTTCAGATCTTGTGCACCCGTCCCCCAGGCGGAGGCTCTGGCCAACACGACGACCGGCGGCGGCTTCTCCGCTGAGAGCGCAATGGTCAGCAACGCACCCAGCAGCAGCAGCAGCAGCAGCAGCAGCACCCCCGCCGCCGCTTCCCCCGACAGCGCAGCCGCAGCCACAGCCTCTCCGGCCGACGCTCTCGCGCCGTCGCCGCAGGCGGCAAGGCCGGCCGCCGCCGCGCCCTCGTTGGCGGCGCTGCTATTGGTCCTGCTGTGCCTCGCATTGGGCGCAGGCAGGGTTTGAGGCTGTGTGGGGTTTGACTCGAGGTGAAAGTTCAGATTAGTCGAAAGTGTGTGTGGAGCAGCTGCAGCTGAGCTGCAGGTCTGTCCCGATGTGGAGACAACCGCTCATCTCCCAATGGACGGCCACGCAATCCCAATGGGATGGCCTCGTGCAGCGCACTGATGTTGCATAGTCAGGAGGGACTTCGTTTAGCTCTTTTTGGACATTAGGTAGGGCGGCTGCGCCACGATTCCTCGATATTAGAACGGCAATCGAACACGCCGCATCTGAAACAACTGATAAACAATGTGGTTTGGGGGTAGCTCATGCAGCATTATGCAGCGCGTCGTGTTCGTACACCGCTTGCAATGGTAGCGTGCAACGTTGGTGTGGTGCACATGCTTGTGGATTCAACACGTGGAATCTCTTGGACTATGTTGGTGACGACACAGATCCACACCTCGGACAATGAGCTGTGGGTCCTTCTTACCTGAATGCAACCTATTTGCCGACAGCCTGCTTGCTCCAATTCACGGCTGCCAGCAGCAATGCTTTTCTGAACCCCCTCTGGGCAAACCCTGTCTGCCCAGCAGGCGAAATCACATCAGAAAGCGCGTCAGAGGCCACCATGAAGGTGGCGTGCATAGTCAGCAGTGCGTTGGTGCTGGCTGCCCTGGCCCCCGCGGCAGCAGACGCGCAACTCACCGTCAGCTCTGCATCGGCGCTGCTCGCCAAGGCCGCCGAGATTGAGGGCTCGGCCGCCGAGGCGGCACATCGGCGGCTGCAGCAGGCTGCGACGACACCACCCCAGCTAGTGCCTTTCCAAACCATCCTGCTGTCGCTGCTGAGGACCGTGGGACCTGGACGCCCTGTTTCCTTCAAGAACTTCGAGAGCGCAGGTTGTCAAGCCTTCGCAGAAATTGCCAGATAAAACGCATATTGCTGCAATATTTTCAGCAGGTGGCAGACTATCAAACTCACAGTGACTGAGACCTGTTTGTTGCTGATGCAGTGTACCAAAGCTTCGCACAAGCCAACGTGCTGCTGTTCAACCGTAAGTCTGTAGCGCATGGCCTGTTGACTCATGCCCGCACACAATGTTTGAAGTGACTGCGGCGCTTTCTCCGTGCATGCACCAGCATCACACGGTATTCAGCCGTATTTGGGATGTGACGGTTCTGTAGAACTCAAGACACGTGTGATCGGTGCAGAATCGTCTCTGATCCAGCCATTGCAGCAGGGCGCTTCCGTGCTTATCGCCTGGGATTCCGTCACCAAGACCAGCATCCTGTCATTCCCGGTGGGGGCGAATCGTGTGTGCTGCGCTCCTGCTCACGTCCTGTATAGTACGATGTGTGCTGCTCTGCGGGCTGCACGTGCGGCCTCCACCGCGACCCACCCCAACTCATCAGCTGCGCAGGACGCGGCTCCCTTGCTTCCCGCATTTAAGCACCTGCACAGCCTCATCCCCAGGAACCAGAGATTGAAAAGCGTCTCTGTCCTTTGCAGTCCCACAGCGCCGCCCGGCTGAGCTTCAACAGCACGTCAGTTGGCTTCTCACCGGCGTCCGTGCAGCCGTTTTTTGACGCCAACTTTTACGGCGCCTACCCGGGGGCCAACCTCAGCGTCGACCCCTTCCTGTCCCTAGTCAACGGCACCAGCGGCGTCGGCCTGCCCGTCGCGCTGGCCGGCCTGGTGGCCAACGTCTCCAACGGCGAGGTGGCATCTTTGACATCTCCTACCGCGCTTGAAGTGCTATCAAGGTTCGAATGCAGCAGCCAGCAGATGCTACGCCGTCTTGTGCGACGGCAAGTTTGCAGTACTGAGGTTCGGATGCAGGGGTTGAAAACTTGTCCGGGCTGGGCCTTGATGATGCGCGCTTGCCTGGCGTTGGAGTTTCCGCCCGCTTCCATTGCCATGCATGAGAGCTTGTCTGTGGAAACTCGTGACACATCATGACACACTCGTTCTGGAAGCTGCAGGTGCCGCAGCGGGTGCTGTGCACCGGCTTCTCCAACGGCGGCGCCTACGCGCAGCTGTGCGGCATCTGGGCCGCCATCGAGTGGCCTGCCGCGCCCGTTCGCGTCATCACCTGGGGCGCCCCCATCGTGAGCCGTGTTGTCTTTGAGATCTGCAAATCCTTCAGGCCTTTCGACCCAGCATCAGTACATCTTGATCATGTGAGTTTGCAGCCGCAGGCGACACTGTGGCAGTGACTGCACGCATACCTCAGCGGTTGGCGCCAGGAGAAACACAGGGCCTGGGACAGTATCGTGGCGCTGGCAAGGGTATGCTCTTGAATTTTCACGTTGCAGGTGGGCAACGCAAACTTCCAGTACGCGCTGCAGCAGCTGCCGGACCTAACCTACCTGTGGACCACCAGCACCAACCTAAATGTGACCAACGCCACGCTGCCCGGCTTCATCCAGGGCGTCCCCGTGCGCCTGCTGTCCGATGCCGCCACGGTGGTGCGCACTCTTGGAAGGGTTTTGATTTATATGGCTGGGCTATAATCCCCCGCACTGTACTTGTGTGTTGCCGTACAACACCCGGACCCGTGCGCCTGCTGTACGGCGCCGCCACTGTGGTGTACGCCTCGCCCTGTGTTGTCAAGTACTACTCTCTCTATTTTTGCACCCCAGTGCTGCAGTCCCTGGATCTCCCTGGTTCACCGGACCTCAACCCCATGACTCGCCATGGCCACAGTGCAAGCAATGCGTGGTGTCAGGCGGCAGATCGGGTGGCAAAATGCGCGACTGGAGCTCCTGGAGTCGTTTGTTGCCTTGGCATCCAGTTGCGCTTTGTTCTGTACAGGGCTCAACCAGCATTACAAGTGACTCCTGACCGATGTGCTGTTCCGCAGGCAAACACCTCCATTCCCGCCAACTCGTGGGGACAGTATGTGGCGGCCATGATAGAGTACTTCCGAGTGACGGTGCGTCTACATGATTTGAGAGCTGAACTCCGCCCTCTGGACTCGCGGCACTCTCCCATATGGCCATCTGCCATTGTTCGATTCCTCGACAGCAATCCCCTGCACATGCCCATCAGTCCCGCTGTGTGCACGTCAAGATGCGATTCTGAAATCCCCTGCAGCAGCCTTTCGGCAGCGAATCTCCTCACGTGTGCGACACCGTTTTCGAGTGGCTTCGTGGTGCGCTACAGGGAGCGCCAACCACGCTGGCGCCGCTGGTCACCCCGTCGCAGCTCGGTGGCGCAAACATTCTGCAGTTCCTGCTCCAGGGCGTCAGCAATACCACTCTGCCCGCGCTCGGCGTCATCATCGACCCCGTCATGTGCGTACGGACTGCTGAGAGTAACGGAATGACTTTGTGAGCGGGAACAGCGGGACAGGGTCTTCCATGAGCACTCAGCAGTGCCTGCACCTCTTCCAACCAGATGCCCAGAGATGCTATGTGTAACAGGAATGCTTCCAAAGCACACTTCGAAGGGCCGATGGGCTCCCTATTCATGCACATCAGCTGTTACTGCCGCGCATGATGTCGATGCCCATTGTCGCCGGTTTGACGCCCGTCCTTTTTCCTGCCGCAGCGCCACTGCGCAGTACCGCGGAGACTTTAACGACTCGCTGAACAATGTGGTCGCTATGAATGACGTCATCGCCGCCCGCCACTCGGCTTCGCCCTGCCCGGTGCTGCTGTGCAAGGTACTTGCATGCATGATATTATTGTCTGATTAGGTGAATGCTGTGTCAAACGGCACATCATCCCCCCAGTGCTCTGCCGCATTTACATCTCTGTCCCAAAATCGTTGCAGCTCCATGTTGGCCTGTTTGAATCTCAAATGATGCATCGCTGATTTTCTGCCACTGGTGTAGTGCGGAATCGATGACTTTCTGCCACTGACTTACTTTTTTCGGTGCGACCACAGATTCGACCAGGAACCTCCCACTCCTGCGACGCCTACGCTGAGAGTGAGAGTCCTGCATATTTGTACCACGATCTGCAAGGCTGTCTGCGGTGCGGATGCTGCATCTTCTGGGTCGCGTACTCGAACCATTGCCAGGCGTCACCCATTCCGACGAAGAATTTGAGCAGCATTTCCATCAAGAGACCGACTGCCCGTGCAGGCCCCGGCGCAATCGCTCCCGGGAGCGTCCAAGTCGGTGGGCAGCCAGCACTAGGGTTTAGGTTTAGGGTTTAGCACTGCATGTGCATGGCGTTCATCCCTGCCATGCTTGCGGCAATCTTATCTCAAGACACCCGAGTGCTTGCTCAAGCACTTTCAACCCCCTTTCAGTTATGGATTGATCAAACCCCAAGCTGTGTCAATCCTGGTCAACAGTGTAATTCTGCATGCGCCTGCAGGCCCGCAGCCAGGCAGCATCACGGGGGCGCAGGTGATGTGGGACAACGCCACCAACGTCGCCACCATGGTCTTCGTCCAGGGCAGCTCCAGCAGCAGCTGGCCGGACGTGCGCGCCCCGCCCAGCCTGCCCACAACTGAGTTTGATGATGTGCCCCTCAACAAGGCCGTCACTCAGCTTGTCAAAAGCGAGCCACACCGCGCCCTTGACAGCAGCAGTCTCGTCCTGGAGGGTGCTATCTTTTGTGCTACATCTGCGCACTCTCTGTGTGTTAATTGTGCAGGACCTCATTGCGTACCTTAACACATCCACCCTGGTGCCAGCATCGAATCTGAGCAGTGTGTACGCCGTCGGCCCCACCCCTCCCGTCGACGTCCATGCGGTGCGACTTTTGGGTCAATTTCCTGTCGGGCTGCCTTTGTTTATGTAGCTTCCCTTCACGCAGCTGCCCACAGCTGACATGTGGGTTCCTGTTGTGCGGCATCCCCACATGCTGAATCGCACATGTGGCCGTGCGTGATTATAGGCCATTGCCGCTGGTGTGCCACCAGTGACACCCTGAAAGCTTGTCAGCAATGGGGCGCGACAACACAATTCAAACAAGCAAGTCCAGGACGCAATTGCTGCTTTGGTACTGGCACCTGCAGGGCGCGCTGCAAGCTTTTCAGTCGCTGACCGACGGCGCCGCCGGTCCCGATTCAAACATCACCAACTTCTTCGCAACTGCTTTAGGCAAGCGTCTTTACTTTAATTCAGTACATTCATATACGTATCTTCATGTACATGTCTTGATGATCTGTCATAAGCTGCAGCATCCTACGTGCTGGGCGCGCGCCACTCCCCGTCGCGCTGAAATGCGCAGCCAGCCAGCCAGCCAGCCAGCCAGCCAGCCAGCCGCCGGCCGCTGGATTTTGTACATGGTCGCGCCAACACAGCACAGCCGGCTGACATCTGCATCGCCGGCAGCACACGCCTGCTGCTGCAATGCAACGAACCCAAGCCCTAGATGGAGGCACCCAGGTCCTGCGCAAGGTGATTGGTGATTGCGGGACACTCTAGTTCATGTTCGTGCAGGTTGAATGTCACGGTCCTGTTTTCTGCAAAGCAGGCACCCAGACGCCGCGCAAGGTGGTGATTGCGGGACACTCCCTCGGCGGCGCGATTGCCAACCTCGCCGGCCCCTGGGCCGCGCTGCAGTGGCCGTCAGCCGACATCCAAGTCATCACGAGCGGCGCTCCCACAGTCGGCAACCAGCAGTTTGGCGACGTGAGCCTGGTTACTGAAACCTTGTGATCATGCCTCATTTGTGCAACTTGTTTGCGTTTTATGGGCCGTTGCTGAGGTACGCACCTCGAGGCGGAATGCGTGGCATTGTCCGTCCTAAAATTGATTTGCGCAACGAACTCCGCACACATGCTGTGACCTCAGAAGACAGATTCAAGGCTGCGCATGGACGTACTGAAACGGCGCAATACAACACCAAGCCTGGCTGATTTTCGGTGCGGTTCTGTGCGGTTCCACCGGCATGCAGGCCTTCAAGCTGCTGGTGGGCCGGTCGCAGCGGCAGGTGAACACGCTGGACCTTATTCCGGCGCTGCCGCCACTGAGCGACTTTGCTCCCACGCCCTGGGGCCGGTGGTAAGGTTTTTTGAAAACCCTTTGTGGCTGGAAAGGCTTCAGGCTGCGCAGCACCTCAGATGGTGCATGGAGTGTTCTCCCCGGTCGGAATCCAATTTGCTCGAATCAATCAATGTCGTTTTCAGTCTCTCAATGCAGCGGCTGACGGTCGCTCTTTTTCTGGACCCAGGATCGCGTCCAACACGACGACAAACGCCACCTTCCTCGTCCAGGTGAGGCCGCTGCGGCACCGCGTCTGAGCACATATCGGATTTGCAGCTGTTCCAATGACTGAGCGGTTGCAGCTGAAAACACAGCGGGTGGTGTGATACCACGGCAGCTGGGGGCTAATCAAACGCCGTCAACGGAATAGTCAGCTCAATCTTTCTCGTGCGCTTCATCATCAGCAAGCTGAACCGTCTGCCCAACCTTTTTGAGGTTTTCTGATGCGCTGTTGCAGGACCGGCCTGCGATGAGCATCTTCCAGCTGAACTACGCAGACCACGCCTGCCGGCTGTACGAGGTGAGGGACTCAGGGTTTTGCATTGATGTGTGAGCGCCTGCACCTTCCTGGCCAGTCTTGCATGTGAGCTATGCAGGGCCTGTCTCTGATGGCAGCCCGTGCTGAAAAAGCTGCATGCCAGATGCCGACGTGCACTCTGAGCTTCTTCTGCTGGTTGCATTGTGTTTCAAATTGGCATGAGAGACATTCAATGTATCGAAAGTCTGCGCCATACACAGGCCAATGTGTACCGTGCCTCAGTCGCCACGCAACCGGCCGATGTGGTAACTTTCCCCTTGCTTCCCAGATTTGATTCGTCGGGTACATGTCTGCCATGTGCAAACAACAACAACCGCTCGCAAGCAGCCAGCAGGCTCTCGTTGATCGCACGATGTGCTGAATACGTGCCGATTGAGCGACATGTGTGCCCATGTGCAGCTTGGTGCACTGACGAACTACACCAACATCGGAGGATGAGCCAGTCCTAGTCGCTAATTTGCATTGACGCCGCGCTTCTGGTGCCCATCTCAGAGGGAGAATAGTGAGGGAGTTCCCTGGCATGTTTGGCGGCCAGGGGTGTCGATGTTGTCTAAATAAGCCTCCGCGGTTCACCTCTGATCTGGTTAGGTGCCAGAAATCCGTCACATGTTTGCAAACAATTGTCCAGCTGTCGGTAGCTGCAAAGACGCTTTTTCTGGCTTATGCAAGCCACCGAAACCTAGACGGACGCATTCTATTTCTGTTGCATGCCTGCCCAGCGTTCGTTTGCAAGCACAATTTTGTCTGTGTGTTTGCAGTGATCCTCACTGTGTGCTCATCAGCACTTTTTCTTAGGTAAATTGCGCTGGCAGCAAGCCTGTGCTTTAACCTCTATCAGGTGGATTCGGAAGATCCTGCTGAAAACATCACATAGCTGTAGAAGACAAGTGTTGGCTGAAGGTGCCACCAACAGAATATTGTACGGGGCATAACCTGACTCGTCATCGAGTTTGCATGGCGCAGCCTTGATGCGTCATGTTTTGTCACCTTCTGTGTATGTGCAATCCTTCACAAAGCATCATTCGGCACTCTGGACGGTGCTGCGCACGACAGGCATCTGTCAGCATGCATCGCCGAAGCCTGCTCTGCGCCTGCCTGTTCGTCTGCAGAATGACGCTCCTGTCGACTGGTCATCAGCACAACGTTGACGCCCACAGCCCTCGTGAGAGCAGCCTCGTCAACGTTTCCGCATTCCAGGCTCGGCAGAATGTTGCAGGTCAGCCGGCGACCAGGAGCAGGCGGCTGCAGCAGGCGTCGGCGCCGGCGGTGGCTGTGCCGCCTTACACCGCAGAACTCAGCCAGCTGCTGCCGCAGCTGGGTCCAGGCCGCCCCATCACCTACAAGAACGTCGAAGCTGCCTACTTTGTGTCGTATGCGCAAGCGGGCGCGACCGTTCCAGGCTGTGCGCCCCTACTCATGCTTGCATGCCGCTTGATTTGCTGCATCTGCCGCATCGATCGCCTGTGGCATGCGTGTTTGTCCGGTAATCATGATTGCCTACAATTCAGGTGGTGCAGCAGGCGTGCAATGAATATGCACCTGGCCCACATCCCTTACAATATGAACTTTTCCATTGACGGCGCACTTCGTGATGCAGTGCCCTCAGTCATACAGCCGCTGACTGCTGGCTCCGTGCTGCTCGCCTGGCAGAACGACACCGGAGCAGTCATTCTGGCCTTCCCGGTGAGTGCATTTTAACTGCCGTTGGTCATGATATACTAATACCGAAGACATGGTCAAACGCCGCCAGCAGGCGATGCGTACTTGATCGCTCAGGAAGCCCTGCGCAAAAACCTCAGACGGAGTGCAGCTGTCTTCATGACCGTTCCAGGACAGAAGGTGCTGACAATATAAGTACATAAAATCTACCTGTCTCGTGCAGTCCAACGGCTCTTCCCTGGATTTCAACAGCACCGAGGCGGGCTTTGCGCCGCTCGCGGTGCAGCCGTTTCTGAAGGGAAACTTCGGCGGCGCCTTCGCCGCCCCAGTGCCGCCTGCAGACCCCATCTTTTCTCTGCTCGGCGGCACCGGCGGCGGCACGCCGCAGCCGCTGGGCGCCCTCATCGGGTCCCTGTCGTCCGGCCAGTTAGGTGTAGTTGGTGCTTTATAAATAGCCCCGTAGTGTTGCAGAAGAGTCTCGCCAGCAGACAGTCTGGTGTTGAAATTGCTTGCTGGCTGTGAGAAGACCTCCATTCCTGCGTACAAATTGTGTGTCCTGCAGACACTTAAGGTGTCAATGCCAGTGCTGCAGGTGCCGCGGCGGACGGTCTGCACAGGCTACGGCGACGGCGGCGCTTACGCTCAGCTGTGCGGCATCTGGGCCGCCACCGTCTACCCGCTGGCGGCGGTCCGCGTGATCACGTTCGGCGCGCCGACGGTGAGTGCAGCCCGTATGAGCATATGAAAAGTGGGCAGCAGGACAGAACAGCAACAGCAAAAGACAACAACAATAACAGACCACATGTTGTGGCTACCTTGAGGGTGCATCTTCGTATGCTGCAGCTGCTTTGACAGGCATCATCCCAGAGGCGGTTCAACCCGAGGCATGCAGGTGGGCAATGCCAACTTCGCCTTCAGCCTGCAGCAGCTGGTCAGCCTGCCGCTGCTGTGGTCGCTGTCGGACCACCTGAACGTGACCAACGCCACCACGCCTTGGCCGCAAGCCGTGCCCGTGCGCGTCTTCAACGACAGTGCCATGCTGGTGGGCCCATCCTATCTACTATTACCCCTATTTCATTTCATTTCGTTTGCATCCGTTTCATTTCACGTCATTTTCTTTCGTTTCATTTCATTTCATATTTCATTCGTCATTGAGACTCGCACCATGCGCACCTGGTGTGTTGTTCACTGTGAAGACCTCGGGATTCTACAGTTTGCGGAAGGCGGCAGCAGAGCTGAGGGCCATACTCATGCTCAGGCCAACACCAGCCTGACGCCGCTCAGCTGGGGTCAGTATGTCTCGGCAATCATCGAGTACTACAACACGACAGGCGCGCATTTTTCTCAAGACCTCGTTTAAACGAGTGTTGCATACACGTACTCTCCGCAGGCGGTGCATTATGCACTTATTCTCGTGCTGGGTCTTTCGTAGCATTTGCCAGGTGCCTTCCGAGTTGCATCGACTGCTGACGATGTGTTTCAGGAGGCGCGACCCGCGTCGCGCCAACTGTGGCAAGCATCAGTCAAGGCGGAGTGTCGGGCTTCTTCGACAGGCTGGGCAGCACGCTGCGGGGTGTCTTTGGCGCAATTGCTAACCTCGGCGACATAATAGACACTGCCGCGTGAGTGGTCTGCCACCTTCTCGACGAGAACAGTCCCGATTCTGCCGCAAAATTTGCCTATCAAGCGCTTGCGCCTCCAACATTTTGGAGGCGCCGCTGTTTTGTACAAGGCAGCTGCGAGGTTCAAACGCACTGCATGCTGTTTTTTCAAACGCAACTGTAAAGCTCTTTCTCAAGCTGCTCTTCATGATGGTGTGCACTTCTTCCATTGCATGCTGTGCGAATCGCCGGGATTTGACTGCGCCAAATGTCAGACCAACCGTGCAAGTCAACATTTTTGCACCTGCAGAGCGTACAGCCAGTACCATGGTGATGAGTCGGAGGCGCTGGAGCCCGCCGCCATGGCCAACGCCGCCGCGGCGCGCGCCGCCACCGTGGGCTGCCCAGTGCTGATGTGCAAGGTGAAGTTTGACTGATTTGCCTTGTGCCGTTGTGTGAGTACCACTAGGATCACGTATGGTCGTGAAACCACCAACACGCAGTCCAATAACATGTTGTTTTGTGTCAGCTTTTTGCAGCACAATAACCTTTTGGTCCTCGCATCGGCTGCTGGCAACTGCGGGACCCCAACTATGATGTAATGCATGCTGTGTGTGTGCAAGATGCGAACGGCGTCGACCCAGTCGTGCGATGCATACACCAATGGCAGCAACGCGGTCGCGCCCGGCTCGGTGCAAGTCGGTGCGTTTTGGTTTCTTGTGCAGCGATGTAAAGATGCACAGCACCACCCGCTCATGCTCCACGATGAGGCATCGACCAGCCCAGGCATCCGCTGCTGCCCGATGCAAACTGTGCAGTGCTGCAAAGTGCTGCGCAGCAACGCATATGCCACGGCCACAGTGCTCTTGGACTGTTGAATTTCAACTTCGTCAAGCACAAGCTGATTCCACATCGCATCCAATGCTCCTCTTCTCAAAGCTCCGTGAATGCCCCGCAGGCCCCGCGCCGGCCACCGACACGGTAGCGCACGTCGTGTGGGGCGCCGCGGAACGCGTCGCCACCATCGTCTTCCGGGGCTCCTCGAACCGGCAGGACTGGGAACAGGTGTGTGCAGGCACATGCACTTGGTGCTCTAATCAGGATGTCTTCAGCAGTGACATTGCGTTGCTGACCATGAATGAACACGGTGTAGTTGCTCATGATTTGTAAGCTGCCGCCGTTGCGCGGAGGTTGATCGGCATGTCTGTGTCGTGCAGGACTTCAAGATTTCCTGAACGAGGCCACCACGAACACCGCGCTGGACCAAATATTTCCTGGCGTTCTTATCCACCAAGCAAGCTGCTTCCAGTCTGCAGCTGTCGGTCAAAAAGAGTAATGCGGCTCTGCCATGCAGCACAGATCTGCCGCATGTCAGCCTGCTGCCTTGAGATCTGCCCAGCCGCATGGGTCGGTATCTGCTGTGGCGTATGCGGCCTGAACCTTAGCTCGTAGTGAAGCAAGTCGATCTGCTGACCTGCGTCGATTGGGTGCACTGCAGGGATTCCTGCAGAGCTTCCAGTCCGTCACCGAGAACGCGGCGGCGCCTCAGTACAACATCACCAACGTGCTGTACGGCCTCTCTGGTGCGCGCGTGCAAAATCGAAGGAGCTTGAGCCACGCATGAATCAAGGGTGATTAAACCATTTCAGGCACAGTGACTTTACTTGAGCTCAAGAGCTCACCGGCCGTTTTGCGATCTGTCTTCCTTCCAGGTGGAATAACTCCAAACAGGGTGGTAGTCACGGGGCACAGCCTGGGCGCCGCTCTGGCCTCCATCACCGGCGTCTGGGCAGCGCTACAGTGGCCGGCAGCTGACATCTATGTGCCGACCTTTGGCGAGCCCAAGCCTGGCAACAGGCAGTTTGGCGAGGTGCCTTTCCTGTGTGAATTCCCTTTCTGTCCTCGCTTTCTTCTCTTCTTGCTCCTGCTGATGAGCTGATGTGCATACCAGCATCCATATGTCCTGACACCCACAGCATTGATAGAATTATTACGGCAGGTTGCGAAGTTCCTGGTGGGGCACATGGACCGCATGTTCGACAGGCTTGACATTGTGTCGGCGCTGCCGGCGCTGGACTCGTGCTACACAAGATTCTCAACTAATTCCATAGCTAGTCGAATCCCTGGTGGCCACACAGACCGCGTGGTCGACCGACTGGACAGTGCGCCGGCGCTGCCTGGCTGCTGTCATAGCAGTTGTCACAGCAGAGTCAAAATAGGTTGAGACATGAACATGGGCAGCTGTACATTGTTGAACAAGCTTGTACAAACCAACGTCAAAATCCCCGCAGGTGGTCAAATTTCTGGTGGGGCACACGAACCGCATGGTGGACCGGCTGGACATTGTGCCGGCGCTGCCGCCGCTGGACGACTATGCGCCGACGCCCTACGGCCGCTGGTTCCCCTACAACCAGTCCACCACCAACGCCACCATCATGGTACAGGTGCGGCGGCGCATCATGAAGGCTGCTCCCATGCCTTGCAGTGCCCTGCCGGCTGGCACAACTGTGCGGTACCTCATACAGGGGGAGCAGTCAGGAAGCGAGAGTGTGCGGAGTGGCAAACGTTCCTGAAATTGTCATGAGATGGGTGCCTACGGCACCAGCTGATGTGGCATTCCGTGTACGTTCGATCTTGAATTCGTAAGCATTCCAGATTCCTAAATCAAATTCTTGAGTCAAATTCCTGAATTTGAATATCTGAATCAAATTATTGAACATGAACATGAACAGGACCGACCCGACTTCGAATTTGGCGACTTGACCTGGGCAGACCACAATTGCCGCCTGTACGAGGTGCAGATTACATGTCGGTGTCTGTTGGCACCTGCGCTTCAGCATTCATCTGTCTTCATCTGTCTTGCGCTGTTTTGATTTTATTGACGCCAAGTTTTACACGCAGGCCAATGTCTACCGCACTCCCTTCGCCGTGCAACCACCGGATGTGGCGAGAAATTGTCCAGCAAATGATTTTATCAGACGCCTGTCCTGATCTGCACCATTGCGGACAACAGGAACCTGCAAAGTGCGCCGTGTCCAACAATCATCGCACCTGTTAAATGTGTGCGGCTGCAGGTACAAGCTCTGGCAAACTATTCTGCGGCTGGCGGCTGAGTCCCAACAACCAAGGGCATGACCGACGATCGCAAACCGCTGGCGGCAAAGCAGAGACCGCTTGAGGTCATGAAACTACTTGAAGCAGCATGTGCGCTGGTGGTAGGCAAGTTGTTTTGTGCAGCACCAGGCGACCAGATGTCTACAGCATCAGGTCGCCAGCTGGCGGCAACTCGCATTTTTTTACCCATGCATAACTACTTACATAGTTGCAGCTTACATTTCATCGTGCTTGCGTCCGCTCGCCAGATATCATTCGCACAAAGTCACAACACAGGAGCGCCTAGGTAGCAGACCATGGGCCAGGATAGCTCCATGGTGCAGGATCTCGCATGGACCCATCGAGAGCCCAGATCAAAACACGTACAAGTAAAGCTTAATCCTACCGCCTGACTTCATCTTTAGGTTCCAAAGCCGCCACGCGCATTATTATGGCGGGCGGCGGGCCGCATGGCTGGCCACCGCCTGCAAAGTGTGAGCCATGCGCCTGATCAACACGGTCGAATCGCAGCTAACAAATGTTTCATCCTTCGATCCAACTTTTGAACAACCCAAGAGCACCGCAGGCGGCACCGCCGCCCCTATTTCCTGTATTCACAATTGTTCGCACGTGTTTGTGTTCAACACGCTTCAGTCTTGGCACCCCTCCCGCTGCAGTGCACGTCCGCCCTTCAGTCTTGGAAGCCCTCCCACTGCAGCCGCGGCAGGGAGTGCGCCAGCGGCGGTAACATCCATGGACCAAACTCGCCTACACATTCCATCCGCGCTGGGTGCGTCCAAGCTTCAGTCTTGGAATGTCTGCCACTGCAGCCGCGGCAGACGGAGCGCCATCGGCAGGGCGCCTCCCACGGACACAACAGGACCTTCACACATCCCATGTGCGCCTCAATCTTGAAAGCCCTCCCACTGCACCCGCGGCAACGAGAGCGCCAGCGGCGGCGCCTCCCACGGAAACGTGACGGGCTGCAGCGCGGCGCCGTGGCCAGCGGCATTCATGGCAGCGTGGCCGCCCCCGCGCGGCCAGCGCTCGAAGCGGCGCCCCGGTACGCCTGGCAACTCGAACGTCCGTGCAAATGTGCTCTGCGGGAGCAAATGAAGCCAGCAGATCAGGACACCTGGAATTGCTGGAAAGTTTGTCAAATCGCCGTGCGGCCAGCGCTCGAAGCGACGCCCCTGCACACCCGGCAGCTTGAACGTCCGCGCGAATCTGGTCTAGCTGAAACCAGCACATCAGACGCCTGTAACCCATTTCCGCAACTGGCACTGGAGGCGGAGCTGCTCCAGCGAGAGCAGAAGCAACAATAGGTGATAGATATCAAATTTCATGATTATCGGGGCTTGCAGCAGGTTGCAGCGGCCACACATTTACACAGCACAGGGTGCATCGCCGGCTCCTTCACCGGCGCTGCAAGGAGGACGAAGTCAAAAAACCACAGCTCGAGCAGTGCTTGCCAGCTCCTTTCGCCATTTTATGACTGAAGAGGGTTCAAAATGAAGTATACTACAGAATGTGCCGCCAGGTGCAACTCACCGGCACGGCAGGCGGCATCAGGTCCAGGAACCGCAGCTCGGGCAGCGCCGGCCGCCGGAAGGCCGCCGCGATGCCGACCTTGCTGAAGGTCGCGTCGCCGCCGGTGATTATCAGCGTCTCCAGCCGCGTCAGCGGCGCCAGCGCAGCCAATCCGGCGTCCGACAGGCCGGCGCACCGCTGCAGCGCCAGGTATGTCAGCTGCGGCGCGCCGGCCGCTATGCACTGCGAGGGCGATGGGTTTGTGGGGATTTCAGGGTTTGGGTTCTCCACGAGCAGCAGGCGAAATAGGTCAGGAGATGAATAATGAGAGTTGGTATTGCCCAGCTGCAAGGCGAGGTCAGACCTACAACCAGGGCAATGCACCTGGCAATGCACCTGGCAGATCTGGAAAGCATCAGGTAGCATTAGGTAGCATCAGGTGCCGTGCCAGGCGTGTTGGTTGCAGTACAGCATGTGCGGTCCGCCGTCAAATAAAAGATGAACATGCTGAACACCTCGAGCTGCAGCAGAAGTAGACAAAAGCACTGCCAGTGGCGGCAGCGGGAAACACTCTCCCTATTTCTCAAACACAGTCCTTCCCGAGAGCCGAGAAGGCAGTAATACGAAGCCCTACTTCAACGTACCGGCAGGGACTGGCGCAGCGCCAAACCCCCAAAGTCTTATGGCAACGTACCTCAATCGCCGCATCTGTCGCCAGGAACTCGTCCGAGCGCGAGTCGTAGCCCGCGCCATAGCGCGCCGGCCCACCGCGCACCCGCAGCGCCCTCAGGCGCCCCAGGGCTGGCAGCAGCCTGCCCAGCCGCCGCACGAACGCCGCCGCGCAGTCGGGCCGGCCCGCCAGGTCGTCGTCGTTTCCCGGTCCCATTTGCAACGGGGCCATGACCGCCCCGGCGTCCACAGGCCGCGTCACACCGGCGCCGTCGAGGTCGAGCCGCTCCAGCGCGGTGAGCGCAGCCAGCGTGTCAATCTGCGCATGCACGGTGGCGACAGCTCAGCCGGGGGTTTGTCAATCAGAATGTCGGCGTCCACTGGTTGCGCCACACCAGCGCCATCCAGGTCCAGCCGCTGCCGCGCGGAGAGCGCAGCCAGCGTGCCGATCTGCAGACCCAGAAAAACAAACCAATTAAACGAAGCCGGGATGTACCACGCCGGCGGTACAACACCGGCGCCATCGAGGTCGAGCCTCTCTAGCGCAGAAAGGGCCGCCAGCGTGTCAATTTGTAAAGTGACGAGGGGAAATGGAAGTACAAGTCAACGGAAGCAATGTTAATCCGAGATATGAGTCAATACGAAGAAACATGCAGCTGCATAGTGAGCCGCCAGAGTGTCAATCTGCAATCACATGGTGACGGAATTCCAGTCTGGGGCATCTGCAGCAACAAAGCCCGAAATGCATGCAGAGCAATATGCCATGAACAAAGCATGGGCAGCTGAGCAGATGCAGAAGGGCAAGCGTGTGGAGCGAATTGAGTAGATCGACGTCATTGAGGCCACAGCTGCCATGCATGACCTGCTCAGATAGATTCACACATCAAACGCACGTCACAGCATCTGGGTGCTGCGTGCAATTCCAGGCAAGTACCAGACAGGTTGCTGCGTGTGAGGTGCAGTTGCGGTGCAAGCAACCACCTTGACCGAGGCCGCGATGCGCAGTTGGGCGCAGCCGGGCATGGCACCAACCTCCGGCATCGGCAGCAGCGCCCGGCTGGCTTCCAGCAATGTCAGCTGCGTGAGCCGCGCCAGAGAGGCGTTGGCGGCCTGTGGGCAAGCATTAAGAGCGTGGTCAGCAACCTCTGCGGTTCCGCGTGGATGTCCCAACTGCGTCAGCCGTGTGAGCCACTTAAGCGACACCATGGCAGTATTTGGGATGAGCGCAAGACACGACGGTCAGCAGTAGTCGACTGTGCAGGAGGCACTTCACAAACGCAGCAGAGACCATAGAGCCGAGCCAGATCGCATGTGCAAGCAAGGCCATATTGCACCTCCTCAGACTGACACACAATGCCTTCTGTGCTGTTCCGCTCTCCTACCCGGGCACGCTAGCGGAGGCCCGACCCATACTCTTCAGCGCTCGCTGCGCCAGGCCTGAAGCATAGGCAGGCAACCTTCGGCGGCAGCAGTCGTGCCCCTCTGCAGCAGCATCTCACCTGGGTGACCGACGCGGCTTGCGCGCCGATGTCTGGCAGCTGCATGTCGTCGCTGCCGTGCAGCTCCAGCGCCTGCAGCCCCCTGAAGCCGGGCGCTTCTCCCAGCAGCTCCCACGAGCACTGGCACCTGCCGTGACAATGGGAGCAGTCTCTTAGCAATGGAGTCTGAATCTTGGACATACCTCGGGCTTTTCAAGTATCCAGCTGAGCGACCACATGTTACTGCTTCGCCCGCCGTGTCCCCTGAAGCCGAACCCCGCACCCAAGCAGCTCCCAGATACAGTTTGCACCTGTCGGTGCAAGCAGGGATTCTGACATAAAATTCAGCAGATCCTGCGCAGCGCTTCTGCCGAGCAGCTCCCAGGATGGCGTGCACCTGTCGATCCCAGCAGCAGCTGTGTCTCTCGGCACTTCTTGCTCTCATTCTCGACGAAATTGCAGACAACGCGGCCCATGCAGGTGTGAGACCAATGAAGCTCACGTGGGCAGCTGGCCGCCGGTGCAGGTGATGCGCAGCGCTGTCAGCGTTGTGAGCGCCGCCAGCGCCCCGAGAATCTGCAGCGCCACCTCTGCCGTTCCCGATGCATGCGGCGCCTGCACAGATATCGGATGTGCTTGCAACATCTGCAGCGAGTGTTGAAACAGGAAGGATCTGCAGCGCACGCCCCAGTCCGCATGATGAGACTGCCTCAGGCATAGGGTGTGTGTGCAAAATGGGGGTGAATGTCGGACAGCCACTGGTGCAATTGATGCATTTGTAGGGCACAACAGCCAGGTTTATGGCGGCACGGTGGCGAGGGAATGGTTGCTGGCAGGCTGTCGAATAGGAAATGACTCACAGATCATCACGGACTCACCACTCGGGAGGGGCCGCCGTGAGGCAGGTGCACGCGTGCGCTGCGCAGGCGCGACAGCTGCCGAATGGTTTCACTCATGCCTGCGATAGTGTCAAAGAATCAAAACAGACCCGCCGGCCGGCAGACATGACGTGCAGCACCTGGTTTCATCTTCTACCACAAAGAACATGCAGCAGCATGAGCGACTGCTTCACGCTGAGGAGGTTGTTTCATCTTGAGGAGCGCGCAGATCGGGATGGTAATACATGAAGCTGCCAGTCGCTGTGGGCGCGGGCTGATGTGACGGTGCACTTGCCTTTGGTGGTGTGATAGTCAAATGGCCGGGCATCGAGTTCCAGCCACTCCAGCTGCCGCAGCCGACCCAGCGCGTCACAGCCTGCGAGCATGTCCGGCCTGCCCGTCAAGGTTCATATGTATTGGAACGCGAGGACACTCAAGGATCCCAACAGCATTTTACATGTTGGCAACCAGCGCCGCTCCAGGTCTATAGGCAAAAAGTGAGCGTAGCAGAATGAGTACCTCCGGATGATGATGAGTAAATCATGAGTGCAGCATACACAGCAGAAACTATGCACCTGATTGGTCCAGCTTGAAACCCCTGCAGTACTCGGTACTCGGCAGGCGCAGCGAGCGCAGTGCGGTGAGGCGCATCAAGACGGCAGCTTTGGCTGCCGCATCCGTCGGCCACGCATGAAAGTCCAGCGCAGTGAGTTGCCTGCAGCAGCACAGAGTCAGTCGCCGGTCGCCATCGTTGCCAGAGGCTCACGACTGGGTCGCCTCGCGAGACGCAAACTACAAGAAGATGGCTACATCGCACCGCATCAACGGTTGTCAACGGCGCGGCAGCTGCAGCAGGACACGCCTCTCGACAGGGTCCTGGACAGAACAAGGAGGAGGCGGGCAGGGAGCTCCTTACTTTGCAGCTGCCACTTGGACCGTCAATGCTGGGTCGTTGCACTCCTTGTTTTCGGCTGTGAGCTTCAGGGAGCGCAGGCATGGCATGCTGGCGCACGCGTCCAGGTCCTGCAGCGCAACTGTGTCCAGGATGTCGACCTCCAGAAGCCTCAGCTGCGGCGCCGGCAGCAGGGCCTGCATGGTGCACAGGAGGGAAATCGAGGTCGCAGGCGTATCTGTAGGGGCAAAAGGTGTGCTGAAATGAAAGGACCCCGCACTCCGGGATCTGCGGTTCGACAGAATTCAGCAGGGCGAAGGCCGGCCGGGTCAGCACCGATTGAGGCGTTGCAACAGTGTTGGGCACATTTATGTCCTGTTTGCCTGCTTTATTCCTTGCTCATTCTGCCGCCATACCTTGAGGCTGACCGGGCGGTGCGTCCGGTGCTGCACGAGGTGTTGCCAGAACACCAGGCAGCGCAGCTGCCGCAGGGCGGACAGCCCGTCCAGGGTCTCCAGGTTGACGATGTGCAGGTGCGTCAGCGCGGTGACCGCCGCAATCGCCGACCCGGCCGCCAGCCGCTGCTCGGGCGTGAACAGGAGGTCCCCGTCCGGCAGCGACAACTCCAGGCGCCGCAGCGGCGGCACCTTTGCAGCGCGACAGAGATTTGGATATGAAGCGAGCCGTGAGCGTCTGCGGACCACTGTTCTGTGCCACTCATAGCAGAGCGCTAGAGCCGAGACCAGCGAATGGCAGGCGTGCGCCGCCAATTTTGGGGTCCGGAAAATGGTTGTTGGGCCTGCCACACCTGCTGGAGGTACCGCAAGAAGCCGCAGGGCGACGGGTGGACCATGAAGCTAAACTGCCGCACGTTGGGGAACCTGCCGCTCAGAGCAGCGCATTCCTCGTTGGTTGGTCCCACCGCCGTCGGAACCAGCAGCCCTGCCGCCGCCCAGCTACGTGACAGCGAGCACACAGTCGGACAGACTCGCACAACAGGGTTCCGGGCAGATTTGCAGCAGCGGAGCCACTGTCGCAAGGCTGACAACAGCTTCGACCGGTATGTGAGCTCAGTGAACATCACCTTTTGCAAGTCAGCCTGCAGTTCGCCCGGGCGCTGTCGTTGTTCAGCAGTCTGAACACGAACAGCAGGATGTCTGTAGGATGCATGTGTGTCCCCCGGTGCGACGCAGCAGCTCTGGACGGCTTGTGTTCGGCCATATCGCCGTGTGATCGGGTCCCGTGGACAGGCGGGCAACGAGCGCGCAAGACGGGCAACCTCAGACGCCAAATGCGCGCGAAACGCTGTTTATGAGTCGCAAGTTGTGATGCGGCTGGCCCAAGCCCGCTGCCACCCACACGCGACGGTCTGTAAGCCGGAAAGGGGACTCCATTAAACGTGCTCCCGGTCAGCCTCGCGACAGGCGACGCGAAACGTGACTTCGTCAAACCAGAATGCTGAATCAGGTCTGTTGGAGATGTTGCCTGCTACAATGCGGAGGTCTGTTGGAGGGGATTTGCACGATCTGCCAAAATATAAAACGTGCTCAAGCATGATTGCCGACGCTAATCAGAAGCTAGCAGCTACCCAGGACGGCGTAAAAACCGGTGGCTGCGTCATTCTGTTTGCCGAGTGGTGACCCAAGAGTGTCGCAAATTATATTTCATCATGGTAGAAAATTTGCTCGTGGATTATGACGCAACCTCAGATGAGCGGCGGCGGCGCGCTGGCACACTTATCTCGGTCATGCAGAAGGCTGCGTGCCGAGCGGCAGATGTGCATTTATATTCTATCGCCAACAGGCGTTCACATGAAGCTTCACATTGACGGCAGAGTCTAGCCATCACCCGTCCTTCAGACCATATCAGGCATTGATAATGGTCACAGTGTTGAGGGGAGCGACAGTGGAATTATCGTTATGCGTGACGCGCCGGCGGCAGGCGGATTCCGGAGCAGCCTTGTCGGCTGGATCGTTCTTGCGACAGGTGGGAAAGTGACAAAATCTCAATCAAAAGCTTTAAGACCCTAACAGCTTGAACATACACTGCATATATACACACACATATATATATATATATATATATATGTATGTAAAAGGCTGTGCTCGCGGCATCTCACTCTTACCGGTTTCCATTGCGAGTCACATATATATATATATATAGCAATGGGGACTGCTAAGACTGAGATGCCGCGAGCACAGCCCTTTCAGGCTCCCACCTCTGCCGCTGCATTGTGCTCAGCACACGCATGAGGTTTTGCAATCTCTCCCACGCTGGCTGCTGTCAGGTTGACGTCAGCTGATTCCGAGAATCTTGTGCGTGCTGAGCACGCCCACAGAGGCCAATTGAACCTTCGTTTTGCCAAATTGCCACGATCACTACACCGTTTGCACCGCAATCCATCGCGCACACTTGCCATCCATCATCAGAGCTGCTTGGCTACTCAGCTGTTCAGACTCGCAACAACATGGCGGACAAACAGCAGACCTCATCAAAGCCCATGACGACGCAGGACGCGGCCCGCATCCAGGCGGCCGCGGCCAAGGCTGGCGATGGCGGCGTTGAAAAGGGCAGCTTCCCCGCCCGCGCTCAGGTGACAAGACATTTCGATTGGCGGCTGCGCCTACATTGCACTGCGCTGCTCAGAGCTCGAACTTTCTGACGCTGATGCAGACCTTCAAATTCTGGCTTTTGAAACTGCGCTTTGATTGCCACCTTGGCTTACCATGATCAGCGCATGCAGCACTTTGGTACAGCGCTTGTCATGTCCATCCAGCGCAGATGGTCTGAATGAATGCGTGCTCGCCTTTCCTCCAGATTATGGTTCGTTATGCAGGAAGACAAGCACGTGTGATATCGACAGAAATCACTCCTTGTCTGCAGGCGGCGGCGGCAAAGAACGAGCCGGTTGGCGGCAAGAAGTGAGTGCTCCATGTGCGCAGCTGGCCGCCAGCCGCGGCAGCTGATGGATCCAGCCGTGCATATGCCTCTCCGAAGAGGCATATGCACGCCCTATCTTTGGAGATTTCTGGCGGAATTTGAGCTACCTGTATCCTGCTGCCGTTGAGGGGACCGCGGACGTTCCTCATACATGCCAATGACAACGACAGTTCAAGCTTCAGATGGACCTAAGTGTTCCTGCATGCAATGACGTTGCATTTAGGTTGGTGCTGTTGTGAAGATGGCGCTTCGCCGCTATATATATTATCCGAGAGGGGAGACGAGGGCTGGCATGCCAACATCACACATCCATGAATGCTTTCTGTTTCAGATTACAAGGCGTTCTTTTGCCGGTGCTACTGTCGCCGGCGAGTCCTTGCTCATCATGCTGCCGGCGATTTGCCTGGCGGCTGGTTTGCTGCTAATCAGATGAACGACTGTATCCCCGTATACTCCCGCCGAGATCTGTTCGAGTTTCGTTTCGAAGCGATGCAGAATGCACTCGACTCTTTCGCACCAGCAGTCTGTGGATTGACTGGTGCATCATCCGCATCATACCAAACAAAGCAGCCGTGGCATGTGACAGCAAAATGGTCGAAGCCGACGAGCTGGCAGTCGTCTCCCTCTGCAGCAGAGAAGTTTGAGAGCCCGCTCATCCTGGGCTGAGGCATTTGCTTACAAATAACTGCAGCTGAGTCTCTTCGTTTCGCACACCTCTGATGCTTAAAAAGTTAATTCTGTACGCAGAAATATGTTCAAGGACCTGGCAGACGCAACCAGCCTGTCCGTGACAGAAAGCGCCGCAGACTTCACCTGCCTGCTGAGCGCCATCAACGCCGCGCCGAACGCAAGTGGCATCATCAATGCTGGCAATGTCATGCACTGCCTGGCCGTGGCTGACAAATACGACGTTCCGTTCCTGACAGAAGCTTGCGATAGCTATCTGCTTGGCGAGGTGGCGCTGGAGATTGCAACGCTGCCAAATTGGATGGCCACCGCCAGCCGATTCAAATGATTTCGCTGCGATGCATTCCTAAAGCGCTGGGCGGCGTATGCCGCACAGAATTTGCTGCTCATTATCTCCACCCGCTGCGCTGTTTTGTATGTCGCTTGCGCCTGCTGAGTCGAGGACAAAGTAAGATGCGAAACAAGGTGTTCCGTCATGCAACCTGATTGTGTATGAAATCATCAACGCAGGATCAAGACTGGAAGCCGGGTGATTGGATGGAGACTGTGCCACAAGCCTTCCTCATCGACATCATCCAGCAGCAGAATGATTGCTGCGCAAGCATGCAAGGATGTTGGCGGCAGTTGATTGCGGAAGCGGCGGGACTCTCGACAAAACCAAAACCACGTGCTACCGCTGCTGCTTCCCCCTCACGCACGGGGCAGGGCAGGTCACCGACGAGCACCTGAGGTTGCTCGAGCTGCGCAAGTAGCAAGCTCGCAGCTCCTCAATGGCTGGCGCGATCGCCATTGGGCTGCAGTGGCAAAATTTCGGATAGCAGAGACTGACGCGATCCAAGAGTTGCTGGGTAGCCTGGAGACCTCATACGCGAATTTGATCAGCTTGCCACGGGCTGGTGCTCATGAACCTATGTCAAAGATATCAGGCTTTCACCTGTGGAATCATCCGCCGATGGCACCTTCAGCCCCGCCCGCATGCAATGCCAGATCGTTGTGTTCATATTGAGCAGCAGCCAGATCCAGGCAGCGCGCTAGGTCCTGACAGAATCTGCAGTTGAGAAGCGCTGACGCCTCCCTCACTCCACGTGCCTAACACTGCAGCTCACACGCGTACACTTATTGAGGCTTGATGGCGGCTGTTTATTTCTAACGTTTTCTGACATCGAATGCTTCCCGTATCGTTCCCAGCTGCACTGACACAGTCTCCAAGATCCATCACGACGAACAATGTGTCGTGACTACCGTGATTTGATGGGGCGGATCCGCAGCGATTTTAGCACACCTGCAGGTGGATGGATAGATAGATTGCACCCGCCAGCTGGCGGCTGCAGCCTCACTGCGGCTGATAAGGCATCAATTCACCAACAAAATTATCATATGTCATCATGTTGCAAACTTTTGATGAATCTCACTGAGCCGATGAGACCCACCTGCCCCAAGCATGTCAACATGGATTCGGCAACCGTAATTTTGTCCCCTCCCCACACCAGCTGGCGCACGCACGGCGGCACAGCCATCTCAAACAGGCAAGAAAAGCGCTGCCGGACAACGTCTGTCGCGGGACGTTCCATCAGCAAATGCTTCTCGTCCCCGACCGCGCCACTGTCACAAAATCTGCAGCAGCGGTCCTGCCTGTCCAACTTTGCAAACCTGCCGGTCTCAACCGGCAACGAGTGCGATCCCAAGCGGAGCCTCTGAACAGCGCGCAGCTGCGGCGCCGACAACTCCAGCTGCCAGAACTCGCCTCCCTGAGCCCAGCCAGGGCGTGAAAACCATGCTGCGTATGTCGTCCGCTTCCCAGTGCTGTTCTCGGGTTCATGTCCACAAACTCCTGCTGATCCAGCGCGGCCGCTGCCATCATGCTGCATCAGCGCCTGTCGCGCCATGCCATGGTGCCCCGCACATGCCAACAGTTCAGCTGCTAAGTTTTGCATGTTGAACTGTTGCGCCGCCGCAATATCGTCTATGGCCGCCTGCTTGAAGATGGAGGTTTCTGGCAGAGCGGTCAGCGCACTTCAAAACCGCAGCGCCTGCTGCTTCCATTCCATCGCCAGCGGCAGCTCGCCAAGCTGTTGCAGGAGCACTGCAGCGGTAACAGAGCGCCGCACGCTGTGCAGCTCGCTCATCGTCTGTAAGTAGCTGGCCTCCAGGTTGTTTCGCCCGGTTCGACACTCCGCCACCATCTGCCGCAGACCCCAGACTTCGCAGCTGCAGGATGCTGTGGGCGCTACTAGCGTAGTACTGTCGTTAGGTACAGTTGCATCATTACGTCAACGCTGTAGTGACAGTCCAGCCGCTTGAAGCGCCGGCGCAGCAGCCCGGCTGCCGCATTCTGCCGCCGCTGCATCTCCAACATGCCGCCGGCGACGCCGCGGGTCGCTGTGAAGACGAGGCCGAGATACTTCCAGGCGTCGCACTGCTGCAGTTGAGCGCCGTCACATGTCCAGGTGTGCTCCCACGCCGCCTTGTGCGACTTGCTGCGGAAGACAGCCACTGCCGTCTTTTCCGGGCTGATCGTCATGCCCTTGCCGTGGCAGTACTGCGCCGTCGCGTTGATCAGACTGCAGCCAGGCCGCATGCATGCATATGCCGCATGCATGCATATGCCGCGCCACCTTGTGGGGTTCGGCTTTTGGAGAGCTCGCAGGTAGCGTGCATCCAAGCCGCGACCGGAGCCAGAGAGTTCTTCTTTATGTTGAATGCTGTCCCCATTTTCTCGACGCAGTCCGTGAAGCGGCACCTCAATAGACAGCTGCACCAGGTTGCCGCCGCAGATGCGCCGCTGAAGCTGGGAGCCCTCCTGAAACCGTCTTCCTTTTTCACGTCCTCCTTTCTCCAGTTAATCAGTGAAGAGGCGTATCGACCAGCAGCTGCGCGATTTCGCCGCCGCAGAGGCGGCGCTTTGCTGAACAGTTGAATGCCATTCCCTTTCTCAAGATCTTCTTTCTTGGTGCAGTCTGTGAAGCGGCGCATCGACATGCAGCTGCGGGATTTCGCCGCCGCGAAAGCGGCACTGGAGGCAGCGCTCTCCGCCATGGCCCATCTAGCCAGTGGCGGACGGCGGCGGCAGCGCCGCATTTGCGGCGACGGCAGCGCGGAAGCTGGAAGCGCTTCGGCAACCGGCGGTGGTGCTCAGCAGCAGCAGCAGCAGCATGAGCCGGCAGGCATCGCTTCCACTGCGGTAGGGCGCGTGCGGTGTGCCGCTTCAGCAGCCTGCGCCGCCTCATCACCCGCAGCCGGCACGACAAGCTCAGCGGCCTTGTGGGTCTGCACCGCAGGCGCCGGCGGCAGATCGTGCACCTGTAGAAGTGGGCGCCGGCCGTGGCGCCAAGGCCCGCGGGTACATCCATGGCATCTCGTATTTGCGGCTGCTGTGCTATGTCGACTTGTGACAGCTCGACTTGAAGTGCAGCCTGCCATGCAGCCGCATTGCGCGCCGCTTGATCTGACGCCGAGGTCAGCCATCATACACATGTTTGCTTCCTGACAATTTGGTATTCATCTGAGACCACATCTTGTGTGCTGGCTTGCAGGCGCTCCCTCGCCGCAGGCTCGGCCACCACTCCAGTCACTGCCGCCATCCGGCTCGGGTGGGCCTGCACTGCCTTTTGTGCATCCATCGTGACTTGCAAAGCTTCTGACTTGGCATGCCGATGCCGGTGGAGCTGAGACATTCCAATATTTACCCTGCAGATGGGTGCTTGCCAACAGCCGCAAGCCAGCAGTCAAGGCCCAGTGTATTTCCTCATATGTGGATTTCCGTCCTGTCTGGGCTCTTGAAATCCTGGTTTGCCGCATCTAAGAGCTTCAGCTCCAGCCAAGCCAGGCCAGTCTTCCTTCTTCTTCTTCCTCTTTCGACGCAGAAAATATTTTGAGAAGTGCTGAAGGTGCGCCGTAGGGCAGGCCAGTCTATCTTGTTCTTCTACCTTCACTCCGGGGACCCTGCAATTGTACGACTTTCTGGCGGCCGACTGCGTGGGGCCCTCGGCTGCCAGCTTCCGCCGCGGACTCACCCTCCTCTTCAACAACTTGCGGGGGGCGCGTCAGGCGCTGCTGCCGCACGAGCAGGTCGCCGAAAGGCTGAATAGGCCCGCAAGTGTGAGTATGGCAGACGCAGCCGCGCGCCGCATGAGTCGTGTCGTCTGCGATACTGCGGTGGCGTCAGTGCTGCCGGGACGCATACTTGCGTGGGTTCGAGCAGCCCCTCGTCGCTGGGACGGCCGGGCATTGTTATATTCGAGTTCCAACGACGTAGAGCAGACAACGCAGCTGTATGCTATTTGATCGACTTTGGTTTGGGCAGAGCTTCAGTCACTTTGCGCCGCTGCTTTCGGTTTCAGTTTAATTCACCGAAGGTGCAAACTCATGCCTTTGCTCAAATCAGACTATCTGCGCGGTGGCGGTGCTGATGAGTGGATGCGGCACGGCCACCGCTGCCGCCGGCATATAAAGTTAGGGGGCGGCAGGCGGTGGCGGCCTGTTCACTTACAAGCCATGCCATGCAGTGTTTGTAGGTGCAGTATGCGTCTAGGGCAGCCGTTCTATCGCAATAGGCACAGCCTTCTTCGCTTGCAAGCCTTCTTCGCTTGCAATTGCAGTCGACTTGGTCAATGGAAATCATCAGTCTATGATTGAAAGCCTGATGGACACCATCGATGACTTCCAGCATCGTGAGATCATTCCATCGCCGAGCCAGGTGATGGAAAACATCACGCATGATGGAATTCCATCGCGACTGGCCAGATTTCTCACCGCCAGCATTTACATCGTGCACGACGGAAATCCAACGCACAGGTCGCTTCGCCACCGTCTGCTACTCTAAACCCTAAAGGAGCGAGGTCGCGCTGTGCTTCAAGATCTCAAGCCCGACGTGTCGAAGCCCGGCACTGGAATCAAACGACGTGCGGGTGCCTGCTGAGGGTGGCGTCCCGAAATGAGGTAAGCATGCCGACCCACCCATCGGCCACCTTGATCTCCCAGCCGAATCCCTCCGGCCCTCTGCAGGCCAGCATGCCGCTGTCGACCAGCCACGCCACGCTGTTGATCACGTGGCTCTCCGCCAGGCGGAGGGGGCCCGGCCATCGCCGTTGGAAATCCTCCACCACACGTGGCATGGCTGTGGTGCCGTCTGTCGTCGGCAGGGAGACACACGTCTGCCCTGGGGCGAGGAGAGTCCCTTTGGCATGCACTGCGGGTGGCGGTCACTGCGGAGGCAGGTCCAGGCGTCATGCATGCCGCAGTCGTGCACAGGGAAACACAACGCACCGGCGTCAGGGGCCAAGCACTGGTCGTCAACGATCGCCAGCAGCAGAGCCGGCACATGAGGCAGCTCTTCCAGAGCCTCACGGTACCCCCCTGCTTCCTGTATTGCTTCGTCCAGCGCATCGTGCGCCGCTGCCGCGCCCGGCGAGCCTGCCGCTGCTCCGCCTGCGCCCATGGAGGCCCATCCTCGTGTGTGCGAGAACGACGTGCACGACATTCCAGGACAGGCCAGAAATGTGCCGGCAGCCTCACGCAAGCAAGCGGGGCGCACAATGGCTTGCGGCGCCCAGGCGCTGGCAAGGACCAGGGCATCTGCTCACCTTTTGAGGACGCGGCCGCCCCTGTCGACCCGGCATCCCTGGGCGGCGCGGTGAGGCGAGAAGCTGCCTCAGCGTACGAGAGCCGCCACCCCTGCGCCGGCGCCGTGCCCGCCGAGCCTGCCGCTGCTCCGCCTGCGCTCGCGGAAGCCCATGTCTGAGCAGCCTTGGGCGGCATTGGTGCCGTCGGAGGCAAGCTGCCGTTGTCGCTGGCCTGCACTGGAGGCGAGGCGGCGCAGGGCTGGCGACGCGTCGGTGGCGGTCACTGGATGCGTCCTGCAGTGCATCATGCCCCAGATGAGAGCCAAGCTTCCTGGCGGGCGATGGCGTTACAGCATGCAGTGCACATGAGCACACTGCAACTGTCAAGCAGAGTGCTGGCAAGCAGCCCAGCAACACACGAAAGCGCCCCAGGAAGCGGCTGCTCGTGACATCTGATCGAGCCTTCGTGAACACACACGAACTTGCTCTTGGGGCTGTCTTGGCGGCGCTTCTCGCTCTTTCACGCTTCGACGCTTTGACCCCTCACCTGATTGCCCTCCTCAGCTCAGGGCCGGCGTCCACTCGTTCCGGCAAAATCTCCAGATACTTTCCTTGCTGGGCGTCAGCGTGATCTGAAATATCGACAAGGGTTGCGACCAGGCCGTTTTCTGTCTCGCGTGCCTGCTTGGGGACTGCCGTCGAAAGATTGGACGGCGGATCCCACTAGCTAGTGGGATCCGCCTATAGGTCAGGTCAGGCAGGCCCACTGTCGGGCGGAGCGTCACTGTACATTCTGCGATGCCGGCGTTGTTGGGGACGAGAAGCACCTTCTCATGGAAGCTCAGTGTGCCGCAACAGCCGCTGTACGTCAGCGTTTCAGAGGGCTGGTTGATGTGGCGCCGCCGCCATGCATGCGGCAGTTGGTGTGGAGCAGAGACAGGATGCATGTAGCCGAGTTTATTTTTGCATGCTTGGGGGAGGTGGGCCTCATCGGCTCATCTGCTCAGTGAGTGTCATCAACAGTTTGCGACACGATGAAACATGATCATGATGGGCCGTTGGTGATTTGATGCCTTATTCGTCTGAGTGCGGCTGGCCGGGTGATCTATCTATCTATCTGCATCCCGCCTACCACCGCCGAACACTTCTCCTGCCGAATGTTTTTCAGGGTTTCGGCGGACGGTCCCAGAAGTTTCGCCAAATCGGTGCTGAGCACAATCATCTTCGGCCAGTGTGATCACCAACATGCCCTTTGCACATGAGTCTCAATCAAGTTCTGTGAACCGATCGTCTCCTTACTTGACATCTTGGCAATCGCCTCCTGCATTCTGAAACAGTAGTGGCGGAGAGGGCGGAGGGTGCATCATGTCGAAAAGTGCCGAAGCAGTCGAGTACCTGTGCAAGGAGGCCGCAGATTGCTTCACCAGGATTGACAATCTGACTGACCTGGAGATCACAACCTCAGACGGCATGACACTGACCACCTCCAAAGCGGTGCTGGCGCTGTTCAGCAAGTTCTTTGGGTGTGTCATCTAGACCTGCCTGCATGTGATCCGCGTTTCAAGGGCTCGATATTAGTGATTCAGAATGCTCTGAGTCTTCCATATATTCCCTCCCTGCCTGCAGGAACATGTTCAAGGATCTGGCCGCAGACACACGCCGCATCACCGTGACTGAGCGCAGCGCAGAGTTCAGCGGCCTGTTGGACTTCATACATGCTCAGGGCAAATACGACATTACTGCTGGTAACATCAACCAGAGCCTGGCGCTGGCCGGAAAGTATGATGTGCCACGCCTGACAGAAGCCTGTGACGCCTACCTGTGCGGAGTGACGCTGGACGATGCGACGCTGCCGGATTGGATCAACGCTGCCACCATATACCACTGCGATGCATTCCTGAAGCGCTGCGAGAAGTATGCCGCCAAGAAGTTGCAGTGCATCATCTCTAGCAGGTGATTTTCGTGCTTTTACCTGATTTGATTCGATGTATGCTGCTGTCCTTCTCTCCTGCACACAAGTGAGGCTTCATTGCGTCGTCCGTCAGAATGCTGAGGATATTGCAATTGCATGACGCAGGGTCCAGGCTGGAAAGCTCGCCACCGACTGGATGGAGACGCTCACACAGGCCTCTCTCGTCGACATCATCAGGGTCCGCAGCAGTGTGATCTGCGGCCTGGCACGCAAACACTACTCGCCTGGCCGCGACGGCTACTACAGGCACCAAGCTTCGTCACACTCTCCCTCCGGAAGGCCACTTACTGATTGCGAGCTGGAAAAGCTCGAGCTGGGGCTCGAATAGGGGCCCGCCTGCCGGCTCATCAAACAAAGCTGATGCCTCAAAACAAATCTGGACGTGTTGTGGGGTAACAATAAGCTCACTGGACGAGTTGAAAACCTACCAGTTGCATTTCAAGCTCACGAACCCTGCTTTGATTTGTTCAACAGCCCCGCACATAGTGAGCATTGAGGAGTAAATCTGAGGATGATGCCGTTTTCGAGCTTTCAACTCTCTTTACATTGGCCGTCAACGACACAAACCAAGCGCTATCAATCTGACAGCCAGGAGTCATCCTGCGTCAGCAGCGCCTCAATGACCTCCAGCTCCGTGGCGGCATTTGGGCGGAAGGGGCAGGTCTTGGCCCGCGCGATCGCCGCCCTGCCCGCCAGCTGCGCCTGCCGCGTGCGGCTGCGCTCCTACAGTCACACACCAGAACCACATGAGTCGCACGTGGTCATCAACCGAGCAGTGAACACGTGTTGCTAACATGAAGTCGACAGCATGCCGTCAGCCAGCTGAGGAGACGTTCAAGCGCCTGTACAGCCGTAGAAAATCTCTGCCGTGCCGGACCAACCCTAAACTGAGTTCCAGGGATGCCTCCCCGCCACACACACTTGAGCACGCTTCGCACCTGCGCCTCGGCGCTGGACAGGCTGAAGGGCTGCGGCACGGTGGTGTGCTGCGGCGGCAGCCGGGGGCGCGTGTGGAACACCTTCGCCTCCAGCGCCGCCTGCTCCTCCGCCATTCGCCTCGCCGCGTCCTGCACCCACACATGCGTACTCTCGTTGAACTGCCATGTATTACTTGCACAAAGGGCTGATGCGTCCCGCTGTGTGAAGAGGGGCGACAGATCACCATCGACAGCCTTGAGGCGTCCTTTCGATCGGTACCCAGGCATGGGGGTGATTTGGCTCTTTGACTGAAGAAGTAGATTGACCGACCTTCCGCTCCAGGAAGCTGTTGAGGCCGTGCACGACAACGGGCCGCGGGCCGCCGCCCAGCTCACCGACTCCATCCGGAGATGGCAGCGGCAGCGGCGCCACTCCCGGCTGGAAGGTGCACTCCTCAAACTCCGCAGCCTCCCTCGCCACCGCGTCCGCCTGTTCCATTGCAGTAATGCAGCTTGAGCTTGCCTGCTGTCGGTCTCTCGCAGCCACATGCAACATGAATGCTCAGCGGAGTGCGATGCACGAAATGTTCAGGAGGGTGACCCATGTCCCGAGGTACAGCAGTCCTCAAACGGCCGCAGCATCCCTCTACAGCATTGTGATGTGAATCCGCCTGAATCCTGCAGTTCCGCAATACCTCAAGCTAGGCGGCTCAGACAGGACGCTCGGACTCTGCCAGCCTGTCTGCAGCGGCGGCCCCACAAGGGACACGATGGCGCCGTCGTTGAAGCTTCTGGAAAAGAAATGAGAGGTAAACATACTTACCAGCAGCCCCGCCCGCCGGTTCGCCTTGGTAGCGCAACACAATGATGAACAACTTGCCACTCACCAGCAGCCGCGCCCGCCGGTTCGCCTTGGACGCCGCCAGCCGGTCCGCTGTCGCGGCCCCTGCAAAGGGCACGATGGCGCCGTCGCAGCCGCGCTCCACCGCGCGGCTGGCAGAGGTGTCCGGCCGGAAGGTGTGCGATTGTCGGAAGGCTTCCTCAGCCGCGCACTCCGCCGCCGCGCGCGTTGCCTCGCGCTTTGGGTTGTTCACCAGCTCCTCCAAGTCGTGCGACTGCAGGAGTTGAACATGGACCCTTGTCAATATGTTTGAAGTAAATGTGTTTCTCTCGTGCTCACTTTTGCGCAAAGGATCGAGCAGGGTACAGCTGCAGAACCGCTGCCAAAAGTGCCTGGGCAGTCCAACAGTGCCCGTCAATTGCGTCGTTCTTACTCTGCAGGCAGATATAGAACACGCTCCGCTGGGTTGCTGATCAGCAACCCAGCATCGTGACAGATCTGTCACCTTCTCTAGAGAAGGTGACGCCGGCGTTTTATGTGCAGCAACAGCGCAACGCACCTGGGCCAACTGGCGGGAGCGTGGGTTGATAGCGGGCTTGAAGTTGAACTGGCGGTAGTACTCCGCCTGCGCGCCCTCCCTCGCCTGCCGCACATCCGCCGCGTCCTGAATGCGGCGGAACAATACATCTCATGACATATTCTGGAATCATGCGCTTCAGGCCGATACTCTACTACAGCAATCTTTCCTGTCTGAAATCAGCCATTGACCATTGTTCAGGCGGGAAGCCTCTCGCCTGGGCCCTGCTGTCCCATAACAACAGGTCTCAAGCATCAGTGGCATGTGAACCTTCATGCTGATCCTCTAAGGGCTTCAAATGCACCGCTAGGCGGTGGGTGCGTTCAGGGCGACTCTCAGAGGCGCTCCACCGCAGCAAAACAAATTCGGGATTGCAGTTGTGATGTGTGTACGTTCTGTAAGTGCAGAACGCAAAAGTGTCAAGCAGTTCACCTGCACCGCCAGGCGGTGGGTGCGTTCCGAGGGCGACTCCCAGAGGCGCTCCACCGCGGCGCTGAGCGCCAGCACCTGCGCCGCATTCCCCGTGTCCGGGCTGAACGTCCCCGCCCCCGCCTCCTGCAGACGCAACAACACAAAGTCGGCAACAAACACCCTGGTGGAGGCCGGGTTGTTTCAGTGCGTCCATCGGTCGGGACTGGCACGGACGAGACAGCATTCAGCTCTGGAAACGGTGAACTGCAGGTATTCCAAGGCTCATATGAGCACCGCGTGAACTGCACAGCAGGGTTTGGCGCCGGCGCCGCCTCACCTTCTCAGCGGCCAGGCGGTCGAGCTTGGCCTTGCGCGCGGCGTCGAAGTGCGCCTGGCGCGCCTTGAAGTCGGCGGGCAGGTTGGTGGCGTCCTCCAGCAGCCGCTCGCTGTGCGCGTTGAGGGCGGGGCGGAAGGTGCACTCCGCCATGCCGGTGGCCGCGCCTGAAAAGAGCAAGCGAGAGCAAGGGATGAGTAGATCAGAAGAAAGCAAATCAGGATTGTCCATGGACTTGGCAGCCGCTCGCTGCGCGCATGAATGGCGGGGCGGAAGGCACTCCCGCCATGCCGGTGGCCGCGCCCACAAATCAGAGAAAGGATGTGAAGCAGTGTGGATGATTGCATATTGTCAATGGCCGCTCGCTGCTCGCGTTATTGGCGGGGCGGAAGGTGCACTCCGCTGTGCTGCTGGCCGCGCCTGCAGGCACATTCAGATGCGCAATTGGATGCACCTTTGGATGCATACGAGAGACTCAGATGGTTCGTGTGCTCTGTCTCTGACAGAGATCACACATATATGTGACATGACAGCATGAGTGCTAGACGGGTGTACGTGTCTGCCTCGCAAAGTGGCGACATTGGCAGATGATGCAAGAATGGTGTCACCCCAAGGCAACCATGGAGCAGAAAACTCAGAGCAGCCGGCAGCACGCAGATTCTCACTCTTTGGACGCCGCTGCTGCAGCATTGGTGGTCGCAAAGCCGCCGCAGCCGCCAGCTCTGCCGATTTCGGGAGGATGGCGGGTGGAGCAGTGAGCACTGCTTGCCGCTTGGCTTCAGCCTGTAGCCACATGAGAGTAACGAAGAAACTCAATGAGAAGTACCTGGATGACTCTTGTCCTTAGTGCCCACACAAACACTTAGGAACATGCGCTGAGCCATCACGACGAGGTCCCTTTCCGCAATGACAATCAAAAAACGTTTGAGCTTCAAGAAGCAGAAGTGGCACCTCTCGCGCGGCCAGCAGCTTCTCCTGTCGCTGCTTGGTGACGTCCGCCAGCCGCTCATGCAGCGGCTTATGCGGTGCAGCCGCAGTTGCGGCACCGCCGCTCTTCCGGCGACCTGCAGTCAAAGAGGCAAAATCACATCAGCTACGGCTTACTGGGCGATGTCGGACGACAGGGTCAGGCATGCCACGCCAGGGCTCGTGCACGCCTGCCCCACTGCCCAGAGCCATGTGCGCAGTTGCAGCGCGTGTGCACACTCCGACGCTGACAATGCACTCGTGACCATCCCGAGTCAGCCCACTGCAGGCGCTACCTGCGGTGGTCAGCTGCGGGGCGAAGGTGCAGCCGGCCAGCTCTGTGGCCTGCAGCTCGGCGCGCAGGCGCTCGATGTGCGCCGCCTTTGCCGCTGCCGCGCTGTGCAGCCGGTCGCCGGACGGCGCGGCGCCCAGCACGCTGACCCGCGCCCCTGCGAATTACGCAACAGGAGCATTAGTACAAGTGCAGCAGTCCATAGATTTCTGCAGCAGGCACTGCTGGCTGTACCAGCCCCTCTGGCCCCGCTAGAGACCTCTGAGTGTTTGGCAGCCATCGTCGAGCAGTGCCGCGCGGTCCCAACTCTCCCGGACGCAAACGCGAAGGAACATTGTTCTTCAATCAGCACCACACCTGTGTGCTTGGCGGTCTTGGGCCGGAAGGAGCAGTGCCGCATCGCCGCTGCCTCGCGCTCCTGCCGCTCCGCCTCGCACCTCGCCCAGCGGTCCACCGGCGGCGCCGCCAGCCGCTGCAGTCTCGCGCCGCCGCCGCTGCCGCCGCTGCCACTGCTGTTGGATGGCGCTGGTCTCTGCAGCTTCGCGCTGCCGCTGCCGCTGCCGTCGCTGCTCTGCGGTGCCGCTGACGTCCTGCTGGTGGAGGCGGCCGCGGCTGGCACGAAAGTCGGGAGGTCCGGCCCGGCATTGGCGCCTGCTGCCGCCCTGCTGTTTATGCTGGTAGCGGATGTCCTCTGTGGGGCGGTGACTGCCGCTGGTGGGGCTGTCAGCGGCGGCGCGGGCCGGCCTTGCAGCCTGTATGGTCAAGAGTCAACCTCTGGCATTGCGATCTGAATGGCAGCTTGCGAATTGGCTGTGCATAATCCTCGCTCTTGTGCAGAAAAAATGTGTGTGACTACACAATTGAGCTCAAGGTCAAATGAAGGCTGGGTCGTACCTGAGCCTGGCCAGCTTCTGCAAACGCAGCTGCTTGGCGGCTTCGTCCCTGGCCGGCTGCTGCTGCACTGCTGCCAGAGGCTGCGTTCTGTCGGGCAGGCTGGCGACACTGTCGTGTAGCGCTGCTGCCAGAGCGTCTGCGCTCCTGCTGCTGCGCGGCGGCACCGCTGCGGGAGACTGCAGCGTCTTGCCGCCATCCCGGGGGCTGGCAACGGGACTGCTGGCGCCGTTGCTGCCATTGCTGGCGCTGGCGGCTGCCGCATCGGGCCGTGCGTGCTGCTGGCCGTAGCTGCTGGCCTCCGGTGCCGCGCCTGGAGACTGAATCACCCCGACAGCGGCTCCTGTTGCATGCCTTGCCGCGTCCCCGCCAGCCTCACTGTCGCTGTCGCCAGCATCCGAGCCCGCCACCGACAGTGTTGCTCCAGAGGATTGCGGGCTGCACAGAGAACACATGTTCTTAGCACCTACCA
>JAABUM010001199.1_pt1 | contig 39878 bp, 30 predicted proteins | sample 5559161 | NCBI WGS metagenome assembly JAABUM01 (sample SAMN10711868, study PRJNA513369) | rock metagenome | isolation source: Antarctica rocks | place: Antarctica: Victoria Land, Siegfried Peak nord
TCAATTTAAAAGCGATTCAAATCAACCCGTCGTCGCCTGCGAACCTGCGTTTGCGCGAAGGAGACACGCTGTCGTTTCGCGCGCTTGAAGCCAAGCTCATCACCGTCAGCGGCGACGTGCAAAGGCCGGGCAAATATCCGCTTCGCACCGTGCCGCGTTTGCTCGAAGCGATCACGCTCGCCGGTGAGTTGAAGGGGCGCGCCGACGAAACAACGGCGACTTTGACGCGCGCAGGGAAATTGATTGCGCTGGATGTGCAGGCCGTTGAGGACAACCCGTCCTCGCCCAAAAACGTGGGTTTGAAGGCGGGCGACATTTTGCTGTTCACGGTGCGCGATCCCAAAACCATCACCGTTTCGGGCGACGTGCAAAAGCAGGGGGCTTTTCCGCTTCGGACAGCGCCGCGCCTGTTGGATGCCCTCGCGGAAGCGGGCGGCCCCAAGGAAGGCATCGCGCGCTCACGCGCGACTTTGTTTCACCGCAACGGCCAGAAGGTGGCCTTGGATTTGGCACAAGCTCAAGCGCAAAACACGCGCGAAACCAACGTGAACTTGCAGGACGGCGACTTGATTATTGTCGAAAGCATTCCCCTGATTCAGGTCACGGTCTCCGCGCCGACCACCTTTGTGCGAAATCCCGGCAACCTCCAACTCCCGCCCGATTCGGGCGTGGCTCAGGCGGTCGCTCAAACGGGATTGACCGTATTGCCCGAAGAAGTCGTGGCAACTGTGGTTCGCGGCAGACAAATCATCCCGGTTGATTTGAAGCGCGTTGGAATCGATCCCGTGGCGAACTTCCCTTTGCAAAACGGCGATGTGATCAACATTTCCGAGCCGGATGTCATTCGCATTCAGGTCGCCGGTTCGGTCAACAAACAGGGCGCGCTTCGCATGGCGCCGGGAACGACGTTGCTCGACGCGCTCAATCGCGGTGCCGGGGGAATCGCTTCTTCGCTTCGCCCCGAAGATGTGCGCATTTCCGTTATTCGCACGCGCTCCAAGGGCGCATCTCTTGTGGTGCTGCCCACTTCCAACGAGCCGGTGGGTTTGCCCAATGCGTTGGATGGCGGTTCGCCCACATCCAACGAAGTTGCCGCGCCGCAAACGCAGGTGATGGGCGACCGCGAGCAGATCGCGGTGAACGCTGTTGCACTTTTGCGCGACAACGATTTGCGCCAGAACATCACGTTGCAAGACGGCGACTTGGTGAACGTTACGCAGGTCAAGAACCCAACGGTGATCGTGATCGGTCAGGTCGGCAAAACCGGGCCGTATCAAATCGTCGAAGGCGAAGGTATCACGCAGCTTTTGGCGCGGGCTGGCGGAGCTACGGAGGTGGCGGCTTTGACGCGCGTGGTGCTGCAACGCGGTGGCGAAAGGCGCGTTCTCGATGTTTATAACGAGGTGAAGGCGGGCGGAAAATCAAGTGTTCTTTTGCAAGACGGCGACACCATCATCGTGCCGGAAAACACCTCGCGCGTAACGCTGATCAACGCCGTCGTCAAACCCGGCCCGATCCCGATTCCCGAAAAACACACTCTCACTGTTACCGAAGCCCTCAACGCGGCGGGCGGCCCACGCGACCGGGGCATCAAAGAAGTCGGACTTTTGCGTCCCAATCCCGCCGTGGCTGGCGGCGTGGAAAGGCGCATCGTGTCGCTGGAGAAAATCTACAAAGGCGATCTGTCGCAGGACGTGGTGCTTCGTCCGGGCGACTTCATCTATGTGCCCGATGCCAAAGTGCCGCGCGCGGGCTTGTTTGGCGTCTTGGGTCAGGTGATCGGCACCATTACCGGTTTGCGCTATGTGACCGGCTTTTAAACCGGATGGACACGCAAAAGCGATAATATAAAACGACTTCCATGACATCATTCGCTTTGGAAACACTTCTTTTAGGAGGCAAACCACTTTGAGCCAACCATTCAACCAAAACGGCGCACCTTTGAACGGCGCGTCGGCCAACGGGGGCGGGGGCGGGCCAAACGGTTCGGCGCCCAATGGCGCGCTCGGTTCGGGCGGCGCGCCAGAGCACGGCTTCGAGACGCGCGGCGCTCTGGGTTCTTCGGGCGGGCGCGCTTTGGAGCGTTTCGCGCCTGCTCCGGTCGCGGCTTATCCCAGCGCGCCGATGGGCGGCGACGATGAAGACGACACGGTTGATCTTGGCCGTTACTGGCGCGCGCTCAAGCGGCGCTGGCCGCTCGCGCTGAAGACATTTTTGACGGTTCTGGCGCTTGGCATCGTGTGGACGGCGCTTCAAAAGTCGGTTTATCAGTCAACGGCGATGATCATCGTGGACACGCCCGCTGGTGGCGCTAGCGGTGGCGCTGGCGGCAACACTCTGACCGGACTGCTGGGCGGCGTTTCGACTTCGCGTTCTTTAGGACAGCAGATGATCATCATCCGCAGTCCGGGCGTGCAAAGCGGCGCGTTCAAGCGTCTCAAAGCGCCAGACCAAGAGGAAATCAAGCAGTTTTCGCGCTCGGACATCGCGCCCGAACCCGGCGCCGAAGCCATCAACGTGCAAGCGCAGGCGCACACGCCAGAAGCTTCGGCAGCTTTGGCGAACGCCATTTCGGTCGAATACATCGCGCAGAGCCAGCAACAGGCGCACGAGCAGGTGAGCGACCGCACGCGCCAGTTGCGCGCCAACCTCGTGCAGGCGCGCCGCGACCGCGACGAAACCGCTGACAAGGTGCGCCGCTTTCAACAAAAATACAAAACCGTTGACCTGAATTCTGAAACGCAGGCTTTGATCGCTCAGGTCACGCAGGCCCAGACCGACGCGCGCGCCAACGACATCCAGCGCCGCTCCGATGAACGACGCTTTCAAGGCGTGAAAGCGCAACTGCGCACTCAGCCCAATTACACGCCCAACTCTATCGTGCCTACGCCCGCTGTGGAAGCGCTCAAGGCGCGGCTCATCGAACTGAACATCGAGCGGGTCAACAAGTCGCGCGAATACACGCCCACTTCGCGCACCATCCGCGACTTGGATGCGCAAGTCAAAGATTTGCAAGGTCGGTTGAGAACAACCACACAAAGGCAGTTCGGCTCGCTAAGCATCAACCCGGTTTATCAGAGTTTGCTCCAACAACAGTCCGATTTGGAAAACAACATCGCGATGGCGCAGGCCAAAGCTCCGGTGCTCCAAAACGCCATCGCGCAGGCGCAAAGCGAGCGCAACCGCGTGCCCGATCTGGCTTTTCAACTGAACGTGCTCAAAGGCGATCAGACGATAGCGCAAAGCGCGTTTGAGGCTCTGACGCAGCAATACCAGACGCTGCGCGATGAGGAACAACAGCGCACGTCCAGCGCGCACGTCATCACGCCCGCCACGCCCGGCGCCCTGATCGCGCCGCGCCGCGCCTTCAACATCATCGCCTCGACTTTGCTTGGCCTGATGCTGGGCGCTTTGCTCGCCCTTCTGGCTGATCGACTGGATGACCGCGTTCACGCGGGCGAAGACGCCGAAGACGCGGCTCATCTGCCGATTCTGGCTCACATTCCTTTGGTCGAGGGAGGAGGCGCGGCGCTCTTGGTTTCCGGCGCGGGAGGCGCTACGCAAAATCCGGCTCTGGTCGAAAGCTTTCGGATGCTGCGCGCCAACATCGCTTTTGCCGGGTTGGACGAGCCGCCGCGCGTGGTCGCCATCACGTCCAGCCGCGCGGGCGAAGGCAAATCCACCTGCGCGCTCAACTTAGCAACGGTGATGGCGCTGTCGGGCAAAAGCGTTTTGCTGGTGGACTGCGACCTGCGTCGTCCCGGCGTTCATGGAATGCTGGGCAAGGAAAACGAAGTCGGTTTGTCGAGCGTAGCAGCGGGCATGGCTTCGCTCGAAAGCGCGGTTCAAAACACGCCCGTCGCGGGACTGCGGGTTTTGACGAGCGGGCCGATTCCTCCCAACGCGCCGGAACTGCTCGATTCGCGCGGCGGACGCGAGGCGCTTCGCGCGGCGAGCGAAATGGCCGATTTCGTGGTGCTCGACTGTCCGCCCGCGCTGGGACTCGCCGACGCGCATCTGGTGGCGGCGCTGGCAGACGCGACTTTGCTGGTTGTCGAATGCGAAGTCACGACCAAACGCGACCTCGCGCGGGTCACCCGTTCCTTGAACGGAGCGGGCGCGCGCTTGCTGGGCATCGTGTTCAACAAAACGCCCGTCACGCGCGGCGAAAACGAAGGCTATTTCCAGTTGCCAACGCTCAACGGCACTTCCGGTTTGCTGGTGTCTTCACCTTCGCACGCAGGAGTTCGCCCGAACAATGGCGTCGTGCCCGGAGGCGTCACGACGGAGGAATCTGGAAGACGGGGGTGAACCTGATAGGTGTAATGACCGGTTTTCCCCTTTGTTCTGCCTCAAGTGGCCGATCAACTTGTCACTAAAGGGACGCGGCGCGTTTTCCGGGTGAGATGTCCGGTAGAAGCGGCCCATTTTGTTTTATGACTCCAAAACCTACGATTGGCGCGTTTGGCAACGAGGCGGTGGATCGCCAAGCCTTGCCTCGTCCGCGCGCCCGTCGCCATCTCACGCTGCGTTTTTCCGAACGCAAGTTGGTGTTGGCGACGTTCGACTTGCTGTTACTCAACCTGATGTTTTTCACCGCGCTCAACCTGCGCGCGCGTGGCGACGCCTCGTTTTCTTGGACGAGCGGATCGCCGCTTGGCTGGTTCGGGTTGCTCTCGGTACTTTATTTCGGTTGCGCCCTCATTATCGGCGGCTACGATCTCGTGCGCGCGGCCAACGTTCAGCGCTCACTGAGCCTGTGCGCGGCGGCCATTGGTCTGGGATGGGTGCTGTTTTTGAGCATCCCGTATTTGACGCCGACTTTGCCGCAATCGCGCGTGCATTTGCTGCTGTTCCCGATTTTGGCTTGGGGCGCCTTGGGCGCGTGGCGCGTGTTTTACGCGACGGTTTTTGGTCATCCCAACTTCCAGCAACGCGCGCTCATCATCGGCGCGGGCGGCGCGGGCCAAACCCTCGCCAGTGCCATTGGCGAACTGAGCCAGCGCGCGCGTTCCAAATCCGACGCCGACGAAGAGCAGGTCGGTTCGAGCATCGGTTATCGCGTTCTGGGCTTCATTGATGACGGCGTCGAGTGCGGCAGCGTCTTGGAAAACGTGCCGGTCGTTGGCACTCGCTCTGACCTCACGCGCCTGTCGGGTCAACTGCACGTCAACGAACTGGTCGTGGCCATCACGCACTTGGAAACGATGAACGTCGAACTGTTCGAGGCGATTCAAGAGTGCCGAGAATGGGGCGTTTCGATCACGACGATGACCGATTTGTATGAACGCTTGACGGGCCGCATCGCCATCGAACACGCCGGGCGCACCCTCGCAGTCGCCATGCCCGTCGTGCAGCGGCCAACGCACCGCTTTTATCTGGCGCTTCAGCGCGCCGGTGACATCCTCGTGGCGGTGTTGGGCTGCGTGTTTTTGCTGGGCGTCATGCCGTGGGTCGCTCTGGCCAACCGCATCGGTTCGCCCGGCCCGCTGTTTTACTCGCAGGAGCGCGTGGGCAAAGGCGGTCGCTCGTTTCAAATCCTCAAGTTCCGCTCGATGCGCACCGACGCCGAAAAATTTGGCGCCGTGTGGGCCGAAGAAAATGACCCGCGCATCACGCCGGTGGGCCGCATCCTGCGCGGCACCCGTTTGGACGAAATCCCGCAGTTCTGGAACATGCTCCGCGGCGACATGAGCCTCATCGGCCCGCGCCCGGAACGCCCGCATTTTGTGTCGCAGTTGACGCAGGAGATCCCTTTCTACCGCGTTCGTCACGCCGTGAAACCGGGCCTCACCGGTTGGGCGCAGGTGCGCTATCGCTATGGCGCCAGCGTCGAAGATTCGCTCATCAAGTTGCAATACGATTTGTTCTATATCAAGCGCCAAAGCTTGTTGCTCGATTTGGAAATCGTCTTCAAAACCATTCCCATCATCTTGGGATTCAAGGGCAGATAACTGTTAATCCATAGTTTTGATTGGAGAGAATCACCGTATTCTTCAAACTCTCCACTCACCACTCAAAACTTTTTATGAAAACCATCATTCTGGCCGGTGGCCAAGGCACGCGTTTGCGTGAAGAAACCGAATACCGTCCCAAACCTCTGGTTGAAGTCGGTGGACGCCCGATTTTGTGGCACATCATGAAGCTGTATGACTTTTACGGCTTCCGCGATTTCGGAATCGCCCTTGGCTATCGAGGCAACATGATCAAGGAATATTTCCTCAACTACGAGGCGATGAACAACGATTTCTCGATCAATCTGGGCCATCGTCACACGGTTGACTACCACGATATGCACGAGGAGCAGGATTTTCGAGTCACGCTGTCCGACACCGGAGTGGATTCGATGACCGGCGCGCGCGTGTCGCGCATGAAGCGCTACGTTAACGGCGACACCTTCATGGTCACCTACGGCGACGGTTTGTCGAACGTCAACATCCAAAACCTGCTCGAATTTCACCGCTCGCACGGCAAACTGGCGACGGTGACAACGGTTAAGCCTTCGTCACGTTTTGGTATTTTGGAATTGAGCGACAAAAACGAGGTCGTGGATTTCGCCGAAAAACCGCAACTCGACGGCTGGGTTTCGACCGGCTTTTTCGTGTTCCACCGCGACGTGTTCGACTTGCTGTCGGACGACCCGTCCTGCATCCTGGAACGCGAACCGCTCGAAGCGCTCGCCAACCAGAATCAATTAATGGCTTATCGCCATGACGGGTTCTTTTTCGCTATGGACACCTACCGTGAGTATTTGCAACTGCAAGAGCTTTGGAACGAAAACCAAGCGCCGTGGGCGGTCTGGAGAAAGTAGTTGCGAGTAGTTAGTTGTGGATCGTATTGCACAACTGGCCACTTACAACTCATCACCTAAAACTATGAACGAACAATCCAACAGCGCGGCCTCTTCAAGTGGAGTGAGCCTCGCCGCTTCTTCTGCGGGTCTCAATCACGCTTTCTGGCGCGACCGGCCCACTTTTATCACGGGCGCGACGGGACTCGTCGGCTCGTGGCTGGTCGAACGGCTTTTGGCGGCGGGCGCCGATGTCGTGTGCTTGGTGCGCGACTGGTCGCCTTCAAGTCGCCTCGCTTCGAGCGGCGATTTGGAGCGCGTCAAAGTTGTGCGCGGCGATATTTGCGACCAATCGCTTATGGAGCGGGCGCTGGGCGAATACGAAATCGATACGGTGATTCACCTCGCGGCGCAAACCATCGTCGGCATCGCCAACCGCAATCCGGTCTCGACTTTTGAAGCCAACATTCAAGGCACATGGGCGCTTTTGGAAGCGTGTCGCAGAAGTCCGATGGTCAAGCAAATCGCCATCGCGTCGAGCGACAAAGCCTACGGTGATCAGGAGATTTTGCCTTATTCGGAAGACACGCCGTTGCAAGGCCAGCACCCTTATGACGTGAGTAAATCGTGCGCGGATTTGATTTCGTTCACCTACGCCAAATCGTATGGTTTGCCGGTCGGCATCACGCGTTGCGGCAACTTTTATGGCGGCGGCGACCTGAACTGGAACCGCATCGTGCCCGGCACGATTCGCTCGATCATGCGCGGCGAAGCGCCCGTCATTCGCTCGGACGGCCAGTTCGTGCGCGATTACTTTTACGTCGAAGACGGCGCCATCGCGTATATGACGCTTGTGGAAGCGCTCGCTCAAGACCCGTCGCTCAAAGGCGAAGCGTTCAACTTTTCCAACGAATTGCAAATCACCGTTCTCGAACTGACCGAGCAAATTTTGGGTTTGATGGGCAGCGATTTGAAACCCGACGTGCGCAATCAAGCGAGCAACGAAATCCGCGACCAGCACTTAAGCGCCGAAAAAGCGCGCCGCATACTCGGTTGGGCGCCGCATTTTACGCTCGATGAAGGCCTCAAACACACCATCAAGTGGTATCGGGATTTCATCGAACAGCAGGACTCAGGAACCGTGCGCGCCGCCAGCTAACCCGACAACATGAACTCACACCAAGAAGAAATCGCGGCACTGCGCGCCGAGATTCTCGAAAAAGTCCAGCAATACCACGACCTCGCTTTCGCGCCGCGCGAATTTGTGCCCGGCGAATCGGCAGTTCCGGTTTCGGGCAAAGTGTTCGACGCGCGCGAAGTTCAAAACGCAGTGGATGCCTCGCTCGATTTCTGGCTGACCACTGGCCGCTTCGCCGACCAGTTCGAGCGCGAATTCGCCAGGGTGTTCGGAACACGCTTCGCCCTGCTCGTCAACTCCGGCTCATCGGCGAACTTGGTCGCGCTTTCGTGTTTGACTTCGCCGTTTCTGGGCGAGCGGCAACTCAAGCCCGGCGATGAAGTCATCACCGTTGCGGCGGGTTTTCCAACGACGGTCAACCCGATCATCCAAAACGGCTTGGTGCCGGTTTTCGTGGACGTGAAAATCCCGACTTACGACATCGACACCTCAATGCTCGAAGCCGCTTTGTCGCCCAAAACCAAGGCGATCATGCTGGCGCACACCATCGGCAATCCCTTCGATTTGGCGACCGTTTCGGCCTTCGCCAAAAAGCACAATTTGTGGCTAGTTGAAGACTGCTGCGACGCTTTAGGCGCAACGTATGATGGCAAGCCAGTCGGAACATTTGGCGACATCGCCACGATGAGTTTTTACCCGGCTCACCACATCACGATGGGCGAAGGCGGCTGCGTGATGACGAGCAGGCCCAACCTGAAAAAGCTGGCGGAATCGTTTCGTGATTGGGGTCGGGACTGTCACCCTATTGATACGAAGGTCAATGTTGCCGAAGGTGTTCGCGCCATTCAAGACATTTTGCCTGGCGATTTGGTGTTGACGCACGAAGGCCGTTATCGCCGCGTGACGGAATCTTTGGGCCGCGATTACAAGGGTAATTTCGTCAAAGTGAAGGCGCGCTTGCGCCGTCCGCTTGAAGCCACGGCGAAACATCCGTTCTGGATCGAACGCGCGGGGGTTCGTCAGTGGAGCGAAGCGCGCGATTTGAAAATCGGCGATTGTGTTCTCGAAGCGATTCCAACGCAAGACACGGCGCCACAAGCGTTTAAGTGGAGTTTTGAAACGGCGTATCAAACCAAAACCGAAACGCTTGAACCCGAAGCAGATTTGATGCGGCTCATCGGTTACTGGCTCGCGGAAGGTTCGCTCGCTTCCGGCTTGAAGGGCGCGAGCGGCTACGGCGAAAGCAAATATCGCTCGTATCGCGTGGACTTCACCTTCCACGAAAAAGAGACCTCGTTCGTTGCCGATGTCGTTGAGTTGATGCAGCGCTACTTCGGTGCAAGCGGCTGGACGCGGCGCGTGCGCGACACGCACGGCGTCTCGCTGTCGTTCAAAACGCGCAAAGGTTTTGAGTTCTTCGGCCAATTCTTCGGGGTTGGTTCGGGTTCCAAGGCACTGCCGAACTGGATGGCGAACTGGCCGCTCGCGCTTTCAAGCGAGTTGCTCAAAGGCTTCTGGCGCGGCGACGGGTCAAGTTCAGATCAAGGCTTTAGCATCCATTCGACTTCGTTCGCTTTGCTCGAACCGATGCGGCGCATCGCGCTCAAGGCGGGTGTTCTCGGCTCGCAGTGGGAGCGTTCGATTGAAGCGCATCAGCCCTCCATCGTTGATGGCAAAGCGGTTGAAGCGCGGCGCGTGTTGCACGCGGTTCACTTTTATGGCCCCAACGCCGAAAAATTCGGCGCGCTCGTTGGTGAGCCGTTCCAAGCGAAGTCGCGGCGCCAGTCCGCCTGGATTTCAGATGATGGCCGCTACGCTTGCCATCCCATCACGGAACTCGAAACGCGCTTTGAAGAAACCGTCGTTTACAACATGGAAGTCGAGGAAGATCATTCCTATCACGCCGAAGGTTTGGCGGTTCATAACTGCTGGTGCGCTCCGGGTCAGGACAACACCTGCGGCAAGCGGTTCGATTATCAGTTGGGCGATTTGCCGCACGGCTACGATCACAAATACACCTACTCGCACGTCGGTTACAACTTGAAACTGTCCGATATGCAAGCGGCTGTGGGCGTGGCTCAGCTTGGCAAATTGGAGGGCTTCATCGCGGCTCGTAAGAAGAACTTTGCGATTTTGCGCGACGGACTTAAGGACATGGAAGATTTGTTCATTCTGCCCGAAGCCACGCCCAATTCCGATCCGTCGTGGTTCGGGTTTTTGCTGGCGGTGCGGCCCGACGCGCCGTTTTCACGCGATCAAGTTGTTCGCCACCTGGAAGCGCACAAAATCGGCACGAGGCTGCTTTTCGCGGGCAACTTGATTCGCCAACCGGCTTATAAAAACATCGAGCACCGGGTTGTTGGCGACCTGAAGAACTCGGATTTCGTGATGAATCAGGTGTTTTGGACGGGCGTTTATCCGGGACTTTCCGAGTCCATGCTCGGTTACATCCTCGACACCTTTCACAAACTGCGCACCGAAGCGCCGCGCGAATTCACGCGCACATCGGTTGCTAAAGCCATCGGCGCGCCGGAAGTGTCAGGTGATCTGGGCGGAGGCGGCGACACGGCGGGCGGCGACGAGGAACACAACCTGTTTCCTTACACGCACGGCAACGACGAGAACGATTTGCCCATTCCCGGCGAAAACGCGCAGGCGGGCGCGACGAGCTAAATGCGCGTTCTGGTGACGGGCGTATCGGGTCACGTCGGAAGTTTCGTCGCGCGCGAGTTGCTCATGCGCGGCGACTGCGTTGTGGCTCTGGTGCGCCCGTCGAGCGATCTGTGGCGCCTCGAAGACCCGCTCGTAGGCGATGTGTCGAGCCGAATCGAAGTGCTACGCGCCGATTTCGATGACGCGGCTCAGTTGAGTCAAGCCGTTGAAAAGGCGCGGCCCGAAGTCGTTTATCATCTCGCGTGGGAAGGCGTCACCGCCGAAAAGCGCAACGATCCCTCGCAGGTCACGCGCAACGTGATTCGCTCGCTGGAGTTGCTGGGCGCGGCGCAGCGAAGCGGTTGCAAAACGTTCGTCGGCGTCGGTTCGCAGGCCGAATACGGGCCGCGAACCGAGTCGCATTTTGGTTCCAAAGTCGAAGACGAATCGGGCCACGCGCACGCTGTGCTCGACAGGGGCGAGGTGTCGGGTTTTTCGGCTTATGGCATGTCGAAGCTGTGCGTTGGACTTTTGCAGCAAAAGTTCTGCGAGTTGGCCGGAATGCGAAGTGTGTGGCTGCGACTTTTGGCAACGTATGGGCCGCAAGACGACTTGCGGCACTTGATTCCCTCGGTCATCGAAGGCCTGCTTCGCGGGGAAAAACCGGCGTTGTCGGCGGGAGAGCAGCGCTGGGATTACCTTTATGTGGCCGATGCCGCGCGCGCGATCGCTCTTGCGGGACACGAACCGAAAGCGCATGGCGTTTTCGACCTGGGTTCGGGAGAGGCGTCAACCGTGCGGCAGTGGGTCGAACGCGCGCGCGACTTCGTTGATCCTTCGCTTGCGCTTGGTCTGGGCGAGTTGCCTTATCGAGATGGGCAGATCATGCACTTGCAGGCTGATTTGACGCCTTTGAAACGGCAAATCGCGTGGCAACCGAACACCGATTGGCAAAACGGGTTAAAACAAACCGTTACTTGGCACCGGCAAAGGAATCGAAACATCTAACACAAGCGCCCGTGTTAAGAGCGGACGCATCAAGTCAAGGCGAGATGAGGCTCCAGGGGCCAAACTCGTCCCATTATGAAAGTTACCACTTACATCGCGCAGTTTCTGGCGGCTCAGGGCGTTTCCTGCGTGTTCGAGATGTCGGGCGGCATGATCACTCACCTGCTCGATTCCATTCATCAACAGGGCGATGTGCGCATCGTGAGCGTGCATCACGAGCAAACCGCCGCTTTTGCCGCCGATGCGGCGGGGCGCATCACCGGAGTTCCCGGCGTGGCGATGGCTACATCCGGCCCAGGAGCTACGAACTTGCTCACCGGCATCGGCAGTTGCTTTTTCGATTCGTCGCCGAGCGTGTTCATCACCGGTCAGGTCAACCGCAACGAACAAAAGGGAGATCGCGCGATTCGCCAACTCGGTTTTCAAGAAACCGACATCGTGTCGATGGCGCTGCCCATCACCAAAGCCGCGTGGATGGTCATGGAACCCGAAGATGTGCCCGAAGCACTCGAACGCGCGTTTCGCATCGCCACCGAAGGAAGGCCCGGCCCGGTTTTGCTCGACATCCCGATGGACGTGCAACGCGGGGACATCGATGTGCCCGCGCCCGTCAAAATCCAGCCCAAAGCGCAGTTGAACGGTTCTCACTCGAACGGCGCGGCGTCAACGAACGGCATTGCATCAGTGAATAGCGTTGCGTCAGCCAATGGCGTTATGCCTTTGGCGCTGGATGCGATGAGCGATGATCCGGCGTTTTGGAACGAGATGTGGGGGTCTCTGGCTAAAGCCGAGCGGCCCTTGATTTTGGTCGGCGGCGGCGTCAATTCGGCGCGTGTGGTGCCGCAGTTCCGCGAACTGGTTGCGGCTCTGGGCATTCCCGTGGTGTATTCGCTCATGGCCGTGGACGCGGTGACTTATGACGATCCGTTTCGCGCGGGTTGGCACGGCTCCTATGGCAATCGCTGGGCGAACTTAGCTATTGGGCGCTCGGATTTGTTGCTGGTTTTGGGTTCACGGTTGGATGTGCGTCAAACGGGCGCTGATACTAGGGCGTTCAAGGGCGAGCGCGAAGTGTTTCAAGTGGACGTGGAGCCGGGCGAAATGAACAACCGCATCACCGGTTGCCGCACGCTCTTGTCGCACTTACAGCCGTTTTTGGCAGAAGCGCTGAAACAGGCGCCGTCGCATCCGCTTCCCGCGCGCAAAGAATGGCTCGATGAAATCGCCGAACTGCGGGAGGCGTGGCCCGACACCAAAGAAGTCGGCGATGTGCCGCTCATCAACCCGAACGAATTCATCCACGTTTTGTCGCAGCATTCGCAGGCGGCGGGCGCGTATTTGATCGATGTCGGCCAGCACCAGATGTGGGCGGCGCAGTCGGTTGAGTTGGGCGAAAAACAGCGCTTTTTGACTTCGGGCGGCATGGGTTCGATGGGTTTCGCGCTTCCGGCGGCGGTGGGCGCGGCGGCTGCCCTGAACGGGCAAAGTGTGGTGGTGATCGCGGGCGATGGCGGGTTTCAAACCAACATTCAGGAACTTCAAACCATCGTGCGCAATGGGTGGCCGGTGAAGATCGTGGTCATCAACAACAACTGCCACGGCATGGTGCGCCAGTTTCAGGAATCGTATTTCGATTCGCGCTATCAAAGCACGTTGTGGGGCTACGATTCGCCGGATTTTGCCAGAGTCGCCGAGGCGTATGGCATTCCCGGCCTGACGGTTTCAGAGCCGGAAAAAATGGAAGAAGCCGCCGCGTGGCTGTGGAGCGACCCGACCAAACCGGCTTTGCTTCAAGTGATGGTGGACACGATGACCAACGCGTATCCCAAAATCGCCTTTGGCAAGCCGATGACCGAAATGGAGCCGTTTTTCCAGCCGATTGAAATGGAGAGCACCTGAGTTGCGGCGCGCCGGCTTTTGGCCCGCGCGCTGTTTTGCGATGAAATCGGCATTGGTTGGACTTACCAAACGGGCGGGCGTGGATCGGGCCATCGGCTACACGCTTTTGTCGCGCGGCTGGACGGTGCTTTCGGGGCCGCTCAACCTGTTTTTCGTCATTTCGTTTTTGTCCAAAACCGAGCAGGGTTTTTACTACGCTTTCGCTTCGGTTTTGGGACTGCAAATCTTTTTTGAGTTGGGACTTGGTCTGGTCGTGCTTCAGTTCGTGTCGCACGAAAAAGCGTTTCTCGACTGGACGCCGCAGGGCACTTTAGAGCCGTGCGCCGACGTTTCTCCCGAAGAAGGCGCGCGCGCCAAAGCGCGACTCGCCTCGCTCGTGCGGCTCGTGACGCACTGGTATGGCGCGGTGTCGCTTGGGTTTGCCTTGGTCGTTCCAGTTGTGGGCTGGATTTTTTTCATGCGGCACCCGCAACCGGGGGCGCCCATCGCGTGGGTCGCGCCGTGGCTGTTCATCTCGGTTGTCGAGGCGGGCAACCTGCTTTCCAGCCCGTATTTCGCCATCGTTGACGGGTGCGGGTTGATTCCTCAAACGGCGTTTATGCGCTTGCAGCAAAACGTGCTGAGCAGCTTTGTGTTCTGGGTCGTTTTGGGGAGCGGCGCGGGACTGTGGGGCGCAACCGTGGCCGGCGCGATGGGATTGGTGTGGAACTGGGGCTGGCTGGCGCTCACCAAACGCGCGCTGTTCCTCGATTTGTGGCGCGCGAGCCGCGAAAAGGCAAGCAGCGAGACGCGTGTCGATTGGAAGCGCGAAATCTGGCCGTTGCAATGGAAAATCGCGCTGTCGTGGCTGTCTTCCTACTTCATCTTTTCCCTTTTCACGCCCGTCACGTTCGCGTTTAGCGGCGCGGCGGCGGCGGGTCAGGTCGGCATGAGCATCACCATCGCCACGGCGATTTGGACGATGGCGTTTTCGTGGCTGGGCACCAAGGCCGCGCCCTTTGGAACTCTGGCGGCGGGCAAAAACTGGCGCGCTCTCGATGCCGCGTTTTTCCCGGCGCTGTGGCAGTCCACGATTTTGGTGGCCGTGGGCGCGACTTTGTTTTGGGCACTGGCGTTTTTGCTGCACGCGGTCGGTCATCGTTTCGGTTCGCGCATTTTAGAGCCGCTTCCTCTGGCGTTTTTGCTGGCCGCGACACTTGTGAACCACGTCGTGGCCGGGTTGGGCTTGTATTTGCGTGCTCACAAAGAAGAACCGTTTTTGTGGTTGTCCCTCGTGAGTGGGGTTTTGGTGGGACTTTCGACGTATCTGTTTGGCCGCTTTATCGGGTCGACCGGCATGATGGGCGGCTATTTTTTGATCAGCCTGTGCGTCGGGCTGGGCTGGGGTAGCCAGATTTTCAACCAGAAGCGGCGCCAGTGGCACTCCGCAGACGAGCCGCGGGAAGCGGTGACGGTTGCGCCTTAACTCCATTTCTTTTCTCGCCTGTTCTGCCATAGCGTTGTGAACCGTGACACCGTTTTCCTGTCCATTCAAAGCCACAGGCGCTGATTTGAAGAGCGCTTTTTCCATCCATGAAATCCAACTTTGGCTTGCGCCCGTCCCGTCCTCTTCGGTGGTTGCTGACAGGCGCGCTTTTGACCCTTTCTCTTGGAGGTGCGACCGTTGTTTTACGCGGCCAGTCGCTTCCGCAGGCGCAGGCCCAGGAAGTGCTTCCGGGTTTGCCCACGCTCGATGTGCGCGCCGATTTTGGTGCGCGCGGCGATGGGCGCTTCGACGACACGCCCGCGTTTGCGCGTCTGGCGCGCGAGGTGAACCGGCGCGGTGGCGGCGTGCGCATCGTCATTCCCGCCGGTCGCTACATCGTCGGCGGGCAAACGGGCAACGGGCGCGAAAACGGGCAAACCTATCGCTTCGCTTCGCGCGAAGGGTTGTCGTTTGCTAATTGCTCGAAGCCCATCGTGGTCGAAGGCACGGGCGCGGTTTTGTCGCTTCCCGATGGCCTGCGCTTTGGTTCATTCGACGCCGCGGGCAAGCGCATCGATCCGGTGATGCCCTTTTACAACGCGGGCGCGCTCGCTTCGACGGGCGCGCTGTTGCGGGCTTATGCCTGCGCCGATGTGCGCGTTTCGGGCTTGGAACTCGACGGGCGCAACACGACTTACGTTCTCGGCGGCGGCTGGGGCGACCGCGACCGGCAGGGCTATTCCTACGGTTTCGTCTTCGATTCGTGCGCCCGCGTGGAACTGAGCGACGCGTCGGCGCACAATTTCGGGCTGGACGGCATCTACATCAAGGCGCCCAAACTGCGCGCCACCGATGGCGCGCGCCCGCACGTCCTGCGCGATTGCCGCTTCGAGTGGAACGGGCGCCAGGGGCTGAGTTGGAGCGGCGGCATCGGGCTACGCGCGTCGAACTGCTCGTTCGCGCACACCGGCTACGCCGTGAACACGCGCGGCGGCGAAACGATTTACAATTCGCCCGGCGCGGGCGTGGACATCGAAGCCGAAGATTCGGTTTGCCGCGACGGGATTTTTGAAAACTGCGATTTTTTCCACACGCGCGGGCCGGCGCTTTATTGTCAGGAAGGCGACAACGCCGACGTTTCGTTTCGTGGCTGCCGCTTTTGGAACTTTCAAAACTACTCGCTCGTGCCCAACGACCCGCGTTTGGAGTTCGTGGATTGCCGCATTTACGGCGCGCCTTTTGGCGCCTACACCTCGCAGGAGCGGCCTCAAGACGGCGCGCGCTTCGTGAGATGCGCTTTTGAAGATCGCGCGCATCCCCAACTCGGACAACCCTTCGCCGATGCTTACGGCTCGCTCGTTTCGTTCGACATGTTGAAGGGCGGCTTGCGTTTGGAAGATTGCACCTTTATCGCGCACCGCGTCAAAGGGCCTTACATCCGCCACGCCGGTGGCCTGATGACGAGCGCTTTTACTCTCGACGGCGGCTCGATGCGCCTGGAACATTTCAACGGGCCGGGCGAAGGCGTCGCCACGCTGCAAGGCGGAATCGTGCGCAATTTCAAAATCGAACCTGCTTTTTCGACTCCGGCGCCGGGCGGGCTGCACATCTGGACGGATGGCAAAACCAAAGTCGGTCAAGGCGTTGAACTCGCCGGTGCGCAGGTGCATTGGGGCGCGCCCGGCGGCCCAAGTGGAGCTTTGCCCTCGCAAGAATGAACACTTCTTCCCCGGCGCTGCTCACCATCGCCATCCCGACTTACAACCGCAACGACATCTTAAAGGCCAACTTGCGGCCATTGCTCGAACAACTCGCGCGCGAACCGTTCGCTTCCAAGTGCCGGCTGGTCATCTACGACAACGCTTCGCCCGTTCCCGTCGAAGAGGCGCTCGCCTCGCTGCGAGAGGAGTTCTCTTCGGTTCCCTTCGAAGTGCGGCGCAATCGCGCCAACATCGGCGCCAACGCCAACATCCTGCGCTGCTTTGAAGAATGCGACACGCCGTATCTGTGGCCGCTGGGCGACGACGACACGCCGCTTCCGGGCGCGCTTCAAACTTTGTTTTGCGCCATCGAAGCTCAGCCGGAATGCGTGTTTTTCAGTTTTTCCGACGAGAAATTGATGCGTGCATCTTCAACCCAAACGCGCGGCGCCGACGAGTTCGCGCTCGCGCTCGATTCGCTGTGGCTGTTGCTGTGCATTTCATCGAGCCTGTATCGCGCGGACAAGCTGAAGTCATCGCTGCGCGTGGGCTATCGCTTTGAATACTCGCACGCGCCGCACCTGGTGACCCTGCTCGCGTTTTTGGCAGGCCATGGCAAGAACGAACAATGCCGCTTGGAGCGCGAACAAATCGTGCACTGGCACGCGCCCGAAGAAGGCCAGCAATGGCCGCTGTTGCCTTTTGCTCTGGGCATCGCCACGATGCTGGAACTTCCGCTTTCGATGCCCGCGCGGCGCCATCTTGCCGGGCGCATCGTCGAGGCGCTCAACGTCGAGGTGCTCGTGTTGCAACTGCTGCTATCTTCGGTGCGCGAGAAAAACGCGGCCCCGTCGCTGTTCCTCTTCGACCAGATGTGCGCGCGGCTGTTCTACTTCGACAAAAACCGCAAGCGCCGCTTCAAACTGCGCATTTATCGTTTTATGTTGCGGGCGCCCCGGCTGAGTTACACGCTTTTGTCGCGTCTCAAAGGACGAGGCCGCGCCCCCGAACATCAATTGCAGGATTTGTTTGAACGGGTTTAACGCACAGCCCACCCACTTCATCGCGCTCATTCACCTCATGCTGCTCACCGTTGTCATTCCCACTTACAATCGCAACCAACCCTTGTTGGCCACTTTGGAACGATTGCTTCCTCAACTCGAACGCGAAGCGGCGCGCGTCCGGTTGCTCGTCATTGACAACGCCTCTCCCACGCCCGCCGAAGAAACGCTGGCGCCGCTTCTGGCGCGCTTTCCCGAAGCCCAGGTCGAAGTGCGACGCAACCGGGCCAACATCGGCGCCAACGCCAACATCCTGCGCTGCTTTGAACTGTGCGAAACGCCGTATCTGTGGACGCTGGGCGACGACGACCAGGTCAAGCCCGACGCGCTGGACACGATTTTCGCTCACATCGAAGCCTATCCCGACTGCGTGTTTTTCAACTTCGGCGTCGAACACGCGTTTCCGCGCTCCAAAACCACGACCACGCGCGGCGCGCTCGATTTCGTGCGTGGCATCGACTTTTTCGGCAACGCGATTTTTATTTCGACCAACGTGTATCGCAACGACGCGCTTTTGCCTTCTCTTAAGTTCGCTCATCACTACACCTACAGCGCGGCGCCTCAGTTCGTGATGGTGCTGCAATCTCTCGGAACGGAAGGCGAGTGCTGCTTGACGCACACGCCGATTGTGTCGTGGAGCGAAGTCGAAGGCGAGCAGCAATGGTCGCGCGTGGTGCTGGCGCTGGGCGTGCGCACGCTTTTGGAAATGCCGCTCGATCCACGCGTTCGCGCGGCTCTGGCGCAACGCTTGACGCACTTCGACGACACCTTTTTGCCCGTTGGCCAACTGCTGTTGCAACTGTTGCTCGTCGCGCGCACCTCGCACGACCGGCGCGGGCCGCTTTATCTGTGGGATCAACTGTGTCATCGCCGCCACAACGCCGCTTTCTACGGCGACTCGCGGCCCAAACGGCGCTTGGAAGCGTGGGAGGGCCACCTGATTTTGCGCTTTCCTCATCTGGGACTTGCGCTCATGAAACTTAACAACCGGTTGAAAAAGTATCCTCCTCTTCCTTCTGACCCCCAGAGTTTTTCGGGCCGTTTATAAAGGCTCTTCCACCATGCGTTTAACCATCGCCATCCCGACTTACAACCGCAATCAAGCGCTCCTCGCCGGTTTGCGCCGTTTGCTGCCGCAACTCACGCCCGATTGTCATCTGCTCATTATAGACAACGCCTCGCCCACGCCCGTTGAGGAAACGCTGGCGCCGCTTTTGGCCGAGTTTCCAAGTGTCCATGTGCAATTGGAGCGCAACCGCGCCAACATCGGCGCCAATGCCAATATCCTGCGCTGCTTTGAAGAATGCGACACGCCGTATCTGTGGGCGCTGGGCGACGACGATACGCCGCTTGCGGACGCGCTTCAAACTCTGTTTTGCGCCATCGAAGCGCAGCCGGAATGCGTGTTTTTCAGTTTTTCCGACGAAAAATTGATGCGTGCTGCGGCGATCCAAACGCGCGGCGCCGACGAGTTCGCCCTCGCTTTCGATTCGTTGTGGCTGTTGCTGTGCATTTCGTCGAGCCTGTATCGGGTCGACAAACTCAAGTCATCGCTGCGCGTGGGCTACCGCTTTGGATATTCGCACGCGCCGCATCTGGTGACTTTGCTGGCGTTTCTGGCGGGCGAAGGCAACGGGCGCTGTCGTTTGGAGCGCAAACAAATCGTGCATTGGAACGCGCCCGAAGAAGGCCAGCAATGGCCGCTGTTGCCTTTTGCTCTGGGCATCGCCACGATGCTCGAACTTCCGCTTTCGATGCCCGCGCGGCGCCATCTCGCCGGGCGCATCGTCGAGGCGCTCAACGTCGAGGTGCTCGTGTTGCAATTGCTGCTCTCGTCGGTGCGCGAGAAAAACGCGGCCCCGTCGCTGTTTTTGTTCGACCAGATGTGCGCGTGGCTGTTCTACTTCGACAAAAACCGCAAGCGCCGCTTCAAACTACGTTTTTATCGCATAATGTTGCGCGCGCCGCGCCTGAGTTACACGCTTTTGTCGCCCCTCAAAGGACGAGGCCGCGCCCCCAAACATCAATTGCAGGATTTGTTTGAACGGGTTTGAAGCGTAGAACTTCAAACTCCTGCTTCATCGCGCTTATTCACCTCATGCTGCTCACCGTCACCATTCCCACTTACAACCGCAACGAACCCTTGTTGGCTACTTTGGAACGCCTGCTTCCTCAACTCGAACGCGAAGCGGCGCGCGTCCGGTTGCTCGTCATTGACAACGCCTCTCCCACGCCCGCCGAAGAAACGCTCGCGCCGCTTCTGGCGCGTTTTCCCGGTGTTAAAGTCGAAGTGCGGCGCAACCGGGCCAACATCGGGGCCAATGCTAATATCTTACGCTGCTTTGAACTGTGCGAAACGCCGTATCTGTGGACGCTTTCCGATGACGACGAGGTCAAGCCCGACGCGCTCGAAACCATTTTCTCCCACATCGAGGCCTATCCCGACTGCGTGTTTTTCAACTTCGGCGTTGAGCATTCCATGCCGCGCTCGCAAACGTGGCTCACCCGGGGCGAACTCGACTTCGTGAAGCGCATGGACAACTTTGGCAACACGATCTTCATCTCGTCCAACGTGTATCGGGGCGATGCTCTGCTTGGCTCGCTCAAGTTCGCCCATCACTACACCTACGCGGCAGTGCCGCAGTTCGTGATGGTGCTAAAGTCGTTGGACGAAAATAGCGTTTGTTGCTTTTCACACAAGCCAGTGGTTGCGTTGGGCGTTCCGGGAGTCGAGGGCCAGTGGTCGCGGGTGCTGTTGGCGCTGGGCGTGCGAACGTTGTTGGAATTGCCGATGTCGCCGCCGGTTCGCTTGGAACTGTCGCGTCATCTCGAAGCGTTTGAGGACAACTTTATGCCCGCGCGCGAGATTTTACTTCAGTTGTTGCAAACAGCTATTTCGTCGCGCGACTGGCACGGTGCGCTTTACTTTTTTGACCAAATTCGCCATCGCCGCTACGGAGGCGCGTTCTATTCCAACCGCCATCTTCGCCCGCGCATCGACACTTTTTTGATTCGCGCTTTGATTTTGCGCCCGCGCTTGGCGCTGCGCTTCATCCAGTGGAACTACAAGCTCAAGCGCCTGTCCGTCCACCGCGAAGATCTGCGCCCCTTTTCCGACCGGCTTTAGTTCTCGCCTTTGGCTGCCCCTCTTTGCCGCCTATTCACCGTCCATTCCATGAAGCAACTGACCATCATCATTCCGACCTTCAACCGCAACGAACTGCTGGCGGAAAACCTGCGCCTTTTGCTGCCGCAACTGACGCCGCAGTGCCACCTGTTCATCGCCGACAACTGCTGCGACACGCCGGTTGAACGCACGCTGCAACCGTTGCTCGAAGAGTTTCCGGGCATCTCGGTTGAAATCCGGCGCAACCGGGTCAACATCGGCGCCACGCCGAACCTGTTGCGCGGCGTGGAAGAGTGCCAGACGCCGTTTCTGTGGATTTTAGGCGACGACGACCCGGTGCGCCCCGATGCCGTGCAGATTATTTCGCGTCATCTCGAAGAGCATCCAGAATGTCTTTACTTCAACTTCGGTTGCGGCTCGTATGCGGGGTTCGCCGGGCGCGACCACACTTTTTTTACCAAAGGCCTTCGCCAGTTCGCGCGCCACGTGGACTCCATTGCCAACGTGTTTTATCTGTCGGGCGGCGTTCACCGAACCGAAATGTGGCGGGCGAACCTGAGGATGGCTTACGGCTACGCTCACACCAATCAGGCTAATGTGGTTCCTCTGCTCGCGGGGCTGGGCACAGATGGCGTGTGTTGTTTTTCCAAAGAGCAGATCGTCACGCACATGCTGCCGTTCGATGCTTCGCAGGCGTGGTCGTTCGTGCAGTTCTCGCTGGGCATCATGGGTTTGCTTGAACTGCCGATGAACCCGCCGATGGAGCCGCGCGTGCGCCGCGTGTTGGCGCGCAAAATCGAGGCATCGCTCCCGCGCCTTAAACATCTGGCGCTGCAACTGTTGCTCATGTCGCTACGCGAGGAGCACACCGATAGCGCGCTGTTCCTTTATGACCAGATGTGCTATCGCCTCTATTACTTCGAGCGTAGCCCGCGCCAGCGCCTCGAAATCCTGCTATATCGCTGGATGCTGCGCTTTCCCAGGCTGAGCTACTTCGCTTACAAATTTCTGCGCGGCGTGCCGATGGATTTCTGGTCAACCCCGCGCCGCTTTCAACGGATGTAGAGCCTCCCCCTTTTCGAGTCGAACATGGATTCTCAAACACCTCAGCCCAATGCAACTCGCCCGCGTGTGTGCGCCGTTGTCGTGACGTTCAATCGCCCGCAGCTTTTGCGGCGCTGTCTCGAAGGGCTTCGCGCCCAGACGCGCGGCCTCGACACAGTTCTGGTCGTGGACAACGCCTCAACCGATGAGACCGTTGCGATGCTGCGCGGCGAGTTCGCGTGGTGCGAGGTGTTGGAACTGCCGTCCAACGTCGGCGGTTCGGGCGGCTTTGCGGCGGGCGTGAAGCACGCGTTTGAGCGCGGATTCGAGTGGATATGGCTGATGGACGACGACGGCGTGCCCGCGCCGGATTGCCTCGAAAAATTGTTTGCCTTCAACGGAAGTGAAGAGGCCGACCAGCGCGGCGGAACCGTTCTGGTGCCGGTGCAACGCGATTCGACCGGGGTGTTTTACGGCTTTGCGTTTTGGCGTTTTGGCGAAATGCAAATCACGCCGCAGGTGTTGGAACACCACGAGCGCGGCGAAACGGGCGCGAGCTTGGTTCCGCGCGGGCGGGCGCCGGTGTTTCGCTTTGTCGGGCCGCTGGTTTCGCGGCGCGTCATCGAGCGCGCGGGACTGCCGCGCGCAGATTACTTCATCTGGTTCGACGACATCGAGTTCGCTTTGCGCGTTCACAAGCGCGGCAAAACGCGGGTGCGTTTTGTGCCGGACGCGCTGTTTCATCACGATTTCCGGGCGGTCGTGCGCGAAGTGAGGCGCTGGGGCAAAACGCGCGTGCGCCCGTTTCAGCCGTCGTGGAAGCTGTATTATCTGGCGCGCAACCACCTGTATTCGCTGCGCAAAAACCACCATCCTCTGGGCGACTTCGTGCATTTTTTGTTTCCCAACCAACTGCGCGGGATGATTGGAGAACTGCTTTTTGATCCCGATGGCCGCGAACGCGCGGGGATGAGACTGCGCGGACTGCGCGACGGACTGCTCGGCAGGATGGGCAAACGTTTATGAATCCAACCTCGACTTTAACCCCGACCAACTCCGAAACTTCCAAAGCGCGCGTGTGCGCGGTTGTGGTGACGTTTCGGCGCCCGCAACTTTTGCGCGAATGTCTGGCGGCGCTGGAATCTCAATCGCGCCCCATTGATCACATTCTGGTGATAGACAACGCGTCAGGCGATGGCACGTCGGACATTGTGCGAGAGGAATTTCCGCGCGCCGAAGTGGTCGAACTTGCGACCAACAGCGGCGGCGCAGGCGGCTTTGCCGAAGGCACCAAACGCGCCTTTGAAGCGGGCTTCGATTGGATCTGGTTGATGGACGACGACGGAAGGCCCGCGCCGGATTGCCTCGAAAAACTGCTTTTGCCTTCGCACCGCCTCGCGGCAATGGTGCCGCTGCAACAAGATTCACAGGGCAAACAATACGGCTTTTTCCGTTGGCGCGGGCGCGGCGTGGATGTCACTTCGCAGGTCGTCGAAGGCGGCAAACCGGTCAAAGGCGACTTCACTTTTGCTTTTGTGGGGCCGCTGATTTCGCGCACCATTGTCGAGAAAATCGGTTTGCCGCGCGCCGATTTTTTCATCTGGTTCGACGATTGGGAATACGCGCTGCGCGTTCGCCATCGCTCGCGCGCCGAGGTCATCCTCGTGCCCGACGCGCTGTTTCATCACGATTTCGGCGGCAAAGAGCGCGACTATTCGTTTCTGGGCCGCACCACGCGCCGCAGCGATCAGCCGCCGTGGAAAACTTATTATGAAGCGCGCAACCAGTTGTGGACGATGACGCGCTCGCGCCGCCGTCCGCGCGAAATTGCGGTTTACGCGCGCACTCACCTCAACGCGCTGTTGAGTGACCTTTTGTTCGCGCCCGACCGCTGGGAACGCGCGCGGCTTCGACTCAAAGGCGTGCTCGATGGCGCGCTGGGACGCATGGGCAAGCGCGTGTCGCCCTCTTCGGCAAAAAAATCATGAGCAACCAATCGTCAACGACTTCATCGCAGTTCCAACCCAACGCAACGGCTTCATCCAACGCAACGGCGCGCGTGTGCGCGGTTGTGGTCACGTTCAACCGCCACGCGATGCTGCGCGAATGTTTGAACGCCCTTCAAGGCCAAAGCCGCTCGCTCGATCAGATTCTGGTCGTGGACAACGCCTCAACGGATGAAACGCTGGCGATGTTGCGCGATGAATTTCCGCGAGTCGAGGTTTTGGCGCTGCCGACCAACGACGGCGGTGCGGGCGGTTTTCACGTGGGCATGAAGTGGGCGCGCGACCAAAAGTTCGACTGGCTGTGGCTCATGGACGACGACGGCGTGCCGCTTCCCGATTGTCTGGAACTTTTGCTCCAGGCGAACGAGCCGTCCGATGTCGCGCGCGTTCTGGTGCCGCTTCAGCAAAACAAACTGGGTTACAGATACGGCGTGTGCCGATGGGACGGCAACGCGCAGGAAATCACCAGCGAAGTCGAAGCGGGCCGTTTGCCGCTCGAAGGCGCGTATTTGTTCGCCTTTGTCGGGCCGCTGATTCCGCTTTCTCTGGTGGAAAAAGTCGGTTTGCCGCACGCGAATTTTTTCATCTACTTCGACGATTGGGAATACGCGTTGCGCATTCACAAAGTCAAAGCGCCGGTTCGCATCGTGCCGGGCGCGCTGTTTTTGCACGACATCGGCGGTCACGTGCGTCACGCCAGGTTGCTCTGGTATCGCAGCATTCGTGTCACGCCTGCGCCGTGGAAGTTGTATTACGGAGGCCGCAACGCGATCTGGACGCTCGCGCACGCCGGGCGTCCGCGCCGTGAACTGCACCGCTACCTGGGGTTCAACGCGCGTTGGATCATCGGCGACATCTTGTATGAAGCCGACCGCTGGCAACGCGTTTCGATGCGCTTGAAAGGGATATTCGACGGGCTGGGCAACCGCATGGGCAAGCGCGTCGCCCCCGGCGGCGCGCCTCCGAAGTCCAAATCCGGTTCCTAAGGGACATTTCCAGAAGTGCAAACGCTTTCACCTGCGCGCATCAGGACAGCCTCTTACGGTGCCGATGACCGCCAGGGCGGGCGGCAATTTGCGCTCCGTTACACTGCGCGCCTCCATGATTTGCACATCCAAGGAAGTTCAAGCGTGAACCGGAAACCGCAAGGCCGCGTGTGCGCTTTTGCCGTCACCTTCAACCGGCGCGATTTGCTGCGCGAGTGCATCCGCTCGTTACAAGAACAAACGCATCCGCCCGACGAAATCTTTATCATCAACAACGCTTCAAGCGATGGCACGCGCGAAATGCTCGACGTGGAATTTCCCGATTTGCCCGCGCTGCATTTGCCGCAAAACGAAGGCGCTTCGCGCGGCTACTTTGAAGGGTTCAAATACGGGTTTGAAGGCGGCTACGATTTCGTGTGGGTCGTGGATGACGAAGGGTGGGCCGAGCCGGATTGCCTCGAAAAAATGCTCGCACAGGCCGATGCCGAAACCGTGGTGATGCCGCTCAAAAAAGACAGCACCGGGCATTCCTACGGGTTTCACGCGTGGCGGCGGCGCCATCTCGACATCACGCAGGAAGTGCTGGACAAAAGCGCGAATCAAAACGGTGCTGCGGTTTCAGGCGAGGACTTTTTGTTCGATTTCACGGCGACGCTCATCCCGCGCGAACTCATCGCCAAAGCGGGACTTCCCAACCAGGAATTCTTCATCTGGTTCGATGACTTTGAATACGCTTTTCGCATCAAAGCGTGCGGCGGACGGATTGTCAACGTGCCCGGCACGGTGTTTTATCACGACTTTGGCGGCAACCGGCGCACCATTCGATTTTTGGGCAAAACCAGTTGGCGCTCGGATCAGCCCGCGTGGAAAACCTACTACGGGGCGCGCAACGTGCTTTACACCTTGCTGCGCGAGCGGCGCAAACTCGATGAAATCGCCTTGTTTTTGCTCGTGCAAAGCCGCTTGATGCTCATGGACATCGCCTATGAAAGCGACCGCTGGATGCGCGTGCGGATGCGTGTCAAAGGCGCCTTGCACGCGGTCATCGGGCGACTCGGCAAGCGCGTCAAACCGCGCTGAGGCACATGGAGCGCGAGGATGTTGCTAAAATTGACGCGCCCAGACTTTTGGCAGGGCGCCAGAGGTTTGAGAGGAATTCTTTTGAACGTTTTAACCATTGTAAAACAATTGTCTCTGGCTTTGCCCGAACCGGTGCAGGCGTTTGGACGCTACTACGTCAGCCGGGAGTATCGTTGGCTGTCGCGCGCCACGCGCCAGGGTGTGGCAAGCGGCCCGTTTCAGGGGATGCGCTATGTGCATCGTTCGGTCGGGAGCGGTTTGCGACCCAAATGGCTGGGCACCTACGAAAAGGAACTGTGGCCAGCCATCGAAGAAATCGGGCGGCGCGGCTACAAAATCATCGCCAACGTCGGCGCGGCGGAAGGCTATTACGCCGTCGGTCTGGCCCGTTTGCTGCCCCAAGCGCAGGTCGTTTGCTTTGAAACGCAAACCAAAGAGCACCAGTTGTTGTTGAAGTTGGCCGCTCTCAACGGCGTGGAAGAACAAATCAGCATGCACGCGCTGTGCACGCCGGAACTGTTGCAACAAACGCTTTCGCAGGCTTCGCCTGCGCTGGTGGTGTGCGACATAGACGGCGGCGAATACGCTTTGCTCGACCCGGCCCGTGTTCCGACGCTTGGCACGAGCGACATTTTGCTGGAAATTCACGATTTCGAGCACACCGGCGCCCCCGACCGGTTGCGCGCGCTTTTTGAAAATACCCACGACATCGAAGTAATCCTTGGCTGCGAACGAACGCTCGCCGATTGGCCGCTCAAGCTCAACTTTTCGTCTCAGGAAAAACTCGAAGCTCTGGCCGAAGGCCGTCCCGAATTGCAAGATTGGTTTTGGATGAAAGTCCGCGCGCGCGCTTAAACAAGTTCGCCCTCGCGGCGCACAAAAGGTCAGACGCCCCTTGAAGTCGGGCGAAAACAGCAGGTTTTACGGTGCCGATGAAACAATATCCAGCGGAAGAAGTCGCGCAAAACTCAAGACAAGAAAGTTCCAACCGAGCCACATCGGAAGGTGCGGTTCAATATCCGTGGTTGGACTGGGTGCGCTTTGCGGCGGCGCTTCAAGTGCTCCTCGTGCACGCCCGTTTTTTCACCTTTGTTGAATACGGCCAGTTAGACGCGGGCAGTAAATCCAAACTGACCGCGCTGTGGTTCGCGCTCACGCGCACGGGATTGGAATCGGTGCTGGTGTTTTTCGTTTTGAGCGGTTTTCTGGTGGGAGGCAAAGTCATCGAACGAGTCGCCAACGGCACGTTCGATTCGCGCTCATACACCATCGACCGCTTCAGTCGCATTTACACGCCTCTTGTTCCCGCGCTATTGTTTGCCTTGTTCATAGATCTGTTCTTCAAGTCCCCGCCCAACGTAGCGGAATACATAGGCAATTTATTTTCTTTTCAGGGCGTTTTTGTAGACCCCGTGCACACCATCGGATCTATTTGGTCACTGTCTTACGAAATATGGTTTTACATCTTAGCTGGTGCTTTGGCGGTTGTTCTACTTCGTCGCTCGCGGTCTTCAACCGGAGCGTTGCTTTTGCTGCTCTGTGCTTTCATCATCTTTGGCAGGCTTCAAGCTTCGCTTTTGTTTTGCTGGGTGCTCGGTGCTCTGGTTTACCTGTGTCCCCGAAAGAATTTCTCAAAACCCGAAACAGTTTCCGGCTTTGTTCTTTTAGGTCTGGGCAGCCTGATGATTCAGCTTTCTACATCTTCTAACTCTTTGTCGGTGTTTAGCCGATACCCCATCATCGCTCCTGCCGGACAGATCATTTTGAGCTCGGGCATCGCGCTCATCTTGCGCAACCTGTGCACCATTACAACTACCTCTGGTAACAAATCGTCCTTCGCGCGCCTTGGTTCGGCATTGGCCGCGTTCTCTTACACGCTGTATTTGATTCACTACCCTGTGATGATCGCCCTGCAAAGAATGGGATATGCACGCCAACCGGCGATTTCAGGGGGAAACCTTTGGTTGTTCGTGATGCGCATCGTTGTCTGCCTGCTTGTTTCGTATGGCTTTTACTGGATGTTCGAGCGCAACACACCCATTATCCGGCGTTTGCTGCGCACTCGCCTGACATCGCCAACAAAACGTGTTGTTCCCGTCCGGTAGCGGTCTTATACCAAAGGCATTCGCACCCTTGGTTTGAAGTTGGAGCACGCCGGTGGGGAGGCCTGAACTCAATTCAACTTAACTTAACTCAACCGGGCGCCTCGCCAGCACAAACCCTTCGGTATTAGCACCAGAAGAACGTCCCAATTCCAAGCGCGATTCTTATCAATTCCGCATTACTTCCTATGCTAAAAAACGTTGTCAAACACGCGCTCAATCCCGCCTATGCTTTGGAATTGGCGCGCAAAGTCAAAATGCGCGTGCTGGGCCAGTCGGTCCCCAGGCCGAAGCGCAAAGCCTCGCGTGGTGCGAGGAGCACGTGGAAGATTACGCGGCGCTGGCCAACCGGCTCGACCCCGCGCTGTGGACGGAAAGCCAGGAGTTTGCCGAGGGGATGAAAACTTACGCCGAAGAAAAGTTCAAGGCGCTCAACCTCGATCTGGGCGAGGGCGGAGGCAACTACGCGCTGTTGTATTTCGTGACGCGCCGCCTGCCAGCCGAAACGGTGGTCGAAACCGGAGTCGCTGCGGGCTTTAGTTCCAAAGCGGTTTTGGAAGCGCTCAAAGCCAATGGCGGGGAAAATTGTATTCGAGCGATTTTCCGCTGTTTCGTCACGAAGACCCCGAACGCTGGATCGGCATTTTGGTGGACGATGAGTTGAAAAAACTGGGAATTGCACATCACGGGCGACCGCAAAAGCTTGCCGGAAATCCTCAAAAAAGCCAGCCGCGTCGATCTGTTCCACTTCGACTCGGACAAGACTGTTTCAGGACGCGAGTTCGCCTTGTCGAGTGTGCAACCGCATCTGACACCAGGCGCGGTCATCATCATGGATGACATCCAGGACAACCTGCACTTCCGCGACACCGTAGAAAAACGCGGCGTGCCTTTCAAGGTGTTCGGCTTTGAGGGCAAATATCAGGGCGTCATCGGCTGGGAATCGCTCGAATCTTCGCCATAAACGGCATCGGCCAATGCAACGGATGTGTCTCTTCATACCCGGAGCGGGACTGCCGTCCACTTTCCATCAACTCAGACCAACTCGATGGGAAGTGGACGGCAGTCCCGCTCCGTTCCTTTGGTTGGTGCCCACTTCCTATAAAGCGCGTCTTTCCAATCAACCGATCGCGCGCCATCATTGAGGAGTTGGCATGGGCACTTTCGATGGAATCGGATGACCAAAATTGGGCGTGCCGTTGGGGTTCCAAGTGAACTTTTGCGCGCGGGGCAAGCGATCGTTCCAGCCTTCGGTTTTGGCGTCTTTGCCGTGATAAACGATCCAGTTCTCGCTTCCATCGGGCGAGGTGGTGAACGAGTTGTGGCCCACGCCGTAAACGTGGCCGTCCGGCCCTTCGTAGGAACTAAATACCGGAGTCGGCGATTTTTGCCACGCGGCGGATTGGAGCAAATCGCCACTGGAGTTGGACAGCAGTCCCAAACAATACTGCGGCGTGCTGCCGGCACTGGCCGAGTAAACGATGAAGGTTTGCCCGCCATGTTGCAACGCTTGCGGCCCTTCATTGACGGCCCAGCCCTGATATTCCCAGGGGTATTGCGGGCTGGACAGGCGCACGCGCGGGCCGCCAATGGTTGCAGGGTCGCTCAGGGGCGCGATGTAGATGTTTTGCGCGCTACTCGCGGCGCTTTCCCGGCCCGACCAGAGCAGATAAAGCGCGCCGTTTTGCTCGAACACGTCGGCGTCGATGGCATATTGGTCTTGGCCTGCGCCGGGAACCACGAGTTGGCCTTTGGACGTGTAAGCGCCCTGAGGATCGGCGGTTTTGGCTTCAAGCACAAACAAGCGGCGGTTGGCGTCCGGCCCATCGGTTGCGGCGTAGTAGATGAACCATTTGCCGCGCAGAAAATGGATTTCCGGCGCCCAGATGTCGCGGCTGTTCGGGCCGGACAGCGGCGCCTTCCACACGGTCGTTTTGCGCGCGCGGCTCAAACCTTCGATGGTTGGCGACTTCCAGATTTGGATGTCGGGCCCATCGGTAAAGGTGAACAGGTAATAGCCATCGTGGTGGATAATCCACGGATCCGGCGCGTTTTGCTTGAGCAAAGGGTTGGAAAAAGTGGAGGCTTTGGACGGTTCGTGGTTGCTTGGGGTGGGGCCGCTCCCGCTCCCGCCGCCGCACCCACTTCCAATAACGGATAAAATCCCGGCGAGGCTCAGAAATATGACCTTGTTAGCTCTTGAAATTTGCATATCTTGCGTTCGCTTTTCGAATCCAATATTGAACCTGCGAGGTATCAGCTTGGTTTCTTTTTGGCATCTGACCTGTGAGTGTGGCGCTCGGTATCTTCGGAATGAAACGCCGAGCGGAGAGTTCTTGAAGTGCGCGGCCAATCAAACCCCACGCAAAAGCTTGGTTCACTTAGGGTTCTGCGTGGGGATGAAGTTGCGCGTTTTTAGCGGGAGACCGGAACAGAGTTTGGAGCGATACTTGCTTCATTGCCCACTCCCGCTTGCTTTTATGACGACACTTAAAGGTTCCCCCTCTTTTCGATGAAAGTCGTTCACATCATCACCGGACTCAACACGGGCGGCGCCGAAGTGATGCTGCGCGAGTTGCTCAAACATTCGCCACGCCCGGAATTCGAGTCGCAGGTGATTTCGCTGTCCGACATCGGGCCAATAGGAAAATCCATCCGTGAATCGGGCTTTGGGGTGTCTTCGCTGGGAATGCGCCCGCAACTGCCCGATCCGGGCGCGTTGTGGCGTTTGTCGCGGCGCTTGAAGCGCCTTGCGCCCGATGTCGTGCAAACGTGGCTGTATCACGGCGATCTCGTCGGCGGACTCGCGGCGCGACTGGCGGGTATCGAAGCGGTTGCGTGGGGCATTCACATCTCGCAACTCGACGCGCCGCAATCAAAAAAAAGCACTCTCGCTACAGTCAAAGCGGGCGCGCTTTTGTCGCGCTTTGTGCCCAAACGCATCGTGTGTTGCGCGCAAAGCGCGCTCGAATTGCACGAAAAAATCGGTTATGACCCGGCCAAAATGGTAGTCATTCCCAACGGCTTCGACCTGAGCCAATTCCAGCCCGACCCGCGCGCGCGCTCTTCGCTCAGAAAAGAGTTGGGTGTCCCCAACGAGACGCCTTTAGTTGGCCTCATCGGGCGCTTTCATCCGCAAAAAGACCACGAAAACTTCATCAGCGCCGCCAAAATCGTGGCACAAAGCGACCCGCGAACGCACTTCGTTTTGATCGGCGTGGGAAGCCAGTGGAGCAACGCCCAGCTCCGCGGTTGGATTGAAAATGCCGGCTTGAAAGAGCGCTTTCACTTGCTGGGCAGGCGCGACGATATGCCTCGATTGAGCGCGGCACTCGATGTTTTGGCGCTCTCCTCGTCTTACGGCGAAGCGTTTCCACTCGTTGTCGGTCAGGCGATGGCGTGCGGGGTGCCGTGCGCCGTCACCGATGTCGGCGACAGCGCTGACTTGGTGGGCGACACGGGCCGCGTCGTCGCGCCGCGCGACCCGCAAGCGCTCGCTCAAGCTATTGGTGAACTGCTTGCACTTTCAGCCGGCCAACGGAAGGCGCTGGGCGAACGGGCGCGGCGACGAATCGAAGAGCGGTTTTCCATCGAATCCGTCGCCGCGCGCTATCACGAGTTATACCGCGAGATCGCGGGATAGAACTCAACTTTTAGCCGAGGCTGCTGGCGTTGAAGGTGCCGTCGAGCCGGTAGTAGCTGCCCACGTTGGTCGATGAAGTCGCGTCGGGCGACGGTTTCATCCACACGTTCGACAAGAGTAGCGAAATCGAAGAAGGGCCAATGGCGGTGACTTCGACGGTTCCGCGCGGCAGTCCTCCCGTTGTTCCGTCCGGGCCGGTCGGCGAGGAATCTTCGGAAATCGAATAAACCGTCGACTGTTTTTGAAAGCGATGCACCTTCACGTTATCAATGCCGATGACGAACTTGTCGCCGACTTGAATGGCCGAGGCTTTGGACAGCGAGATGGACAGACTATCGGGGTAGTTGTTGGACGTGGAGCCGGTGCCCGCAGACGAGGCCGTCAACGCCAGCGACGTGGCGCCCGATGAAGAAAGGGTTCGTGTGCCCGTTCCGTTGGACGCGGAAAACGGAACGCTGTAACTCCCGTAGTTGCGCGAAAGTTGAACGCTCGACGAGGGCGTTGGAGTGACTGTTGGTGTCGCCGTGCGGGTCGCGGTTGGCGTGGCCGTTGTTGTTGCGGTTGGCTGCGCCGTGGCGGTTGCTGTTGGTTGGGCGGTGATGGTGGGCCGGGGCGTTGCGGTCGCGCCGGTGGTGGGGCCGCTCGAACCGCCGCCGCAACCGGGCAAAATCAGGGCAAGAGGTAGTAGCAGCGCGGCACCCGCGGCGCAAGTGATGGTGAAACGTTTCATGAGTTGTTTTTAAACAGCGTCTTTGGAAAAAATAAAAGAAGAAAGGTGGCGCTTTGGGCAACAGAAAACGCGCAACTCTCCAAAGATTTTCGCCGCTTCTTTCCCCAAAGTGCTTTGGTGATATAGCCCTTCGTCAGTTGGAGGCACCACCATTTGGAGTGCGGGCTTTAGTCTGTTGGTTTGCGTAGGTTCAACGGGCGAAAGCCCGCACTCTACTCTAAACCCGTGGTGCTGCACTTCTACGCCGTGCTATAGGTCAACAAATGTTCGCGCACGGGAGCGCTACACTTTGCGCCCGCTCCAGTCCAACCAAGCCCCTTCAGCGACATGACCTCCCAGCCCGGATATCGGCGCGTTCGCGCCCTTCCCGAAAACATGGCTCTTCGCGTTTCCAGAAACCGAAGCACTTTGGCGGGCGCGGCATCTGCGTCGCGTTCGCGCGGTTTTCGGGTGTCGCGCGCCGCGCTCCAGTGGTTTTTGCTGGCGCTCGTGGTGCGCCTCGTGGCGTGCGTTCTCATCCACCTGTATTCGCTTGCGCTGGGTTATGGCGGCTTTTATCCCATCGCTTCGGGCGCCGACGATGTTTCCTATTTCGAACTGACCCAGCGCATCTACAACGGGCAGGATGTTCCGTTCATCTCCAACGATTATCCCTACGTTCTGGCGCTTTTTTACCGCTTCGCGGGTGGGCCGGACTTGCTGGTGGGCCAACTGCTCAACGTGTTGGCTGGGGCGATCACGGTCGGGTTTGGCGTGCTCCTGGTTCAGGAACTCACGCGCAAAGTCGCCGTTCAAGAGCGCAAACGTGCCGTGCGGTTGGCGGGACTGCTGCTCACTTTTTATCCGTCGCTGCTGTGGTATTCGACGCAACTCGTCAAAGACCCGCTGCTCGTGATGTTTGGCATGGCGGCGCTGTATTTTCAGGTTCGCCTGTTGCGCCGCTTTCATCCGGGAATGGCGCTGGGCTGGCTGATCTCCTTCGCAGGACTGTTTCCGTTTCGCGCTTATGCCGCCGCGGCGCTGGCGTTTAGCCTGTTGATTTACATCCTGCGCTTCAAACCAAAATTGCTGGTGCCCGCCTTTGTGGCGCTCGCGGTTTTTCCTTATCTGCTCGGCAAAGGCTGGTTTGGCCTGTCGCTTTTGCAAGGCGTGGCCGTCAACGCCGACACGGTCGCCCAGTTCCGCCAGAGCGCTTATTCCGTCGGCGGCAGTTCGGCGGGCATCACCATCAACTATTCCAACCCGGTTTCGTTTCTGCTGACCTATTCGTATTCGTTTGCAACCGCGATGTTCGGGCCGTTTCCCTGGCAAATCAAAGCGATGGGACAGGCCATTGCCCTGCCCGAAGCGATGGGAATGTGGTTGCTGTTTCCGCTGTGGCTGCGCGGAGTGCGAGACCTGCGGCGCCGCGTCAAACCGCGCGAGGAAGCGCGCCGCGAAGTGGCGCTGCTGATTTTCAGTCTCGTGCTCATCGGCGTCATCGCCATTTTCAGCGACAACATCGGCGCCAACACGCGCCTGCGTTTGCTCCCGTGGGGCGCTTTTTTGCTTTACGCTTCGCTCAAAATGCCGCGCGTCAAACAGCAACGCTAAAGCACATTTCAGCGATGGTTAGAAAAGTGGTGATTTGAACGAGAACGCGAAGCGTAAGCGAGTGCAGCGTTCAGCCGCCGAAGACGCGCCTTATTTAAATCAAGTGGCGCTTCGCGCTCTAAATGATGCACTCGCTTACGCTTCGCGTTCTCGTTCAAATCACCACTTTTCCAACTCTTTCTCAGAGCGTGTGAGTCGTCCACACGCTCTCCTACGAATTGCAGCGCGAGCGGGTCTGACGCCCGCTTCAAAAGACGCCTCTGCCAGTTCCTTTCACCGGAGTTGATGGCGCTCACAAATCCCGAAAAAAGAAAATGGCGACACTGACGGGCGCCTTTTCTGGCTTCCCGTTCATGCGTCGCATTCTTCAAATCATCACCAAATCCGAACTGGGCGGCGCCCAGTCGCACGTCGCCGACTTGATCGAGGGCTTTGGCACTTCCCACTCGAACTTCGACAACCGCGACAACTCCGACGCCGCTTTGTCGCGGTTCGTCGGCGCGTGCGAGATGCACCTCGCCACCGGAACCGAAGGCCCGCTCACACAGCGCGCGCGCGCTCTGGGCGCGCACGTTCACATCCTGCCGCGCCTGCAACGCTCGGTCAATCCGGTCGTGGACTTGGAAGCGGTGCGCGAATGCGCGCGCTTGATACGGCGCATCAAGCCCGACATCGTTCACGCCCATTCCAGCAAAGCGGGCGTGGTCACCCGGCTCGCGGGACGGCGAACCGGCGTTCCCGTTGTGTTCACCGCGCACGGTTGGGGCTTTAGTCCGGGCACGCCGCCCGCGCGCCGCGCTCTCGCTTGGGCCGTCGAAGCGTTTGTGGCGCCCCTTGGCGCGCGCATCATTTGCGTGTCGGAAAGCGACCGGCGCCTCGCGCTTTCGCGCCGCGTGGGAACGAGCGAAAAACTCGTCACCATTCGCTACGGCATTCCACCGGAGTCCGAACAAGCCCGGCCCGCGACCTCGCCGCCACGCCTCATCATGGTCGCGCGTTTCAACGAACAAAAAGATCAAACGACCTTGCTTCAGGCGCTTTCACTTTTAGAACGCGATGGGACTCAGCGCGATTTTCACGTGGACTTGGTGGGAAGCGGGCCGGATTTCGACCGCTTGCAAACGCTCGCGCGCGAGTTGGAATTGGGAAGCCGCGTCTCGTTTCTGGGCGACCGCCACGATGTGCCGCAACTTCTGGTCGCGTCGCAGGTTTTCATTTTGTCAACGCACTACGAAGGCCTGCCGATTTCGATCATGGAAGCGATGCGCGCCGGACTTCCCGTGATTGCGACCGATGTGAGCGGCATCAAAGAAGAAGTCGAACACGGCGAAAACGGCTTGCTCACGCCTCACCGCGACGCGTCCGCCCTCGCCCGTGCTCTCGATACTTTGATTCAAGATGCACCGCGCAGGGAAGGGATGGGCAAAGCGGCGCGCCAAAAGTTCGAGCGCGAATTCACGCGCGACCGGATGCTTGGTCAAATCGAAGATCTTTACCGGCAACTCGCGCGGCGCTGACAAAAGGCGCGTTCAAAGAGTTGCGAGCCGGAATTGGAAGCAAACGGGCGCCGTGTGTGAGAAACGCGCGAGCGACGAAACAACCTTTTCTAACTGTCTCTCAAAGACAGTTGGAAAAGTGGTGTTTGAACGAGAACGCGAAGCGTAAGCGAGTGCATCATTTACAGCGTGTCTCATGGGCTGTGCATCGTTTGGAGAGGCCCCCTTGAACTCAACTCAACTGAAGGGGCCTTTAGCGAGGGCGCCCAAAATGATGCACTTCCCACAAGACACGCTTTAGAAGCTGCCCCATAATTCGGTGTTGGGTCAGAGAACATGATTGGAAGGGTGCGTCAGCCCCGCTGTGAGGGTGTGGGAGCGGGGCTGACGCACCCTTCCAATCGAGAAACAACGGCTCAAAAAGGAATTACGGGGCAGCTTCTTAGAGCGCGAAGCGCCACTTGATTTAAATAAGGCGCGCCTTCGGCGGCTGAACCATGCACTCGCTTACGCTTCGCGTTCTCGTTCAAACGCCACTTTTCTAACTCTCTCCTGGAAACTCTTTTCTCATGCCCGAATTAGATTCCATCGCTGTTCAATCGCCTGACCAAACCCAAACGCCCGACCCGGCGCCGCGCGTGCGCGCGGCGCGAAACGGCGTGACGTGGCGCGCTTTCGTTGTGGGTTTGCCGCTTTTGGTGGCGCTGTGCGTGTTGTCCATCTACGCCGACATGGTGTCCAAGGTCGTGCAGTTCGGCGTGTTGCAACTCGCGCCGCCCGCTTTGGTGGCGCTGGCGTGCCTCGCGCTTTTCAATCAAGGATTGTCGCGTTTGACACGGCGCGAGTGGCTGGGCAAAGGCGATTTGCTGGCCATTTATGCGATGTTGCTCATTGGCGTGATGGTCTCGACGCGCGGGGTGATGGAAAAACTGGTGCCTTCGCTCACCTATCTGCCCTACTACGCGTCGCGCGAAAACCGCTTCAACGAACTGCTCACCCAGCATCTTCCGTCATGGGCCGTTCCGTTCACACCGTCCGCCGCCGTTTCGACGCCGCCCGCTGCGATTCGCGGGTTCTACGAGGGCGGCGCGAGCGTGCCGTGGGCTTTGTGGGCCGGGCCGCTCGTCGCGTGGTTTGGCTTGGTCGCCTGTGTGGTGTGGGTGTTTTTGTGCATGGCGACGATTCTTCGCCGCCAGTGGGCCGACAACGAACAGTTGCGCTTTCCGCTCACGACACTTCCCCTCGCCATCATTTCCAACGAATCGGGAGGCCAGCCGTTTTGGTCGAACCGCGTGATGTGGGCGGGGTTTGCCTTTGCTTTTGGCGTGTTTCTCATCAACGGTCTGGCGGCCAATCAGCCCGATGTGCCCCGGTTCGTCATCGATCTCGATACGGGCGCCTACTTTTCCGAGCGGCCCTGGAATCAGATGGATTCGATGCACATTTTTATTTCGCTCGCCGCCATCGGGTTCGCCTTTTTCCTGCCGCTCGATTTGTTGTTTTCATTCTGGTTTTTCTTCCTGCTCACGCGCCTGCAAGATGTCGGGGCGGTTTTGTTGGGCGGCATTCCCACGGGCATCGGCACGCACAACGCGCGCATATGGACGGGCTACCAAGCGGCGGGCGCTTATGTTGCCCTCGCCTTGGCGCAGGCGCGCATCGGCTGGCCCTATTACAAACAGGTGTGGAAAACCGCGTTTGGCAAAACCAAACCGCTCGATGATTCGGGTGAACTGATGCCGTATCGCGTCGCGGTTCTGGGACTTTTGCTTGGCTTTGGCGGCATCGTGATGTGGCTCTCCTTGGCCGGCATGAGTCCGGTTCTGGCAATTGCTCAGATGGGCATTTATCTGTTTTTGGTGGCGCTCATCATGTCGCGCGGCGTGGCCGAAGGCGGCTTGCTGATGACCGAAACGAGCTTTTTGCCCGCTCATCTCATCGCGCTCGTTTATCCCCTGCCTGCTCTGGGCGCGACGAACTTAACGATGATGGGCGCAACCAACGCGCTGTTCGCGCGCGATTTGCGCGGCGTTTTGCTGTCGCCGTTTTTGGACGATCAAAAGATGGCGGGCGAGTTGGGCGTGCGCCCGCGCTCGTTGCTGGGGCCGCTGTGTCTGGCGGTTGTGGTCGCTTTTGTCGTGGCGAGCGTGACGTTTCTCAAGCTCAACTACTCACAGGGCAATCTCGGCCTTTACGGCTATCCCCAACAAAACGCGAGCGGAATGTTCGGTTTGGCGGCGGCACAAATCAACGGTTCCGGCATCAAGCCCGACGCCACTTCGTATGGCGGTTTTGGCGTGGGCATCGTCGTGACGCTTTTGCTGGTGTGGGCGCGCGCCTCGTTTTCGTCGTTTCCGCTGCATCCTCTGGGTTACGCTCTGGCGCCGACGTGGGCGATGCTGGTGCTGTGGTTTCCGTTTTTCACGGCGTGGGTCGTCAAGGGCGCCATCATGCGCTTCGGCGGAATTGAGGCCTTTCGCAAAGTCGCGCCGTGGATGCTCGGCATGATTCTGGGCGAGTTTTCCTCAGCCGTTTTCTGGTCGATCCTCAATTTGTGGCGCGGCTGGTCAACGCCCAACTTCCCCTGGCCGTGAGAACGCTCCATTTTATGTTCAGAAAAGGTTGTTCCCGCTTTGGTGATGCTCGGTGAACCGGCAGGTCGTGTTCGGCTCATCGCTTTAGCTCCACACCGCCCGACATTTGCGCTTTTTGACGCGCCCGTGGCTCCATTCTTCTGGGTTATGAGAATGGCAGTTCTCTCACAACCCAGCAAGCTTAAACTGTTACTGGTGGGAAATCCGTCCGTTGAGATTATTAAAGTCGAGAATTTTGGTCAAGAGGTTGAGATTTGGCGCCGCCTTGATGTCAGTGAGCCTCAGCAACATCCGGTGCTTGTGTATCTGGCGAGCCTGTCGCCGGGCAGTCGGCGCACCATGAAGGCCGCGCTCGATGTCATGGCCCAGCTTTTGACTTCCGGGCGCTGTGAGGCGCTGTCGCTGGATTGGTCGCAAGTGCGTTTTCAACACGGCGCTGCGCTGCGCGCGGTGCTTGCCGAGCGATATGCACCGGCGACAGCGAACAAGATGCTGGCGGCCTGGCGCGGCACTCTCAAAGCGGCGTGGCGGTTGGGGTTGCTCTCTTCGGAGGATTACGGACGAGCTGCCGATTTGGGTTTTGTTCGCGGCGAGACTTTGCCCACAGGCCACGCTTTAGTAGGAGGCGAGCTTCGGGCACTTTTAATGGTGTGCGCAGGTGACGTATATAGCGGTTCCGGTTAGAGATGTCTTAGGATAAGCTGTAGGGGATGAGCGCGTATTCGATGGACTTGCGGGAGCGGATTGTGTTGGCTTGCGAGCAAGGTCAGTCGCAAAGAGACGTGGGGCGCCGCTTTGGTGTGTGCACCAAGACGGTGGGTCGCTATGTGAAGCGGGCCAGAGACGGGCAGTTGGCGCCGCGTCCTTGGCCGGGGCGGGCACGGCGTGTGGGCGCCTCGCAAGAGGAGGCGTTGGTGCAACTGGTTCAAGAAGATCCTAACCGCACCCTGGCGCAGATGAGCCAGGTGTGGCAAGAGCGGAGTGGGCAACTTTTGCCTTCAAGCACCCTTCACGATGCGTTGGGGCGCCTCGACGCGCGCTTCAAAAAAAAGTCGCGTGGCCAGGGAGAGGGATGAAGTGGCGCGCCAGAAGTTTCAACACGACGTGGAAGACGTGCCGTTGGACAGACTGGTGTTTCTGGATGAGTGCGGCTGGAGCTTGAACCTGCACCGGCTCTATGGCTGGACAATTGGAGGTGGACGCCTGGTCGAGAGCGTGCCGTTCCAGAAGGGGTGTAACCGCTCGGTTGTGGGCGCCTATGGCTGACCAAGTGCCCTCAACCCGACCGGCTTGTGGGCGTTGTGGCAACGTGTGGGATCGTGGAACAGCGCGTTGTTCACCTTGTTCGTGGAAGAGGCGGTGTTACCTCATCTTCCTCCGGGCAGCGTGTTGGTGCTGGACAACGCGCGCATTCATCAGGGGGCGGCTCTGCGTCAGGCCGTGGAAGAGGCGGGATGCACGCTGTTGTTTTTGCCGCCTTACTCGCCTGACCTCAACCCAATCGAGTTGGTGTGGAGCTGGATTAAGCACTTGGTGCGAACACTCGCTCCGCGAGACGATGACCAAAGACGAAACGACATCTTCAACATCGCCCACGCTCTACCACCACAACACGCCAAAGGCTGGTTCCACAAGTGCGGACTCTGCTAACCGGAACCGCTATATAATAGACCTCTTGCAAAAGTCGGAATAGACTTTTCTCGATGCGGTATTTTGAAGTGAGCGACTACTCTGCGGCGCAATTCCAGCGTTTGACCGGAGTCA
>JAABUM010001200.1_pt1 | contig 39874 bp, 39 predicted proteins | sample 5559161 | NCBI WGS metagenome assembly JAABUM01 (sample SAMN10711868, study PRJNA513369) | rock metagenome | isolation source: Antarctica rocks | place: Antarctica: Victoria Land, Siegfried Peak nord
GCCTCAGCCTGCGGCTGGACAAAACAGACACCAGCTTCCGTGCCTTCGCAGCCTTCGCCGCAGCCATCCTGAACTGGAGGCTCAAGGTGAAACTTCGTCCCTAGACCCTAGGGCAGGACATCTTCAAGTTCGAGCCGCAAATCGTGACTGCTGAAATTAAGGCCGTGCCCAGCCAGCCGGTCGTCGCTTTCGGACAGGCTGTCGCCTATCGCCTGTTCTCGCACAAAAGCTATATCGTTGTTCCGAAGCTGACGAGCAGCGACAATATGAACAGACTCACGTCGTTGTGCAGTATCTACGGCGTTGGGCTTGTCACATTTGCGCTTAATAAGGAGCAACCAGATTACATGGTTGTTGTCCTGCCAGTGAGTGCAGCGCCCGACATGTTCTATGTGAACACCATGCTCGAACGCCTGAAATCTAGCGCTCCGGAGATTTTGAAGAAACTATTTTAGATCCTGCTTTTCTTGCTTCTGGTTAGACACGTTTAGTCATTGTAACCCGATTCTACCCACTTCCGTCGCAAAGCGGACCGGCGGCTTTCCACCACAAGCAGACATTCAAACTGGGATACTGCTCCGGCAGGGCCGTGCCTGCCGCCCTTGGATCGCCGCATCGCTGCGTCTCTCGCAATGACGGGAACGGTCAGCGCAAATGGCGGTTGGCATCACACATAGCAGCGCAAACGCTTGCCCGGCAGGATGTCGTAGGGGGCGGCCCAGCCCGGCAGCTCCCGGATGCGCCCCAACCAAGCAGCAATCGCGGGATGGCTCGCGTCCAGGTCGTAACCGCTCTCGTTCCCGGGAAACGACAGGTAGCCCGTCATCGAGAGATCGGCGACCGTCGGCTTGCCGCCCACGATGAAGGGCTGGTCCTTCAGGCTGCCCTCCAGTATCTTCAGGAAGTCGTCAACCCGCGATTTCATAAAGTCCTGCACATGCTTGTTCGGGTTCTCGACGAATGCGCGGCGATACCGGTAAGCCGCCATGAAGCCGCTCAGCTTCTGGTTGTCCCAGAAAAGCCAACGCAGCACTTCGAACCGCTCCGCGTCGTCAGCACCCTGGAACTTGCCGAACCTGTCGGCCAATCGCAAGAGTATCGGCGCGGTCTGCGTCAGGCTCACGCCGTCCTCGATAAGGACCGGTATCTCGCCCATAAAATTGACGGTTCGACGCCACTCGTCCGTCCAGGTCACTCCACTGCCGAAGTCGGTCCATACCGGCTCGAACTCCTGCCCGCAGAGGGTCAGCATAAGCGCCAGCTTGTAGCTGTTTCCCGACTCCGGGAAATAGTGCAGCTTGTATTCAGGCATCGAACCGCCTCCATGAAACCGATCCCGGCCTCTGCTTCGCGTCTGTGCCGCGCCCGCCAGGCTCCACGTCCGCACTTTCTACCGGCGCGGCAACGCCGGCGGCCTGCCGCGGCCCATCCGCACCGCTGCCCGCCGCAACAAGGCCGCACCGGAAGCAGGTGGTCCCGAACCGGCCCGCTACCTGCCCCTGGCTGGCCGTGACAGCCGCCCGCCCATCGGCTAAGCCGCCACCAACGCCGGCGCCGTCCGGCCACACCCGGAGCGCCCCTCATGCAAGTCACGCCAGCCGTCAAAACCATCCTCGACAACTACGAGAGCGATAACCCCGGCACCAAGGCCAACCTCGCCCGCATCCTGATGGCCGGCAAGCTCGGCGGCACCGGCAAGATGGTGATCCTGCCGGTGGACCAGGGCTTCGAGCACGGCCCCGCACGCTCGTTCGCGCCCAACCCGGCGGGTTACGACCCGCACTACCACTTCAAGCTGGCGCTGGCCGCCGGGCTGAACGCCTACGCGGCGCCGCTGGGCATGATCGAGGCCGGGGCCGGCACCTTCGCCGGCGCGATCCCGATGATCCTCAAGCTCAACAGCAGCAACAGCCTGGCGACCGAGAAGGACCAGGCCGTGACCGGCTCGGTGTCGGACGCGCTGCGGCTCGGCTGCTCCGCCATCGGCTTCACGATCTACCCCGGCAGCGAATACGCCTTCAAGCAGATGAACGAGCTGCGCGAGCTGTCGGAGGAGGCGAAGTCCGCCGGGCTGGCCGTGGTGGTGTGGTCCTATCCGCGCGGCCCGATGCTGGACAAGGCCGGCGAGACCGCGGTGGACATCTGCGCCTATGCCGCGCACATGGCGGCGCTGATGGGCGCGCACATCATCAAGGTGAAGCCGCCGACCAACGTCATCAGCCTGGAAGCGGCCAAGAAGACCTACGCCACGCAGAACATAGACGTGTCCACCATGGCCGCCCGCGTGCGCCATGTCGTGCAGGCTTGCTTCAACGGGCGCCGCATCCTGGTGTTCAGCGGCGGCGAGGCCAGGGACAGCGTGGACGCGATCTGCGAGGAGGTGCAGGGCCTGGCGGACGGCGGCGCCAACGGCAGCATCATGGGCCGCAACACCTTCCAGCGGCCCGAGCAGGACGCGCTGGCGCTGCTGGCCCGCGTCATCGCCATCTACCAGGCGAAAGCCTGACATGGGCGGGGCGGAGCCGGCAGCCGACCCTTGCCGGCTCTACCTCGTGACGCCCACCACGGCCGGGCCGGGGTTTGCGGACACCCTGGCCCGCGCGCTGGACGGGGGCGACGTGGCGGCGGTGCAGTTGCGGCTGAAAGAGGCCGCGGACGACGAGTGGCGCCGGGCGATAGATGCCCTGCGGCCTGTCGCGCAGTCGCGCGGGGTGGCGTTCCTGCTGAACGACCGGGCGGACCTGGTGCTGGCGGCGGGCTGCGACGGCGCGCATGTCGGGCAGGAGGACTCGCCGGCCGCGGAGGCGCGGCGCCTGATCGGGCCGGGCCTGACGCTGGGCGTGACGTGCCACGACAGCCGGGACCTGGCGATGCAGGCAGGGGAGGCCGGGGCGGACTACGTCGCCTTCGGCGCGTTCTTCCCGACCGCGACCAAGGACGCGCCGACACGGGCCGAGCCGGACATATTGGCCTGGTGGAGCGAGCTGATGGAGCTGCCCTGCGTCGCCATCGGCGGCATCACCGCGGAGAACTGCGCGCCGCTGGTGACGGCAGGCGCCGGGTTCCTGGCGGTGGTCGGCGCGGTGTGGAACCATCCGGACGGCCCGGCTGCCGGCGTGCGCGCAATGAACGCCGCCATCGCCGCCGCCCCGCCGCCGCCCGTGTCGGGCGCCTTACCTGCTTGATCCCGCCGAGGAGCCGCCGCGGGTGCCGGTGATCGGGTTGACGTTGGATGAACTTGGCTCTCCGGCAGGGCCGGTCGGCCTGACACCACAGCCCGCAACGGCGGCAAGCGCTAGGAGCAGGGCAAGACGCATCACAGGTCCTGTCATCGGGAGACGCCGCCGCCACTGACGAAGCCCGGCTCTGCTGGGTTCACGCGCCCGGCCGGGCTGGGCTGGATGCCGCCTGCATAGGTGCCGTCGCCTGATTGGGAGCAGGTGATGGGCAGTGCCAGGACAAAGGCAGCCAGCACGGTGACGCGACGGAGTTGTGGTTTCAGCATTCCGCGCCAACGCGGGCCGGGCCGCGTCGTTCCCCGGAGAGCGTCAAGGACGTGAGCGCCAAGGACGTGAGCGCCAAGGAGGCCGTCCTGCAATTCGGGTCCGTCAACTTGTAACTACCCTTGGCCAAAGTTTGCGAGTTCCTGGAGCGTCGCCCTGGCCGCCGGCGACCCAAAGTCCTAGCCGCAGGCGTTGCCCCGCAGCGCCCAGGATACCACACGGCCGCTGGACACCTCGAATGTCGTCTCGCACCCGCGCTCGATCAACTGCGCGGGAAAGCCGCCGAAGGTGCCGTAGCCGTATCCGAAGTAGCCGAAGCCGCCGATGAACGGCGACGGTGGGATCAGGTCGGTGCGCCGCTCATCATAGGCGATGAACTTGCGCCCGCCGGTCTCATAGGACCGGTTGGGAACGCCAAGCTGGCGGACCACCTCCGTCTCCGGTTGGCCTACCAGGGACGCCAGCACCACGCGCCGGTCCGGCCCGGCCGTGCAAGAGGCGGCGGCAAGGCACAGCACCAGGACGAGATGCCGCATCGTCATGCCGGCAAGATCACGCTTGATGCTTCTACTCACGGCATGTCCCCTGGTCCTCGATGGCCGGCAAATCTGCTTCCGCGTGCAGCATCTGATCCAGGGTCGCTTCGCAGGCAGCGGGCAGGAGCAGGGGCAGCAGCCCGTCCATAGTTTCGGGCAAGCCGCGCAGCGCCCGCCGGTAGAGCGCATCCACGTCAATCCGCTGCCGCATGAAGGGGGTAAAGGAGTCGGCCGCATTGCCCCGGAACACCCGCGCCTCCGCCCGCCAGTGCGGCACATGGGACGCCAGCGGCCACGCCTCGCACTTCAGGTCGTGGATCAGGGCCTGCACCAGGTTGGACCGCACGGTATGCAACTCGCTGCGGCCCACGCTCTCGATCTCCTCGATGATGTTGGCCCAGTCCGGCGCCTCGTTCCCTGCCTGCCCGGCCGCGTGCTGCCGAAGCAGCCGAGCCTGGTGTTCGCTCCATTCCAGGGCGTCGGCGTCATACAGGTCCGTCATGGGCAGCCTCCTTCCATGGCTTGGCGGGCAACAGGGAACATACGGCGTCCTATGTCCAAAAGCAGTATGCACCCGCAGAATTGGCCTGGACGCGGGCGAGTTCAATCGGCGGGCAGCCACCGCACCTGCCCGATGCGGTCCGCCCCGGACGCCGCCATCGCCAGGCGGTCGAAGCCCAATGCGATGCCGGACGCAGGCGGCATCCCGTGCGCCAGGGCGGCCAGGAAGTCCTCGTCGAGCGGCCAGTCCGGGCCGTGCAGGGCGTGGCGCCGGGCGCGGTCGTCGAGGAAGCGGGCGCGCTGCTCCGCGGCGTCCGTCAGCTCCTCGAAGGCGTTGGCCAGCTCCATGCCGCACAGGAACAGCTCGAAGCGCAGCGCCACGCGCGGGTCCGCCGGGTCGCGCCGGGCAAGGGCGGCTTGGGCGGCGGGCCAGTGGGTCAGGAAGGTCGGGTGGGCCTGGCCCAGGTGTGGCTCGACCCGTTCCAGCAGCAGGCGGAAGAACAGGTCCTCCCAGCCCTCGCCGTCGCGCAGGGCCGCCCCGGCGCCGGACGCCAGGGCCGCGGCGTCGCCGGCCGTGGCCAGCACGTCCACGCCGGCATGGCGGCGGAAGGCGTCTGCGACCGTCAGCCGCTCGAAGCGGGCCAGGCTCGTCGCCACGCCGCCGCTACAGACCGCCGGGGGCAGCACGGCGCGCAGCAGGGCTTCGGTTTCGTCCATCAGGCCGTCGAAGGCCAGGCCGGGGCGATACCATTCCAGCATCGTGAACTCGGCGGCATGGCGGCGGCTGCCCTCCCCTGCACTTGTCTCGCGGTTCCGCCAAACCCGCGCCAGTTGGAACACCGGCCCGGCGCCCGCGACCAGCAGGCGCTTCATGGCGAACTCCGGGCTGGTGTGCAGCCACAAGGGGCGGCTCGTGCCGTCCGGCGCCTCCTGCACGGTCTGGAAGGCGCGAAGGTGTACCTCCTCGCCGGGCGCCGGGACGGCATAGGGGGTTTCCACCTCCATGTAGCCTCGGGCGGTGAAGAAGGCGCGCACGCCCTGCGTCAGCAGCGACCGGCGGCGCAGGAACGGCAGCCGGTCGGCAAGGCTGTCGGGGTGCCACGACGGGATCGGCATGGGCGGACGCTACCCTGCCTCTCACCCAGGGCCAACACCTGCAAGGCCAGGACCGCCCGGCTCCCTCTCCCTCCGGGAGAGGGTTGGGGTGAGGGAAGCGGCACGAGCGGACCCGTCCCGTGCAGGCCCTTCAAGGGCTAAGTTCGGCCTTTACGGCTTCCCTCACCCCGGCCCTCTCCCGGAGGGAGAGGGAGCAGCAAGCGGTCTTGCGGCATATGCGACCGCCCCGCCTTTCACCTGGCGGCCACCCGCGCTATCTCTGGCGGATGGGAACATTGCCGGAACCGTTCGCGGCCTGGTTCGCGCGCCGGGGCTGGTCGCCGCGTCCGCACCAACTGGCGATGCTCGCAGCGGCGGAGGCCGGCGACAGCGCGCTGCTGATCGCGCCGACCGGCGGCGGCAAGACCCTGGCCGGCTTCCTGCCCAGCCTGATCGAGCTGGCCGCCCGTCCCCGCGCCGGCCTGCACACCCTGTATGTCAGCCCGCTCAAGGCGCTGGCCACCGACATCGCCCGCAACCTGCTGGCGCCCATCGAGGAGATGGCGCTGCCCGTCGCCGTCGAGACCCGCACCGGCGACACCCCGGCCAACCGCCGCGCCCGGCAGAAGGCCGCGCCGCCCAACCTGCTGCTGACCACGCCCGAGAGCCTGGCGCTGCTGCTGTCCCAGGCGGACGCGCCCGCGCTGTTCGCCGGGCTGGGCACGGTCGTCATAGACGAGATACACGCCCTGGCCGGCACCAAACGCGGGGACCAGCTTGCCCTGTGCCTGGCGCGGCTGACGACGATTGCGCCCGGCGCCCGCCGCGTCGGCCTGTCCGCCACCGTCGCGCACCGGCAGGCGCTGCTGGACTGGGTCGGCGCCGGCACGCCGCCGCGGCTGGTCGAGGAGGCGCAGGGCGCGCCCCCTGCCCTGTCCATCCTGCTGCCGGAGGACCGGCTGCCGTGGTCCGGGCACATGGGCCTGAACAGCGCCGGGGCCATCCTGCAGCGGATCGCCTCGCAGGGCATGACCATCGTGTTCGTCAACACCCGTGCACAGGGCGAGCTGCTGTTCCAGGCGCTGTGGAAGATCAACGCCGACACCCTGCCCATCGCGCTGCACCACGGCAGCCTGGACATCGGCCAGCGCCGCAAGGTGGAGGCGGCGATGGCCGAGGGCCGGCTGCGCGCCGTGGTCGCCACCAGCTCGCTCGACCTCGGGATAGATTGGGGCGGGGTGGACCAGGTGATCCAGGTCGGGGCGCCGAAGGGCACCAGCCGGCTGCTGCAGCGGGTGGGCCGGGCGAACCACCGCATGGACGAGGTGAGCCGGGCGATCCTGGTGCCGGCCAACCGCTTCGAGCTGCTGGAGTGCGAGGCCGCCATCGAGGGCGTGGCCGCCGGGGAGCAGGACGGCGAGGTGCCGCGACCGGGAGGGTTGGACGTACTGGCGCAGCACCTGCTGCTGACGGCAGCCGCCGGGCCGTTCCATCCCGGCGACATGCTGCACGAGGTGCGCCGCGCCCAGCCCTATGCCGGGCTGACCCAGGCGGACTTCGATGACACGCTGCGGTTCGTGGAGGACGGCGGCTACGCCCTGCAAGCCTATGACCGCTACCGCAAGCTGTTCCGCGACAGCGAGGGCCGGGTGCAGATCATGGGGGAACGCGTCGCCCGGCAGGCCCGCATGAACCTGGGCACCATCGTGGAGGCGCCCTTGCTCAAGGTGCGCCTGGCCGGCGGGCGCGGCGCGGCCTTGGGCGAGGTGGAGGAGGGCTTCGTCAACATGATGACCCCCGGCGACACCTTCATGTTCGCCGGCCGCCTGCTGCGCTACGTCCGCCTGCGCGAGACGACGGTGGAGGTCGCCGAAGGCGGCAAGGGCGAGCCGATGGTGCCCGCCTACGCCGGCAGCAAGTATCCGCTGAGCAGCGGCCTCGCCGCCCGCGTCCGCGCCATGCTGCACGACCCCTCGGCGTGGCGCCACTTCCCGGAGCAGGTGCGGGACTGGCTGGGGATGCAGGCGGTCCGCTCGGAGCTGCCCGGCCCCGACGACCTGCTGGTGGAGACGTTCCCGCGCAACGGGCGCTGGTATACCGTCGCCTACTGCTTCGAGGGGCGGAACGCGCACCAGACGCTCGGCATGCTGCTGACCCGGCGCATGGAGCGGTTCGGTTACGCGCCGCTCGGCTTCGTCACGACGGACTACGTCATCGCCGTGTGGTCGGCGGAGGAGCCGGTCGAGGTGCCCGCGCTATTCGAGCAGGACATGCTGGGCGACGACCTGGAGGCGTGGATGGCGGAGAGCAGCATGTTGCGCCGGACCTTTCGCAACGTCGCCGTGATCTCGGGCCTGATTGACCGCAACTTGCCGGGCGCGGAGCGCAGCCGGCGGCAGGTGACGGTCAACACCGACCTGATTTACGACGTGCTGCGTCGTCACCAGCCCGATCATGTGCTGCTGCGCGCCACGCGCAACGACGCCGCCGGGGGGCTGACCGACCTGGGCCGCCTGTCCGACATGCTGGGGCGCGTGGCGGGCCGGGTGCGGCACAAGCGGCTGTCCCGCGTGTCGCCGCTCGCGGTGCCGGTGCTGCTGGACATCGGCCGGGAGACGGTGCGGACCGGCGGGTCGGAGGACGACCTGCTGGCCGAGACGGAGGCGCTGGTGGCGGAGGCGTCCGGCGACGGCGAGGTGAGCCAGGCGCCGATGCGCGTCGCCTTCGTGCATCGCGCCAACCTGGCCATCCTGCAGCGCAAGCCGAAGGCGCAGAAGGACGCCCGCCCCGGATGACCGCAGCCAGCCTGCACTTCATGGGCGAGCGCCTGATGCTGGACCCGTTGGGCGCCGTCTGGTGGCCGGCGGCCGGGCTGCTGGCGGTGGCGGACCTGCACTTCGAGAAGGGGTCCGCGGCGGCGGCGCGCGGGCAGTTGGTGCCGCCGTGGGACACCCGGCTGACGCTGGACCGGCTGGGGCTGCTGCTGCGGCGCTGGCAGCCGCGGACGGTGGTGGCGCTGGGCGACAGCTTCCATGACGCGCACGGGGCGGCGCGAATGGCGCCGGGCGACGCGGCGCGGCTGCGCGCAATGGCGGAGGCGGCGCGTTGGGTGTGGGTGCTGGGCAACCACGACCCGCAGCCTCCTGCCGGGCTGCCCGGCATCGCAGCGGACGTGTGGACCGAGGGGCCGCTGACGTTCCGGCACGAGGCGCGGCATGGCGCGGCCGGGGAGCTATGCGGCCACCACCATCCCAAGGCCGCAGTCGCGACCCGCGCCGGCACGGTGACGCGCCCCTGCTTCGTAACGGACCCGCGCCGGATCATGCTGCCGGCCATCGGCGCCTACACCGGCGGGCTGGACGTGGCCAACCCGGCCATCGCCCGGCTGTTCCCGCGCGGGGGCCGGGCGTTCTTGCTAGGGCAGGAACGGCTGTTCAGCTTCACCTTGGCGCAGTTGCGTGGGGCGGGAGACGCGCGGGCGGCAGGATAGGACCGGCCGGGATGGTGGCTGGGTGGTCCATGTGGATGGCCCGCACCTGACGAGCTGCCGCAACCCGGACACCCCGCGCGCCATCGTGGAGGCGCTGGCTGGGGCAGCGGCACGTTGGGACAGAAAGGTGCCCAGCGCAGGCCGCACCTTGGGGGCGGCAACGGTTTGAACGGCGCCGCTATGGACGATACCGCCAGGCACCCCCACCTTTGTTGCCTGATCTCGCTCCGACCCCAGCAAAGGAATTTCCCATGACCAAGCGGCCAGGCAAGGCCGACGCCCTGCCGCCTGCGATCCTATGGTTTCGCGGCGATCTGCGCTTGCAGAACAACGCGGCGCTGGATGCCTCCATGTCCGGCGGACGTGCTGTGGTGCCCGTCTATGTGCTGGACGACGACACGCCCGGCCACTGGCGGCTGGGCGGAGCGTCGCGCTGGTGGCTGCACCACAGCCTGGAGTCGCTCGGCGCTGACCTGGCGCGGCGCGGCGCGGCGCTCGTGCTGCGCCGTGGCCCGGCAGCGCAGGTGATCGCGGCGCTTGCAGAGGAGACCGGCGCAATCGAGGTCCATGCCGGGCACCAGCATGAACCCTGGGCACGCCGGGCCACGGACGAGGCCCGGACGGCGCTGGAGGCGGGCGGCGCCGCGCTGCACCTGCACCGCACGCAGACGCTGTTCGACCTGGACGGCATACGCACCAAGACCGGCGGCATCTACGGCATCTACACGCCCTTCGCCAACCAGCTTCGCACCCGCGGCAGCCCCGGCGCACCCACGCCGGCCCCGGAGCGCATCCCGGCCGGTCCCGCCGTGCCGTCGGATGCCCTGGCAAGCTGGGACCTGCTGCCGACCAAGCCCGACTGGTCCGGCGGGTTTAACGTCTGGCAGGTCGGCGAGGACGCCGGGCACGCCCGCCTGCGCGCCTTCCTGGACCGTGCCGTGCATGGCTACGACACCGGCCGCAACCTGCCGGGGCAGGAGGGCACCAGCGGCCTGTCGGCGCACCTGCATTGGGGCGAGCTGAGTCCGCGCCAGGTCTGGCACACTGCGGAGCAGGCGGCGAAAGGTACCGGCAAGGGCCTGGACACCTTCCTTAACGAAATTCTGTGGCGGGAGTTCTCGGCCTACCTGCTGTTCCACAAGCCGACCCTGCCGGAGGCGCCGATGCGCCCGGCCTTTGCCGCCCTGCCCTTCCGCGACGATCCGCGTGAGCTGCGGGCCTGGCAGCGCGGGCACACCGGCATTCCCATCGTGGACGCGGGGATGCGGCAGTTGTGGCAGACCGGCTGGATGCACAACCGCGTCCGCATGATCGCCGCATCGTTCCTTGTGAAGCAGTTGCTGATGGATTGGCGGACCGGCGAGGACCACTTCTGGGACACGCTGGTGGATGCGGACCTGGCCAGCAATGCCGCGTCCTGGCAGTGGATCGCCGGGTCGGGCATAGACAGCCAGCCATTCTTCCGCGTGTTCAACCCCGTCAGCCAGGGCGAGAAGTTCGACCCCGAGGGCGCCTATGTCCGCAAGTGGGTGCCGGAGCTGGCGAACGTGCCGGCGAAGCACTTGCACGCCCCTTGGGAGGCGCCGCCCGCGGTGCTGGCCGGGGCAGGCGTGGTGCTCGGCAAGACTTATCCGAAGCCGTTGGTGGACCTGGCCGAGGCCCGCGGGCGGGCGCTCGACGCCTACCGGCGTACCGTTAAGGCCGCAGGCCCTGCCGCAGCCCTGGCGGAGCCGGAACCTGGCCCGGTGGCCGTATGATCCCATCGGGCGTCGCCTTGCGCGTCGTCGGCGACGTTCACGGCGATATCCGGGCGTTCCAGGCCGCGACGGCGACGGATCGCTTCGTGGTGCAGTTGGGCGACCTCAGCGACCACGGACCGGACAGCGCCGGGGTGCTGCGGACGATGTTCGGGCTGATGGACGAGGGCCGCGGGCTGTTCATCCTGGGCAACCACGACCGCAAGCTCGGCCGCGCCCTGGCGGGCCAGGCCGTCCGCATGGACGCGGCCCTGGAGACGACGATGCGCGGCCTGGACGACGCGCTGCGGTCCCGTGCGCTGCAGGAGGTGTCGCGCGCCCCGGCCTGGCTGTCGCTGGGCGGCATCGCCTTCGTGCACGGCGGCTTCCACCCCGCGATGCTGCACGAGCCGCCGCCGCCGCCGCTGGGCCGGGTGGACCCGCTGCTGTCCCGGGCGCTGTTCGGCGAGACGACCGGGCGGATGCAGGCGGACGGCTACCCGGAGCGCGTGCTGCGCTGGGTGGACCGCATCCCGGCGGGGATGACGGTGTATTGCGGGCACGACCAGCGCAGCACGGATGGGCGGCCGTATGTGCGGCAGGGTGCAGGGGGCGGCACCGCGATTTTCCTCGACACCGGCGCTGGCAAGGGTGGACACCTGTCTTGGATAGACCTGCCGCCTGTTGCGGCATGAAGAGAGTTTCAAGTGCCGGACACCTTGTATGACCAAGACATCCTGGCCTGGTCAGAGCAGCAGGCCGACCTGATACGTCGCCTTGCTGCAAGCGACCAATTGGGCAATGGCGTTGACTGGCCGAATGTTGCCGAAGAGATTGAGGCTGTCGGTCGTACCGAACTACGCACCTGCGAGACGTTGCTGCGCCAGGCGATGACGCATCTGCTTAAGCTTTATGTTTGGCCGGACAGCCGGTTTGCAGCCGAGTGGCGCGAGGAAGCGGCCATCTGCCTGGATGATGCACAAAACCGGTTCAGCCTGTCTATGCGGCAGAAGATTGACCTGGAGAAGTTGTACGCCCGGGTGGTGCAACGGGCGATTGCTGTGGCAGATAGTATGAGTCTATCGAACCTGGCTGCTGCGAGATGTCCCTTTGAACTTGATCAGCTTCTGGATGGAGACATCAAGACACTGATTGCAAGGCTGGAAACATAACGGAGCCACCAGCCTCAAAGACCGGTCCGTCTGGTGTGCTCGGCAATATTGCAGGGGAAATCATCGGGGAGGCAATGCCTTGGTGGCTGGCAGCCCCGGTCGTCGGCGTCCTGATAATCACGGTTCCAGCAATCTACGTCGGAAAAGAGCTGCACCGGATTGGGTTACGCAAACGAGGGTCTGACGCCTAAACCCGCTCCCCCGCGTCCAGCGCCGCCAGGAACCCGGCCGCCTGCGCCCGCAGCGCCGCCACCTTCTCCGGCTCCATCTTGGCCAGCGTCCGCAGCGGCATGGCCATGCGCGGGTTGCGGGCGAACCGCTCGCCGTGCCGTGCCATGAAGTCCCAGTACAGCGAGTTGAACGGGCACGCCCCCTCCCCCACGCTGCGCTTCACGTCATACTTGCAGTGCTGGCAGTAGTCGCTCATGCGGTTGATGTAAGCGCCCGATGAGGCATAGGGCTTCGACCCCATGATCCCGCCGTCGGCGTGCAGCGCCATGCCGCGGACGTTGGGCAGCTCGACCCACTCATAGGCGTCGGCATACACCACCAGGAACCACTCGCAGACCTGGTCCGGGTGCAGCCCGGCCAGCAGCGCGAAGTTGCCCAGCACCATCAGCCGCTGGATATGATGGGCATAGGCATGGTCCCGCGTGTCGCTGACAGCGTGGTGCAGGCAGTTCATCCGGGTGCCGGCGTCCCAGTACAGCGCCGGCAACGGCCGCACGGCGTCCAGCCCGTTCAGCCCGCCATATTCCGGCATACGCAGCCAATAGACGCCGCGCACGAACTCCCGCCAGCCGATGATCTGGCGTATGAACCCCTCCACGGCGTTCAGCGGCGCCAGCCCGGCACGGTAGGCCGCCTCCGCCGCGCGGCACGCCTCGACCGGGCACAGCAGGCCGGTGTTGAGCGACGTGGAGATCAGGGCGTGGAACAGCACGCCCTCCCCGGCTCGCATCGCGTCCTGCCAGTCGCCGAACTGCGCCAGACGGTTCTCCACGAAGTCCGTCAGCGCCACCCGCGCGTCCCGGCCGGTGACGGGCATGGCGAAGCCGTCCACGCTGCCGAAGTGCGACGGGAAGTGCTTGGCGACCATCGCCATCACGTCCCGGGTGATTTCATCCGCCGGAAAGCGCGGCACCGGCGGCGGGCTGACCCGGCGCGGCAACGGCTTGCGGTTCTCGGGGTCGTAGTTCCACTGGCCGCCCTCCGGCTCGGTCCCGTCCATCAGCAGGCCGGTCCGCAGGCGCATGGCGCGGTAGAACGTCTCCATCCGGAAAGCGCCGCGCCCGCGCGCCCAGGCGCGGAAGTCCTGGATGCGCGAGACGAAGCGGGTGTCGTCGCGTATGTCGCACTCGACCCCTGCCTCCTCGTGCCACGTCCGCATGTCCTCCAGCACGCGCCACTCGCCGGGTTCGGTGGCGACGATGCGGTCCGGCCGCAGCCGGGCGCAGGCGCGCATGACCTCGCCGCGGAAGGAGCCGGTGTTGGCCGGGTCGTCCAGCCGGGTGTATTCGACGCGGACGCCGCGGGCCTCCAGCGCACGGGCGAAGTGGCGCATGGCCGACAGGATCAGCACGATCTTCTTCGGATGGTGCGGGACGTAGGTGCATTCCCGCATCACCTCCACCATCAGCACCCAGTCGGTGGCGGGGTCCAGGTCCTCCAGCGCGCTCAGGCTGGGGGTGCATTGGTCGCCGAGCACGACGCGCAGGGTGCTCATGCGGCGGCAGGCAGGCTGGGCAGCACGCGGGGCTGCGGGGCGGTCGGGCGAATGATGCGTCCTTTCAGGCAGGCGTTGCGCCAAGCAGGCGGCGAAGTCGGCGCGCAGGCGTGAGTTGGTGGGGATGCGGCAACCGGCAATGATTCCACCCGGCGCGGCGCGCGGCGGATGCGGCCCGCGAGCCTTGCCGTCGCCGGGCGCCGCGGGCAGTCTGGCGCCATGCGGCAACTCCTCCTGTTACGCCATGCCAAGTCTTCGTGGGACGATCCGGCGGTGCCGGACTTCGCGCGCCCTCTCAACCCGCGCGGACGGGGAGCGGCGGCGGCGATGCGCCGGGCGATCAATGGGCTGGGCCTGGCGCCCGACCAGATCCTGGTGTCCACGGCCAAGCGCACCCTGGAGACCATGCAGGCGCTGGAACCCTGGGACGAGACCCCGCTGATCGAGCCGATGGACCAGCTCTACCTTGCCCCGGCGGCAGGGCTGCTGCGCGCGATCCAGGACGTGCAGCCCACCGTACGCAGCCTGCTGGTGATCGCGCACAACCCCGGCCTGCACGAGCTGGCGCTGCTGCTGCAGGGCACGGGCGGCCAGGACAGCGCCGACCGGCGCCGGATGCAGGACGGCTATCCGTCCGGGGCGCTGGCCGAGTTCCTGGTCGGCGCACCCTGGGCCGGGCTGGTGGAGGGCGGCGGGCGCCTGGTGCGCTTCCTATGCCCGCACGACCTTCCGGCCGGCGCCTGACGCAGCCGCCATGCCCGGCGATGGCCCGACCGGCGGCGCCGGCCCTGACCCACCCACGCAAGGACACACGGACGCGGACGGGCCAGCCGCACCCGCAGCGCCGCCCGGGGCGGCGCAGCGGACGCTGCATTTCGTCCTGGCGCCGGAGGACCTGCCCCGCCTGCTGCGCCTGCCTGCGCTGACCCGCGCCGGACGCTCCATCCGGGTGGAGCTGTCCTGGCACGACACCCCGGACGGCACCCTTGCGGCCCGCAACCTGGCCCTGTGCGCCAGCGCCAGCCCGGGCGCACCCTGGCGGCTGGAGGCGCTCCACCCGGAACCGGGCCTGACCTGGCCCGCGGCGCTCCCGGCGCCGCTGCGCCAGGAGGCGTCCGGCCCAGGCGGCTTCCATCCGCACTTGCCGGAGCCTCTCGCCGGGGTGGCCGCCTTCCGGGGCCGCCGCCACCGTTTCCAGGATAGCGGCGGCACGGCGGTCGTCGTGCTGGAGGGGCACCTGCGCGGCGTCAGCACGATACGCCCGGCCTGCCGGGTCGAGCTGCACGGACCGTCCCCGGCGTTGGCCGCGTGTGCCCTGGCGATGGCGGACGGCCTGCGCCTGACGGTGCCGCGCGCCGGCCTTGCAGCCGAGGCGGCATCCGTCGCACGAGGAGCGGAGCCGCCGCCGCGTGGCGCCACGCTGCCGGTGATTGCCGCCGGGCAGCCGCTGACGGACACGGTGGCGCAGGTAGTCGGCGGCCTGCTGGACACCATGCTGCACTGGTCCATGACCGCCGGGGACGGCGAGGGCCAGGTGCCGGTGCATCAGATGCGGGTGGCGACCCGGCGGCTGCGCTCGGCGCTGTCCATCTTCCGCCATGCCGCGGCCTGCCCCGAGCTACTGCCGCTCGGCCCGGCGCTGCGGGGCACGGCATCGCAATTGGGCGGCGCTCGGGACTGGGACGTGTTCCTGGCCAGGACCGGGGCGCAGGTGGCAGCCCTGTTCCCGGAGGAGCGGCGGCTGGCGGCGCTGCTGGCGGCAGGGCGGCGGCGGCGGCTGGCCGCCTATGCCGGGCTGCGCGCCCACCTGGAAAGCGTCGAGTTCCGCCGCCTTGCGCTGTCACTGGCCTGCGCGGCGGCGCTGCGGCCGTGGGACGGGCGGGACCCGGCGCAGGACGCGGTGCTGCAAGCGGACACGGAAGCCTTTGCCGCCGGGGTGCTGGCACGCCGGCTGCGGCAGGTGCGCCAGGCCGGGCGGGGGCTGCGGCACCTGCCGGTCCCGGCGCTGCATGAGCTTCGCAAGGACTGCAAGCGGCTGCGCTACGCCGCCGAGTTCTTCCAGCCCCTGTTCCCCGACAAGGCGACCCGGCGCTTCATCCGCCATCTCGCGGCGTTGCAGGAAGCCCTCGGCGTGTTGAACGACGGCGCCGCGGCTGCAGGGCTGCTGGCGCAGCTTGGCCGCGCCGGGGAGGGATATGCGGCGGGGCTGGTCAACGGCGCCGTGGCCGCCGGTGCGGGCGCGGTCCGGGCGGAGGTGCGGGACGCCTGGCACGGGTTCCGCCACGCGGACCCGTTCTGGACCTGAGCGGACAGCCAAGGGGTTTGCGGCCAAGAGGGATTCGAGCAGGGTTGCACGGCGTGGACCATTGCGCCTGTCCAAAGGCTTTGCGCCCTTGACCAAGGCGTGTGCCGGCGCCCGTGCCTGCAAGCGGGGACCACAACCGGGTTGCGCCGCTCCTGCCGGGCAGGCTAGGCGTTTGCAGCATGAGGGCACCGCGCCGCATCTTCCGGGGTCAGGCCGTGCCGCGCCCGCGGCTGACGCGCCCGGTCCTGCTCGTCGGGGCAGCGCTGGCGCTGGCCGGGTTGGCCATGGCCGGCCTGTCGTCGGACCTGTTCGGGCGCACGGCTCCCGCAACGGAGCGCGTGTCGGCCGATGCGGCCGGGGTTACGGTGATTGACGGGGAGACGCTGCGGCTTGGCACCCAGGTCGTGCGCCTGCGCGGAGTGGACGCCCCATCGCGGCTGGATCTCTGCCGCGGCGGGCGCGACTGCGGCGGCGCGGCCACGACCGCACTGGCTGCCCTGGTGCGGAACCGCCGGGTGGACTGCCGACTGATGGGCCGGGACCGCCAGGGCCGTCCGCTGGCCAACTGCGAGGCGAACGGCACGGACCTGAGCCGCGCCATCGTCGCCAGCGGTTGGGCGCGGGCGGGATCGGGCGCCCCGGACCTTGCGGACCTGGAGCTTCATGCGCGTCAGCAGAGCGCAGGCTTGTGGGCCAGCGAGGCCAACTAGACCGGCAGGTCAAGCAGGGACCGGGCAGGCTGTAAGGCTTCCATGCGACAGACGCTCGCTTGACCAGAGGACTTGAGATGCGGCCGGTCCGGGCGGCGCCATCTGCCGTTGCGGAAGCACCCGGCAAGCGGTGGAACAAAACGTGACAAACCCGAACCCTGCTTAGGCTTGGACCCAACGGCCAGACTTCCATGTAGGCTGCATCAAAAACGAGAATGTATCTCGTTTCTGCTTAGGAGGTGGGTGGGCCATGCAAATGGGATTGTTGCGCGCAACGGGAGCGTGCCTTGCGGCCTCGGTGTTGCTGGCATGGCCGGCGTCGGCCGATGTGGTGATCCAGTCCTACCTTGGCCCACGGGTGGAAGTCCTGGACCCGGGCAACGCTGCCGCCGGGACATTCAGTGCGTTGGGGATGGAACGCTTCGATGCTCGTCCGGTGACGGGCAATGCCGGAGGCACCGGGTTCAGCACAGACTTCGGCACGTCGGGAGCCATCACCGGCACCTATTCCGGCACGTTCGGCATTCATGCGGCAGATCAATATGGCGGCGCGGGCGGCAACGGGCGCTACGCCGTGACGTTCGATCAAGGCGCCGGCTACACGCTGCGGCTCGGGCACAATGCGTCGGTTCCCGGGATCAACTACTTCGGCATGGCGCTCTCGGCGCTGGACGGGGGCAACTTCCTGGATTTCTATCGGGGCGGTTTGCTGGTTTACAGCTACACGCCGGCGAACCTCATCAAGACACTCGGCGCGTGCCCCGGCCCTTACTGCGGCAACCCGACCTCCCCGGCGCAGAACACGAAAGAGCAGTATGCGTTCATCAACTTCTTCGACCAGTCCGGCACCTTCGACCAGGTCACGTTCCATCAGGGCGCCGGGTTCGGCGGCGGCTACGAGTCCGACAACCACACCGTCGGCTACCGCACCACCAATGCCGTGTTCGGCTTGGGCATACCGGTGCCGGAGCCTGCCGGGCTGGGGCTGATCGGCGTTGGCCTGGTTGGATTGGGTATGCTGGGCCGGCGCAGGCATGGCGTGGGCTGATCCGGCGCCCGCCCGCCTGCGCGTCCCGGCATCTGATCGCAACGGCGTTGCCCTGACGCGGGCACATCCGGTCCTGCCGATGCTGCCCCGATCCGGCCACGCCGGACGCCGCCGTACCGAATGCTGCAATTGCGAAGGTTGCGTCCGACCCCTGCCCGCCCTTATTTTGCCACCAAGTCCGGTGCGAGGCGTTCCTCCTCCGTGGCCACACCGCAGCGGGGGAGCAGCACCATGGACGCAATCAGCAGCCAGTCAGTGACCATGACGATGGACGGCACCAACAAGTCGCTGTCCCTGCCCTTGAAGCACGCGACCATCGGGCCGTCGGTGGCGGACATCGGCAAGCTGTACGGCGCCCTGGGCATCTTCACCTACGACCCCGGCTACGGCACCACCGCCGCCTGCGAGAGCAAGATCACCTACATTGACGGCGACGAGGGCGTGCTGCTGCACCGCGGCTACCCCATCGAGCAGTTGGCGGAAAACAGCAGCTTTCTGGAGGTCGCCTACCTGCTGCTGAACGGCGAGCTGCCGAACGAGGCGCAGCGCCACGAGTTCGAGCATGGCGTGATGCGCCACACCATGCTGCACGAGCAGCTCCGCCGCTTCTATGATGGCTTCCGGCGCGACGCGCACCCGATGGCGGTGATGTGCGGCGTCGTCGGCGCGCTCAGCGCCTTCTACCACGACAGCCTGGACATCACGAACGACGAGCACCGCCGCATCAGCGCCTTCCGCCTGATCGCCAAGCTGCCGACCATCGCGGCCTGGGCCTACAAGTACACCATCGGCCAGCCGTTCATGTATCCGCGCAACGACCTGAACTATGCCGAGAACTTCCTGTACATGTTCAACGCCGTGCCGGCCGAGCCGTATCATGTGAACCCGGTGCTGGCCCGCGCGATGGACCGCATCTTCATCCTGCACGCGGACCACGAGCAGAACGCCAGCACCAGCACGGTGCGCCTGGCCGGCAGCACCGGCGCCAATCCCTTCGCCTGCATCGCCGCAGGGATCGCCAGCCTGTGGGGACCCGCGCACGGCGGCGCCAACGAGGCCGTGCTGAAGATGCTGGCCGATATCGGGCACGTGGACAATATCCCCGCCTTCATCGAGAAGGTGAAGGACAAGAACAGCGGCGTGCGCTTGATGGGCTTCGGCCACCGGGTCTATAAGAACTACGATCCGCGCGCGAAGATCTTGCAGCAGACCTGCAAGGAAGTGCTGGCCGAGCTGGGCATCAAGGGCGACCCGCTGTTGGACATGGCGGTCGAGCTGGAGCGGATCGCGCTGCACGACGAATACTTCATCAGCAAGAAGCTGTATCCGAACGTGGATTTCTACTCGGGCATCATCCTGAAGGCGATGGGCTTCCCGACCAGCATGTTCACCGTGCTGTTTGCCGTCGCCCGCACCGTCGGCTGGATCAGCCAGTGGAAGGAGATGATCGAGGACCCGGCGCAGCGCATCGGCCGTCCCCGCCAGATCTATACCGGCGCCCCGCGGCGGGACTTCGTGGCGCTCGGGGACCGGGCCTAACCCTCCGAGGTCCGCCCGGTGCCGGCGGGCCGCTCCCTGCCGGGGCGGCCCAGCAGGACCAGGGCGCGGTCGGGCAGGTCGGAGATCAGGCCGTCCACGCCCCAGTCCATCAGGCGCTGCATGTCGTCGGCGGCGTTCACCGTCCAGGGGACGACGCGCAGGCCCAAGTCGTGGGCGCGGTCCAGCAGGTCCTGCGTCAGGTCGGCGTGATGCGGCGCCCAGGTGCCGCCGCCCTCCGCCGCAACGGCGTCCGGCACGTCCGCAGCGCCCCCGAGATGCCGGCCCAGCCATAGCGGCGCGTCGGCCACGGAGCCGGCGGCCGTGAGCCAACCGGCTGCGATGGCTGGGCGGATGCGTCGCAGGTGCCGGGGCGCGCGCCAGTCGAAGCTTTGCAGCGCCACGCGCGGCCCGGCGCCTGCCGCGCCCACGACGTGCAGCACGCGCTCCACCATCTCCTCGGCCGGGATGGTCCAATCGGGATGGGTGGGCAGCACCTTCAGCTCGATGTTCCAAAGCAGGACGGCATCCGTGGCAAGAACCTCATCCAGCGTCGGTATCCCGGCGCCGTCCTGCGCCGCCTGGCCGGGGTAGGTCTCGGCATAGGGCGTGCCGGGGCGGAGGCGGCCCACGTCGTATTCGCGCAGTTGCGCCAAGGTCAGGTCGCGCAGCAGCGGGCCGGGTCCATCCAGCCATCGGCCCGCGCCGTCCCTGGTTGTGTCCGGGTTCAATGCCGGGTCATGGTGGACGACGACGGCCCCGTCGCGCGTGGTGCCGACGTCCAGCTCCATGGTCCGGACGCCCAGGCGAGCGGCGGCGCGGAAGCCGTGCAGCGTGTTCTCGGGGAACAGGCCGCGGGCGCCGCGATGGCCTTGCAGGTCGAAGTCGGGGTGGGGCATGGGTGGGGTTTGCGGCGGGGCGGCGGCGGGGTCAAGGCATCGCGGGCTGTCCGCCCACGGCCTCCGTTCCAGCGCATGGCTGCACGCCGCAGCCTGAAGGCACACCTTCGTTCGCTCATCAGGCGCCTGCAACAGCGAGCTGGCGATGTCCGCATAGGTTGCCGGTTGGGTGAAGATGCGGCAGCGATGCCAGCGGCCACCTGCGCTGGCCGTTTGCCGTCGGTCATTGCAAGCCGCCCTTGCGGCGCGGCAACCCGGGAGTCCACGGCACGGTCCTAGCCGCTCCCCCGCTGCCGTGCCGCCGCGCCACTCGAAACCACGAATGTAAACCGGGCGCAAACAGGTTAGGGCAAACGGGCGCTGGCGTGAGGCAAACCGTGGAATGCAAACATTGTTTTCTGGAAGCTAACATCGGACGGCATTTCGTTCCTATGAAGTTTACAAAGCCAGCCATTTGCGCTTTGTGACTTATTTTGACTTGCCTCCAACAACGCCTCCACTAAGGTGCCTCAACTACTTTTTCGGTGGAAAAATGCTTAAACTATGCTTCTCATACCCTTGGCGTTTTTGTCCGCCTGCGCGACTATCGTGAATGGCGGCAGCCAGACCGTGACCGTTTCCACCACTCCTCCTGGCGCGGCCTGCATCGTGGACCGGATGGGTGCCCGCATCGGTGCGGTTCCGCAAACTCCTGGCAGCTTGCGGCTGGACAAGAGCAAGCACGACCTTTCGGTGACGTGCAGCAAATCCGGCTTCCAAACTGCGGCCGTGACGCGCTCATCTTCGTTTGGCGCCATGACGTTCGGCAACTTCATCGTGGGCGGCCCCGTCGGTTTCGTCGTGGACGCAGCGTCCGGTGCGAGTTTTGAGTATCCATCCGACATCAGGCTGGACCTTGCAGCAGACGCAACGTCCGGGTCGCCACCGTTTGCGTTGCAGCAGCCGTCCTTTGACCGGGGCGCCACGTATGTTTCTGCCCCAGTCACCGCCCCGGCCAGGCAGCGCACCCTCGATCCGGCGACGGCGCATACCGCCAGTTATTGACCCGGCTCCGGCGCGTGACAGGCAGCAGCCACCGCGCCGCTTGCTGCCGGGGACAGGTGGCGAGGTCGGGCCGGACGAACGTGGTTGCCCGGCGGCCCGGGATGCGGGCTGCTGCTGCTCTCGACGCTGCCTCCGGCCGCTCCGCAGCCGGCTTCAGCGCCGCCCGCACGGGTCCGCTTCCGGCCATTGCAAAGTTCCCCGGCAGGGTGCTGCCGGCACTGTGCGGCATCTCGACGCCGCCATTGATGAACAGCACGCGCGGCGAGCTGACGGCACTTCGCGTCCGCAGCGCGCCATCCCAGGACGTGCCTCAGCCGGGTCACCAGGTTGTTAAGCTATTGCTAGAAGTTTTCCTGCATAATGCAATGTTTCCATGTGGAGTGCCCCGTTGGTAAAGTTGCGTTACCAGCGGGATAAGCGGTGCAGGAACGCTGGCTTCGGCACGGGGCGCGATGGCGCTGCCACCTCCGCCCGGCCGGTGTCGCCAGAATCGGCGATGCTGCTGCGCGACCTCGCGCTCGACCGGATACGGCAGGGAGTCTGCGTGTTCGACGGCCAGCAGCGGCTGCTGCTGTCCAACCGCCGCTACGCCGAGATCTACGGCCTGCGGCCCAGCGAGGTCCGTGCCGGCATGACGCTGCGGGACATCGTGGACCTGCGCTACGTCGCCGGCACCGGCCCTGCCATGCCGCCGGAGCACTACACGTCCTGGCGGGACCGCATCGGCGTCGCCGACAAGGTCGTAGACACCCAGGTGACGCTGTGGGATGGGCGCGTGCTGGCCATACACCACGCGCCGCTGCCGGGCGGCGGCTGGGTCAGCACGCACGAGGACATCACGGAACGGAGCCGGGCGGAGGAGCACGTCCGCCACATGGCCCACCACGACGCGCTGACGGGACTGCCCAACCGCATCCTGTTCACCGAGCGGCTGGGGCGGACGCTGCGGCGGCTGGGCGGCGACGCCCTTGAGGACCATCGGCCCGCCCCTGCCGGAACGGACTGGCACATCGCGGTCTGCTTCCTGGACCTGGACCACTTCAAGGACATCAACGACACCCTCGGCCATGCCGCGGGAGACGAGCTGCTGCGGATCGTGGCCGAGCGCATCCGGCCCCACATCGGGCAGGACGACATGCTGGCCCGGCTTGGCGGGGACGAGTTCGCCATCCTCCTCGATCAGGCCGGAAGCGAAGCCGACGCCGCCGCAAGGGCTATGGCCGTGATCGGCGCCATCGCCGCGCCCATGCAGTTGGGCACGGTGCAGGCGCGGGTGGGCGCCAGCATCGGCATTGCCCTGCGATGCGCGCAGGAGGCGGTGGCCGAGCCGGCGCTGCTGCTGCGTCAGGCCGACATGGCCCTGTATCGCGCCAAGACGGAAGGCCGCAACACCGTGCGCTTCTTCGACGCCGGCATGGCGTCCCTCCTGCATCGCAGGACGCAGATGAAGGCCGACCTCGAAGGCGCCCTGGCGGACGGTGGGCTGTCGCTGCACTTCCAGCCGCTGGTCCTCCTCGCTTCAGGCATGTGCGGCGGCGCGGAGGCGCTGGCCCGCTGGACCCATCCGGAACACGGCGCCGTGCCGCCTTCGGAGTTCATCCCTCTGGCCGAGCACACGGGCCTGATCGGCAGGCTCGGCGCCTGGGTGCTGCGCGCGGCCTGCGAACAGGCTGCGGGCTGGAACGGCATCGTCCTTGCGGTGAACCTGTCGCCCGAGCAGGTGAGGCAGCCCGGCCTCGTGGACCTGGTGACGGCCACGCTCGCCGAAACCGGCCTGCCGCCGGAGCGGCTGGAGCTGGAGATCACCGAGACGGTGCTGCTGCACGACACCGAGGCGACGCTCGAAACGCTGGGGGGCCTGCGGCGCCTGGGCGTCGGCATCGTGCTCGACGACTTCGGGATGGGCTATTCCAGCCTCGGCTACCTCAGCCAGTTCCCGTTCACGAAGCTGAAGATAGACAAGAGCTTCATCGCCCGGATCGGCACCGAGCCACGGTCGGCGGCCATCATCCGTGCGGTCGTGACGCTGGGGCAGAGCCTCGCCATCGGCGTGACGGCCGAGGGCATCGAGACGCCGGCGCAGCTTGCCTTCGTGCATAGCGTCGGGTGCGACCAGGCGCAGGGCTATCTGCTGGGCAGGCCATGCCCGGCCGAGGCGTTCGAGCAACGCTGGGCCATGACGGCGCGGCGGCCGGACGGGCTGCTGGATGCACCCCGTCCGGCTGCCGCGCTCAGGGCTTTGCCGCCGTCCCGAACACCCGCTGCTCCACCCGGTCCCCCACCCTGATCCCCAGGCGCTTGGCCGTGCCCGCCGCCAGCTCCAAGGTCGCACGCACCGGGCCGCGGCTCTCGATCATCGCAAGGCTTCCCGGCACTGTGTCCTCCGCAACGCGGCGGACCGTGCCGTCCTCGTTGATGAACAGCATGTCCAGCGGGCTGACCGTGTTCCGCATCCACATCGTACTGTCCCGCGGCGCCCCCCAGTCGAACAGCATCCCGCCATCGGCCGGCACGCTGGTGCGGAACATCAGGCCGACGGTCTGCTGCTCCGGCCGCAGCGCCATTTCCACCATGAAGTCGTGCCGGGCGCCATCCCGGGTGACGATCACCAGCCGCTCCCTTGGCAGCTCCGGCTGCGCCTTGGACGTGTCGGGCATCTGCGCCCGGGCTGCGAAGGGCATGGCAGCGAAGGGCATGGCGGCGAGCGAGGCGATCAGGATACGGCGGCGCATGGGGAAGTCTCCTGCAAGGTCAGATCGGCCAGCACCTTGACCTCGTCCCGCACGGCGCCGGGCCGGGGCGCGTCGCGCAGGGTGGTGAACCAGTGTTCCGGCGGGTTGCGGCCGGCGGCGCGGTTGTAGGTCAGCGCCCGCAGCACGGCCTCCGCGGCGGGGGTCGTGCGGTCCGGGACGGGGATGGCGTTCAGCGTGGCCCACACCCCCGCCCAGCAGCGGCCGACGGTGTAGGGATTGTAGCCGCCGCCGCCCGTCACGACCAGCCGGGGCGCCAGCGCCATCGCCGCCCGGACAACGGACCAATGGGCGTTGTTGGACAGCGACAGCCGGGCCAGCGGGTCCTCCTCCAGCGCATCGGCGCCGCATTGGAGCATGAGGGCCTGCGGGCGGTGCGCCTGGATCACCGGCAGGATCGCCCGGTGCAGCAGCCATGCCATCTCGCTGTCGTTGAAGCCCTGCGGCACCGGCAGGTTGCGTGCGTTGCCCCCGGCGCGGTCCGTCGCGGCGCCCGTGCCGGGCCAGCGCCCGGCCTCGTGGACGCTGACCGTCAGGACGCGCGGATCGCCTGCGAAGGCGTCCTGCACGCCGTCCCCGTGGTGCGCGTCTATGTCTAAGTAGGCGATCCGGTCCAGCCCCTGGTCCAGCCAGGCCAGGATGCCCAGCACGGGATCGTTCAGGTAGCAAAAGCCGCTGGCCCGGTCCGGGCGGCCGTGATGGGTGCCGCCGCCGGGGCAGTGGACAATGCCGCCGCCGCGCGTCAGCTCCGCCGCCAGCATAACGCCGCCGGCCGAGGTCATGGGGCGGCGATACACCTCGGGATACACCGGGTTGCCCTCCGCGCCGATGCGGTAGCGGGCGCGGTCCTCCTCGGACACCGCCTGCGCCGCCTCCGCCCGTTGCAGCGCGGCGAGGTAGCCCGCGTCGTGGAAGCGCAGCACCTGCGCGGGGTCCGCCATCGGCGCGGTGCGGAACTGCGCGTCCGGCAGCCAGCCCATCGTGCGGCACAGGTCGGTGCAGGTGGTGACGCGCGGGATCGTCAGCGGGTGCGTCGGGCCGTAGGTGGAGCGGCGGTAAAGCTCACTGCCGATGTAAAGCGGTTGGTTCGGCATCATGCCCGATGCGGCGCCCACAGCACTTGCCGCTCAGCCGTCACGGCAGGGATCGAGGCGACGCAGCGGCCCAAGGGCCACGGGTGCAGCCGCCGCGGCCCCGGAATTGACGAGCCGCAAGCGGCTGGCAACGGTGCCGACCATCCCATGCTCCGACCGCTTTGCACCCGGTCCAGACCTGTCATACCGGCCTGCATAGGTCTTGACTTGGTGCCGACGCATCTTTGCAGTGCAAAGCAGGCAGGTCAGCTCTTATGTGGGCCGGTATCATTGCGAGAAGCGCAGCGATGCGGCAACCAGGAGGCGGCGCAAGCAGCTCCTGCCGCCCCCCGGTTGCCGCGTCGCAGAGGCGGGCCGCGATAACAGGCAGAAAGCAATCAAAGCAGATGACTGTTGGCCCAACAGCACCTGGAGCATCAAGCCCGCTGCGGCATCCCGTGCGGCACGACGGTGCCGACGATGCTCTGGTCCAGCGCCTCGTAGCCGGCGTAGTCAATCGTCGCATACAGCTCGGCGCGGGTCTGCATCCGGTCAATCACCCCCTGGGTGCCGCCGTCCCGGCGTATGGCGGCATACAGGTCCTCGGTCGCCTTGGCCGACACGCGCAGCGACGACACCGGCCAGATCACCATGCGGTAACCCATGTCCTCGAACTCGGCGGCGGTGAAGAACGGGGTGCGGCCGAACTCGGTCATGTTCGCCAGCAGCGGCACGCCCCCGCCCCCACCGTCGTTCATCCGGCGGGCGAACTCGCGGAACATCCCGGCGTCGTGCAGCGCCTCGGGGAAGATCGCGTCGGCGCCGGCCTCCACATACAGCTTGGCGCGGGCGACGGCGCCGTCCATGCCCTCGCTCGCCGCCGCGTCGGTGCGGGCCATGATATACAGGTGGCGCCGGGCGCGGCGGGCGGCGGCGACCTTGTTGGCCATGTCGTGCGCGTCGGCCAGCTTCTTGTCGTTCAGGTGGCCGCACTTCTTCGGCAGTATCTGGTCCTCGATATGCACCGCCGCGGCGCCTGCGTCCTCGAAGCTGCGCACCATCGCCATGACGTTGAGCGCCTCGCCGTATCCGGTGTCCCCGTCCACCAGCACCGGCAGGCCGCTGGCGCGCGCGACCTGGCGCACGAAGAAGCACACCTCGTCCACCGTTATCATGCCCAGGTCCGGCAGGCCCATGCTGGCCGTCATCGCCGCGCCGGACAGGTAGGCCGCCTGGAACCCGGCCGCCTTCGCCTGCAGCGCCGCCATGCCGTTGTGCGTGCCGGGGATTTGCAGGATGCCGCCGGCCCCGATCATGGCGCGGAACCGCACGCCCGCAGGCTCGGTCGGCAGGTCGGCGGCGACGAGGTAGGTCATGCTGGCAAGCTCCGGAGCGCAGAGGGGGGCGGGACCGTTTAGCACCTTCGACAGGGTGCGTCAGGTGGGCCGGTTGCGTGGGCAACCCCCTGCCGTTAGGCTCCGCCGCATCGGACGGAGCAGACGGATGGACATGACAGGCGAGCGGCGCATTCCCGCGCCGCGGCAGAAAGTGTGGGATGCACTGAACGACACGGAAACCCTCCGGTCCTGCATCCCCGGCTGCGAGAGCCTGGAACGGCTGTCAGACACCGCCATGAAGGCCACCGCCGCCATCAAGATCGGCCCGATCAGCGCCCGCTTCACCGGCAACATCGCCTTGTCGGACATGGACCCGCCCAACAGCTACCGCATCAGCGGCGAGGGTCAGGGCGGTGTTGCCGGGTTCGCCAAGGGCGGCGCCAACGTGCGGCTGTCCGACGACGGCCCGTTCACCGTGCTGTCCTATGACGTGAAGGCGCAGGTCGGCGGCAAGATCGCCCAGTTGGGCGCGCGGCTGATTGACGCGACCAGCAAACAGATGGCGGACCTGTTCTTCGACCGTTTCACCTCCGAGGTTTCGGGTCCGCAGGAGGTTGCGGCCCAGGGACCGATCATCGCCCCGGCCGTCGCCGCCGCGTCCGCGGCCGGGATGGCCGCAGAAGGAGCCGCCACGCCCATGCCGCAGCAGGCCAGCCCTGCCCTGCCCGCCCGCAAGGCCGCAGCGCCCCCTGCGGTCAGCCTGCTCTCGATGATCCCCAAGGAGCCGTTCGGGCTGCCGCTGGTCGCGATCATCGGGATCATCATCTATCTCCCGATCCTGTTCATCATCTTCAAGGTCTATGTGTTTGGCTGACCAGCCGGCGGGCGCCGCCCTGCCCGCCCCCATGCTTGCGGCGTCCGACCTGCCCGCAACCGTTGCCGAGACCGCGGCGCTGCTGGCCGCAGGCGGCTACATCGCCGACCCGGCGCTGGCGGTCACGGTCCACCTTGCCCTGGCCATGCACCGCCCGCTGTTCCTGGAGGGCGAGCCTGGCACCGGCAAGACCGAGATCGCCAAGGTGCTGGCCGCCGGGCTCGGCCGCCGGCTAGTGCGGCTGCAGTGCTATGACGGCATGGACTTGTCCGCCGCGGCCTACGAATGGGACCATGCCCGGCAGTTGATGGCGATACGCCTGGCGGAGGCCGGCGGGGACCGGGACCAGGGGCGGCTGGCCACGACGATCCACAGCCGGCCGTATCTGCTGGCCCGGCCGCTGCTGTCCGCCATAGACCCCGACCTGCCGCCGGCCGTGCTGCTGATTGACGAGCTGGACCGTGCGGACGAGCCATTCGAGGCATTCCTGCTGGAGCTGCTGGCGGATTTCCAGATCACGGTGCCGGAATACGGCACCATACGCGCCAGCGTGCCGCCGGTGGTGGTGCTGACCAGCAACCGTACCCGCGAGGTGCATGACGCGATCCGCCGCCGCTGCCTGTATCAGTGGGTGGACTATCCCAACGCCGCGCGGGAGCGGGCGATCCTGGATGCGAAGGCGCCGGGCCTGGCGCCGCGCTTGTCGGGGGAGGTCGTGGCCTTCGTGCAGCGGCTGCGCGGCACGGATTTGTTCAAGCTGCCCGGTGTCGCCGAGACGATAGATTGGGCGGCGGCGCTGCACTACCTGGACCAGAACGAATTGACCGCCGGGGGCGTGGACGAAACGCTCGGAGTGCTGCTGAAGTACCAGGACGACATCGCCAAGGTCCGCGGCGCCGAGGCCGCACGGCTGCTGACCGAAGTGCAAGGCGCTGCTGCTGCTCCCTCTCCCTCCGGGAGAGGGCCGGGGTGCGGGGGTCTTGGCTGCGGAGCGGGGAACGGGGGTGCCAACGGCGCGAGGCCCTGCTTCGGTGGGGACCGCGCCTCAAGACCCCCTCACCCCGACCCTCTCCCGGAGGGAGAGGGAGCAGCAGCATCGGCGCGGCATGACGGCGCTTCCGGCGAACATCGTGCATTTCGCCCGCCTGCTGCGCCGGGCCGGGCTGCCGGTCGGGCCGGCGGAGGTCGTGGCAGCGGGCCAGGCGCTGGGCCAGGTGGACATCGGCCAGCGCATCCAGGTCCGCGCCGCCCTGCGCAGCCTGATGGTCCACCGGCACGAGCACCTGGAGCTGTTCGACCGCGCCTTCGACCTGTTCTGGCGCGACCCCAACGCGGCGCAGCAGGCCATGGCGCTGGCCCTGCTCGACGGCACACCCCCGGCGCAGGAGCAGCGCCCCACCCCCGGCAGCCGCCGCCTGGCGGAGGCCCTGGCCCCGTCGCGCCCCAAGCCGCGCCCGCAGGACGACATCCCGCCCGAGCTGGACGCCGTAATGACCGTCAGCGAACGCGAGCGCCTGCAATCCATGGACTTCGAGCAGATGAGCGCCGAGCAGGTCGGCCACGCCAAGTCCGAGATACGCCGCCTGCGCCTGCCGCTGGACCTGCGCCGCACCCGCCGCCTGCGCCCGGACGCCGGCGGCTCGCGGATAGACCTCGCCGCCACCCTGCGCCGCAGCCTGCGCCGCGGCGGCGAGATCATGGACCTGTCCCGCAGCGCCCGCATCGTGCGCCCGCCGCCGCTGGTGGTGCTGTGCGACATATCGGGCAGCATGTCCCGCTACGCCCAAGTATTGCTGCATTTCCTGCACGCCGTCGCCAACGACCGGGACCGGGTGCATGTGTTCCTGTTCGGCACCCGGCTGTCCAACATCACCCGGCAGCTCCGTTTCCGCGACCCGGAGGTGGCGTTCCAGATGGTGTCCCATGCCGTGCCCGACTGGTCCGGCGGCACCCGCATCGGCGAGGCGCTGGCCGAGTTCAACCGCCGCTGGTCCCGCCGCGTGCTGGCGCAGGGCGCCGTGGTGCTGCTGGTGACGGACGGGCTGGACCGGGACGGCGCCGCCGGGCTGTCGGAGGAGATGGACCGGCTGCACCGCTCCTGCCGCCGGCTGATCTGGCTCAACCCGCTGTTGCGCTGGGACGGGTTCCAACCCAAGTCCGGTGGCATCCGGGCAATGCTGCCGCATGTGGACGAGTTCCGCACCGTCCACAACCTCGACAGCCTGCGCGCCCTGGTGGACCTGCTTTCCCGTCCGGCGCCGTCGCGCGGGCTGGCCAGCGCATGGGGCATGACATGAGCGACGTTCTGGATGTGATTGAGGTTGCTGCGGGTTGGCTCGCCGAGGGTGAGCAGGTCGCCCTGGCGACCGTGACGGAGACATGGGGCAGCAGCCCGCGCCCGCCCGGCAGCCAACTGGTCGTGACCGGCAGCGGGCGCATGGCCGGGTCGGTCAGCGGCGGCTGCATCGAGGGAGCCGTCGCCGAGGCGGCGCAGCGCACCATGCGGGACGGCGTGCCGCAGTTGCTGGATTTCGGCGTGACGGACGAACGGGCCTGGGATGTCGGCCTGGCCTGCGGCGGCAAGCTGAAGGTGTTCGTCGAGCGGCTGGGATGAACGCCGGGCTGCTGGCCCGGCTGCAAGCGGCACGGTCCGCAGGCCAGCCCGTGGTGGTCGCCACCCGCCTGCCCGGCGGCGAGCAATGGCTGCTGCCGGACGACGTTGCGCCCCCTGCCCTGCGCGGACCCGCGGAGGATGCTCTGCGGACGGACCGCAGCGGGACCGTTCAGGTGAACGGCGAAACCTGGTTCATGCACGCCCACAACCCACCGCTCCGGCTGGTCGTCGTCGGCGCTGTCCACATAGCGCAGGCGCTGGTGCCGATGGCGGCCGGACTGGGCTTCGGCGTCACGGTGGCCGACCCGCGCCGCGCCTTCGCCAGCGGCGAGCGTTTCCCCGGCGTCACCGTCAGCACGGATTGGCCGGACGAGGCCCTAGACGCGCTGCGGCCCGACGCGCGCACGGCCATCGTCACCCTGACGCACGACCCCAAGCTGGACGACCCGGCCCTGGACCGGGCGCTGCGGTCCCAGGCGTTCTATGTCGGTGCGCTCGGCTCCCGCCGTACCCATGCCGCCCGACTGGACCGCCTGCGGGCGCTGGGCCACGGGGACGCGGCGCTGGCGCGCATCCAGGGGCCGGTCGGGCTGGACATCGGCGCCGTGACCGCGCCGGAGATCGCCCTGTCCATCCTGGCACAGGTCGTGGCGGTCCGGCGCAGCAAGGCATGAGGTTCGGGCGCGTTCCGCTCGCATCCGCGGAGGGCGCAATCCTGGCCCATACCAGGCGCCTGCCGGGCCGGGTGCTGCGCAAGGGATCGGTGCTGGATGCCGGCGCCATTGCGGCGCTTGCGGCGAACGGCGTCCTCGACGTGATCGCGGCGCAACTCGACGATGGCGACGTGCCGGAGGATGAGGCTGCACGGCGCCTGGCTGCGGCCCTGCTGGCGCCGGGGCTGGGGGCGTCTGCGGCCAGCACCGGCCGCGTCAACCTGCAAGCGTCGGTGCCGGGCCTGGTGCAGGTGGACCGGGCTGCGCTGGACGGGATCAACGGCATTGACGAGGGCCTGACGGTCGGCACCTTGCCCGACGCCGCCCCGGCCGCGGCGCGGGACATGGTGGCGACGATCAAGGTGATCCCGTTCGCCGTGCCGGAAGCGGCGCTGCGCCGGGCCGAAACGGCGGCGCGGGAACGCCCGCCCTTGCAGCTTCATCTGTTCCGTCCGCTGCGCGTCGGCCTGGTGATGACCACCCTACCCGGCTTGAAGCCCAGCATCCTCGATGGCACGGCGGCGGCTACGGCCGCCCGTGTCGCCGGGCTGACCGGAACGCTGCTGCCGCCGCTGACCTGCGCCCATGCGGAGAACGAGATCGCCGATGCGTTGCGCGCCCTGATAGCGGACGGCGCGGATATCCTTCTGGTGGCCGGCGCCAGCGCCGTCGTGGACCGCCGGGACGTGGGGCCTGCCGGGATCGTCGCGGCAGGCGGTCGCGTGCTGCATTTCGGAATGCCCGTGGACCCCGGCAACTTGATCTGCCTGTGCGTGATCGGGGACCGCCCCGCGCTGGTGCTGCCGGGCTGCGCGCGCAGCCCGCGGCTGAACGGCATTGACTGGGTGCTGGCGCGGCTGTTCGCCGGGCTGCCGGTGGACGGCCGGGTGATCTCGGGCATGGGCGCGGGGGGACTGTTGCAGGACCCGGGCCAGCGCCCGTTGCCGCGGGCCAAGGCCGTCGGGGCGCCGGAGCGCGGCGGGGTTGCCGGGATCGTGCTCGCGGCGGGGCGCAGCAGCCGGATGGCGCCGCACAACAAGCTGCTGGTGACGGACCGGCAGGGCCGGGCGATGGTGGCCCGCGTGGTGGACAACCTGCTGGCCAGCACCGCCCGGCCGGTCCTGGTGGTGCTCGGCCACCGTGCCGGGGAGGTCAGGGATGCCCTGGCCGGCCGGCCGGTGCAGTTCGTCGAGGCAGCCGATCACGCGGCAGGCTTGTCCGCCAGCCTGCGCGCCGGCATCGCCGCGGTCCCGCCGGACGCCGCCGCGGCGCTGGTGTGCCTGGGCGACATGCCGCTGGTGACGGGTGCGATGATGCAGCAGGTGATCGCGGCCTACGATCCCGACGAGGGCCGCAGCATCGTGGCGCCGGCCTGCCTGGGGAAGATCGGCAACCCCGTGCTGTGGGACCGGCGCTTCTTCTCCGACATGGCCGGGCTGACCGGCGACATGGGCGCGCGGCCGTTGCTGGAACGGCATATGGCGCAGGTTGCGCTGGTCGAGCTTGGCGATGACGCAGTGCTGCGCGATTTTGACACCGTCGAGTCGTTGGGGTCGTTTCCTGGAGAGGCGCTTCTCGGCGTGGTCCCGGCAGGTGCATAACGGCGGCGGCCTGGTTGCCAGACCCCTGGTTGCCAGCTTGGGGAAGTGCATGGCTTTTGTGCGGCGGGGCAAGACGGGGCTGCATCTGGGACCGGGACTTCGGATACGGGCGATACGCGCACGCGGCGTTTGGCCTGTGGTCTGGGCGGCACTGGCCTGCCTGCTCATCCCCGCAGCAGGGCCGGCCCGCGCCCAGGACGCGCCGCAGGTCGCCGTTGCGGAGTTCGGCGAATACACGGTGCTTCGGGAAGAGGTGGTGACGGACGAGCGCAGCGGGTCGAGCGGCGTCACCGACCGGGTCAGCAGCGAGGGTGCCCGGCTGCTTCGGCGCACGGACCGTATCGAGGCCGTGCCCTGCCGCCGGTTCGGCGTCTGGTTCCGGTTGAACTCGCCGGGCCGGGTCGGGGTGCTCCCGATCACGCAGCGGCTGACGCATCCCTTGATGACCCGGCCCGATGGCCGCACCGGCACGGTGGAGGCCGATGAGGGCCTGCTCGACGACATGCCCAGGCTGTCCGGCTTCAGTTTCACCTATAAGTGGGAGATGGTTCCGGGAACTTGGACCTTTGCGGTGCTGTCCAGTGGCAAGGTCCTAGCGGAGAAGTCGTTCGAGGTTGTGGCGCCGCCCGGCGGAGTCGTGCCGCCTGCGGGGGGCTGCGACAGGCCGGTGTCGTGACCGGCCGGGTTCGCATGAGGGTTGGCTCGCCCCGCCAGGGCTGCCGCACATGGAAGTCAAGCTGCTTCCTGCTCCCTCTCTCTCTGGGAGAGGGTCGGGGTGAGGGAAGCCATCAAGACCGAACCCGCCACATCGGCCGCAAATCAGCCCGTCATCGGAACACGATGCGCTTGCGGCTTCCTCCACACCCCCGTCTTCTCCCGGAGGGGAGCAGATAGGCCCACCGCCTTATGCGATGAGCCCGGAGAGAACCTGGGTCGCGTCGTTTGCCAATTGGCGCACTGCCGTAACTGCCTTGCGTCTTGAGCCACCCCGGACACTGCTGGACCAGTCAAAAAGGTATGCAAGCCAGCATGATAGATGCCGCTCATAACCTTTTTTTGAAAGGGCTGCGGCTCTCCGACGCGCGCTCTGCGTCTAGGCTTTGGATGGAGGGCAGCCGTTATTGTTCAGCCTCGCCTAAAGCCCAGGCTGGCGCAGACTGCCTGGCGGGTCCATCCTCACAGGCAGGATGAACCACGCTCCGCTTCCGATCCGCATCGCCCGACTGCAAGACGGCACCTTGACCTACCTGGTTGACCTGTCGCCGGAGGCGCTGCCGCCCGTACGCGGGCGAGACCTGGCCGACGCGTGGGAACAGGCGCGGGAAGCGGCGTGCGGCGCCGCTTGGGGCGCGGCCCGGCTGTTCCGGTTCCAGCGTCCGGACGGCGGCACCACCGACTTGGCGCTGTCCGATGAGGATGCGTGCTGCTGGGCGGCTGCCGTGGACGCGACCGTCGGCATCGGCACCAGCCACGGCCTCTCGTTGTGCCTCAGGCTGCTGGCGCTGGTTGACCTGCTTGGCCGTGCCACCTGGCTGGCCGGGCTGTTCCGGATCGGCCGCAACGGCACCACGCTGCACCCGACGCTGCTGGCCACGGCGGCCGAGGCGCCGCTGGACGCCGACGCCCGGTTCGACGAAGGCCGGTTCCGCGCCCGCCTGGGCTGTCCCCTACCCGGACCGGCCGCACCCCTTACTGGAGTTGCACCATGATCCCACGTTGCCTGATCCTGCTGCCGGTGTTTCTCGGGGCGTGCGCCGGACCGCCTGCCCTGTCCAGCGCCGACCGCGCCGTCGCGGCAGCCTGCCGGCAGGAGGTTGACCGGGTATATGCTGCCCAGAACCGGCGGGACCTGTCCTATCGCGACCAGCGGGACACGCCGTTCGCGGCGTCTTACAACCCCGGCATCACGAGCGCCGGACTTGGCAGCCGCTTCGGGCGGGACAACGACGTCCAGTCCTGCGTCAGCCTGAACCGCCCCGGCGCCGCGGCCGGCGACGCCGGAACCGGCCCCACCTTCAGCCCTACGGCACGTTGAGAGGAACCCGCCCATGAGCAAGATCATCCGGACCGAGCCTAGCAAGGTCTTGGCCAAGGCCGTGGAGTATCATGGCTTCGTCTTCACCCAGGGTGTGACGGCGAAGGACCTCAGCAAGGACATCACCGGCCAGACCGCCGAGGTGCTCGCCGGGTTGGACGAGATCCTGGAGACGCATGGCACCGATAAGACGCGCCTGCTGCAAGCGCAAATCTGGCTGAAGGACATCCGGGACCGGGACGCAATGAACCAGGTTTGGTCGGCATGGCTGCCAGAGGACGGCGCGCCGGCCCGGGCCTGCGTGCAAGCTAATATGGCAGACCCGCGTCATCTTATTGAGATCATGGTCACGACTTGTAAGTAGCTCTGCCGCGCCACGAAGCATCGTGGCCGCGTGCTTGAAGAAGAACCTCAACGGCCGGTCCCTGACCGGCTTTTTTCTTTTGCCCTATGTCTTTGTTGGCAATGGAGCGTCCATCGTTGCTGATGAGACGCACTGTGTTACAATCGCCACAGCCGTCTAGACTGTTGCATGATCGTATCACGCGGCTGTGATTGTGATAGTGGTCCTATTCAGAGCGGTTATGCACATGGTAAAATCTCGAATACGGCCATATCTTGGCGCGAATGGCCCCTTGTGGGTTGCCAGACTCCGCACGCCAAAGTTACCCAATGTTTCACAGCCTGCTCACGCAGGCGTGAGAATGAGGGATGACCGGCATGACTGCATGGACACGCGGACGGGTTGCGGTGCTTGGCACCGCACTCGCCTTGGCAGCACCTTTGTGCAGCCAGCCGGCCGAGGCGTCCCGTTACAGCCGCTATACCGGCTACCAGTCGTATGGCCGGGCCACGGCGCGGGCGATCTATGCCGGGGTCAGCCATTATAGCCACTACCGCTCGGCCTACCGGGGCGGGTATGCGTCGGGCGCGCTGCAATGCGTGCCCTTCGCCCGGGAGAACACCGGGATCGAGCTGTCCGGCAACGCCGTTAACTGGTGGGACAACGCGGCCGGCGTCTATGAGCGCGGTGCGCGGCCGGAGGTCGGCAGCATCCTGAACTTCCGCGCGACCGGGCGGATGCACCTGGGCCACGTCGCCGTGGTGTCCAACGTGGTGAACGACCGCAGCGTGCAGATTGACCACGCGAACTGGTCGGGCCGGGGCGTCGTGACGCGCAACGTGACGGTGGTGGACGTGTCGCCGTCCAACGACTGGTCTGCGGTGCGGGTCGCGCTGGGCAGTGGGGACTTTGGCAGCGTCTATCCGACCTACGGCTTTATTTACGACCGTCCTGACAAGGGCACGATGCTGGCCAACGCCGCGACCGGCCGCACGAGCGCCCCCGCGGCGCAGTCCGCGCCCATCACGATTGCCGCCGCCCCCGTCCTGAACCCGGCCCCGCTGGACCTGCGCCCGCAGAGCGACCGCATGGCAGTGCTGCTGGCGCCCCAGCGGGATGAGGAGGTTGCGGAGGCCACCGACGACGCCGGCACCTACCGCACGCGCCGGGGCGCTGCCCGCGCCGTGCCGGTGGTGCATTACGGCCGCAGCGCCATGCAGACGGCGCGATACGGGCGCAGCAGCCTGCCGGCCTTCCGCCATGGCCGCGGCGACACGGAAGTGGCTCGGTTCGGCCGCGGCATGGACCGCATGTTCGCTGGACGGATGATGGGTGGACAGGTCCTGTTTCTCGGGCATGGCCCGGTCCGCAGCATGAGGGAGCCGGCCTATGCCCCTGCCGGGCGTGGCTACACCGGCATGGTCCGCGCGACGGGCGCACACGCGCCGCAGGCCGAGCGCAGCCAGGCTCGCGCGGCGGCGGCGCATCCCGTCCGCGGGCACGCCGAGGCGGGCAGCCATCGCCAGGGGCGACGCTCCTAACAAACCTTGCCTCGTTGCACGACCATGCGCGGCGGGGACCTCTCCTGCCGGGCATGATATTCCGGGGGTCTGCGTCGGCTGCTTCGCTGGCGGGTGTTTAGCATAGGCGGCGGCTTGGCTGGCGGGACCTGGGCCGGTACGGGGCGGGCGGGCGCGGCGCAGATGGTCATGCCGCGCCTAGCGCGCCCAGCAGCGCACCCGCTCCCAGCAGCCATAAGGGATGCCAGCGCGTCAGTAGCACGGAGGCCGCGGCAGCGGTGGTGATGGCGGCGGTGGGCCAGCTTGTTGCAGTGGAGGCGGCCAGCAGGGCGGCGCCGGCGGCGACCAGGCCGACCGTGACCGGGACCAGGCCGGCTTGCAGCGCAGTGCGCCAGGGGCGGTCGCGGAAGCGGTGCCAGGCGTTGGCGACGGCCCAGGTCAGGAGGCTGCTGGGGCCTATCATTCCGAGCGTTGCGGCCAGGGCGCCGGGCCAGCCGGCGACGTGGTAGCCGACCAGGGTGACGACCAGCATGTTCGGCCCGGGCGCGGCCTGGGCCAGGGCGAACAGGGCGGCGAACTCGGACGGCGACATCCAGCGGTGGACCTCGACGACCTGGCGCTGCATCTCGGGCAGGACCGGGGCTACGCCGCCGACGGCGACCAGGGAGAGCTGGGCGTGGATCAGAGCGAGCCAGCCGGTGTCGGTCATCGCGGCAGGCGGTGCAGGAGGATGCTGAGCGGGGCGAGGACCAGCATGGTGGGCACCAGGGGGAGCCGGGCCAGGGCGATGGCGCCGAGGGCGATTGCGGCGATGGCGATGCCCAGCGGCTGGGTCCGCAGCGGCCAGGCGATGCGGCAGGCCATGGCCACCACCAGGCCGCTTGCCGCCGCGGCCAGCCCGGCGAAGGCGTGGCGCACCAGAGGCTGGCCGGCGTAGCGGGCATAGACGCTGCCGAGCGCTATCACGATCAGGACCGGGACGGCCAGCAGGCCGCTCGTCGCCGCCAGTGCGCCGGGCACGCCGCGGTAGCGGCTGCCGATGGCTACGGAGAGGTTGACGACGTTGGGGCCTGGCAGGAACTGGCATAGGGCGAGGAGGTCCAGGAACTCGGCGGCGGAGAGCCAGCCGCGCTGGTCCACCACCATGCGACGCGCCCAGGGCAGCACGCCGCCGAAGCCGACCATGCCGATGCCGAGGAAGCCGCGGAACAGGTCGGTGAGGGTCGGGGCTGGGTGCATGGCGGCAGGGTAGCGGGGCTGACGGGCGGGGGACAATCGGCTGGCGTTTCGGGGCGTGGAGGGCGGCGCCGTGCCGGGTGCCGGGTGCTGTTCCGGGACTTGGAAGGTCGCCGGATGCCGGATGCTTCGCGCCATGCCTTGCTGGCTGCCTGCGGCGTGCTGCTGCTGCGTCTCGACGAGGCGGGCGGGGGCAAGGTGTCCTTCTTGACGGCATAGCTGCTGCCTGCCCTGGGGGTTCGCGTCCGTGCGGGCGGGAATTGGGCGGTGGACAGGGCGGCGGACGGCAGCGGGACGAGGCAGCCGGGGGGCTGCGGCTGCCGGGTCAGGTCAAGCTTTGATGCCGCCGCTTCATCCGGGACGGGGTGGGGTGTTGGGCGGGGGGTTGCGGTGGGCCGGGGTGGCGGGAATGGCGCAGGATCAAGGCGATGGCTTCGGCCGGGTCGTCTGGGAGGGCGCTGGCTGTTGCCGCGGGGGCGGGCGCTGCGCGGGGAGTGGCGGCGGGGTTGGGACGATGGGGGTCGTCGGGGAGGCGGTGGGGGATGCCTGGCTCCGGGGCGTGCGATGCGGGGCCGGGCTGGCGGGGGCGGCTGGGGGCTGCGGCGCGGGCGCAGAGTTGGACGATGTCGGCTGGCGTGCGGCGCTTCCAGGGGTGGGTGCCGGGGAATGCGTCGAGGCCGAGGTCGCGGCAGATTTCGGTGATGACCTCGGCGACGGGGCGGTTGGTGAGGTCGTCGTCGAGGTCGGGGGCGTCGAGGCGGTCACGCAGCTCGGCGTTGAGGGTTTCGGCGTGGTCGCCCTCGTTGGCGGTGCGCTGGATGGTGTCCTCGACTTCGCGGAGGATGCGCTTGCGGGCGGCGGCGCGGTGCTGGGCCGGGTCGCGGGCGGGGGGCGCAGGGTCGGTTAGGCTGCGCGCGAGGGCGACGCTGCGGCGGACGGCTCGGGCGATGCGGTCGAAGGGGATCGTGAGGTCTGGGGGTGAGGCCGGGTTCGGTGCGGGGGGTTGCGGGGCGGGTTGGGGCGCCGCGGCGGCTTGGGCGTGGACGATGCGGGCGATGTCGGTGCCCATGATGATGAGGTCGTGCAGGACTTCGCGGTAGAATTGGGTGTCTGCGGCCTGCTGGCCGGCGGGGTCTTCGAGGTGGGCCGGGGCTGGTTGGGTGGACATGAACGGAAGAAGAACATTCTTGGGTTTGGGGTGTCAAGGTTGGTGTGGGTGGGTTCAGGGCGATTCGGTTCTGACTGGTTTTGGTTGAAAGTGCTGGCATCGGCCACGGGCGGCGATTCAGGCTGATGGCCTGTATCGGTGGGAGTTGGGAATGTCAGCGACGGTTGAGGGCGGCATCAGCTTGTGGGAGGCGCTTGGCCGGGTCCGGGATCACCGCCGCGGGGAGGGCAAGCGGTATCCGCTGGCTGGGCTGCTTCTGATCGCCGTAGCCGCGCTGCTTGCGGGTCGGCGCACTCAGCTTGGCATTGTGCGCTGGGGGCGCGAGTTGGGTCCGCAGGCCCTGGCAGGCCTGGGCATCATGCGCGGGCGGGTGCCGGCGCCCTCGGTCTGGTGCGAGGTGTTCCAGGGCTTGGACATCGCAAGCCTTGAGGCGGCGCTAGGCGGCTGGGTGATGAGCGGCCGTGCGCCGGGGCATATTGCCATAGACGGCAAGCGCCTGCGCGGCAGCGCCACGGCGCAGGCGCCGGGCGTGCATCTCCTGGCAGCGTTCAGCGAGGCGGTGGGCGGCGTGGTCGGCCAACTACAGGTGGACCCCGGCAGCAACGAGATCACCGCGGCGCTGGCGCTGCTCAAAACGCTGCCGCTGGCAGGGAGCATCGTCACCGGCGACGCGGTCTTCACGCAAAAGGAGATCTGCCGCGTGATCGTTGACGGTGGCGGCAACTACGTCTTCACCGTCAAGGAGAACCAGCCGACGCTGCGCGCCGACATCGCCCTGGCATTCGGCGACGCTTCCCCCCTCAGCGCCCCTGTCCGCGCTTTGGTCAGCCCCGCCTGACCTCGCTTGGGCGCAGACGGCCGGCAAGGACCATGGCCGGATCGAGACCCGCACCTTGCAGACCACCAGCAGCGTGGCGGCCTACCTCGCCCCGGCCTGGCCCGGGTTGGCGCAGGTCTGCCGTATCACCCGCTGCCGCCGCATGCGCGGCGTGGAAAGCACCGAGACGGCCTACGCCATCACCAGCCTGACCGCCGCAGAAGCAGGCGCCGACAAGCTGCTGGCCCTGTCGCGCAACCATTGGGGCATCGAGAACCGCCTGCACTACGTGCGCGACGTGAGCTGCGGCGAGGACCAGTGCCGAACCCGTGCCCGAGCCGCGCCGCAAGTGCTCGCAGCCTTCCGGAACACTGCCCTGACCATCGCAAGACGCCTGGGGCGAAAGCCCGTCGAGGCGTTCGAACACTTCGCAGAACACCGCCAACACGCACTCCACGCAGCACTCGGCCAGAGAACCGAATGACCCTGGGG
>JAABUM010001202.1_pt1 | contig 39871 bp, 44 predicted proteins | sample 5559161 | NCBI WGS metagenome assembly JAABUM01 (sample SAMN10711868, study PRJNA513369) | rock metagenome | isolation source: Antarctica rocks | place: Antarctica: Victoria Land, Siegfried Peak nord
AAACCGATCCTCAGACCAGGACCCCACGTCTCACGCTCACGACACGCCCACACCGCCAGTCACATCAGTCACACCAGCCCCAAGTGAGAAAACCTCACTGCTACCCGCCGAGGCGGTGAACGTGGGCACAATCGTCTCCTTCTTATCGGCGCAGGGCCGGGCAGGCCGGCGCGGGTGAGCCGAGGGCTCCAGCGGCATCAAGCTCGTTGTGCAACCACTCCCATCCGGCAGGGAGTTGCACCAGTAACAGCGAGGGTGATTGGGCGATTGCTGCCCAATCGGCGGCGGTGACGGTGTCGCCGGCAATGACGTAGACGGCGTCGCGGCGCGCCAGTCCCGTGGGCAGATCGATCAGAGCGTCGAGGGTCAGCAGTACGAGCGTCGCCGTGGCCCAGCGGGTCGCGAACTCGTTCGGGGAAAGCCACTGCACACCGGTGTCGATCGGGATCCATTGCCGACGTAAGCCGATGGGGGCGCCGGTGCGAACGGGAGGCCGACTCCAGGTGCGGGGTGCGATGGCGTAGCCGGGCAGATGCTCGATCGAGGCGCGGATGAGGTCGAGGATCAGGTGGCGGGCGGTGCTGTAGGACCATCGGGGACTGCGCGACGCATGATCCTGATAGCTGTGGGCTGCCTTGAGGACTTCCACGGGGTTGACCCGGACGACAGGCACGTGCTCGTAGTCCATCAATTCGGGGTCGAGGTCTCGTGTCGTCTCGGCAGGGGTGGTGAACGCGGACGCAGCGGCGAGGCTTTGCTCGAGGAGAAGCTTGCCGGCGTCGGTAGGGGACGCAGCGACACCGGGAGCAGTCGTGAACTTGGCGCGGGTCGGGTTGATGAGTACGCCATCGCGCACTGCGGCGGTGATCAATAGGTCAAGGTGGTCGGCGGAGGCAACAAAAATGGCACTCATGAGTGCTCCATCGGGTTAAGGGTCAGGGGGTTAGGCTGGTCAGGCCTCTTTTTCTGTCTCGCGGTTGACCGTACGCCGCACTGCTGCATACCGTCAATAGTTCGGTGGGTCTTATGCAGCCACCGAGGCTCCCCATGCCGGGTGTCTCGGTGGCTGCATTCCGTTTCTTGGGGCGCTTTTTGTCGGTGGCCGGGGTTAGTTTTGGTGCATCAACAGCGGGCCTGACCAGCCCACGAGGTAGGGAGTTTGAGCATGTCTGATTTGGCGACGACGGTGACGGTGATTGACGCGTGCGGGCGGGTGCAGGTGCCGGTGCTGCTGGTGTCTGATCCGGGGGTGGGCAAGTCCAGTTTGGTGCGGGGCATCGCGGCCGCGGAGGGGGTGGGGTGTGAGACGGTGCTCGGGTCGATTCGCGAGCCTGCTGACGTGGCGGGGATGCCGGTGATCACCGCCGCTGGTGCGGTGTTGGACCCCCCGGCCTGGGCGAAGCGGCTGCGGGCCGAGGGTGCCGGGTATCTGTTCCTTGATGAGTTGACGACCTGCCCTCCGGCGGTGCAGGCAGCGATGCTGGCGGTGGCGTTGGACCGCACGGTCGGAGACTTGGCGCTGCCCGGTGAGGTACGGGTGGTAGCGGGGGCGAACCCGGCGGACCGGGCTGCGGACGGGTGGGAGATTTCCCCGCCGTTGGCGAACCGGTTCTGCCACCTCACTTTTTCCCCGAGTGTCGATGAATGGTTGGACGGGATGAGCACCGGGTGGGCGGCTCCCCCGCCGTCCCGAGTGATCACCCCGGACACGAGCCGCAATGCGGCGGTCATGGCAGCGGTCACTGGGTTCATCCGGGTCCGCCCGGATCTGTTGCATGCCTTCCCCGACACCGCTGCCGCCACGGGTGGGCCGTGGCCGTCGCGGCGGGTGTGGTCGATGCTGACCCGCGTGCTGGCGCAGTTACGTGAGGACGACGACGCCGCCCGGCAGGAAGCCACCTTCGGGTTGGTCGGTGAGGGTGCCGGGGTGGAGTTCCTGACGTGGTGGCGGCAAGCCGATCTGCCCGACCCGGCCGCCGTCGTGGCCGACCCGAGCATTGTGGAGTGGGGGGATCGCCCGGATCGGGTGTGGGCGGTGCTGTCGGGGGTGATCGGCTGGGCCAGCGGGCGCGGCACGGTCGCGGCGTGGCGGGAGGCGTGGGGGCCGGTGCTGGCTGCCGCCGAGCACGGTGCCCCCGACGTGGCCGCTGCCGCCGCCCGCACCCTGGGCCAGGCCCGGCCCGCGAAGGCCACCGTCCCAGCGGCGGCGCGCCGGTTCGCGCCGATCCTCGCCGCCGCAGGCCTGGCGCAGGCGGGTGCGGCATGAACGGCGGCGAGCGGGTGCGGGCGTTGAACCGGGGTGAGCAGGATGCGTTCCGCCTGGCCCGGCTGAACGCCGCCGAGGCGATGCCGTATTTCATGCACGCCCTGTTCGCGGCTTCCCCGGTCGCCGCACCGGGTTTGGGCACGTTCGCTGTGGACGCCCGGTGGCTGGTCTACCTCGATCCGGCGCAGTTGGTCGGGCCGCAGGCGTGGTCTCCGAGGGTGGCCGGGGCGGTCTTGCTGCACGAGGTCGGGCACCTGATCCGCGACCACGCCGGGCGCGCAGCCGCGTTGCCCCAGCCGCACCGGCACCTTGAGTGGAACTTGGCCGGGGACGCCGAAATCAACGACGACCTGCTCGGTGCGGGGGTGGCGCTCCCGGCGGGGGTGATCACCCCGGCCGCGTTGGGGTGCGCGGACAACGACCTGGCCGAGCATTACTACACCCACCTCACCGAGAACAGCAACGCCGGGGGCGGTGCCGGTGATGACGGGGGGCCGGGCTGTGGCGGCGGCGCGGGCAGCGGGTCGGTGCCCGCCGAAGCCGACACCGCCGTGGCACAGGTTGCTACCGGGATCAGTGATGCCGAAGGCGACTTCGTGCGCCGCACCGTCGCCCAGGACGTCGCCGCCCACGCCCACGCCAAGGGCCGGGGCAGCGTCCCGGCCGGGTTGGCGCGGTGGGCGAACCGGGTGCTGCGCCCACCCACGGTGGCGTGGGAACGCCTGCTGCGCGCGGCCGTGCGGCGCGCGGTCGCCACCCAGGCCGGGCGCACCGACTACACCTACTCCCGGCCGTCGCGGCGACAGGTGCCCGGCATCATCACCCCGGCGATGCGCGGACCCGCCGTGGTGGTGTCCCTGGTCATCGACACGTCCGGGTCGATGAGCCCGACCGACCTGGACGCCGCGATGAGTGAAGTGCACGGTGTGCTGGCTTCCGGGGGGATCGCCCGTCACCAGGTGCGCCTGATTTCCTGCGACGCCGCCGCGACCAGGGCGCAGCGAGTGCACACCGCCGGGGCGGTGGAGTTGTCCGGCGGCGGGGGCACCGACATGCGGGTCGGGATCGCCGCCGCCGAGGCGAGCAAACCTGCCCCGCACGTCGTCATCGTCCTCACCGATGGGGACACCCCGTGGCCGCAGCACCCGACGCGGGCGAGGTTGGTGTGCGGGGTCATCTCCCCGCACCCACCGCACGACACCCCGGCGTGGGCCACAACAGTGCACATTCCCCCCGCCACCACCTGACCCACCGGCTCCCGACAGCGGTTTGTGTCGGGGGTGACCGCTACCGTAAACACCAGCACTACCGGGCCTGACCAGCCCACGAGGTAGAGGAGCACATGATGATGATCGATGAGGATGCCCCGCTGCGGGAGCACACCGCGCGGGTCCTGGCGGGCACCGACCTGGACTTCCCGACCGCGTACGCCGTCGCCTCCGGGGACACCCCGGCGGGCAACGCCGCCGGGGTGGCGCTGCGCGACGGGTGGGCGCTGGCCGAGCAGGTGACCCGGTGACCGTCGACTGGTTCGACCTCGGACAACGCCTGCACGCCGCCCACCACCGGCACCTGGTGCCGCGCCTGACCCGCACCCTGCTGCCGCCCATCACCCACCCGGTCGCGGTCCGCGCCCGGATGGTGGGCACACAAGTGCAGGTCAGTACCGCCACCCCCACCACGGCGGTGCAGACCGCCACCGGGTCGGCGGCGTTGACCCTGCTCGGGCAGGTGGGGGTGCGGATCACCGCCGAGCACTACCGCACCCTGCTCACCGACGACACCACCACCGGCCCGGCCTTGGCCCACCTGGCGCGGGCCGCGCGGGCCGACACCGACGCCGCCGACGTGGCCGCGCACCTGACGTGGTGGGCCGAGCGGGCCGACTTCCCCGGCAGCGGCGCCGCCATCGACCTGCCCGCGACCTGCCGCACCCGGTGGATCACCGGCACCACCCCGGCCGCTGAACAGCACGCCGCGACGTGGCGGGCATGGCTGGGGATCACCGAGGACAGTGCGGCTGGGATGCTCACCGTCCTGGCCGCTCTAGAGCCCGGTGCAGGCGGCGGGGGTGGGTTGCTCGCCGGAGTGGCCGAGGACGACACCTACACCTGGGGCAAAGCCCAAAGTGAGCACGCCGACGGGTGGAACTGGACCCGGCCCGACACCACCAGCCGAGCCGCGACCGGCCTACGTGCCCGCTGCGACGCCGCCGACCTCTACACCGGGGCGCTAATGGCCGATCCCCTCTACCGAACCCGAGCCGTGCACACCGGGCACGTCATCACCGGCACCGCCACCCCGACCGGGCGGCACACCATCACCGTCACCAGCCCCCGCCTGGACGCCCGGTTACGCACCGGCAACCCGGTCCGCGGCTGGACCGGGGCACCCGCCGACACCGAGTTCGATCAGTTCACCGGCACCATCGCCGCCACCACCGTCACCGCCGGGCACCTGGTGCTCACCCTGACCGGCGTCACCACCCACACCCCCACCGCCGGGACCACGGTGACCGTGACGGCGGAATCCCCCAACCCCTACGCGATGCGGCACGGACGCAGCCGCTACCGGCGGCTCTACGCCGCCCGCCGATCCTGGCTGACCACCGGCCGCACCCCGACCCCGAGCCGCCGACCCGTCCCCCTGGAAGTGCTCATCGCCGGGGCCGACGAAACCTGACCACCACGCTCACCACCGGGCCTGACCAGCCCACGAGAGAAGGACGGACCAAACCGATGCGCACCCTGCCCACCACCGCACCAGCGGCCAACACCGCGACCACACCACCACCAGCCACACCCCCACCGGCACCGGCACCGGCACCGGCTACCCCGGCCCGCGCGGAGTGGCCGGGACACGCCCTGCTGGACAGCCCGGAAACCGCGCGGGTCCTGCACAGTGCGTGGTCGGGTGACCCGGCCACCGTGGTGGCCTCCCCACCCGGTGCAGGCAAGACACGCCTGGTCGCGTTGCTCGCCGCTGCCCTGGCCCACCGCGCCGAGCTGCGCGTCGGCATCGCCGCCCAAACCCGCCAGCAAGCCGTGGAAATCGCCCGCCGCCTCGCCCCGATCACCGACCTGGCCCGGCTCGTGTGGGCCACGAAAGCACCGCGACCCGACACCGCAGGCACCCCCGTGGTGGCCGGGAACGCGCTGCGCCTGCCCCCGTCTGGCGGGGGCATCGTCATCGCCACCACCGCCCGCTGGCTCTACACCGACCCGGATACCGCCGGGCTGGACGTCATGCTGATCGATGAGTCCTGGCAGGCGACGTACGCCGACGTGGGCGCGCTGGGCGCGCACGCCGCCCAGGTGGTCTGCGTCGGTGATCCCGGCCAGATCGCCCCCGTCGTCACCGGAGCCACCGGCCGGTGGCGCACCGCGCCCAGCGGCCCGCACCTGCCCGCACCCGAGGCGTTGCGCGCCGCGCACGGCGACGCCATCGCGGAAGTGCGGTTACCGCACACCTGGCGGCTGGGACCGGCCACCACCACCCTGATTCAGCCCGCGTTCTACCCTGAGTTGCCCTTCACGTCCCGGCGCCCACCCGAACACCTCACCGACACCGCCGGGACGGTGCTGCCCGAACTCGCCCACCGCCTCGTGGCCGCGCCCGGCGGACCGGGCGATCCCGCCCTCATCACCGCCTGCGCCCAACGAATAGGCCAACTCCTGACCGCCACCCACACCGACGCCACGGGGCAGCGGGGGATGACCGCCGCCGACCTCGCCGTGGTGTGCGCCCATGTCACCCAGGCCGCCGCCGTGCGCGCCATGCTCGCCGCGCACCCCGACGTGTTGGTGGGCACCGCCAACCAACTGCAAGGCCTGGAACGATCCGCCGTCGTCGTCCTGCACCCGTTGGCCGGCTACCGCGACATCAGCACCTTCGCCGCCGACACCGGCCGCACCTGCGTGATGCTCTCCCGGCACCGCACCCATCTCACTGTCATCCTCGACGCCACCACCCCGCAGGTGCTCGCCACCACCGATCCCGGTGTTACCGGGGTGCGCGCCCAGGTCGCGCTCACCAACACCCTGCTGGGCACCCCCACCTGCTGACCACCCAAGCGGGGCACCCCAGGCAGCGACGAGGCGCACCCCATGCCGGGTGTTCCGGGTGCCGCCTTTCCGTTGGTGAGCACCGTTTTTGTCGGTGTTCACAGCTACCGTGAGAGGTACCAACCGGGCCTGACCAGCCCACGAGGTAGAGGAAGGAGTTTTCGCTATGGCTCAGCTAAATGTGCGCACCACCGATGACGACGCTGGTGTCGTGGTGACCAACGCCGAGGACGATTCGGAGAAGCCCGCCCGTGTGGCGGTGTTCGTGTCCGGCAGGGACGGGGCGGTGGTCGTGGACGTCAGCACCGAAGACGCCAACCCGGCCGCGAACCACCGCATCCGGGTATGGCTCAACGAAGGGCTGCTGTTTGACGGTGACCCGGAGAGTGATGAACCCGTTCATCATTTTGGGCGCGCTCTGCCGACCCCACAGCGGCTTGCGCAGGCCATAGCGGATCGACGTCGAGGCGGCGACGAACGCGGACACCCACCGATGCCGTCCGATGTGGACATGGCCACCGATCTGCTGGCCATGCTCGCGGCGGCGACCCGATGAGCGCCACCGTGCATGCCGCGATCATCGAACACGACGCCGACTCACTGCGGTGCCCGGAGCTGCTGGTCGCCGCCACCCCGGCCGCGTTGCGGGTGCAGGTGGCCACCCGATTGGCCGAGCACATCGCCCACGGCGAGACCGAGCACGACGACCTGGCCGCGTTCGCCGACGAACGCCCGTGGGAACAGGTCGACCCGGCCGACGACAGCGCCGTAACCCGGTGGCTCGACGAGCACCGCGAGGCGAGCACCGTGCCCTGGGCGAACCTGGACTACACGATCACCATCGCGGCCGACCCCGGCATGGTCGCTGTCGCGCAACCCTTCTGAACCACCAGCGGATACGCCCCAATCCCCGCACGTCACCTTCCCCCCGGATCGGAGCCTCACCATGACCACCCCCGTTGATCATCACCGCGCCGCACAGCGGATCGTGCTCCGCAGCGGCGACATGTCGCTGTCGTGCACTGTGCAGGATGCCCGCGACCTGCACGCCCAGCTCGGTGAGTTACTGCGCGCCGCCGATACCCCCACCCTGACCGAAACCGAGGACCGGCCCGGCCGCCTGGGTCTGCGCTGCCCGCACTGCGGCTACCTCCACATCGACGGGCAGGGCCCGATCGAGGTCGACATCGCCTACCGCTGGAACCACAGCATCACAGACCCGGAATCGCCCCGCACGGTGTGCTATTCCTACGACGGCCACGGCGACTACGCCACGGACCACCACCTCTGCTACCACTGCCACCACCCGGTGACCCTGCCCACCGGGTGGAGCACCGAAGGAACCTGACCGCACCACCACCCGGTGGGCGCCGAGAGGCTTCTGCCCCTGTGCGGCAAGCGTTTTTGTCGGTGCCCACCACTACCGTGAAAGACACAAACCGGGCCTGACCAGCCCACAAGGTAGAGGAGTTTTCATCATGAGCGAGACCCAGAAACTGAACGTTGTCATCGTCGGCGTCGACGGAACCCCCCGCCAAGAAACCTGGACCAGCACCACCAGCCGCGACACCCTCGCCTGGCTGCAAGACACCGTCGGCGGCCTGGTCGACGTCGTCGCCCTGACCGACACGATCGACATGTGGCTCAACGACGAAGGCATCTACCAGTGCGAACCCAACCCCGCCGCGACCCTGCTGGCCGCTGACCTCAGCGGCCACGGCGTCCACCAAATGTTCTACGGCCCGGCCGTGTTCACCGGAGGATGCGACGAGGACGGCACCACCCTGGGATTGTCCGCACCGGCCGCCGCTGCGGTGATACAGCGGGCCCGCCAAAGGGCTTAACGGGCGCCGCTGAACACCGAGGCGGCCCGAGCACTGAACCGGGCCGCACCCCGCCAGCCAGACACACCGAAGGAAGCCCACCATGGACACGAACCGGATCACCGTGCACATGACCGAGACCTGCGAATACGACCATTCCTTCACCGCCGACGAGCTCGCCGACATGTTCGGCGACAACGCACCCGACCGCGACCGGATCCTGACCATCCTCAACGACGGCACCACCGACGAAGACACCGAGGCGCTGCTCGACGCGATCCTCCCCCACTTCACCGGTGTCACCGATCGACACTGGAGCGCCTCGCCCTGACCTCCCACCCGCGACCACCACCGCAAGGCAGGAGGTCACCCCATGCCGGGTGACCCGGTTTCGGAATATCACGGCGGGGGCCACGATGGTCGGGTGGATTCGTCACTGTGACGGTTGCACAGCGGAGGCTTCCCGTATCTGAGCAGACATACCGGGGCTGAGGGTGTTTGCTCCGATGCGCGCCGCGCATGTGGCGCCGGCGTGGTGGCCCAGCCGCACGGCCTCGACCACCGACAGCCCGCGGCACCAGCCGGCGAGGAATCCGCCGGCGAACGCATCTCCGCAACCGGTGGTATCCGCCGGATCAGTGAGCGGATGGTCGACGGGCACCATCACCGTGGCATGGCGGCTGCGGACCGTGGTCGGCTCAGTACCAGCATGGACCACGGTGAGCTCAGCCAACGGCTCCTCGTCCAGCTGCAGGGCGAGGAATAGGGCGGCGGCCTCCGGGGCGTTGCAGAACAAAACCTCGGGGCGGATCGCTGCGATCGTTGCCACGATCTCGCGGTGGTGAGTGATCAGCACCGCCTCGTCTGGGAGGTCGACCGCGACCGGGACTCCATGGGCGTGTGCTACTCGAGCCGCTGCCAGCACACAGTTGCGTAGTGGGCCGCGCAGGTCGTGACCGCTCAGCAACAACACCGACGCCGTGGCTGCCCAGCTGTAGTCCAAGCTGTGCAGCTCATGAGGTGCGACACCGTCGTGTGCGGGGCCTAGGAATGATCTCTCGCCGGTGGGGTCGACCAGGACGAGGACCTCCCACTGCTCAACACATCGGGTCAGCTGCACCGGCAGCGCGGCGGACAGCAGCTCGGCGGCGTGCTCACCGCGGGCACCGAGGCTGGCGAACCCGAACATGCGAGCCGGCACCCCCGACTGCGCCGCGGCGAGAGCTACGTTGGCCGGCACTCCCCCGACCCCGGCGTGCCGCTGCGCTGTGGTCGCTGAACCAGACCGGAACTGAGTCGCCAGCACCCACATCTCATCCCAGACGAGCTTGCCGACCGTCGTCACCGCACCCCCGGGCCGCGCCTGGCCGGGGTCTACGGGCCACTGCACCGGCCGGTCTCCTGCCCGCCCGCAGGCTTATTCTTCGCCGGGTACGCAGGGCGAAGCACGATCCACAATCCCGTCAGCGCCCAAGCATCCAGCACACCGACGGTGGCGAGCACCGAACCGGTCGGTGCCGCGATCGAGGTGACTAACCCACCCACACCCAGCCAGAAGGCGGCGAGCTCCAACATCACCGAGCGGGTGGACAACGGGAGCGGCACACCACCGCCGGACTCCGGTACGAAGTCCGGTCGGCCCGTACGGCGGGCACACCACCAAACCCGGGCTGCTACCGCCGCCAGCAGCACGATCGATCCCACACCCACCACCGACCACACCAGCCCCGGATCGTGGCCTGGTGGGGGCAGGGGCGTGCCCAGCACAGGGAAGCCGCGCATCATGTCGCTCATCCAGCACGCTGCCCGACCGGGACACGGTCGGTACGCAGTCGGCCGGTGGGGCGGGCAACACCACCGACGTAGGCGGCGCCGGCGGACAACCCGGTGTAGGCGTCGAGCTCGGCGAGGCTGCGGCAGTCGTCGAGCACCGGGCAGCGGGCACATAGCGCCATCGCTGGGGCCGCGGCCGCCTCGGCGGCCAGTTGGGACCGGGCGGTCGCGTGCGCCTCTTCCCGCTCGGTCCACCATCGGCCGCGGCCCCGGCAGGCGGCCCGTTCCTCGGCGGTGATCGCGTACGCCAGCTGCCGGGCCAACGCGACCCGCACGATCGCCATCACTGCAGGTCTCGGGAACGCAGGGCGCGGCGGGCGGTGTGCGCCGCGAGAACCAGGGCAACCAGCACGAGGGCGGCCACGATCGCCAGACGGGCAAGGTCGAGGCCGGCGCCCCCGGTGTTGGGCACCCGCAGCAGCGGGGACTCACCGGCAGAGACGAGGAACCCGTGGCCGAGGCACCAGGCCACCACCGTGTGCCACAACACGACCGCGGCGATGCCCGCACCGCCCACCAGCAGGCCACCGAGCAGGATCATGACAAGGAGGTCGCTGTCGGAGACCGAGCTCGGGCGGGACGGTTCCATCACCGGCCTCCCTCGTCAACAGGGGCATCTGCCGCTGGGGATGCCGGGTCGCCATCCTCTGTCCGCGGCGAAGGATGGCTGCTGGAGGGGCCCCGGGATCTGCTCGAGGAAGGAATCGGTGATGAGTACACCTGTACCTCGATGGGACTGCCATCGTCCGCGTCGGTGATCCCCCGCCCGGCGCTCTCGGTCGCCGAGCTCTCTGCGATGTCGGTGCTCCCCCACAGCAGCATCGCCTCCGAAGGCGTTGCCGGGCCCAGGTGCAACCGGCCGAAGTTGTCCCGCATCTCCCCACTGAATGACGCCGCGGTGAGACGCTCGATGCCCATGACGAGGTGGATGCGGGCGAAGCGGCCCTTGCGGATCAGAGACTCCAACGTCGCCTCCACCACCGAGCATCGACACTCGTCCGAGGTGGTCAAGGCCTGGTGGTCCACGACCAGCTCGGTGAACTCCTCAAACCCGTCGAGGATCACCACGAGAGGAACCAGGTCCGCGGGGAGACCGCCCGTTTCCCACCTTGCGTAGCGGCGTTCCATCTCCTCCTGCGCACGCAGGATCACCGCCACCATGTCCTCGAGAGAGGTCGCCGGGCCCTGCACGTTCGGCCAGCCCCGCAAGCCCTCGAAATCGATAACCTTGGGGTCGCGGACCCACACGGGCCAGTCGCGGGCAGCGACCGCGAGCACCAACTCCGTCATAGCGGCGCTCTTTCCGGAGCCCGTGCGCCCGGAGACCAGTAGATGCGCACAGGGCCCGGTCATGTTCCAGCAGACGGGGCCACCATCTGACCCGACGCCCAGCGGAATCCGATCCAGGTTGGCGGCGGAAAAGTTCGGGGCAGAAGGTTGTACGGCGGTGGGAAGGGGTGAGTGTTGAGAGGTCATTTGATACTCCTGGTTGGTTGGGATTGCTCGGTCAGGTTTCGAACAGAGCACCCGGCAAGGGAAGGCCAGGGCCCAGGTTGGGAGCGCGGGACGTTTGGGCGCCAGCCGCGGCTGAGGTGGTTCAAGAGGTCTCCTCCTCGGGGGGGTCCAGGGGCCGGCGGATCGTCACGTACGCAGCGTCGGGGAAGGACACCGATCCGGCTTCATCACCATCGCCGCGCCAGTCGATGACCACCTGCTCTTCGTCGTCGATGTCCCGTTCGGCGAACTCGACGACCGCCCACAAGTACAGAGACGGGTCGGCGAGGATGCGATCCCCCGGCTGGACACGGGAGGCCCGAACCTCTTGCTCGGGCCCGTACTCGTCGTCGAGTTGCTCCGCGTCTTCTGCCATCTCGTCGGTGTCGGTGGCGGCAGCCGAGTCATCGACGGCCGCCGCTGGCGTGCCGTGGCGTTGTGCCGACTTCACCAGGGACGGGCCCTGTTCGGGCGACGCCCCGGCGGACTCAAAGCTCAGAGCAGGAACCAGATCAGCCTCGAGGACCGCCTCCCACACCCCCACCGGGGAGGAGCCATCATCGTCGAGGGGGTGCAGCAGCTCCTCGGCCAGCTGCACCTGCAACCGGGGATGAGTCACCTCAGCAGGGCGCAACTGGTCCAGAATCGCCAGATCCTCGGCGTCGCTCTTCTTCAGCGCCCTGCGCGGGTCCGGGGTCCAATACCCCTGAACCTCGACCGGGATGTCGTCATCATCGACGGCGGTACCCCGGCCGCAAATGCCCCGCGGAACCGACACCCCGACATAGGCGACCTCGAACATCATCAGCGCACCCTGCGGCGACAGCCTGCCCAGGCTCATCCTCGAGGCGAAGTTGTCGCGCATCTCCCCACCCAGGAACTCCGCATCGGGCCGCTGGGTCCCCATGGTCAGGTGGATCTTCGCGGTGCGGCCCTTGCGGGCCAGGGAAGCGACCGCTTCAAACACCGGGCACTTGGCGGGCATGGTGCGCACCTTGTTGCGCTGCCACCAGGCGGTGACCATGCCGACGAAGTCCCGGTACTCATCGAGCACAAGGACCAGCGGTTCGAAGTCGTCCTCGTCAGCCTGCTCGGCCTCCACCATCGCGTAGCGGCGTTCCATCTCCTCCTGCGCCCGCAGAATCAGCGCCACCATGTGCTCGATGGAAGTGGCCACGATCTGCACATTCGGCCAGGCACGCAACCCCAGGAACTCCACCGTCTTCGGGTCGCAAATCCACACCCGCCACCCCCGCGCCGCGGCCTCCATCACGACACCGGTGATCGCGACAGTCTTTCCCGTACCCGTCTTACCGCAAATGATCAAATGCGGAGCCGTGCCGCGCATGTGCCAGCACAACACTTTTCCGTCTTCCGTGACGGCCATCGGCAACCGGTACAGGGTGTCCTCGGTGATCACCGGCGCCGGGTGATCCACCTTCGTGGGCATGGCGGGGCGGACCTCGAAGCGAACCGTGTCGTTCTCGAGGTCCCAGTGCGCCCGCCACCGCCCGGGCAGCATCGTGGAGATGACCCGCTCGATGCGGTGCCGGTACTGGGGGGCGGCGAGCTTCGTGCCAGCCTCGTGGCTGGCGGTCAGCTGGATGAGCTGGTCGTCGTCGAACGCAACCTTGGTGATCGAGGTCGTCGAGCCGAGGAGCTCGATGACCGTGCGCTCGGCACGTGCTTGCACCAGAGGCTTAGCCGCCGTCTCTGCCTCCGGAGGAGTCAGGGCGAGGCGGATCCGGCAGCGCCGATGATCGTGGCGAACCGCCGTGTAATTGGCCAACAGTCGCCGGTTGGTGGCGGAAACCAGTTCGGGCAGCCACATCGGATCGGTGTCGTCCACCCCCGGGGCATAGCGCAGGTCGATGCGCCGGGGGTGCCCTGGCCAGCCGCGCGTCCAGGACCGCAGGCGCACCGTTCGCCGATCCACGGTACGCAGCCCCAAGGCAGGGGCGAGAGCCTCGACGAGTTTGTCGGCGAGCTCGTTGCGCAGCGTCGTACGTCGACCGGTCACCGACCGCAGCAGCGCCCCGACCGCGCCAGTGGCAAGAGCAGGGATCGCCCACTGGGGTTCGGCGAGCAATGGTGCGGCCCCGAACCCACCGACACCAGTGGCCGCACACACCGTGGCATCGCGCAACCACGGGTTGCGGCGTGGGGCCAGCTGGTGGGTGGGTGCGGCCGGCATCAGGTCCTGAGACCGTCGCGGCGGGGGGCGGCGTAGAGCGGTACGAGCCATGCTCACTTCTCCTCACAGGTGCTTACACCCAGAGAAGGTGTCCGGACTCGCCCATGTGTGACGTCCGGCGGTGAGACTTTTCAAGACCACCACCGCCGCTGCAGGACGCCAGCCGATGATGACGATCTCCCACTGGCGGTTGAGCAGTCTGCTGGTCGGCAGTTGGTGGGGCGCTAGCTCGCACGATCGCTACAACACTTGCTGCCGACGCAGCGTGCTTGCTAGGTCGCTCACTCGCTTGACTCCTCCCTCCATAGCCGTCCCCCCACCCCTTGACACGGTGGGTACGCTCCGACGGAAACACGAAGTGACGGAGGATGGAGCGTTCCTCCCCGTTGTGCGGGGCTCATAATTTCTTGCCCTTCTCTCTCTGTCGAGATGCAGCCAAAATGAGACAACGAGCCCTTGTAAATAATATAAGGCTCCCCTAACTCGGTTGCGCGGCCATTTGGCGGCAGCGCCCGAGTCGTGAGGGTGGGCGATGGATCGAGAGCGGTGCTGCGCCCCCGGCCGCAGAGCGGACCGTGGACCGTGGACCGTGGACCGTGGACCGTGGACCACACTTCACACGGGCAGCGCAGGGGCCGGCGTGTGGTAATTCCGCCGGTCAGCGGGCGGCGCTAGGGGTGGCGAGGGGCTTCTGTTTGGGGGGTGGGTCAGGGGGTGCTGGTCATAGGGAGGACGGTGCTGACCTGCCATCCGTTGGTTCCCTTGGTCAGGCGGATCGCGAGTTGCAAACCGCTGTCGTAGGTGGCGGTGACGTCGGTGGTGGTCGCGCCTTCGTCGGAGGGGTCGATGGTGTGCAGGTGTCCTGAGGGGATGCGGGTGGGGTCGGTGGTGCGGTAGCCGACAAGGAGCTCGGGGGTGACCCACCGGCTGACGCGGGTCAGCCAGTCTGCGGCGGTGGGGCCGGGGTTGGTGAAGTCGGTCCCGAAGCCTTCGGCGACCGGGCGCCAGCCACCGGACGCCGCGGGTGTGGCGGAAGCCGACGACGTTAGTTGGGGCGGCGAACTGGGCACCGGGCTCGAGGTGGTCGACGGGGGCGCGACCTGGGCCTGCGGCGGGGCTGTGCTGGTCGGGGTCGGAAAGGCAAGGGTGGGTTCCGGTGTCGATGCTGGGGTTTGGGCGGAGTCCGAGGGTGTGGGGCTGCCGGGGTAGAACAGCAAGATCACGCCCAGCAGCAGGATCAGCACGGCAAGAAAGACCAGCCGGCGCGGCGTCAGCAAGTAGTGGGCCGGGACCGGGTCGGTGGGGGCGGAATCAGGCTTCATGATGGTGTTGGCCTTTCCGGGTGCACGGGGTGTGAGCTGGGAGAACAGACAAAAGGCAAGGGTGGCCGACTACCTCAACCGGCGCCGGCGGCGTCGATGTCGACCAGCCAGCGACCCTCGCGGAGCACCACCAGGCGCAGGTCGTTCACGGTCTCCACGTGGGCTGGGCCGGCAGCCGGGGTCACGACTCGTTGGAGGGAGACTCCGACGTAGGCCGCGGACTGAGAGGCGGGGGCTTCGGGTGAGATCGCGACCTGCGGGGCGCTGCACATCGCGGTGGAGCCCGTGGCCACGGTCTGGGCCCACAGCAGCTGGGCGGCCGGGTTGGGGTGAGGGTCGAAGGTTGTCCACCCCTGCGGTGTCATCGCCATCTGAGCGCGGATCTCGCTGGCACCGAGTGGGTCATGGAAGGAGAAGGGGCACCACCGCGCCGCCCACGCGGCAACAGCGGCCGTGGGGGTGGACAGTTCTTGCGGGGTGGGCGCACCCACCGGGGCGGGCACCACGGCCACGGTGGCGGGAGCGGTCGTGGGCTCGGGGCGGATACGGGGGGCCTGGTAGCGCAGCACCGGGGGTGGGGCGGGGGCATTGGTCGCGGTCGCGGGTACCGGTGCCGTCGCCGTGCCGGTGACCGTTGGGGCGACCGGCACGGCGATAGGCCGACGTGTGGGAGCAGGGGGTGACGGTTGCGTGCTCGCCGCGGCCACCGGAGCCGGCCCGGGCGTTGGTGATGTGTGGTGAGTCATGGACCAAGCCACGATCAGCCCGACCGTGACCGCGAGCAGGCCGAAGATCTTGGGGGCGGACAACCGAGGGCGGTTAGGCATTGACGCCTCCTGGTGGTGCTGTGGTGGGTCGGGCGGCGTCGCCTGCGAGGAAGTCGCCGCCGGTGCGCACGGTCGAGACCTTGACGACGTCGCCGGATTGGGGGGCTTCGAGCATCAGCTGCTTGCCGTCGACCTGCCCGAGGTACATCGCCACGTGATGCGTCAGTGCGGGGTTTCCGTAGAACAGCAAGTCACCGGGCTGAGCTTGCGCCCAGGGGACGTGCGTCTTGACCTGGGCGAACTCGGCGTTGGTGTCGCGGCCGAAGAACACCCCGGCTTGGGCGTAGGAGTAGAGCATCAGCCCGGAGCAGTCGAACCCGGGATGGTCGTAGTCACCGAAGCTGTCGGCAACGCCCCCGTCGTGGATGCCCACGGTGGGCCCAGCGGGGCTGCCACCACCCCAGGAATATCGGGTACCCAGATAGCTCAGCCCGGCCGCGGCCGCGGTCGCCGCCGCCTGGGTGGGGAAGGTCAGCGTTCCCGCAACCCCGGCCTGCGCAGGGAGTTGCACAGTGATGCCGTTGGCGACCACCCCAATCGGTCCATTGGCGGGGTTGGCCGGGCAAGCCACCAACGCCACATCCGCCGCTGCTGGTGCCCCGGGGACGGTGGCCGCGGCAGTGCCGGCGAGCTCGCCGTAGAGCTGGCGGGCCACGACTTCGTGGGCGGCGTACGCGTCGGGAAACGCGGAGCCTTGCACCGTTTGAGCGGCGACGGTGACCGGCATCGATTCCCAGCCGCGGACCTTCAACAAGGCCTCGTAGAACTTGCGGGCCGCGGTCGCCGGATCCATGAGCTCGGCCACGGTGCCCCAAATAGGAAATTGCTGCTGAAATATGCCGATGCTGCCGTGGTCGTGGCCGACCGCGTCGTGGGGCAGCTGCAGCGACTGCACGACATCTTTCTGGTCCGGCGTCAGCCGCGGGTCGGTGCCGTCGTTGGCGTAGTTCTTGAACCCGCCTGATTCCCGGCTCGAGGTGGCCAGCGCGACGATGATGCCCTGCGGCGGGACCTGCATGCTCTGCCCGACGCGGATGATCGTGGCCGCGTTGGCGCGGGACGCGGCCGGCAAGTCTTGTGGTGCGGTCGCCCCCACCGCCGCACCACCCGGCTGGTTCAGGCCAGCGCCCCCGCCGCACCCACCACCGGAGTTGGAGGAGCCGCCCATCATCGCGATCAGCGCCAGCAGCGGGATGGCCACGAGCAGGATCGGCAGCGTGATCGCCGTGCCGATGGCCGCGACGGCGGCGGGTTTATTCACGGCCTACTCACCGGCTGGCGGAGGGCAACCGGCTCGGCGACAGAGCTGGCCGGGCCGCGCGGCGGGCCGCCAGCTGGGCCCGCAACCGCTGCGAGGACTCCGCCGAGACCGGTGCAGCACTTGCCGGGGCGCGGGGGCTTGAGCCGCCCACTGGGTGCGGCAGCGGCGAGGAGGAGCTGGCCGCCGGTGACGCAGGAGGCTGGTTTGCCGCCGACGGCCCGGGCGAGGACGACTGGGACGGCGAGGCAGCTGGGGTTCGGGGGGCGCCCGGACCACCACCGCTGTTGGTAGGTGCGTTGTAGCGGTGGGGCAACCACATAGTTTGGCCACCCTTCTCCACCATCTCGTAGCCGCTCGGCGGGGGAAGCACCCGGCCGCCACCGGGTCCTTGCCCGGTGGGTCGAGCACCGGCGGGGCCGGTGGGGGCGGCTCCCGCCGGGCCTGGGGCGGTGAGCGTGGCGCGGGCGAGGCGTGCGGTGAGCGCGGCCCGGCGGGCGTTGTTCATCACCTGCGCGGTGCGGGCCGCCGACGCCGCGGTCACCGCCGTGGAGGCACCGCCGGTGGCGACACCGGCCACGGTGTGCGCCGCCATCCGCATCAGGGTGCCCTTGACCGCCTTGCGGCCCTGCGTGGCCGCGAGCCGTTTGGTCAGGTTGACCGCCGGCGTCGGTGTCGGTGTCGGGATGGGGGTCGGGGTCGGTGTCGGCTCGTCCTCAGCAGTCCCGCCCTTGCGGCGGCGACGGGTGAAGAACCCGACGGCGTCCGTCGCCGTGCGCGGGGTGCTGACCGTCCGCGACAGTGGCCCGGTGGTGGTTGAACCGCGGACCCCGCCCTTACCCCAGTTCTGGCCGTCTACGGCCGGGTTGTCCTTCGGGGCCGGCGGGCTATTCGGGTGGTTGCCGTGCTGGGCCCACATGCGCCCGGCCTGCATCGCCGCCGCCTTACCGGGCAGGCCGCTGTGCTGCGGGGCCGGCAACCGCGACGGTGCCCCACCGGCGGGGCGTTTCGCCAACATGGCTGCGAGCCGGGCCCCGGAGCGTTTCAGCGCAGTGCGCCCGCGCCAGAACAGCAGAATGCCCATCACGATGAGGATGTCGACGAACAGGAAGGTGGCCATCACCCCATTACCCGGGGTGCTGCGGTGAAACACCGACTGCAACACCAGCAGGTAGGCGGTAAGAAACACCACGGAAAACGTCATGATCGCCAGCGACATCACCAAGTGGCCGACGGTGTTCCACAACGAACCACGGGTGTCCCCAGGCAAGATCCCGGTGACCATGGTGACGACAAGTTTCAACGATTCATAGAGCACGCTGGCGGCGGCGAACATCACCGCCCCGCAGAGCACGATCGCGAACAACAGCACGAAGATCGCCGAGGGGTCGAGGATGATCGCCGAGATCGCCATCCCCGAGTTCGGGTTGTCGGCGTAGTCGCCCATCGAGGCGTTGCAGTCCTTCATGGCGTTGCGGACGGTGTCATCACCGTTGTGCGGGCCTGAACGCATCACCTCGTCGTACTTGGCCTCGCACGGGTCGCCCTGCAAGCTCCGCCCGTAGTTGATCATCTGGTGGGGCATGCGGATGAACGTGTCGACGAGCATCGAGCTGGTCTGCGCGCGCAGCTGGTCGGCGTTGGCGTTGGTGTCGCCGTGATTCGCCAGCCCCGAAGAGACCTCCAATCCCAGGTCGCGGGACTGCATGATGTAGCCGTGCTGGCCGGTGACCAACCCGACCGGGTCCGACATGCCCCCGACCGCGGAGGCGGCGATCGCGCAGCCGAAGAGCAGCTCGAACGCACCAAGCAGATGGCGGCCACGGAAGATGTGCACCCCGGCGATGGCGGCGAGGATGGTCAGAAACGTTGAGGCCAAACCAAAGCGGCCCACCAGGTCGTGCACATTGCCCGAGAGCTCCACCACGGGGGTGGCGATCCAGTCCAGCCAGGAGAAGCTCAGCACCCAGTTGATCAGCCAGATCGCGAGCACCACGATGCCGCGGTAGCCCTGCCACACCAGGTCGACGATGAAAGACCAGATGAACTTTCCGGGGTGGGTGACACCACCGGTGTTCAGCGACATCTCGTAGGCCCACACGCTGATGCCCTTGGAGTCCAGCAGGGTGATCCAGTTCAGCGCCGGCGGTGTCTCATTAGAGGCCAGAGCCGGGGCCGCTGCCCCCACCATCACCGCGGTGAGGGTCCCGAGGACGGTGAGGATCCGCCGCCACGTTCGGGGAATCCGCCGCAGCGCAGCGACGATGGTCCGCCACTCACGGCGGTAGTAGGCGATCACGAGGCAATCCCGGCGAGCTCGTCCAGCTCCGGTGGGGTGGTCCGGACCGCCTCGTTGCGTTCGGCCACCGAGGGGGCCAGCACCTTGATCCGGCCGACACGTCCGGAGGAGTCCCGCATGAGCCCTTCCCCGCGGCGGTGCTCCTCCACTCCCTGCGGGGTGACAGGGGAGGTGTCCTCGGTCACCATGGTCACCAGGTCCTCATCGGTTTCATCGAGGTCCAACCAGTCCAGGCCGCGTTGGGCGAGTTTCTTGTTGCGGTGGCGCATCAGGATCCGGGTCGGGATCAACCCGCGCAGGGTGTCCGACCCAAAGTCCGCCGCCGGGTCGTGCGAGCCGAGGAACACTGCCGCCTGGTGGCGGCGGCCATCACGGACGAACTCGGCGATCTCGAACTCACCCTCCGCCGAGGTGGTGATGTGGTGGGCCTCATCGACACCGAACACCCCCAACCGGGAAGGGTCGGCGAAGCAGAGCTGTCGGGCGAGGGCCGCGACGAGGGCATACATCGCCCGCCCGAAGGTCTTCTCGATTTTCATCTCGCCGAACAGATGCGCGTGGTTGAGCTCGTCGGGCCGCGGCAGCTCCAAGGTTTGGGTGCGGACGATGACCGCCGGGGCATCGGCGGGCACGATCGGCAACGTGTCGTCGAAGATGACCCGGCCATAATCCTTACGGGCGTGGACGTTCATCGCCGACGCCAACTTGGCCGCACCCTCCAAGGTGCACTCCGTTTGCAGGTGCTTCAGCAACCCCCCCAACCCGGGGATGGCGTGCTCTTTCAGGTAGGACGGGTCCAGCACATCACTGAGCAGGATCCCCAGGTCGGAGGTGGGACTGATCTTCGTCAGCGGGGTGAGGAAGGACTGCGCGATCCGGGCGCCGGCGCGCGGCCCGAACAGCCGCAGCGGGTCCATGCTGAAAGCCGGGTCGTCGACGTTGACCACCGCTGCGTCGGTGACCGATGCCGCCCAGTTGGCGTACTCCCCCGCTTTGGTGCGGTCGATGCAGATGATGCGCCCACCCCGGTCGATCACCCCACCGAGCAGCAACTTCAGCAGCAACGACTTACCCGCGCCGAGCTCACCGGCGATCGCCAACGACCCGGACACGTCCCGGACCGCGGCCCCGGCCGGATCATGCAGCACCGCCCCGGGTGGACCCCCGGAAATGTTGAGACCCGCCAGGATGCCCTTGTCATCGCCCAGGTCGGTGTTGGCCACCGGCACCGCCGCCGCCAGGGCGCGGGAGGTGGTGATCTGCGCGAACTCGCGCACCGCCCGGTTCGCCGGGGCCCCGGGGGTGAACGCCCACCACAGGTCCTCCTGGTAGCCCAGGGGTTGGGCGGTGCGGTAGCTGGCCGAGTGCAGATAGTCCCCCAGGGATTTGGCTTGCTCGAGCGCCGACTCCGGGGTCGGACCACCGACGCAGAACATGACGGTGGGCTGAATTTCCACCTCGAGCTTGTCGTTCTCCAGGATCGCCGCGTACTCCGCCAACGCCTCCGCGGCCCGGTCCAAGGCGTTGTGGCCGTGGCTGACTTCCCCTTCCCGCTGCCCGTACTGATCATTCAGCTGGATCAGGGCACGCCGGTTGCGGGAACTGGCCTGCTCGCCGGGACGCTGCTTGAGGCGCATCGCCCAGTCGACCTCGATCCCGCACTCATCGATCCGGCCGAGGAACTCACTGCCCGGGAAGTCCATGCCCTCACTGGGCAAACCGGCCAGGACGAGCAGCGCCTGATAGGAGGCCGCCGGGGAGGCGGGGTCGTGGGGTTGGGTGACCTTCAGGTACCGGCGGGCCAGCGGGTTCCAAGACTTCAGCTCCGCCCGGTCGAGGTCGCTTTGACCGCCCTCGTCCAACATCGGGTCCAGCAGCGCAGCCCCGGAGTGCAACAGTGTGTCGGCCGGGTCGGTGAACGCGGTGTCGGTGGGGCCTGCGGGCAGCTCGAGGTCGCTGAACAGGCCGCGTTGCTGGGCGTGCAGATCCAGCCACATCATCTGCGCCACCGTGGCCGGGTGCGGTCGAAACGGCGCCGGAATTGCCTCGGCCACTTTGCGGGCCTGCTCCACCCGCCGCTCGATTTCCTTCGCCGGGATCCCCGCGCGGGGCAGCCCGACCACGTCACGCAGCTCGTCGGTCGCCGCCCGCCAAGACCCACTGACCTTGCCCGCGCCGGCGGTATCGCTCAACGGCACACTGAGCCAGAAGATCCGCTGCCCCGGCCCGATCGCATCCAGAGTGTCCAGGGTGGCGGCGCATTCAGCGGCCCAGTCCGGGCAGGCGTCCAGGTCAACGCCCTCGATCATCCGTTCCACCACCGCGGCCGGGCTCAACCCCGAACGCACCCCGAGCAGCAGCGACTCCCCCGGCAAGGCACGGAACAGTCCGGTGTGCAGGTTGCGGACCACGTTCTTTTCCTTGACGGGCCGATACCCGTAGGACAACCCGGACAACAGGAAGTCCGCCCACACGACCCCCGAACGGGTCCAGCGCAGGTTCGCGGCCATGGTGCGGGTCGGGGAACGCATCTCAGTCTCCTTCAGGGTTCGCACCGACGGTGGCCAGCAAGGCTTGGACACCGGTCAGCTGCGTCGGGGAGGTCGGCGTCGCCCGCCGCGTGGCGCGGCGGGGGCGTCGAGGTGCACGGATCACGCCGTCCTCGCTGGCAGCTGCCGCCGCAGCAGCCGGAACAGGTGCCCCCGAAACCGCTGCCTTCGGTACGGGGGCGGGAACAGGCGCGAGCACCGGGGTTGCGTCGGGGACCACCGAGGCGACCGGAGACACGACCGCACCAACTGAGACGACCGCCTCGAGCGCCGGCCCGGCGACAGCAGCGGGCAGCGCCGGGGTGCACACGATCATGCGGTGGGTCACGGTGTGGGGGCGGCGGATCCGCACCGACCGGCCCCGCACCCGGCCCAACTTCGGGGCCGACACCGCCCGCACCACACCCACACCGATCGCGAACGGATTCCGCGCACCCAGGGGGATACGGCCCAGCCCGAACACAGCCCCACCAGCGACCGCGAAGAGCACCGCGAAGTTGCCGAGGCCCCCGAAATGAGCCCACACCCCCATAGACATGTAACCCACCACCACGACCGCAATCCCACCGAGGGCCTGAGTGACGGTGTAGGGGCCACCGGGGATCCGGGTCCCGTCCGGGGTGCGGCCAATGAGCTGCGGGAATCTCCGGGCCAGGGTGAACCATTTGACGCGTTCGACGCCGTGCTCCTCACTCATCGCCTACTCCCCCCAGTTCGCGTTTTCACTCATGTCCCAGCACCCTCGCGTCAGCTCTGCACTGCGGTGGCGCCGCCGGCGCACTGGTGGGTCATCCAGGAGCTCAGCGCTGTCGTCGCGGTGGTGCCCTGCCCATCGACGACGTAACGGCCGTAGGAGGTGTGCACCCCGCTGCTGAGGTAGTGCTGCAGCGCGGCGAGGGCCTGGGTAAGCCCGGCGATGTCGGGGTGGGTCAGCATCTGAACCACGTCGACGGGATTCAAGGCGGCCAGGCGCTGCGGCAGCGACCGCAGGAACGCCTCCACGGTGGGAACGTCCAGGTGCGACAGGGTCGCCCCGAACATGCCCAGGTACGGGGTTTGCTGCGGGGTGGCGCACACCAGGTCACCGGGGGCGCACACCGAGGCCACCTTGTTGGTCAACACACCGAAGCCGACCGGGCGGGGCCCGGCAAAACCCTGCCCACCGACTGGGGGCCCCAGCAGCTTCACCCCGGTGGGTGCCTGGTTGGGGTCGGCGACCAGGCCCACGGCCTTGATCTTCGCGGCCGGGATCGGCCCATGGCCCTGCCCGATCGCGGCGGCTACGTCCCCGGCGACCGCGGCACCCTGGGAGTACCCCATCAACGCGAACGAGGTCCGCGGCCCGCACTGGGCGGCTTTCTGGGCCAGGGCGGTGTTGGTCGCGGCGACCCCGGCGTTTTTGCTGACCTGATACGGCGTGGGGTTGAACGACTGCGCCGGGTAGGGGATGTAGGTGACACCCAGGTTGGGGCCCAGCGCCGCTTTCATCGGGTCGGCCAACCCGCGCACAGACTCCACCGGCACATTCGGGTCCGCCGCCGCGGCGGTGGCATAGGTGCCAGGGACCACCATCAACTGCACCGGTGGACACGCCGTGGTGGACATGGAGCTGTTCTTGATGTCGGTGCCGACCTTGTCCTTGAGGAAGTCCACGTTCTGGACTCCCCAGATGACTCCGGCGCCGACCAGGATCGCGATGGTCGTCGCCGCGGCTGACATGCGGGACTTGACCATGGTGAACAGGACGAAGACGACGGCACCAGTGGTGATGGCGCCCTTGACGAGCGTCTTCACGCTGTCCGACAGCCCACTGAAGGTGCCGATGAGGCCGGAATCAGCAAGGACGCCCGACTGGGTGAGTGCAAGTGCTGTGGACATAGTGGATCTCCTCAGAAATGGGTGTTCATCGAGTAGGCACGGGAACAGGGGCAGGCGTCCCTGGCACGGGGGCCGGCGGCGCGACGGTCGGTGCTGCCGGCGGCGGCACCGACGGCGTGGAGGTGGTCGAGGACGTCGGTGCGGTCGTCGAGGTGCTCGCCGCACCGGAACTACTCGAGCTGCTCAGCGAGGGGGCATGTGAGGACGTTCCGGTGGCCGGTGCCGCATCCAGGGCGGCCACTTCCCACCGGCCCTCCCGCAGCCGCATCGTCACCGCGTACTGCACCGTCACCTTCTGATCGGCGGCCACAGTGGCCTCCGCCGTCACGAAGACCCGCACCACACCCTGGGTGGCTGAGGCTTGCGGCGACTTGTGCAGGTCCTGGTCGGTGCGGACCTCCATCAAACGGACCGCGCTGTAGGGCGGTGGGCTGACCGCAGTGATCGCAGCGCCCGGGGACACATACCGGGTCACATCCCCGCTGCCCCCCAACAACGCCCCCAGGAACTGCGAGGCCGACGTCGCCACCGGATCCGACAACGCCGCCGTGTACTGATACGCCAGGTCTGGGGACGCGGAGGTGCCCGGACCGGCCACCTCCGCCGGCAACATCGCAGCGACCATCGCCCCGGCCTGATAGCGCACCGGAACCTGGAAGTACCGGCGGGCCACACCGGCCACATCGGTGACCGTGACCCCCACCGTCACCGACCACGTGTCCGTACCGACCCGCCGCAACCCGGCTGTCGCCGGCTGACTCGCCGACACCGGCTTCTCCGGCAATGCCAGGTTGGCGGTATCCACGAAACCGCCCAACGCGGTTTCCTTGCCGCGCGGGGTCCCCAACCACGCCAGCACGAACTGCTGGGCGAACTCCCCCACCGCAGCCTGCTCACCACCGGTGTCCACCACCGGCGCCGCCGCCACGGCTGGCGGCGGGGCCGCCGAGGATGCCCCCGAAGCCAGCAACACCAACGCCACCGGACCCGCCGCCAAAGCCACAAGCAGCCCCACGTACACCGACCGGGTCTTCAGGTTCTCCCCCCCGGTCCACCCCGCCACCAACCGCGCGTCCGGATCCACCGGCCCGGCGTCCTTCTCCGGATCCGCCTTCGGCTCCGGCTTCTTCCACAACCGCACCTGATGGGCACCCACCTTCATGCCGCACCCCCACCCAGCTCCTGGGCGCACCGGGAAGTACCCACCACCCGCAGCACCCTCGGCACCGACACGACACCGGGCGGGGGGTCCTGCTCATGCAACCGGCCCAACGCCAGCTGCGCAGGCACGATCCGGTCCGCCAGCACGTGCCGCATCCGGGCCACCGCACGCTCATCGAGGGGCCGCTGCTCCAGCACCGCCGCGGCCGCACTGATCTCGGTGCCCACCGCATGCACCAGGGCGGCGTCCTCAAGCTGGGCGCGCAGCTGCTCGTCGTCGGTCATTTAAAAACCTCCGGGTTGTCGGCCTGTTACCCAGAGAAGGTGTCCACCCCGAGCGGGTTGTGACCGAACGGCGAAGAAATTTCTTCAAAACTTTCCCCGAACACAATTACCGCCGGTCACAGGCCTCACCGCAGGAAACAGCGACCGGATCGACGGTCGAAAGGCAAGGGTGCGAGCTGGGCGCGCACAGACAAAGGGCAAGGGCCACTTCCGAGGATCGAGTCACTACTCGGCACAAACCCCGGAAACGGAGCCCCCCATGTCGACCGCAACCGCGACCGCGCCCCACCCCTTCCGCTGCCACACCCTCCCCGGCGCGCCAAGCACAGACCACGCCGACGCCACACCCACCCTGCGGCTGAACACCACCCCCGGCCTCATCAGCGCCCTCGCCACCGAATGGCCGATCACCATTGCCACCACCCACGCCCGCGCCCAGGTCCGCGCGTGGGCCAGCACCGAGCCCGCCCTCACCGGCCACCACCACGCCGGGGACATCCTCGACGACATCGACAGCGGCGACACCAACGAAAAGGACGCCATCCTGCTCGCGCTGCTCCGCCTCGCCCACGCCGGCGACAACCTCGCCGCCCGCACCGTCCTACAGGCGATGCTGCCCAAACTGCGGCGCCTCGCCGGCTACGTCGACCTCGACCACGGCACCCTCGGAGACCGCGGCGCCATCGTCATCGAAGCCTTCCTCGCCGTGCTCCGCACCTACCCCCTCAGTCGCCGCACCCGCGCGGTAGCCGGCAACCTCGCCCTCGACACCTTGCACGCCATCACCGACCACAGGCGCAACGACCCCGTGGTCACCCAACCCACGACACCACACCGCATGGAAGTACTCCTCGACAACGAACGGATACTGGACACACGTACCGCAGCGACCCTGAACACCGAGGAAGAGCTGTGGAACGTACTCACCTGGGCCCTCGAGGAAAACGTCATCAACCGCACCGACCTCGATCTCCTCGTCGCGGTGTTCCTACCTCCAGAACCCGGTATGACAGGCACGCAGGCAGCAGTCGCCGAACGCATGGGCCTCTCCCCCGCCACCGTCCGGCAACGCTGCAGCCGCGCCACCCGCGCCATCCGCACCGCCATCCACGCCCGCAACACCACCTACCTCCCAAGCCCGCTCGCTAGCTAGCGAGCGAGCCCCCCAGAGAGACCCGAGGCGACAGACGGGATCCAATAGCAACCCGCTACACGCGGCAGCGGGTTGCTGACCAGCTCGAGGACGGCCCAGTTGCCGCCGCGTCGACCGTGAGTAAAGCGCGACCTGCATAGGGCGTCCGGGCGGCGGTGGTATAGCTCGTGCGCGAAGAGTGGCACCCCTGCACATGACACGTATCTTGGGGGCTCGCGAGCTGGGCATCAAGGCTGTGTGCGTCAACTGCGGGCGGCTCTTCGTGGAGGTGTGCGGGGGATCCACGTCGACCAGTACGCGTCCAGCGTCTTCCCCTTTGGCGCGCAGGATCGACACGAACTGGCCCCAGCTCGCATCGGCAATGCTTCGATTCAGGCCGCGCTTGGCGGCGGCCCCGTTGGGCAGGAACTGCCCGGGGTTGGCCGGGTCCGCAACCGGATTGGCTCGGCGCAGCATGTTGCGGATTTCGAGGTCCTCCACCGCCAAGAACGCATAGCGCCGCACCAGTTGCAGCGCGGTCTTGTGGTGGGAATCGCGGCGCTGGTTGGCGACCTTGCGATGCCGGGCCGCGACCGTCTCCCGCGCCCGCTTGCGGTTGTTCGAGCTACGCCGTTTGGTCGCGAACCGCTGTTGCGGGTGTGAGCGCGCTAGCTAGTGCGCGCGCGAGCTAGCTTGAGCGGGCGCTCGCTAAGAAGCTCGCTACCCGCCGCGCACGCTTGCTAGCCCGACGCCTTGCTCGGTGGCTCGCTCGCCGTCGCTTGCCCGCTCGCCGTCGCGCGTGCCCGCTTGCTTGCGTGCTAGCTACCACGTACGGTAGCTAGCATGTCTCAGGTGATAGCGGTGTATTCCGAAACCGGGGGAGCGACCAAGACGACGACGGCGGTGTCACTGGCCGTGTCAGCGGCGCTTCAAGGCCATGCCACCGACCTCATCGACCTCGACCCGCGAGGCGCCGCCACCAAATGGCTCGGAGCAACGCCCGCGGAGGAGTGGCAACATGTCGGTGCCATCCTCGGCAATGCCGATCCCACCGGCTGGATCAACGACCTCGCCCTGCCCAGCCCGTGGCCGGAAGTTCCGCGGCTCCGCATCGTGCCCTCCTCTCGCTCGGTGTCCAACCGGGAAAGAGTCGTCGAAGACCACTCCGATGTGCGGCTGCGCATGGCCTTGGAAGGGACCGCCGCCGACGTGACTGTCATCGATCTTCCCAACCGGCAGGGCGGCCCCCTGATTCAGAATGCCCTCACCGCCGCCACCAAAGTCGTCTACGCGGTCAAACTCGACGAAGACGGCCTCGACGGCGTCGACGGTGCCGCGACCTCGGTGCGCCGCTATCGCCAGCACCGCGCTCAACTCGGCGCACCCACGGACCTCACAGAGGCCGGGATCATCGTCGGTTCCGTCCGGGAAACCGTGATGAGCCGAGACTCCCGGCGCGCACTCGCCGAACTCGACAAGAGTTACGCCGACCAAGTGCTGCGCCCCCTCGTCCCCGAACGCGTCATCGTCCGCGAAGCCCGCGCCGCCGGGCGCTACTACGGCTTCTACGACGCCGGCGCCATCGTCCACGCCGCCTACATGACCATCACCGGAAAGGTTCTCGATCAGTGACCAGCACAGAACGCCCCACGCCCCGGAGCCGTCCCCGCCCCGCCGCCGACGAAACCGTCGACCCCGTCGTCTCCCAACCCGCCCAGACAGCCCCACCCTCGGAATTGCCGGCGGCCATCCGCCGCGGCCCGGAGCCCACCGTGCAGCTCAACGTCCGTGTCGCCGCCGACGTCAGCAGCCTCATCGACGAGGCCGTACGCACCACCGGGCGCACAAAGCGCCAGCTCATCGAACACGCTATCCGTCAGACATACCGCACCTAGCCCGCGTGCGTGCTAGCTAGTTCGCGCGCTATCGTGCATCCGCTTTCGAGTAGCAACGACCTGGGGGAGCGATGAATCGAGGATGGGAACTGGTCCTGCTCGTTGGCGTCAGCTTCAGTGTCGGCACCCTCATGTGGGCGATGACCATCGCTGTAGCCGCCCGACCCCGCCAGGGCGCTGTTCTTCCACCACCGACCTGGCCCAGGACCCGCACCCCACCGCGAGCGCACAGGGCCTTGTACTGCGTGGCACCGATCCTCGCCGCAGGCGTCGTATTCACTAACCTCTATCTCGACCACACACCCGCACACCTACCTGCGGTGGAATTGCTGGTCTTCGGCCTCCCCGCCGCCTACACCGACGCCCGCGAACTCCGCCTACCCAACCAGCTGACCTACGGACTCACCGCGGTCGCAACGATCACCGTCCTCGCCATGACCAGCACCGGACTAGCCGGGAACACCGCGGCCGCCCTCCGCGCCCTCGGCTGCGGCGCCGGCTACGCCCTGCTGCTCCTGGCAATCGCTCTATTCACCCCGACCGGACGTCCCCTAAAGGGAGACACCGGGGCCAGCTCCACAACCACGGCAACCGCTGTGGGCCTCGGCGACATCAAACTCGCCGCCGGGCTCGGGATCGTTCTCGGCTGGAGCTCTCTCGGTGCCCTCACCACCGCACTATTGTTCACCGCCACCGGGCACCTTCTCTGGCTCCTCGGGTGCACCCTCACCAAGCGCCTACGGCAGCGACGCTCTATGACCGGCACTGCACTAGGCCCCTGGATGATCCTCGGCGCCCTGATCGGTCTCACCCTCGCCCAGCACGCCGCAACGTAACCCGACCCGCCCTACGGCGTTATGGGCGATGCGATCACCGGTCGCCCGTTCGCGTCGGCAGCAACTACGGCTCGCTGCGCGATGCCTTGCGCGCCGCCTGGATCGGCTGGCATTCGGATCACTGGACGGCCTCGCCGTTGTCGTGAGGCGTTGAGCATCTGCTCAATAGTGGCGAACGCGAGGCGTTTCTCCTCGGGGTAGCTGGCCTTGCCTACCTCCTGGCCCTCCCAGACCCGGTAGCACGACGTGGCGGGTGGCTCCGCACACCCAGCGGCTTCCTCGGACATCCGCAGCACCCACCCCAGGTCCTCGTTCACGGCCAATTCCGGCCACGCGATCACCGAGTTCGGATGAAACACGAACGGAGCAGACCACACCTGCGCGAGCTCGCCCGGTTCCCATTTGCGCCGCGCCGAGAACCAGTGCGGTGTCCTGTCCCCACCGACGAACACCCGATTGGTGGCAATCCACCCCACCCGTTCGTCATCGCGGATCCGGTCCAACACCTGCGCCACGCCAGCCCCGTGCAGCTCATCGCCAGCATCCAACGGCATCACCCAGGATCCGTTGGCGATTGACTGGGCCGTGTTCCGGGCGCACGACACGCCCCTACGGGCAGATAAGGTCACCAGCTCATCGGCGCCGACCGGAGCAGGGACCTTCGACGGACCGTCGATGACCACCACCCACTCCAGGTCCCAGCCCACCGACCGCAACGCGGGCCGGGCAGCAACCACTGACGCAGCAGCATCGCTCAAGAACTGGCTTCTGTCTGGCGCTACCGGTGTCAACACACTCAGCGTCTTATCCATCAGTGCGCCCCGAGGGGACTGGCGGCTTCAGCCGTCAGGGGAATCGGGGTACGCAACCACGGATTGCCGGTGAGTGTCGGTGTCGTTTCGTATGGTTCGTGCATGAGCAGCTCCCGGTTTCGTCGGTCGGCGGGTGGGGTGACGTCGCTGGGCCTGCACCTGGTGTGGTGCCCGAAGCGCCGTCGGCGGCTGCTCGGCGGTCGGGTCGCGGGCCGGCTCGACGGACTATTGGAGGAGATCGCCGCCGAGAACACATGGCAGATCGTGGCGAAGGAGGTCATGCCCGACCACGTGCACCTGTTCGTGCGGGTGCGACCGGTCGACGCTCCGGCGGGGTTGTACGCAAATTCAAGGGCCGCACGGCACGCGTGCTGCGACATGAGTCTCCGTGGCTGGCGAAATCCAAAGTGTTGTGGTCGAAATCCTATTTCGCCGCGTCGGTCGGGTACGTGTCGGAGTCGACGGTGCGCCGGTATATCGAGCACCAGTGGGATGTGATCGCGTGAGGCGCTCGTTCAAGTTCCGGATGCGGCCGACCGCGCGTCAGCATGTCGCGCTGCAGAAGTGCCTGGATGCGCACCGCGAGCTCTACAACTCTGCATTGCAGGAGCGTCGGGACGCCTGGCGCGCCAATCGGACTCGCATCCGGTACGGGGATCAGTCCGCGCAGTTGAGCGAGATTCGCGCGGTGCGCCCGGATGTCGGGGTGTGGTCGTTTTCCAGTCAGCAGGCGACGTTGCGCCGGCTGAACAGCGCGTTCGACGGATTCTTCCGCAGGGTGAAAACTGGTGATCGAGCTGGCTATCCGCGGTTCAAGTCCGCTCAGCGGTTCGACAGTGTGGAGTGGCCCAAGGACGGTGACGGCGCCCGCTGGCACCCTGACGCCAGCCGAATCTACCTCCAAGGAATCGGGCAGGTGAAAGTCACCGCGCACCGCAAGACGGCAGGCAGGGTGAAGACGATCCAGATCCGCCGCGAGGGCCGGCACTGGTATCTGGTCATGTCGTGTGACGACGTGCCGGCCACCCCGCTGCCCGCCACCGGCACCCCGGTGGGTGTGGATGTGGGAATCACCAGTTTCGCCACCACCAGCGACGGCACGCACGTTCACAACCCGCGCTGGACCCGGAACAGCGCGGCGAAACTGGCTGCCGCGCAGCAGAAACTGGCCCGCGCGAAGCGTGGCTCGTACAACCGGAAACGGGCGAAGGAAATCGTCGGCAACCGGCATCGCAAGGTCGCCAACCAGCGCCGCGACTTCCAGCACAAGACCGCCCGCGACATCGTGCGCGATTACGACCTGGTGGTGGTGGAGGACCTCGAAATCCGCAACATGCTGCGACGGGCGAAACCCGTTGCCGACCTGACCAATCCGGGGCAATACCTGCCCAACGGCAGCGCTGCAAAGAGCGGCTTGAACCGAAGTATCAGTGACGCTGCCTGGGGGCAGTTCGTCTCGATCCTGTGCGCCAAAGCGGAAGACGCTGGACGCGCATTCTTCGAGGTCGATCCCCGGCACACCTCCGACCGCTGCGAACGGTGTGGCCACGCAGCCAAGGACAACCGCGTCACGCAAGCGCTGTTCCGGTGCAGGTCGTGCTCGTATGAGACCGACGCCGACGAACACGCCTCCCGCAACATCCTCCGGGCCGGACTGGCCCGTCACACCGCAACCGCGGCGTGAAAAAGCTGGCGGCTTCAGCCGTCAGAGATGTCACCCGGCAGCTGCCCGGTTCGGCTTTGCTCGCGGCGCGCCATCTGCAAAGGTGACGTGGGGTAGGAAGGGTGCCCGCCAGGCAAGCTGGGTAGCCCACCATGCGCTTGGGGAGGGAAAAAATGTCCGGGACCATCATCTTCTGGCTGGTCATCGTCATCGTGGCCGCTCTCTTAATCTGGCTGCTCGGCTCCATCGCACTACGGCTCATCGGAATCCTCGCCACAGCCGGCGGACTACTCAACCTGCTCATGACCGCCGGCACCTTCACCCTTAATTCAGCCGCAGCCTCCCTGCTGGGAGGGCTTGTCATTGGACCCCGGCTGTGGCTCGCTGGCCACTGGCTCTTCGCGCTCAAACACCACCACTTCAAATCACCACTGGCACAACGCGCCATCCAGCAGCCATTCCACGGCCGCCTGGACCCCACCCGCAACTGGGGAATTCGAACCTTCAACCAGTGAGCTCCGTACGGGATACCCAACTCGGCTGCACCTCGACGCGACGCGGCGGGACGTGGTGGACGACTCTCGTGGCGCTAGGAGGGCTCGGGCGGGCTCTGCTGCTGGATGGGTGCCTTATCTTGCTCTGTCTGGGTGTGGAATGGCGCTCGGCCCTCGTGATTGCGGGAAGCAGCTGTTTGACGGCGGCGGCTGTGTGCCTGCATCTGTCGCCGTTGGCGCATCCGTGGTGGCCACGGATGCGAGCCAACATTCAACAGTCTTGGCGCATCATCGGGTTAGGTTCGCCGGGCCTGGACAGGCCCTGGCGGTCACGGCGCCAGCGCTTAGTGTGCTGGCTACTGCTGATACCGGTCGCCGTTGCAGCAGTACTCGGGCTGTACGCGTGGGGACTGGATTCTGTGCTGCCTGCCCCCAGTGGCGGTGAGATCACGGCGAATCTGCAGCGAACTCAGCAGATCTATCGGGGCGGGGTAGCCGGTCTATTGCTGACGCTGTTCGTTGCAGCCGGGGTGGGGGAGGAGTTGTGGTACCGATCGTGGGTGCTGGCCGCCAACCGACTCCTTCTGTGCCATTCCACCATGCTGCGATGGGCGATCGTAGTGCCCCTGTTCGCCCTCTCCACCACCTGGTTCGCCTTCAACCACCTCAGCTACGGCGCCGGCAACGTCGCCTCCGCCGCCGTAGGTGGAGTCGTTTACGGCCTGGTCGCCCTGCGGGCCCGGTCCCTGTGGCCGGCCATCCTCGCTCACGGCCTGTACGACTGCCTGGCGACTGTCCTGCCCTAACCGGTTACAGTCCAGCACAGGATTCCCGGTTACAGTCCAGCACAGGATTCGCAGGCGAGGACTACGTCAACGACCACGCCCTCGACCCCGGACCGGCACTCATTATCCGGTTGGTACCGGGTGTTCGCCGCCGATCATGCCTACGCCCGCACAGTCTGCGCACCTACCACGCTGAGCCAGTCCCGCAGAAGTGCCTGGCTTGCCTTGTCATCAAGGTCCCCGAGGTCCCCCACCGTGAACGGTGCCCTATCTGCACTGAATGTGGCTAGCACACGCAACTGGGCGCGTTCGATCTTCGAGAAAGGGGCGAGCTTCAGCGCCCGGGCGCTGCCCCGTGGCGCGCCCCGGAGCCAGTTCACCCACCCATGAGCCTCGCCCCCTTCCGGTTTGTAACCCATGTGGTCGATGGCCGCTACCCACATGGTGTGCGCCCGCCAGCGCAACCTGCCGGGACCCCGGTCCAGGTAATCGACACCCAGTCTCGCCCACGAGTCGAACTCGGTGAACGCGCGAGCCAGCTCGTTTAGCCACGCCGATGCTGCCTGCCTATCGAGCAGTGGATGCGTGCCGTCCTCATCGTCCGTGAACGACAAACGTGCTACCGCGGCCCTCAGCGAAGAGTGGCGGGCGGTAAGGAACAGCGCCGCCTGGTCGAGGGCGCTAAGCGGCGATACTGCACCCTTCTGGTCCTGGCCGTATTGGCTCGAGTCCATGATCTCGATCCTTTCATTCTGATTTGAGGCATGGGAGCTGCGGCCAGTCCTGGTCCTCGACGACACCGACCACTGGATCGTGCGGCCCGCTATGCCCTCACCGGAACCGATGTTGGCCGGATTCTTCGGTCGCATCGTGCGGCTCATTGCCGAGAGTCTGCCCAACGCTGCGGCAGTGATCGCGGTGCACGACACCTATCTGAGCAACTCCAACTACCGCGACGCCACCGGCTTCCTCGAATCACGGATCACGCTGCCGCTCATCCCGACCGCAGCAGGGCTAGGGCAAATCGTGGCTCTCCGAGCTCGCCGCGGCCTCAAGACCGGCGAACACGTCGTCCTCAATGACATCATCGACGACTCTGCACTGCAACGCCTCTACGGCAACTACCAGGCCGCAGGCCCAAGCCTCCGGACCAACTCCAGATCATGCACGGATCGCTGGCGCACGCATGCGACGAAGATTCTGAAGTCATCTCCACGAGCCACATCGACCAGGCGATCACCGACTGAAAGTTCGCGCTTCGCCCAAAGCTGAGCTGAGCCCGCCGCGTCCTCTAGGTCGCGTCAATCAGGGCTTGCCTCTGGCGAGCGCCGAGACCACCCACCCGACGAGCTGGGTCAACCTGGGCGTTCTCAAGCAACTGCCCCGCACGCACCACCCCAACACCGGGCAACGCCTTCACGATCGCGAGGATCTTCGTCTTCTTCACCAGCTCGTCGCTGTCCGCTCTACCGAGCACGTCAGCAAGACTCAGCTTCCCGGCCTTCACCTCGTCCAACAGTTGCTTGCGGGCCGTGCGAGCGGCCGCCGCCTTGGCTAGTGCCTCGCTGCGCTGCTCAGGGGTCAAGGTGGGAAGGGGCATTGGTGACTCCAGTCTCGGTTGCCGGGGAATGCACACATTGTTGCCCAGGAAGTGGTCGACAGGCGCTGATCTTCCCTTCCGGCCTGTCGACCTGCCCAATGGGCACCCGTGGGGAGCACCCCACCGTGCTCAGCATAATCTAGACTCGAACGCGTGTTCGAGCATCAGGATTGTGGCACTCGCCGGGTGCCGGGTGAGCCGGTGCCGGTCTTGGTCACGCTTGAGGACCTCTGGCCGCGAAGCACCATCAGAGGCGTTTCGTTGGGGGTGTGGGCCATTGGGTTGCGTCTGGAAGGCCCCTGGCCGGGGTTGTTGTTGGCATGGGAGCGCTCGTGCGGCGGTGATTGGCTCGGGGTCGTCGCGCTGCAGTGAGCCGACTCTTCCTCGACCCGAGACCGAGGTGGGGTGGCTGGTGCTGGGGGCCGGGGCCCACATCAGCAGGTAGGGAGCTCGGCGAACGAAACACCCTCAGCACCAAACCATCGGCTGGACCGGTGCTGGGGTTGTCGCCGTGAGGCGGGGGTCGTCGATTGGGAAGCGGTATTGGCGTGCGGATCGGGAGTTGGTGGTCTCGAAGCGCACGTGCAGCTCGTCCGTTCCGGAGGGCGCGTCCTGTGCTGACATTGACCGCACCACCCAGCCGCGTCCTAGGTCGGCATGCTCCACGTCACGGCCGGGCAGCCAGTCATTCTCGCGATGCCCCCGTGCGGTCGGTTGATTGTCCTGTTGGGGTAGCGGGAGAGCGGTGGGGTCGGTGGGGGTTTGATGTGCTGGCTCACCCGCTAGAAGGGCCAGTTGCGGTGAGGTGGAGAGTGCGCCGAGCGCGACTCCGAGCAGGCGTGCTCCGGCACTGGATTCTTCCTCGGTGTCCAGGCCCATCGCCTCGGTTGCGGCCCGTAGCGCGGTCAGTGCCGCCGAGCGCAGCTCGCCGAGGTTGGTGGAGGCCTGGGGCAGAGATACTGATCGGCCGATCGTGGTGAACTGCGCATTGCGGAGGCGGACCGTCACGGTTCGTGCTGCTGCCCCAGATTCGGTGAGTCGGTTGTGGGCGGCGTCGAGGACCGTGTCGAGGACCGGCACCAGCTGCGAGGCGGGGACGTCGTAGTCCATCGTCCGCTCGGCGCTGAGCGTCTTCGCTTCTCGGGAGGGGCCGACCGGGCGCGTGTCGCGGCCCTGGGCCATCGCGATCGCCGCGGTGCCGGCGGCGGTACCCAGCAGGCGCTTCAGCAGCCTGGTCGGTTGGGCACGGAGCTGGGCGACGGTGTCGATGCCCATTTCGGTGAGACGGGCTGCGGCGACCGGTCCGATGCCGGGCAGAGCGCTGACCGGGAGCGCGTCGAGGAATGGTTGTTGCTGTTCGCTGCTGATGACGCGCACGCCTCGGGGTTTCGCGGACGTCGAGGCCAGCTTGGCCAGCAGCTTTGAGTGGCCCGCTCCCACCGATACACGCAGCCCGGTGGCGTGCCACACCGCCGCTGCTACCTCGGTGAGCAATCGGTCGGCAGGGATCGTGAGGGACCGGATTTGGAGGTAGGCCTCGTCGATGCTGACCTGTTCGAGGGCGTCGGCGAAACGGGAAAGCACGGTCATGATGGCCGCGGAGTGTTCGCGGTATGCCTGCATGCGGGGGGCGAGGAACACCCCGTGCGGGCAGCGGCGCATCGCGGTGGCGGTAGCCATCGCCGAGCCCACCCCGAATCGGCGGGCCTGGTAGCTGGCGGTGGCGACCACTCCGCGGGGTCCGAGCCCACACACGATGACCGGGGCCCTCGCGGTGGATGGTTTCTGGCGTTGTTCGACGGAGGCAAAGAACGCATCGGCGTCGACGTGCAGAATGAGACCCTCAGATCCCACCGACCCCCCTACCGCGAGGCGGCGCGATGGGGCGCGTTGGTCAGTGAGCGGCGTTGTAGGCATCGCGGACGGCGGCGGGGATGCGGCCGCGTGCGGACACGGGATGGCCGGTGCGGCGGGCCCAGGCACGGATGGTCGCGGTGTCGTTGCGGTTGGGCGTGCTTGGGTTGCTGCGTGTTCCGCCGGGGCCGGGCCGGGTGGGCGGAGCCGTTGAGGAGGCTTTCGGGGAGGCGGTGGTGCGGGATGTGGAAGTCCGGTCGTCGTTGCCGGCCGTGTGCCGGTAAGGGTTACCGAGGCCTGCGCCTTTGATTGCGCCCTTGATTGCGCCGAAGGCACCACCGACGACCGCTCCGGTCACCGCGCCAGCGGCTTCGGTGACCGCAGTCGCAGCGTTCCCGGCGGCTCGTGCCGCGATGCTGGCGAGGTTCATGATGGGCTCCTTAAAAGCGGCGTAGCCGAGCATTGTCGGCTCGACGCGTTCGAACGGTACAGATTCTGCGCCGAACCGGTCGCGGGCCATAGCGGGTTCAGATGAAGGCCCGGTGCTGCCAGACGCTGGCGGCGTCAGCACAGTCCCGACAGCACTTGGTATCTGATCTGTGAAACAGGTTGTGAAATGTATAGGGGGTGGACATACTTGGAGTATGGCTACAGCGACCCCGCAACGTCCCGGACTGCGCGCGCATGCGCAGGCGATCCGGCTAGACACACCGGTGCTGGTGAAGGGGCTGCGTGATCTTCTCGGCGCAAAGCTCGTCGCCTACCTGGGTGGAGTCCAGGAAACCCGAGCGGTCCGGCAATGGGCGGAAGGCACCCGAGCGGTGCAGGACAAGACCGACGAATACCGGCTCCGCCTGGCCTACCAAATCGCGGCGCTGATCGCGGAGAAGCACAGCCCCGAGGTCGTGCAGGCCTGGTTTCAGGGCCTCAACCCACAGCTGGAAGACCGCTCACCGGCCCGGCTGCTGCGCGAGGGTGACCTCAACGAGGTCGGGCCCCTGGTCCTCACCGCGGCGCGGACATTCGCCGCCACCGGCTGACGGGCGCTGCTCAGCGTGGATCAACGGATCGTGGATACCTCGCTGGAAGGTTGGCCGTGACCGTCAATCCTGGTGCGGTGTGGCGCGTGGGATACCGCCCGCAGCCGTGGGCGTGGACACCGTGGCAGTGCGCCGGAGACACCGGTCGTTTCGACGGACGCTGGGATGATCCTGCCGGCTCATTCCGCACTCTCTACGCCGGCCGGAACCTGTTGGCGTGCTTGTTGGAGGTCCTCGCCCGGTTCCGGCCCGACCCCCTCCTAGGGGAGGACCTCGCCGGAATCGTCGTGGATCGTGACGACGCGCAGGTGTATCCGACCCAACCGCCAGGCACAGTGCCGACCAGCTGGCTCACGCCACGCCAAGCGAGCACCGCGACCCTCTCCGGGATCTTCTGCGCGGTCACCGACAAGGAGTCGCTGCCCACGCTGCGGAACGCGTTCCTCTCGACCGCTCTTCGGTACGGCTTGGCCGATCTGGACGCCGGTGCACTGCGCTTGTCCGCGCCGCGAGCGCTCACCCAACGCATCGCAGCCTGGTTGTACGACTTGCATGACGGCGCGAGTGACCTCATTGATGGTGTGCAGTTCGAGTCGCGTCACGGCGACGCTCTCACGCTCTGGGCCATCTTCGAGCAAGGCCCGGACCCCGATGTTTCCCTGCAGTTGAGCGGAACCCGGGCTGTACCGTTGCCGCCCGATCACCACGACCTTGCCGAAGCCTTCCGGCTCCACCGCCTTGCCTGGGCCTGAGTAGGGCTCTGGACTCAACCGTGATTTGCAGGCCGTCCATGCCGTCGGGTTAGAAAAGATGGCGAAGAGCCCCGGACCGCTCGGGGGGTGAGGCGTCCGGGACCCTTCATTGGCAACCGTAAGCCAGTCGATGCGCTCGCTCACAGCAGGAAGGAATCGACCCTGAGCCATCGGTTCCCAAATGGGCCAGGTCCGCGCCGCGGAGAGGGAGACTGAACGCCATGTGTGGACGATTCGCAAGCACCCAGTCGGACGCCGAGCTGCGGGATGCGTTCAGGGTGGCTGAAGTGGTCGGGGAACAGCTGGCTCCGTCCTACAACGTTGCCCCGACCCAGCAGGTGCGCACGGTGCTCGAGCGCGCACCCCGGGACGAGCCGGACGCCAGGCCTGTTCGCCAAGTACGTACTGCTTTTTGGGGTTTGGTCCCGTCGTGGGCTAAGGATCGTAAGATTGGGTCCCGGTTGATCAACGCCCGGATGGAGACCATAACCGAGAAACCGTCGTTCAAGGCAGCCGCCGTCCGGCGGCGGTGTCTGGTCCCGGCCGACGGCTATTTCGAGTGGGAGAAGCGGGACGGCGCCAAGGTGCCGCACTTTCTGCACGGCGACGGGGTACTGGGCATGGCCGGCTTGTACGAGCTGTGGCCGGACCCTGAGCGTGAAGCGGATGACCCGCAGCGCTGGGTCTGGACGACCACTGTCCTCACAACGACGGCCAGCGATGTGCTTGGCCACATCCACGATCGCAGCCCCGTGGTAATCCCGCCAGCGATGCAGGACGCTTGGCTCGACCCCAACCTGACCGACACCGAACGGGTGTGTGAGCTGCTCGACGCTGTGCCCGAGCCGCGGTTGCAGCCCTATGAGGTGAGCACCGTGGTCAACAACGTCCGCAACAACGCCCCTGACCTGCTTCGGCCGGTGTGACCAGCACGAAGGGCCCCGGGGCGGGACGGGCGAACGTTTCGGTCCGGTCCGTTGGTGCGGCAGTGCCGCGCCGAGCTGGTGGGCCCGGGTCGGCAGTTCGAAAGCCAGTCTCGATCGCCCCGCAGACGTCCGACCCGCAGCCACGTGGACGACGGGCCCTGCATTCCTCCTCGCATCCGCATCATCCGCATCGCATGATCCGCTGATTGGGAGATGCAGTATTCCACCGTGCAGCGTCATTCTCCCAGTAAGTAGTCACCCAGAGCAGTGAGAAGAGCGCGCACGCGTTCTGTGTCAACGGCGTAGCGGACTCGGCGGCCGCTGCGCTGGCCAGGTGGAGTGTCCGCTGCCACGATGCCAGCCACTTCCATCTGGAGCAGCCGCCGGCGCACCGTGTTGGCGTCCGTCTCTAGAACTCGTGCAATCGCTGTGGTGGTAGACGGTCCGTGGGTCGCCAGGTGCCGCAAGACGGCGCGAGCGAATGCCGTGTCGAAGCTGGCCACGTCAGCAGGCAGGGAACCCGCGATGGCACTGCCGCCGCTGTAAGCCGTGTGCAGGCCCTCAGTCACCAGATCGGTGGCCGTTTGACCATCGTCTCGCGGAACGTGCCGGGTGCTACCGGACGGTTCGGTAGTTGAGGGATTTACGCGGTCCTGCGGTGTTGTCGCCGGTCGGGGTAGGAGCGTCGTTTGTCCTCATACATGGCCTGATCGGCCTCTCGGAGGGCGCCGGCCAGCACCCCGCCGGCGGGTAGCACGGTGGTACCGACCGCCACCGACGGCACGAGGCTGCAGTGCGCCTCGGGCAAGCACAGCGGCGTCGCGGCCGC
>JAABUM010001203.1_pt1 | contig 39807 bp, 33 predicted proteins | sample 5559161 | NCBI WGS metagenome assembly JAABUM01 (sample SAMN10711868, study PRJNA513369) | rock metagenome | isolation source: Antarctica rocks | place: Antarctica: Victoria Land, Siegfried Peak nord
TCCCGCACCTCCGCCAGGGTCAGCGTCCAGGCCGCCGCGGCCGCCTCCACCTCCTCGACCATCGGCACCTCCAGTCACACCACCCCGACCATCTTCCATGCGACAAGCAACTGCTATTGTAATACTAAGCGCAATACGGTTTAGTTAGCGAGGGCCGGGGCGGAACGGGCCGTCACCGGCGTACTGAAGCCGCGTCTGTCCTTCCCGACACGTGGTAGCGGCGCAGATATGCGCCCTTATCTAAACGGTATTGGCCCTAAGCGCGGCGGAAGGAACGACTACTGCTCCTCACCGATCATGCCCGGACGATCGCGCCAGACGGCATGGCGCGCGCCGCTGATCTGGCGAGCAGTAAGCGATCGACAGTACACGGGAATCAGTGCGTCGCCGTGCGGCGCACGAAGAGCCAGGCGGCGGCGGCGAGCGCCAGACCCCAGAGCAAAAACCACATGTCCCAGAGGGCCACGTGCCAGCGCAGGGCGAATTGCTGTTCGGGGGGTGCGCCGGGGATGATGCCGACGAGCACCAGCGCGCCAACCGCGACGAACGAGCCACCGTACAGAATCAGGACGGCACTCGCCCCCCAACAGGCGAGCAGGAGCAGGCGACGGGGGAGGCGCAGCCCCCACCGGCGGACCAGCGGCAGCGCCAGGAGCGCCGCGATTCCTTTGAGCACCGCCGCGCCCCACGCGACCGCGAGCGCCAACGACGTGCGTGTGCGCGCCAAATCTTCGATCGCCCCGCCGACCGTCGCCAGCCCCGCATCGCCGCCGAGCGCCCAGTAGGCGCTGACGGCGGCGTAGAGGAGGCCAAGCGTGAGCGCCACGTAACCGGGCCAGGCGGCGCTCGGACGCCGCGGTGTCGTCGTCACGTCCTGTGCTGCCATCGACCTCCGATGCATGAGCCGTGATTCGTGCGCGGCGCCGGAGTCTACCGGCGGGGCACCGCTGCCCGGAGACTCTCTTCGCTCAGGCGTCCGCCGGCGCGCCGTGCCCCGCCTCGCGCAGGGCGGCGCGGATCGCCTCCGCCGCGCGGTCGAGCGCCGCCGGGTCGGGCGCACCCTCCGCCGCCGCGAAGTCGAAATCGGCCATCGAATCGACCGGCAGGACGTGGAGGTGGGTGTGCGGCACCTCGAACCCGGCGATCACCAGGCCGATCCGCGCCGGCGCGAACGCGACCTGGACCGCCGCGCCGACCGCCTGCGCCACGGTCATCAGGTGCGCGGCGAGCGCCGGTTCGAGTTCGGTCCAGCGATCGACCTCCGCGCGCGGCACGACCAGCGTATGCCCCGGTTTGATCGGGTTGATCGTCAGGAAGGCGACGCACCGCTCGTCGCGCCAGATGAAGCGCCCCGGCAATTCGCCGCTGATGATCCGCGAGAAGATCGTCGGCATCCTCACACCTCCGTTAGTCCGCCGCGCTCGCCAGTCGTCGGCGCGATAGTTACTCGCCCGAACTCGGGTACATCACCCCCCACATGCTCGGCACTTCGCCGAGCGGCACCTCGATCAGGCTCGGCTCGTTCGTCGCCAGCGCCTCGCGCAACGCGCCCTCGATCGCGTCCGGCCCGCTGGCGCGGACGCCGTTGACGCCGAACGCGCGGGCGAGCGCCACGAAGTCGGGGTTCTGCAACTCCGAGCCGTGGGTGTGGCCGCCCAGCCGCGCCTTCTGAATTCGCTTGACGTTGCCGAACGCGCCATCGTTGAAGACGATCCCGACGAGCGGGATGTTGTGCTGCTTCGCGGTCGCCAACTCCTGCACGTTGTACATGAAGCCGCCATCGCCGCAGAGGGCCACCACCCGCTTGTCCGGGTTGCCGACCTGCGCGCCGAGCGCGGTCGCGTAGCCGTAGCCGAGCGTCCCCTGATAGCCGGGCGTGAGATAGGTACGCGGGTTGTAGATCGGCATCCCGACGCCGGAGTAGTAGCCGAGCTGCGTCATCTCCGAGACGATGATCCCGTCGTCCGGCACCGCCGCGCGGATCGCCGCCGCGATGGAGTGCTGCGGCTGTAACTCGAAGAGGCGGTCGGCGGCGCGCTCCTTGATCGCCGCCAACTCCGCCGACCGCGCCGTGCGTGGCGTGGCGGTCTGCACCAGCTCGATCAGGCTTGCCAGCGCCAGTTTCGCATCGCCCACCACGCCGACGGTCGGCGTCACGTTGCGCCCGATCTCCGCCTCGTCGATGTCGATCTGAATCGTCGGCACCCCCGCAGGCAGGCCGATGTAGGTCGAGGCTTCGAGCAGGCACGTCCCCACGGCCAGGATCGCGTCGGCGGTGGGCAGGAGATCGCGCGCGGCGATCATCGTGAAGGCGAGCGGATGGCGATCCGAGAGCGCCCCGCGCCCGTTCTCGGTCATCAGCACCGGCGCTCCCAACGCCTCCGCCAGCGCCCCTAACTCCTCCCAGGCTCCCGCGCCGAGCACGCCGCCCCCGGCGAGGATCAGCGGGCGACTCGCGCCGCGCAAGGTCTCCGCCGCCTTCGAGAGACGATCGGGATCGCCCGCGCTCCGCATCGCGGCCTCGGCCTGCGCGAAGGTCACGTCGGCGTGCGCGCCGAGCACGTCGGGCGGCACCTCGATCGCGACCGGGCGCGGGCGACCCGTCCGCAGCTCACGGAAGGCGCGCGACCAGCCCCGGAATCCGCTCCGGGCTCGTCGCCCGCGCCGCCCACTTCGTCGCCGAGGCGAAGAGTTCCAACTGCTGCGGCACCTCGTGCAACTCGCCGCGCCCGCCGCCGATCAGGTCCGATTCGATCTGCCCGGTCAGGCAGAGGACGCGCGACGAGCAGGCGTAGGCGGTGGCGAGCCCGGCCAGCGCGTTCATCACCCCCGGTCCCGGCACGACGAGGCAGGTGCCGACCCGCCCGGTCGTGCGGGCATACCCATCGGCCATGTAGGAGGTCGCCTGCTCGTGGCGCGTATGGATCAAGCGCACCCGGTCGCGCGCGGCGAACAGGGCGTCGAAAAGGTTGTCGAGTTGGATCCCCGGCAGGCCGAAGATCGTGTCGATCCCCTCCCGCTCGACCGCTTCCACCAGAGCCTGCCCGCCCGTCAGCCGCGTCATCTCGCCACCTTTCCCACCCCCGCGCCGAAACCCGGCACAATCGCGCTTTCACCCACAGCGGGACAATACCATACCGCCTGTCGCCGTGCCGTACAGCAACGCGCGGAGCGCCAGGACAACCACAGTCGGGACACCCGAGCAAACCATCGCTCGTCGCGACGACGCGCAACGTATGCGGGTTGTTCGACAGATCGGGGACGATGGGAGAGAATGGCGGCGGTGAGCAGCGGCACTTTGCCCACAGGAAAGGATCGACGATGTCCGAGAACCCTTTCGCTTCATTGCGCTGGCGCAACATCGGCCCCCACCGTGGCGGGCGCGTGGTGGCCGTGGCCGGTCACCCGACCGAGCGCGGCACCTTCTACTTCGGCGGCTGTGCCGGCGGGGTCTGGAAGACCACCAACTCCGGCTCGCACTGGGAGAACATCACCGACGGCTTCTTCAAGACCGCCGCGGTCGGCGCGCTCGTCGTCTCCGATAGCGACCCGAACGTGATCTACGCCGGGACCGGCGAGAGTTCGATCCGCTCGAACGTCTCGCACGGCGACGGGGTCTACAAATCGGTCGACAGCGGGCACACCTGGCGCAACGTCGGCCTCGCGGATACCCGCCACATCGGCGACATCATCCTCCACCCGCGCAACCCGGACGTCGTCTACGTGGCGGCGCTCGGGCACGCCTGGGGGCGCAACGAGGAGCGCGGCGTCTTCCGCTCGCGCGATGGCGGCAAGCACTGGGAGAAGGTGCTCTACCGCAACGACCACACCGGCGCGATCGACATCGCCATCGACCCCAACAACCCCGACACCATCTACGCCGCCCTCTGGGATACGCAGCGCTACCCCTGGGCGCTTGTCAGCGGTGGCCCCGACTCCGGCATCTGGAAGTCGACCGATGGCGGCGACACCTGGACCGATATCGGCCACAACAAGGGCCTGCCGACCGGCATCATGGGCAAGATCGGCATCACCGCCTCCCCCGCGCAGGCCGGACGCCTCTGGGCGACGATCGAGGCGCTGGGCGAGGGTGACGCGGACGGCGGCGGTGTCTTCCGCTCGGACGACTTCGGCGAGACCTGGGAACTGCTGAACGGCGACGCCACCCTGCGCGGGCGTCCCTGGTATTACCAGCACATCTTCGCCGACCCGACGGATGCCGACACGGTCTGGATCAACAATCTCGCCTTCTGGAAGTCGACCGATGCCGGCAAGACCTACTTCGAGATCCCGACGCCGCACGGCGACTGCCACGGCCTCTGGCTCGACCCGCGCGATCCCAGGCGCCTGATCCAGAGCAACGACGGCGGCGCGAACGTCTCGCTCGACGGCGGGCGCTCGTGGTCCTCGATCCTCAACCAGCCGACCGCGCAGTTCTACCATGTGATCGCCGACGACAAGCAGCCGTACAACGTCTACGGCCCGCAGCAGGACAACTGGGCGATGCGCCTCCCGAGCATCGGCTTCCAGGGGGCGATCAGCTGGAAGGATTACGTCGAGCCGGGCGGCGGCGAGTCGGGCTACATCGCCATCAGCAAGGAGCCACCCCACAAGGTCTACGGCGGCGGCATCGGCACCGGCACCGGGCACGGGCGCTTGCTGGCCTGGAACCCGGACACGGGGCAGACGCGCAACGTCACCGTCTGGCCGGAGGTACACGGCTTTGGCGCGGGCGCGGAGGCGTTGAAGTACCGCTTCCAGTGGACCTTCCCGCTCGAATTCTCGCCGCACGACCCGAAGGTACTCTACGCCGCCTCGCAGCATCTCCACCGCTCGACCGACGAGGGGCACTCCTGGGAGACGATCAGCCCCGACCTCACCCGCAACGACCCGGCGAAGCTCGTCTCCAACGGGCTGATCACCTCCGACAACAGCGGCGCGGAGATCTTCTGCACGATCTTCGCCTTCTGCGAGTCGCCACTGGAGGCTGGCCTCTTCTGGGCCGGTTCGGACGATGGCCTGCTGCACCTCTCGCGCGATGGCGGGGCGAACTGGACGAATATCACCCCACCGACGCTGCCCGAGTGGACCCGGATCACGATCATTGAGCCTTCGCCATTCGATGCGGCGACCGCCTACGTCGCGGCGACGAAGTACCAGCTCGACGACATCGCGCCCTACCTCTTCAAGACGACCGACTACGGCCAGAGTTGGACGACCATCACCGAGGGGTTCACCCCCGGCGACTTCACCCGCACGATCCGCTGCGACCCGCACCGTCAGGGGCTCCTCTACGCCGGGACCGAGACCGGCGTCTACGTCTCGTTCGATGACGGCGCGCGCTGGCGGCCGCTGAAGACGAATCTGCCGGTGGTGCCGATCTGGGATCTCCACGTCAAGGGGACCGACCTGCTCGCCGCGACGCACGGGCGCTCCTTCTGGATCCTCGACGACCTCACGCCGCTGCACCAGATGGCCGACACGCAGGCCGCCGGTAAGGCGCAACTCTTCCGCCCGCGCGACACCGTCCGCTGGCGCGTCTACGGTCGCGCGTACGGGGCCAAGACCCCCGGCTACCTCAGCTACAAGATGACCGGGCCGGTCACGGTCGCCTATCGCGGCGAGGAGACGCCGCAGGGGACGACGATCGAGCGGTTCGTCAACGCCGGCGACAACCCGCCCAACGGCGCGATCATCCACTACACCATCCCCGCCGGGGCGAGCGGCGAGGTGACCCTGCGTATCCGCGACGCCCAGGGGGCCGAGGCCCACGCCTTCACCGGGAAGATCGGCGCGCCGACGCCCGCCGTTGATACCGATACCGCGTCGGCCCCCGGCGAGGCACCGGGCGCGGGCGCGGCGGAGTCGCCGACCTCCCCAGCCTCGACTGAGACGAACCAGGCCGAGCCGGAGGCTCCGCTCGGGCAGATCGTGCCGACCGCGATCGGGCCGAACCGCTTCGTCTGGGATCTCCACCATGCCGGCCCGACACCGCTGGTGGAGAGCGGCGGCAAGAAGACGCGGCGGCTCCAGGCGCTGGATGACGGGTTGCCGCCGGTCGCCGCGCCGGGCGAGTACACGGTGGAACTGACGGTCGGCGGCGAGACGCTGACCCAGACCTTCGCGCTGCTGCAAGACCCGCGCATCCCCGCGATCGCCGAGGAACTCCGGGCACAGTTCAACCTCAAGCGCGACATCCGGGACCGCGTCTCGGCGCTGAACGAGGGGCTGAACGAGCTGCGCCGCGTCCGCGAGCTGCTCGCGGCGGCGCGCGAACGGATCGGCACCGGCGACGAGAGCGCGGAGGCACGCGCGGCGGCGGGCGAGCTGACCACGGCGCTGGATGCGATCGAGCGCGTGCTCACGATGACCAGGGCCGACAAGCCGCGACCGGGCGGCAGCGAGATCAAGGAGAAGTTCGGCGCGCTCGCCAGCATGAGCGACGAGTCCGACGACCGCCCGACCGCGAACTCCCATGTCGTCTTCACCCAGCTCTCCGAGCAGCTGGACGAGGAGCTGACGAAGCTGCACCACATCACCAGCGAGGATGCGGTGCGCTTCAACAATCTCGTGCGCCGCCTCGACATCCCGGCGATCAAGCTCTGAGGGGGGCGTTTCGCGAGCGACTGGCGGGGAGAGGGGGATGACCCCTCCCCCGGCCCCGCCCCTGAAGGGGGAGGGGTGACACGCTAACAACTCGGCGGCGATAGGGGCGGCCGTCGGCGTGCCAACGTCCCCACCCTCCCCGCGTCGGGGGGGGTTAACCCGCCACACAACACCAACAGCCCGTGGGGGGAAAGCGTCATGGACTTCGACCACACACCGCGCGTCAGAGGACTCCAAGCGCAATTGCGCGACTTCATGGCGCGGTACGTCTACCCCAACGAGGCGACCTACCGCCAGCAACTCGATGCCGCCCCCTCCCGCTGGACGATCCCCCCGATCATGGAAGAACTGAAAGCCGAGGCGCGCGCCGCCGGGCTCTGGAACCTCTTCCTCCCCGAATCCGAATACGGCGCGGGGCTGACCAATCTGGAATACGCCCCGCTCGCCGAGATCATGGGCCGTTCGCCGATCGGCCCGGAAGTTTTTAACTGCGCCGCGCCGGACACCGGCAACATGGAGGTGCTCGTCCGTTACGGCACCCCCGCGCAGCGCGAGCGGTGGCTGGCGCCGCTCCTCGCTGGCGCGATCCGCTCCTGCTTCTGCATGACCGAGCCGGATGTCGCCTCGTCGGACGCGACGAACATCGGGATGCGGATCGTCCGCGACGACGACGAATACGTCCTCAACGGGCGGAAGTGGTGGAGTTCCGGCGCGGGCGACCCGCGCTGCAAAATCGCGATCGTGATGGGCCGCACCGGTGAAGGCGGGCCGCGCCACGAGCAGCAGTCGATGATCCTGGTGCCGCTCGACACCCCCGGCGTGACGATCGAGCGGACCCTGCCGGTCTTCGGCTACGACGACGCGCCGCACGGCCACGGCGAGATCAATTTCAGCCACGTCCACGTCTCGGCGGAGAACATTCTTTGGGACGAAGGGAAGGGCTTCGCGATCGCGCAGGGGCGGCTCGGGCCGGGGCGCATCCACCACTGCATGCGCTCGATCGGCACCGCCGAGCGGGCGTTGGAGGCGCTGGTGCGCCGGGTGAAGGGGCGGGTCGCGTTCGGCAAGCCGCTCGCCGAGCAGGGGGTGATCCAGGAGTGGATCGCCGACTCGCGGATCGAGATCGACCAGGCACGCCTCCTGACCCTCAAGGCGGCCTCCATGATGGACACGGTCGGCAACAAGGAGGCGCGCGCCGAGATCGCGATGATCAAGGTCGTCGCCCCGAACGTCGCGCTGCGCGTCCTCGACCGGGCGATCCAGGCGCACGGCGGCGCGGGCGTCTCCGACGACTTCTTCCTGGCCCAGGCGTGGGCGCAACAGCGCACCCTGCGCCTCGCCGACGGCCCCGACGAGGTCCACCGCGCATCCATCGCCCGCCTGGAATTACGCAAAGACATCAACTCGCTTCGCTCAGCGCCGAATACGGCGTGAACGGGGAGGCCATATCTCAACGGATGCGGCGCAGCCTCGTCTCTTGACCGGCTTGCCGCAGCATCAGCGTCTCGGCGGTGCCATCGTCGGCGCGCTCGAAGCGCAACTCGGCGTTCACCACCTCGGCGATGAATGACGACGATCCGACCGCGCGTAGCGACAGTGGCGGCTGTCCGTCGGGATAGAGCATCAGGCGCTCATCCGCGACGGCGGCGACCATTCGTAACGCGCTATCGTCGGCCCAGGTTCCGGCAAACGCATTCAGATCGAGCATGAGGGGATCGCCACCCTGGGTCGGCGTGTCGGCGACACCCGCCACATCCGGCCAGCTGTACCCGCGCCCAATCGCCGCGAGGATTTCGCCGACCAAGAAACTGCCATCATCGGCGTTCGTCATGACCGCCGCGCCGACACCCTGCTCCGGCCACGCCACAACCCGGCACTGGTAGCCGATGTTGCTGCCGCTATGCCCGAAGCGCAGCGCGCCACCGATCGTCTCAACGGTCCAGCCGAGCCCCCAGCCGCCGATCTGCGGTGTCAGCATCCGCCGCGCCGTGTCGCGGTCGAGCACGCGCGCCGTGCCGCCCGACCACGCGGCCATGATGTCGCAGGCGAGGCGGCAGAGATCGCCTGGGGTCGTCCACAGGCCCGCGCCCGCGCTCTCCGGGAGGAGTCGCCAGCCATCGGCGAGCGGCGCACCCCCGGCATCGTGGCCGCTCGCGGTCGCGCCGGGATGGCGCGCGGGGAAATCGAGTTCGTAGCCGCTGTCGCGCATGCCGAGCGGGGCGAAGACAAGTTCGCGTAGCAATGCGGCGAACGGTTGGCCGGTCACGTCCATCAACAACTGCTGCAAAACGGTGTAGTGGCTGCCCGAATAGCGGAACTGCGTGCCGGGCAGAACGGTGACGCGCACCGGGGGCGTGTTGGCGGGCGATTCTCCGAGCAATGTTTCGCGCGTCGTCGGCAATGCCGCATCGCGACGATGGCCGGGATACCAGCAGTAGGTCAGCCCGGCGGTGTGGCTAAGCAGGTGGCGCAGCGTCACGCGCGGCTGCCAACCGTCGTTCGCGGGGAGCTGCCACGTAGTCAGGGCGTCGTTGATGTCCGCGTCGAGATCGAGCCGTCCGGCCTGCACCAGCCGCAGCGCCGCCGTCGCCGCCACCGCCTTGCTGATCGAGCACGCCTGGAAGAGCGTATCGGCCCCGACCGGCACAGCAGTTCCCACATTCGCCGTCACCCCGTAGCCTTGCGCCCGCCCGTAGCCTTGCGCCCAATCGAGGCGACCATCCGCGATAGTCGCGACGGCGCAGCCGGGCACGCGGTGTCGCGCCATCGCCGCCTCGATCGTCGTCGCCAGCCCCGCACGCGGGTGCGTCTGCGGCTCCTGCCAGATCCCGGCCTCGACCCGATGCTGCCGCGCCATCGCCTCGTCCATCCCCCGTCCTCCCACGCCATCGCCGACGACACACCGCCGTACTATCTCTACCCTGCACTCACCCGATCGTCAGCGCCGCGCGCCGCCCCAGCAAGGCGCGGACGATGCTCAGCGCCACGAGGCGACCGGTGCGCGGATTCTCCGCCGAGGGGATATTCTCGATCGTGAAGCGCAGCGCGCCGAACGCCCCCTCGGCCACGACCTCGTGCCCGTTGCGCGTCACCGCCGGATCGGCGATCACACGCACCTCCGTACGGTCGAAGCCGAGCCCGGCCAGCGCCACCGCCGCCGCGACGTTGATGCTCTCCGGGAAGCGCAACGCCCCCTCCCGCGCGCTGCCGCGAAAGATCTCGCGCTCGGCGGTCAGTGTCGCCGCTTCGGCGGCGGGGAGGAGGGTGTGCGCCGGCTTGCGCGTTGTGTGCGTCACGCGGTCGAGTCCGCCGAGCGCCGCCGCCGCCAGCGCGTCGAGCGCGCCGATCGCCCCGGACGCGACGACGATCCGACCGCCACCTTCGTGCGCCGCCGTGAGGAGGGCATCGTAGGTGGCCGGATCGGCCAGCGCGCCGACGCTGACGGCGAGTAGATCGCGGCCCGACCGCAGGATCGTCGGGGCATGCATCGCCAGCGCCGCGTGTCCGCCCGCCTCCACGACGATCACGGGGCGCAGGGCGAGCAGCGCATCCGGCGTGGCGACGAGCGGGAACGACGACGCAGCGGCGCGCGCACGGCCCGGCTCGCGCACCAGCGCCCCGACGATCGTGGCTTCGGTCGGTCGGTCCGCAAGCAGGCGCGCGACCGCCCCGCCGATCGCGCCCAGGCCGATCAGGCCGACACGCAGCGGTTCCGATCGCACAGACCGCCCTTCGACCTGTTCTCCCATATCGGCCTCCGTTTCATCATCTCGCCCGCGCCGTGAGCCAACCGCTCACACCGATACGCGTTACTTGGCGCGCAATGCCCGCAAGATAGACCGCCAACGACGCGAGGCAACAGCAACGTCCATAGCGTACCATGAGCGTCGCGCAACGCTACGATCCCCCTGTAGCGGCGGCGAGCGCGCCTGGCTCAACCGCGAGAAGGATAATGAGCAGATGGAAGCGTATCGCGCCCGATACAGCGCGTTAGAGACCGGCGGGCCTTTTCATGCCGGATAGAGAGACAGGAGGGACCGATGTCGACCTGGGAATATGTCTGCGAACGCTGCGCCCGCCGCGAGCCGCTCGACGCGCCGATCTGGCGCTGCCCGATCTGTGGGGGTGCGCTGGCGCTCGACGGCCCCGACAGCCTAACCAAGGAAAACATCGACACGGATGATCCGACCCTCTGGCGGTACGGGGCGCTCCTGCCGGTCGGCAAGGAATACGCCCGCTCGCTCGGCGAGGGCATGACGCCGCTCGTCGCCGGGACGTTGGGCGGTCACGCGGTCTGGTTCAAGCACGACGCGCTGCTGCCGACCGGCTCCTTCAAGGATCGCGGCGCGGCGGTCCTCGTCGCACATCTGCGTCGACTCGGGCTGCGCCGCGTGATCGTCGATTCGTCCGGCAATGCGGCGGCGGCGATGGTCGGGTACAGCGCGGCGGCGGGGCTCGACTGCACCGTCTACGCCCCCGCGACCACCTCCCCCGGCAAGCTTGTCCAGTCGCGTGCCTTCGGGGCGACGGTTCATCTGATCGCGGGGAACCGCGAGGCGGTGGCGGCGGCGGCGCAAGGGGCGACGGAGGCCGACGCGGGCGCGTTCTACGCCAGCCATAACTGGCACCCGGTCTTCGTGGAAGGAGTCAAGACCTGGGCGCTCGAAACCTGGGAGCAATTGGGCGATCAGAACCCGGCCCTCGCCTTCATCCCGACCGGTGGCGGGAGCGCGTTCGTCGGCGCGTGGCGCGGCTTCGGGGCGGTCGGGGCGTTGCCCCGGCTTGTCGCGGCGCAACCCGCCGCCTGCGCCCCGATCGTCGCGGCGCACGAGCACGGGGGGCCGATGATCGTCACGCCGGGCGCGACGATCGCCGAGGGGACGCGGATCGGCGCACCGGCGCGCACGGCGCAGATCATGGCGGCATTGGAGGCGTCGCGCGGCTGGGCCGAGGCGGTGAGCGAGGAGCAGATCGTCGCGGCGCTGCGCGAACTCTGGGCGCAGGGATTCTACGTGGAGCCGACCTGCGCGGTCGCCGCCGCCGCCTGCCGCGCCTATCTGGCGCGCAGGACGCCGCCGGATGGCCCGATCGTGGTGCTGCTGACCGGTTCGGGGCTGAAGGCGACCGAGACGATCACCACGCTGCTTTGAGGCCGGATACGCAAAGGGGCGAGGCGGTGATAACGCCTCGCCCCCGTTCTCGTCCGCTCACTGCACCAGCGTGAGGACCGGCGGGCTACCCTCGACCCGTCGTCGCCAGACGCTGCCGCCGAGGCCGAGCGCGTAGACCCACTGGCCTTCCGCGCCGCGCGGCGTCACCGCCAGCGCCACCACCGGCGCTCCGCCCATGCCGCCGCTCCACGGCTCGAACCAGCGCCCGCTATCGCGCGAGACGAACAGGCCACCGCTCGTCGCCGCGAAGACGGTGTGGTCCTGGCGGTAGTGCGGCGAGGTGACGAGCGCGGTGATCGCCACCGGCTTGTCCGCGTCATCGAAGAGTTCGACCGCATTCCAGACCGGGAGCCGGTCGCCGCCACCCTTCCGCCAGGTGTTGCGGATCGGCTTGGCAACGCCCTGGTCGAGCCCGACGTACAGCGCACCATCACCGAGATAGCCGTTCGGCACGGCCAGCGGCAGCGCCGAGCGTCCGCGCGTCTCCAGCCAGTGATACCAGCGCTCGCCGCCATCGACCGAGCGCCAGAGGATGAGGTGATTGTCGCCCGAGCCGTCCGGCAGCGGCTGCCGTGTCCCGGCGAAGATCGTCTGGTCTTTCGCGTAGCCGGGGGAGATCGCCAGCGCGATCACCGCCGCCCCACCGAAGTCCTTGCCCATCGGGGTCCAGGTATCACCGTTATCCTCGGAGGCGAAGAGTTGCCCGGCGAGGGTCACCGCCAGGAGCAGGGTGGAGGCACCATCGGCGCTCACCGGGCCGACGACGACCGCGCCGACCGCCTCCGGCAGGGTGTCCATGCCGATCTGCCGCCAGGATGCCCCGTCATCGCTGCTGCGGAAGAGCCCGCTGCTGAGGGCGGCGAAGAGCGTCCGGTCGGTCGCGTAGCGCGGCGAGATCGCCACGCCGTAGGCGGAGGCGTCGCCGAGGGCATCGTTCATCGCCGCCCAGGTCGTGCCGCCGTCGCGCGAGATGGTGATGCCGTCGTCCAGCCCCGCCGCGACGATCGTCCGATCGTCGGCGAAGGCGGGCGAGAGGGCCAGGGCCAGGGTCGGGACGGCGTTCAGCCCCTCGTCGGCGATGGCCCAGGTCTGCCCGCCGTCCTCGGAGCGCGCGATCCCCTGCCGCACGAGGCCCGCGACCAGCGCTTCGCCGCCCCCTTCGGGCACGAAGGCGAGGCTCAGCACGAAGCCGAGGTCCGCACCAGCGAGCGCCCAGCTTTCGCCGCCGTCGTTGGAGATCGCGATCCCCTCGCCGGTCGCCGCCGCGAGCCGCGCCCCATCGGCGGAGAAGACGATCGCCGAGACGCTGCGCCCGGCCAATGAGGGCACCTCGTCCCAGGTCGCGCCCGCATCGTCCGAGCGGAGCAGGCCATCGGACTCGGTCCCGGCCAGGATCAGCTTATCGCGCGCGAAGTCGGGCGAGAGGGCGAGGCACTGCACGGCAGGGTCCTCGAAGGGCAGATCGACCTGCCGCCACGACTTCCCGCCGTTGCGCGTGCGATAGAGCCCGGCGGCGGTCGCCGCGAAGCCGGTGCCATCCTGCGCGAAGCGCGGGGAGAAGGCGAGCGCCAGGATCGTCAGATCGAGCAGGCCAGGGTTGGCGTTCCCCCAATTGCGCCCGCCGTCATCGGTGCGGATGATGCCATCGAGCTCGGTTCCGACGAAGAGGGTTCCGGCGGGCTCCTTGCCCGGCACCATCACCAGCGCGAACATGCGCCCGCCGGTGAGGGCGAGTTGCCAGCTCTTGCCGCCATCGATCGAACGGTAGCAGCCGTCCGCCGTGCCGATGAAGAGCGTCTGATCGTTCGCATAGTCGAGCGAGGGCGCGAGTGCCGTGACGAACGGCGCGCTCGCCCCGGTGTCCTGCGCGACCCAAGTCCGCCCGCCATCGGTCGAGCGCCGGATCCCCACCGCCGTCGCCGCGAAGAGGATCGTCGCCCCCTCGGCGTCGCGCGCGGTCGTCAGCGCGGTGACCGTGCCACCCCGCCGCACCGCCAAGCGTTCCCAGTCCTGTTGCACCGCTTGCATGTCACCTCCGGTTGGGAGTCGGCAGTCGGCGGTCGGCAGTCGGCAGAGAAGGGCGCTAGGGACGCTCACCCCTCCTAACCATTGACTACAGAGCCCAGACTACAGACCTCTTTCTGCCGACTGCCGACTGCCGACCGCCGACTCGTTCTTACGGATTCACCGCGACTTCCGGCTTCTTATGTCGCACCAACACATCGGTCGTCAGCGCCATCGTGGCGGTGCTGACGCTCGTGCGGAGCGCCGTGCCGATCACGTCCAGCGGCTCGATGATCCCCGCGTCCCACGCATCGACCCACGCGCCGCGCAGCACATCGAAGGTCCAGCCTTCGTCGTGGCGCGCGGCCTCGGCCAGCAACGGCGACGGCGCGAAGCCGGCGTTGTGGGCGATCGCGCGCATCGGGGCGGACAACGCCTGTGCCAGCGTGCGGACGCCGAACGCCTCATCCCCGGTCAACTCGCCCGCCAGCCGTTCGAGCGCCGGGGCGCAGGCCAGCAGGGCCGCGCCGCCACCCGGCACCACCCCGTCGCGGAAGGCCGAGCGCGCCGACGTGACCGCCGCCTCGACCCGGCTCCGCAACTCGGTCTGCGCGGCGGGGGTCGGCGCGGCGACGTGGAGGGTCGCCGCAGCCCCGGCCAGCTTGCCGATCCGCTCGTTCAGCGATTGGCGCAGGTTGTCATCGTTCCGCACCGCGCGCAGCTCGGCCTTGACCTCGTTCGAGCGCTGGCGGATCGCGCCCTTCGCGCCCGCCCCGCCGAGGATGCCGAGCATCCGGTCGGTGACCCACGCCTGCCGCGCGCTGCCGAGGTCTTCGATCAGCGCCTCATCGAGGGTCGCGCCGCTGTCGGCGATGATCGCCCGACCGCCCGTCATCGTCGCCAGATCGATCAGGATCTTGCCGCGCTGCTCGCCGAGCGAGGGGGCTTTCGCCGCCATCACCTCGTCGAAGAGCCCCTTGTCGCGGTTAATCACCAGGAGCGCCAGCGCCGAGTCGGACACCTCCGGCGCGACGATCAGCAGATTCCGCTCACCCGCCGCCACGCACAGTTCGAGGATCGGGACGAGTTGCTCCGCCTTCGTCAGATTGATGTCGGTGATCAGGATACGCGGGTTGAGGAGGCGCGTGTTCTGCGACCCCTCGCGCAGGAGATAATACGACTGGTAGCCGCCATCCCAGCGGACCCCTTCGACATACTCCACCGTCGTGCGCGTCCCCGCCGCATCCTCGATCAGCACCACGCCATCCGGCCCGACCGCCTCGATCACCTCGCCGAGCAGATCGGACAACGCTTGATCGCGCAGCGTGCCGGCCACGGCGCGCGCGATCTCGGATGGCAGCTCGATCGGGCGCGACTGCCGCCGCAACTCATCGAGCGCGACGGTCAGGCCGCGCTCGACGCCGCGCCGGATCTGCATCGCGTTCCCGCCCGCCGCGATGTAGGTCGTGGCGGCGTGCATGATCCCCTGGCAGAGGATCGCGGCGGTCGCGGTGCCGTCCCCGGCCTCCTCGTAGACCGACCACACCAACTGACGGATCAGCATCCCGCCCATATCGAGGAACGGGTCATCTAGCTGCACGGTGCGCCGCGCGATCGTCGCCGCGTTATCGAGCACTTCCGGCGCACTGCCGCGATTGAACCCCTGAATCGCCACGGTCCGGGCCAGCGGACCGAGGGTTGGCCGCAAGAGGGCCGTCATCTGATCCATGCCACGCAGGAGGGCCACGCGCGAGCGCGGCGCTTCCAACATCAGTCGGTCGGCCCTAACCAACGCTTCGTCCCTTTCCTTCCCCAGTTCGCCCAAATCACAGCGGGATCCGCGATCCCGACCTCCTTAACCCATTCTGACAGGGTATTGTCGCACATCGCTCTCACCTCTGCGTAGGGGACCGCGCCAGGGGGATCGCGCCAGGCGTCGTCGCGCGGTGCCGACGATCGCCAAGGCGGTGCTGCGTGCGGCGTTGTGTCGTATCATTCGGGGGTTGCCATGCCACACCGCCGGTGACAGATCAGAAGGGAGCATCCGTTGACCGCCGCCACGATCTCACCGGCCCGCGCCTGGATTCTGGCGGCGCGACCGCGCACCCTCCCGGCGGCGGTCGCCCCGGTGCTCGTCGGCACGGCGCTGGCGATCCGCGAGGGCTTTTTCGTGCCCGGCCCGGCATTCGCCGCATTGCTGGTGGCGCTCCTCCTCCAGATCGCCGCCAACTTCGCCAACGATGTCTTCGACTTCCAGCGCGGGGCCGACACCGCCAAGCGCGTCGGGCCGACGCGCGTGGTGCAGAGCGGCCTGATCACCGCCCGGCAGGTCTACAGCGCCACAATCGTCGCGATCGTCCTCGCGGCGCTCGTCGGCTTCTACCTCGTCCTGCGCGGCGGCATCCCCTTGCTGCTCCTCGGGCTCGCCGCCATCGTCGCCACCCTGGCCTACACCGGTGGCCCCTTCCCGCTCGGCTACAACGGCCTCGGCGAGGTTTTTGTGCTGCTCTTCTTCGGTTTCGTCGCGGTCGTCGGTACCTACTTCGTGCAGGCGCTCCAGGTCAGCGCCCTCGCTTTCGCGGTGGCGGTGCCGGTCGGGGCGCTGGTGACCGCCATCCTGGTCGTCAACAACCTGCGCGACCTGGAGACCGATCGCGCGGCGGGGAAGCGCACCCTCGCCGTCCGCTTCGGGCGCGCGGGGACACGGACCGAATACGCCGCGCTGCTCGCGGTCGCGTACCTGATGGCCCCCGTGCTCTGGCTACTCGGTGGCCTCTCTCCCTGGATGCTCCTCCCCTGGCTGACCGCGCCGCTCGCCATGCGCCTGATCCGCGAGACGCGGCAGATGACCGGGCGCGCGCTGAACAAGACCCTCGGCGGGACCGGGCAACTCGAATTGCTCTACAGCATCCTGCTGGCGGCGGGGATCCTGCTCTCAGGTCTCTAAACGCACCCACCGGGCGAACGCGAGCGGGCGAACGACGGCCCACGATCGGCCACAACAAAGGAGCGAGCGTGCCGCACGAACCGCAGGAACCGATGATCCCCACGGTGCCGAGCGAGAAGGCCGCGATGGTCGAGGCGATGTTCGACCGGATCGCGGGGCGCTACGACACCATGAACGACGTGATGACCTTCGGGATGCACCGCCTCTGGAAGGACGCGACCCTGCGCGCCCTCGGCGGGCGACGCCACGCCCAGGTACTCGATGTCGCCACCGGCACCGGCGATCTGGCCCTCGCGCTCGCCACCCGTTCGCGCACCGCGCGCGTCGTCGGGCTCGATTTCAGCGCGCAGATGCTCGCCCGGGCGGCGGTGCGCGGGCGAGCGACCCCGGCGACGGCGACGGAACGCCTGACCTGGCTGCGCGGCGACGCCCTCGCACTCCCCTTCGCGGACAGCGCCTTCTCGGCGGCGACCTCCGCATTCGCCCTCCGCAACGTGGCCGACCTGGGACGGATGTTCCGGGAGTTGGCGCGCGTCCTCGGTCCGGGCGGGCGGGTCGCGCTGCTCGACCTTGTCCCGATCCCCGATCCGCCGCTCTGGACCCGCCTGGCCCAATTCCACCTGCAACAGATCGTGCCGCGCGCGGGCAAGTTCCTGGCCGGGGACACTGCGGCGTACATCTACCTCCCCACCTCGATCGGGACGATCCCGCCCCTCCCCGAGATCACCCGAATGGTCGCCGACGCCGGTTTCACCGATGTGCGACAGCGCCTCTTCGGGGCCGGGACCGTCGCGCTGATCACCGGGACACGCCGCTGAGTGGCCCAGAATAGCGGGACACGACAGCGACAGCGCACAGTATCTATCGAAGAACTCACAGGCCAGGAATGTAGCGATGGCAATATGGCGCCGGAAAGCATTGGCGGCATTCCCCGACTTACGCCAAGAACTCAACCGCCGTGACTATTCCCTCTATGACCTCTTCGGCGATCTTCGTACTCTGCTTTGGGAAGCGCACGATACAAGAGATATCGAGACACTCCGCCAGATCTACGGCTTCGCCGAGTGGTGCATGAGTCAGCGGGCCAAAACGCTCTGGAACCCCGCCGGGGTCTCGTTCTACGAGCACATCTTCGATCGACGTCGTTTCTGGGAGCAGATCATTCCCTGGCTCTCCCCACAGGTCGTGTACATGGTTCGGGGACTCTGGGAAGTACGGCTCAGCCCGCTGGATTGCAGGAAGTTCACAAACTGCTCAGCGCCGATGAACGCTTCCGCCATCTTGGTTGCTCGTGATCGCACCTTGAACAGTGGCCTCAGCGAATCAGATCGTCGTGCGCGCCCCGCGCCAGCGGCGACTGAAAGTTTGATCGAATGAGGTTGCCATCGAGCCAGGCCGTGAGTTGCGCCGCTTCGTGTTTCAAAGCGGTGATTGCGATCCTCGGCAGCCGGGTAGCCGGTAAGACGACAACGGTGCCATCCTCCTGCTGTGCCCAACCGCCGACAATGCGCCCGTCCAACCAAGCGGTCGGTTTACCGTTACCGGCACGGTCATAGACCGTGGCGGCGATAGGCCCGTCGACATAGAAGCTGCGACCGCGCCAGCCCATTGTCGTCGGGTCGAGGGCTGGCAGGAGCGCAGCCCAGGGCTCAGCGGCGCGGACCTCAGCGACATCTTCGGGATGCAGCCAGGCCGGCGAGCCATCTTCGAGCCGCACGGCGACCGCGCCGAGGTCGGCGAGTGCCCGGCGGACAGCGGCCTTCGTCGCGCCCAGCCACCAGACGATGTCAGCCTCAGTGCCGGGTCCGAAAGCCCATAGCCAGCGCCGCACGAGTTCGGCGTAGCCTTCGGCCTCGGCGATCGGATGTACCGGACCGCCAAGCCAGGTCTCGGTCGGTGTCCAGTATGGCCGTGAAACCGTCCAGCCACCGTCGTTGGAACCACGTACCACACCGCCGCCGGCTGCGAGCACGGTCAGTACGCGCGGCGCTACCGGTGTTGGCGCGGCCCCAGGACGCTCCGGTGGTGGCAGTCGCTCGCCAAGCACCGGCAACCGCTTGCGTAGCTGTGCGGTGGTGGCGGGCTCCTGGCGCAGTAGATCGAGGGTCGCGACACACGCTTGCTCGACCCAGGCGGCCCCATCGGTTGTAAGACCGCCCGCTACGGCGTCCCGTGCAAGACGCGCGGACTGCTGCGCGGCTACCCGGGCGGCCGCGCTACCCAGGACTGCGGGTAGTAGGTCGCGGGGGAAAGCAAATACGGTGCGCCGCATCGCCATCTGCCGAACGAGGCTACGTTCGGTGTAGAGGGCGCGGTCGATGTTTGTCCGGCTCGCATCGGAGCGCGCGCGGGCTGAGAGGTAGATGCTCGCCAGCTCAGTGGCGTGCAGGCAGACCGTGGCCGCAGCGGCGGCAAGCGGGTCCGGCACGCGCTCAGGGTCTTCCACGCAATTAGCTATCCCGGTGCAGCCGGAGTTGGCAGGATGTCGATGAACCACTTGCCGCGGGTGGGATGCCTGGTGCGGTGCGTCTCCACGTCGGCCATCGCCTCCTTGGTCAGCGTCACGCCGCGCGCGTAGGTCGTCGTCACCAGGGCAACGCTGGGGCGCACGCCTTTCCAGGTCATGGTGGTGGCGAAGCCGCGGACGGCGTCGAGCGAATCGAGCAGGGTGCCGTTCCAGTGCTGCTCCAGGATGCCCCAGCAGCGCTCGACGGGGTTGTACTTGCTGTGGTAGGGCGGATAGTAGGCCAGCCGCACCGTACGCTGGAACCGCGCGGCAAACTGGACGAGGCGGTGCATGAACGGCGTCCGGTGGCGGTGGTTCTCCGGCCCGTTGTCGCGGTTCACCACGAGGGTGGTGACGTGGGCGAAGCGGCCCCGCACTGCCTCCCACCACGGCACCAGCCGGTCCACCAGGCAATCGCTCGTCACGCGGGAGGTCACCGCGTAGAGGAACCGCTCATCCAGTGCGGGCAGCAGGAGCCCCACTGGGGTGACGGCCGCCTCGGGCTGGAAGTCGTGGTCGGCGGCGGCGGTGGGCACCCGGCTCCGGCCTTTGCGCGAGAACGGGCCGATCGTGACGGTCGCTTGCGCGTCCAGCGAGACCCGCAGCGTCCCGTCCGCCGCATCGGCCGCCCGGTTGATGGCCGTCACCTCGGCGAAGATGGCGTCGGTCGCGGCGATCTTTTTTGGGGCTTGCTCTTCGCGACCCGCTGGGGGTGGTAGCCCAACGCGTTGCGCTTGCCCCCGATCGTCTTCGCGGTGGGCAGTTCCTCAGTGGTATAGCCCTGCTGCGCGATGAGCTGCTGGCGCACCGCGCGCGCGGTCAGGCGTGTGTACAGGCGCGTCGTGCGAAAAGACGGGTCGGCCTGGCTCTGGCCGGAGACGACCGCCTCCAGGTCGGTGAGCAGGTTGGGTAGGTGCGCCTCGGCGCGCTTGCGCCCGCGCAGCGCGAAGGCGTCGACACACGTCACGCCGCGCCGCAACTCGCGCAGGCCCTTGCGGATGGTCACCCGGCTCCAGCCGCGCTCCCGCTCCGCGCGGCGCTGCCCGCCGGGGCCGAGTTCCTCCACCGTGCGCGCCAGGAAGCGTCGTCGCTCGCTCCCCTTGAGCGCCTGGGCCGCCTCCCGCAGCAGCCCCTTGACCGCCTCCGTCAACTCCATCGCCCCGCCCTTACCGCAGCGACACACGCCCCTGACCCACGGAGTCTATCATGTCCGGGATACCTATTTTCACGAACATCCCTCAGTGAGCGCGTGCCGGATGCCGAGCCGGGCACGCCGCTCCGCGTCGGTGACGGTCCGTATAGGCTCGGTCATTGGCTAACGCCTCAGGATGCAGGGGCGACGTCAACGATCCAGGTGACACCAAAACTGTCGGTCAGCATGCCGTAGAGGGGTGCGAATAACGCGGGCGCGAGAGGGGTGGCGATGGTCGCACCATCGGCGAGGGCGTCCCAGCGGACCCTGATCTCTGCGGCGTCTGTGCCGCGGAGCGCGATGTAAAAGGGGTTCTCACCCGGGTTGAAGGCCTTGGAGGGCTGCACGTCGTAGGCCATGATACGGAAGCCGCTCGGCGCGGCCACCTGACCCCAGGCGACCTGGTCGGTCTGGGAGGGCTCTTCGACCGCGTGGATGTCAGCATAGGTGGCGATCGTAATCTCGCCGTCGAATACCGATCGGTAGAACTCAAGCGCCGCCCGGGCGTTGCCGCGGAAGTTGATGTGGGCCGTTGTCTGTATGCTCATGGATATTACCCTCCTGTGAAACTGCCCTTGAGCCCATTTGTGCCCGACCACTGGCAAAGTTCTCGCTGCACGAAGCTGTGGAGGTGCCCACCAGCCTAACCGGGGTCGAGGTCGACCGCAGGCAGGAGCACGCGATCGATCAGGCCATAGGTAAAGTCCGGATCAAGCGCGATGCGCTCAACTGCCACGCGGTACATACACATCGAGGGGATGAGCCGGGAAAGCAGCGCGAGATCCGCCGAAGCCGCGATTTCCCCGCGGTCCACCGCACGCTCCAGCGCGACGCGATTCGCCGCGACCCAGACCGCGACGCTCGCGGTGTACGCAGCCGCGCCGAGGCCAGTGCGATCCGACGCGAGCATCGAGGTTAGCCCTGCAATCACCTTGAGCCGTCGCTCGCCGAAGGCATCTGGGCGCGTGAGGGCGACGATATCACCGCGTAAGCTGCCGGTATCCGGCAATGATTCGAGGTCGACGTCTTGCTGTGCCATGCGCACGATCGCATCGTGTACGAGGTGCGCCTTCGAGGGCCAACGCCGATAGACCGTCGCCTTGCCTGCCTTTGCCCGGGATGCGACCGCATCCATAGACATGCCGTCGTAGCCCTGCTCCGCGAGGACATCGAGGACCGCGTCAAGGATCGCCAGATCGCGACTGTGATCACGTTTGCGCCCTGGTTGTAACATCGATGCTGTATCCATAAGCCGGATGATACTCGATCGTATCGATACAATTAAGTTCCGATACGATCCATTCTCGCCTTACCGCGAGGGGTCTTGATCAGGAAGGAAGAAACAGATCTTAGCGATTCTCATGCCGAGAGGCGATCACAACTGCGGACACGCCCGGCCGCAGTGGAGTAACGGGGCCAAGCACCCAGCATGGCGATAGATGAAGCCCCTTCATGACAGCCGTATCCACGGACGCCGAGAAACTCCTGCGTCGGCGGGAGCAGCGTCTATGTCTCCTGCTCGGCCATCCAGCGCCGTGCCTCGACCGTCGCACCCGCGACATCGTCGTGCGCGAGGACGCCATCGATCACCAGGCCGCGGAGATGATCTTTCAGGGGGTGGATCCAGGGGCCGGGGCGGCGAGCGAAGAGGGCCATCAGCGCGTTGCCGTCGAGCGGACTCTGTAGCTTCGCCAACTCCTGCTCCGCCAGCAGGCGCGCGCAATGGGCCTCCAGGCCGTCGATCCGCTCCTGCGCTTGGCGGCGGACCCACGGACGGGCGCTGGTCACGTCGGCGCGCGCGAGGTCGAGGAGGTCGGCGAGCCAGGGGCCGGTGTCGAGCATTAAGCGTCGCACCGCCCCATCGGACCAATCGGCCCCATACTGGCTCGGACGCCCGTGCAGCTCCACCAGGATCCGCACCGCATCCACGAGTTCGCGTTCCAGCCGCAGGCGCGACAACGCCCCCTGCGCGATCCGCCCGCCGATCGTCTCGTGCCCGAAGAAGTGGATCTCGCCCTCCTGGGTTCCATAGGTCTGCGGCTTGGCGATGTCGTGCAGCAGCGCGGCCCAGCGTACCGTCGGGCGGGGCGGCGTCGCGGCGACGACGAGGCGCGTGTGCATCCAGAGATCCTTCGAGCCCTCGGCGTCGAAGCGGACCAGCGCCAACACCGCCGGCAACGTCGCTTCGAGGAGCCCACACCGCTCCAGGTCTTGCAACGCGGTCGCCACGTCGGCGGTTAGCAGCACGCGCGTCAACTCCGCGCCGATCCGCTCGCGGCTGATCCGCCCCAACGCCGGGCCGTGCGCCAGGATCGCGGCGCGCGTCTCCGGCTCGATGGTCGACGCGAAATCCGCCGCGAAGCGGACGGCGCGCAGGGCGCGCAGCGGATCGGCGGCGATGCGCGCGCGCGGATCGGCGACGCCACGGATCGTCCGGCGCAGGAGATCGCCCTGCCCATCGAACGGATCGATCAACGTCCCCTGCGGCTCGTCCGGCCCGCCGACAACCGCCAGCGCCATCGCGTTGATCGTGAAGTCGCGCCCCGCCAGATCGGCGTGGAGATCGCCGCCCGGCTCGCCCCGGAACATGGTGATCTCGATCGCCACCCCTTCGAGGCTCAACCCCACCGTCGCGAAGCGCTCGTTGGCGGAGTGGATGCCGCTCGCCCCCGCCAGCCCCGCCGCAGCGCGGATCGCGGCGGGCGCGGCAGCGGTGGTGAAGTCGAGGTCGAGCACGGCGCGCCCGAGGAGGAGGTCGCGCACCGCGCCGCCGACAAGGTAGAGTCGGACACCCTCATGGGCGAACGCCGCCGCCAGCCGCGCGGTCGCGCGTCGTTGCGCCTCACCCAATTGCCCGAGCAGCGTCTCGCCGGTCACCCCTGCGTCCATACCTCGTTCGATCGTCCCCGTAACGCGCGCTATGGCACGCAGGATGGTACCATAGGGACCGCCGCAGACGCCCAATCGTCAGCGGTTGCAGGGATGTGTGCGGGGCGAACCCCTCCCCTGAAAGGGAAGGTGTAGGCGACGGGAGCCGACGGCTTTCCTGATGCGCCGCCGCGCCATGAACGTGTCACCCCTCCCCTGGAGGGGCGGGGTCGGGGGAGAGGTTCCCCATCTTTCGGAGGAACGATGACCGACGCGCAACAATTCACCGATGCGGAACGCGCGCTCGTGGAGGCGGTCTCCCGCGAGTCCTTGATGCGCTCCACGACGACGATCGCCCGGTGGTTACGCCTCTCCGGCAGCGAGGAGGAGGCCCGGGCATTCGATTGGGTGGGCGAGACCTGTCGCGGCTACGGGATGCGCGTCGAGCGCCACACCGCCGACGTGCTGGTCAGCTGGCCGGGGAAGGCCACGCTGGAACTGCTCGGCCCGGTAGGGCGCAGCTTCCCGTGCATCACCCACGCCTTCGCCGCCCCTACCCCGCCGGAAGGGATCACCGGCGAACTGATCGAGGGCTCCGCCGACGCGAGCGAGCAGCGCGGTAAGATCGTCATCAGCGACGGGCTGGCGAACCCGAACAAGACCATCGCGGCACAGGAGGCGGGCGTCCTCGCGCAGATCAACGTCAACGACGAGTTCGTCCACGAGATGATCATCTCCCCCGTCTGGGGCTCGCCGACCCCGCAGACCGCCCCGCTGCTGCCGCACCTCATCAGCATCTCGGTCAACGCCGCCGATGGCGCGGAACTGCGCCGCCTGTTCGCGGCGGGCAATACCCAGGCGCGGATCGTAACCGCGGTCGACACCCGCTGGCGGAAGATCCCGATCCTGACCGCCGAGATCGGCGGGCGCGAGGATCGCTACGTCCTCTTCAGCGGCCACATCGATTCCTGGCACTACGGCGCGATGGACAATGGCACCGCCAACGCGACGATGCTGGAGGTGGGGCGATTGCTGAGCGCGCGACAGGGCGACCTGCGCCGGGGACTGCGCCTCGCGTTCTGGTCGGGGCACTCGCACGCGCGTTACGCCGGTTCGACCTGGTACGCCGACCACTTCTGGCCCGACCTCCACGAGCGCTGCGTCGCGCATGTCTACGTCGACTCGGTCGGTGGCAGGGGCGCGACGATCCTCAGCGAGGCGAACGCGATGGCCGAGACGGTCGGCTTCGGCGGCGGCGCGATCCGCGAGATCGTCGGGCAAGACCTGGACTACAAGCGCTTCGGGCGGGCCGGGGACCAGTCGTTCAACGGCATCGGCATCCCGGCGCTCTTCATGTCCCTCTCCGGGCAGCCGGCCTCCGGCGGGGCCGTGGAGGAGCAGATGGCCCGCCTCCTCGGTGGCAGTGGGGGGAAGAGCGGCGGCCTCGGCTGGTGGTGGCATACGGTCGAGGACACCATCGACAAGATCGATCCCGCGTTCCTGGTCCGCGACGCCACGATCTACGCGCTGACCCTCTGGCGGCTCTGCACGCTGCCGCTCCTGCCGTTCGACTATGCGGCGGCGGTCGCGGAGATGCGCGGCGTCTTGAGCGATCTGGCGACGGTCGCCGGGGATCGCTTCGACCTGACATCGGTACTGGCCGAGGCCGAGGCGTTGCAGACAGCGATCGCGCGCTTCGCCGATACTGGCACCACCGCGATCGACGAGGCATCCATCGCGCGCTACAACGCGACGATCATGGCGCTGGGCCGCATCCTGACCCCGATCAACTACACCGTGGCCGGAGCCTACGAGCACGACCTGGCGCTCGGCGCGGCCCCGCTGCCCGCATTGCAGCCGCTACGCCAGCTCGCCACGCTCGACCCCGCGAGCGACGAGGCGCATTACCTCGACACGCAACTCGTCCGCGCCCGCAACCGCATCTGGCACGCCTTCCGCGAGGCCCGGCAGGCGGTCGAGGGGTCGTGAGTCGTGGGGCGGGCGAAGAGTCGGCAGTCGGCAGTCGGTAGAAGGGGCGAGTCCGTAGTCCGTAGTCCGTAGGGATAATGACAATGATGCTGCGAAAGCAGTGCCTCAGTCAGCAAGCCCCTCTCCCGGAGTGGGAGCCTGGTGGCGCGCCGGGTGCCCTCCGGGCGGACGAGCCGGGGTGAGGGCCGCATCGGCACCGGACGTTGCTTTTCACGCCGGTGTAGCCGAGGGATTAAAATCCCCGGCTGGATGGCCTGCGGCCACGAAGTGCCCCGGAGGGCAGCTACTACCCGTGAAGGGCATACTATCCGCCTTCGCGGACTGGAGCACTACCAACCCGGCATTTACACCGAAGCGTTCGCAGCAGCGATGTCCCCCTCTCCTCGGATGGGGAGAGGGGGTGGCGAGCGCAGCGAGCCGGGGGTGAGGGTGGTCGCGTCGCCACCGACTACGAGCGTGGTTCCGGGGATTGGAATACCCCGAGGGCAGCCACCACCCATGAAGGGCACACTGTCCCCGGCTGCGGGTAGCCATAGGCGGCACCGGCGCAGCCCGCCTGCGCGGGCTGCGACAATACTCCGTCCTATCCATAGGTCGTCGCCTTTAACGCAAACGAGGCGGGACATTTGCCCCGCCCCGTTCGTTTATTCGTCGTATCGGCGGAAGAGTTAGATCTCCTCGCGGCGCAGCGTCGCGGTCTCGCGCACAGCGGCGATCGGCTCCGGCTTGATCACAACTGCCTCGGTCTTCACGACGACCGGCGTGGTCTTGGCCGGAGTCTTGGTCGCGGCGAGCTGCGCGGCCTGCTCTTCAGCGGCCTTGCGCGCCTCTTCCTCGGGGTCGGTTACGTTCGACTTGAATTCCTTGATGCTCTGTCCTAGCGCGCCGCCGACTTGGCCAAGCTTACCGGCCCCGAAGACGACGAGTACGATCGCCAGAATGAGCAATAAGTGAATCGGCTGAATCGCACCAATAAAAGGCATCTCGACCTCCTTTGAACCTCTCTCCCACCCTCTGGGATTTTGCCGCTACTGAACATACCGGCGAATAATGCCTGGTTGGCAGATATCGCTAGTATACCATAGCCGCCGTCACGGCAACCGCTCTACAAGCTACTACGCAGCAACGGTGACTATCGATCAAACGCTGGCATGACTCTTCAAGTTCCCAACCCATCCATGCCAGATATCCCATCAACTTCCCGATCCGGCGGACCCCAAACCCTCAGGCGGAGCGCCGCCGCGCACCAGCGCGCCGAGCGCGGCGAAGTCGGCCTGTTGGATCGCGAACGAGCGGTGTAACTGCGCGCGCGGTCCCGGATGGTAGAGCGGCATCAGCGTCCGCCCCTGCCACCCGACCGCCTGCCCTACCGCATCGCGCAGGCGCAGGCGATGGGACGCGATCGCGTCGGTCGCGGCGAGCGCCACCGCGCCGAGCGTCACGATGAAGGGCGCGTCGATCGTCGCCAGTTGTCGCGCGAGGAACGGGCGGCAGGCGACCAACTCCTCACGCGACGGCCCGCGATTGCGCCCGCCCGCATCGCGCGGGTTGCAGAGGATCGCGTTGGTGATGAAGATGTCGGCGCGGTCCAGTCCGGCGGCATCGAGCAACAACGCGAAGTTGTGACCCGTGCGGTCGCCGCTGAACGGGACACCGGTGCGCTCACCGCCGAAGCGCCCCGGAGCCTCGCCGATGAAGAGGACACGCGCATCGGGACGACCATTCGCCGGGGTGAGCACCCGCCGCCGCCCGGCCATCGTCGCGCACACCTGGCAGGCGGCGGCGTCCGCGCAGAGCGTCGCGAAGGCGGCTTCGGCGACATGGGCGCTCACATCGACCCCTTGTAGACGCCGCCATCAACCAGCAGATTTGTCCCGGTGATGTAGCTGGCGCGCTCGGAGGCCAGGAACACCGCCGCTGCCGCGTACTCTTCCACGCGCCCGTAGCGCCCTATCGGGATCTGCGCCTCGGCGGCACGGCGCACCGCCTCGACCGGCTGGCCGGTACGCCGCGCGGTCGCTTCGGTGTTCTGGATCACGCGGTCGGTGTAGATCGAGCCGGGCAGGAGGTTGTTTACGGTGATCCCCTCGGCGGCGACCTCGTTCGCGAGGCTCTTCGCCAGCCCGATCACCGCCGTGCGGACGGCGTTGGAGAGGAGCAAATTGCCGATCGGTTGCTTCACCGCGACCGAGGTCGAGTTGATGATCCGCCCCCAGCGGCGCTCGCGCATCCCCGGCAGCACGCCACGAATCAGCCGCACGCTGCTGAGCAGCAGGAGATCGACCGCGCGCTGCCACTGCTCGTCACCGAAATCGTCGAAGTAGCCGGGGGGCGGGCCACCGGTGTTGTTGACCAGGATATCGATCTGGCCGTAACCCTCCAACGTGGTCGCGATCAGGCGCGCGATGTCCTCACCCTGCGTCAGGTCGGCGGCGACGACCAGCGGCTCGTGGCCGGTCGCCGCGCCGATCTCCGCCGCCGCGCGTCGCAACTCCTCCTCGGAGCGCGAGGAGATCGCCACGCGGGCTCCTTCGCGCGCCAGTTCGAGCGCGATCCCTTTGCCGAGCCCCTTGCTCCCCGCCGTGACCAGCGCCACCTTGCCCTGTAAACCGAGATCCATCCTCATCTCCTCATTTTCTGGTCACGACTTCGTACTTATCGCCCCACTATCGTACTAAGAGATCCATCAACCGCTGCTGTAATGGTGCTGTGACAGCATCGGTATCTTCCTGGGCTGTATCGATTCGCCATACTCCTTCCTCCGGCAATGGTTCCTCTAGCATCCGTGCTATGCGAATGAAGTGCTCGTGAGAAATGACGAACTTTTCCTCACTGATTGTCTTTTGCTCATCTTTACGCCTTGCCTCTAAACGAGCAGCGATAACATCTGGAGACGCAACCGTGTGAACCAACAAACTCTGCCCACCATAATGCTCAGCAAACTGCCTCATCTGTCGGCGATGGATGCGCCCCATGTGAATACCATCGAAGACTATTCCGGTATGTAGCGGTAACAGCCTCGCTGCAACGTTATACAGCACTTCGTGCGTGGCGGGTCCAGACGCAAGTCGGTAGCGAAGTCGTAACGCATCAGTGGACAGAGCAGTGAGGGGATAGTGACTCGCAAGCCAGCGTGTCAATTCAGTCTTTCCAGTAGCTGGCAGGCCGAAAACGCCGATCAACAAAGGTGTTGACCATTTCTTGGAAAGAGACGGCAGAGCGTCTACGATTGCGTCGACAATCGCTTGATTAGCTGCCATACCAACCTCTTCCAGATCGCAAAAAGGGTGCGTGTGGCAGACGCCACACGCACCCAATTGCTTTACGTAGCAGGATCGATATTTACGCGGGCTGCGGGCGGAAGATACCACCAGCGGGCGGGGCATCCGACTCCTGCCGTTCCGGGCGCTGCACCTGTGGCTGCGGCTGCTCCTGCTTCACCTGATTCGCCATCGCGGCGGCGACGAGCGCCGGCTCGGTGACCGGCGGGCCGACCAGTTGTGGCTTCGGCTTCGGCTCGGCGAAGAAGCGATCGATCTCCGTGCCGTCGATCGTCTCCTTCTCCATCAACACCGCGACGATGTTGACCATCGGATCCATGTACCTGGTCAGCAATTCGGTCGCGCGACCATACGCCTCATCGATGATCGACTTGACTTCGTTGTCGATCTTGACCGCGACATCCTCGCTGTAGTTGCGCTGCTCGCTGATCTCACGGCCCAGGAAGACCATCTCTTCCTTCTTGCCGTAGGCGATCGTGCCCATCTTCTCGCTCATCCCGAACTCGGTCACCATCCGGCGAGCCAGACCGGTCGCGCGCTCGATGTCGCTCGACGCCCCGGTGGAGAGTTCGGCGAAGACCAGCCGCTCCGCGACGTGACCGCCGAGCATATAGACCAGCATGTCGCGGAACTGCGAGCGGGTGTGATAGAAGCGGTCCTCCTCGGGGAGGTAGCGCGTGTAGCCGCCCATCATACCGCGCGCCACGATGGAGATCTTCGCGACCGGGTCGGCGTGCGCCAGCACCCGCGCCGCCACCGCGTGCCCCGCCTCGTGATAGGCGGTCATGATCTTCTCGCGCTGGCTGATCACCCGACTCTTGCGCTCCGGGCCGGCCTGCACGCGGTCGATCGCCTCCTCCATCTCGGACTTGCCGATCGTCTTCTTGTTGCGGCGCGCGGCGAGGATCGCCGCCTCGTTGACCAGATTCTCCAGGTCCGCACCGGAGAAGCCGGGGGTCTGCTTCGCCAACGACTCGGGGTCGCAGCCATCTTCCAGCGGCTTGCCACGGGTGTGGACATCGAGGATCGCCTGCCGCCCCTTGATGTCCGGGCGATCGAGGACCACCTGCCGGTCGAAACGACCGGGGCGCAGGAGCGCCGGATCGAGCACATCCGGGCGGTTCGTCGCGGCGATGATGATGATATTCACGCTCGAATCGAAGCCGTCCATCTCGACGAGGATCTGGTTCAGCGTCTGCTCGCGCTCGTCGTGCGAGCCGCCGAGACCCGCGCCGCGCTGCCGACCGACCGCGTCGATCTCATCGATGAAGATGATGCACGGCGAGTTGCGCTTCGCCTGATCGAAGAGGTCGCGGACGCGAGACGCGCCAACGCCGACGAACATCTCCACGAACTCGGAGCCGCTGATGCTGAAGAACGGCACCCCGGCCTCGCCCGCCACCGCGCGCGAGAGGAGGGTCTTGCCGGTCCCTGGGGGGCCGACGAGGAGCACGCCGCGCGGGATGCGCGCGCCGAGTGCCGCGAACTTATCCGGGTACTTGAGGAACTCCACGACCTCCTGGAGCTCCTGCTTCGCCTCCTCAACCCCGGCCACATCGCCGAAAGTGACGGTCGGGCGGTTCCCGGTGAACATCCTGGCGCGGCTCTTCCCGAAGGACATCGCCTGATTGTTCGAGCCCTGGGCCTGCCGCATCATGAAGACGAAGATACCGACCAGGAAGAGCGTCGGGAGGAGGAAGGTGAGCGTACTCAGCAATCCGCCCCACTGGCTCGCCGGTTTCGTCTCGACCTTCACGGATGGGTACTGTGAGAGATCGGTGATACCATACGAGCGCAGCGCGCTATAGATATCCACATTATCGGGCAGGCGACCGGGCTTCGCCGTGCGATTGTCGTTGGTGTAATAGATATTAATGTCGTTCGAGCCGGTCATGGTCTCGATCCGGTCTACTTGCTTCGCCTTAATTGCCTGAGCAAGTACGCCAACATCGAGCGGCTCCGGCGTGTTGCGATTACCGACGACCGTGAACCAGATGAAGATCGACGCCAACACCAGCAACACCCAGACAAAGGTGTGGCGCGCCCATTTGTTAGACCCCATGTATTCCTCCGTCGTGTCCGCGCGCGAGACAGTTCGCCGGATCGGGTTCCCGGCTCGGCGACGTAGACAAGGCCGCTACCGCCCTGGTGGGGTGTGGTAACGACGCTGACTGCGCGCACCGATTACTGTCGATAGTATACCAGACGAGCGCGAGCGACTTCATCGCTCGGCGTTAGGAAAAATGTCCGTACTTCGGTGTGGCACATCCTCCCATGACACGCTCGCACCGCTGTGCGAGTCAAGGTCCGTTCACCACGGGCGTGCGGTGGACGCATCGGGATATCTTCCCCCGAATCCATTCATTTAACCCGCCTCGCGCGCAGAATGTGACAGCAGGGGCATCCTGCCTCGCGCGCCACGGAGGCCAACACGCGCGCGGCTCAGTCCGCCACCGGCGCGAGGTTCAGCACGCCGAGATACGGGAGGTTGCGATAGCGCCCGGCATAGTCGAGGCCGTAGCCGATCACGAACTCATCCGGGATGGTGAAACCGACGTAATCGAGCGTCGGGAGCGCCGTCTCGCGCGGGCGATCCTTGAGGAGGAAGGTGCAGACGCGCAAGCTGGCCGGGTTGCGGTGCTGGAGGAGATCGAGGAGGTAGGCCAGCGTCAGGCCGCTGTCGACGATATCCTCCACCACGATGACGTGCGCCCCCTCGATCGACTCGTTGATATCCTTGAGGATCCGTACCACGCCACTCGATTTCGTGCTCGCCCCGTAGCTGGACACGGCGATGAGATCGATCGTCAGCGTGCGGTCGATGGCGCGGATCAGGTCGGCCAGGAAGACCACCGCGCCGCGCAGGACGCCGACGACGATCAACGGAGCCTCGCTATCGGCGTAATCGGCGGTGATCTGCGCGCCGAGCGCCCGGATCCGCGCCGCGATCCGCTCCTCGGGAATCAACACGCGCTCGATCGTCTCGCGCTGGCCGTCGCTGATCAGTCCGTCCACCATCACTCCTCATGCGACGTTCGCTTCGTGGCGCGCGTCCCGCCCGCTCAGAGGGAGAGCGACGCGCCCGCACGGTCATCCGACGCGCCATTATAGAGCACCGTGATCGTCAGCCCGGTGAGTAGCGGCGGCAAGGTCAGCCCCGGATCGGGGAACGCGGCGAGGCCGGCGATCCAGAGGACGCGCCCGCCCCAGGCGAGCAACGGCAACTCGTGCCGCACATAGCGCGGGATCCGCCGATCCGTGAACCAGTCCTGAAGCTTCTGGTGCCCCCCAGCGGGCAGGCGCAGCCAATCGCCCGGCTGCCACGTCCGCAGGATCGGCACGGTGTTTGCCAGATCATCGCCCGCAGCGGCCGCTTCACTGGCACATGCCCCTGCCCCGATCGCGTCTGCGCTTACCCTACCCTTTTCGCCTTCATCCCTTTCAGAAGAATCATACCTATCGGGGATATGTCGCGCTTCGATCGGGGCGGCAGCTCGCGCGATCAGCAGCGACCAGCCCGCGTCGAGCGGCACCGCGCCCGGCGTCAGCGCCGCCGTCCAGCCCGCCGCGACGGTCGGCAGCCCCAGACGCCGACGCAGCGACGCACCCAGGCCGTCGGTCGGGCCGAGCAGCGCGGTCGCCCGTTCCAGCAGCAGGGTCACCCCGCCCGGCAGCGCCCAGCGCCCACCGGTCCGCCCGGTCAGGATCGCCTCGCGCGCCGTCTCGGTCGGCGCGGCACCCGGTCCGGCCACGGCGGCGTCCCCGAGCACCATCCGCCAGCCGTGCCGCACGAGCCGCCGTTGCAGCGCCCGATGCTCGGCGCGGAAGCGCCCGCGATCGATCGCGACGAGCGCACCGTCCGGGGTCGCGCAACGCGCCCAGGCGTGCGCCGTCTCCGTCGCCAGCAGCGCCTCATCGTCGGCGAGGGTCGCCGCCGCGCGCGCGAGGATCGCCGGGGCGGCGGGGACGAGCGCCGTCAGCGCGGGGATGACCTCGTGACGGATGGCGTTGCGCCGCAGCGCGCGGTCGTCGTTGGAGGGATCATGGCTCGGATCGATGGCCCGGTGCCGACAATAGGCGACGATCGTCGCCCGCCGCACCGCCAGCAACGGACGCCAGAGCGCCGGGCGTTCCGCGCCCACAGCGAAGCGATCCAGCAGATCGCCGCCGCGCCGCACGGTCGGCATCCCGGTCAACCCGGCCAGTCCCGCGCCGCGCAGCAGATGCAGGAGCAGCGTCTCCGCCTGATCGTCGGCGTGGTGCCCCAACGCCACGACGCGCGCGCCGAGCGTCGCCGCCTCCGCCGCGAAGAGCCGGTAGCGCGCCCGGCGCGCCCCTTCTTCCAGGCCCAGCCCCGCGCCGCCGATCGCCCCCGGCGCGACCCGCCGCGCCGTCACCGGGATCGCCCACTCGCGGCAGAGCGCGACCACGCGAGCCGCCTCCGCCGCCGACTCCGGGCGCAGGCCGTGATCGACGTGGATCGCGTGGAGTTGCGCCCCGGTCTCCGCCGCCCAACGCTGTAGCGCGTGCAGCAACGCCAGCGAATCCGGCCCGCCGGATACCCCGACCAGGATCGGCGCGGCCAATTCCTCCGGGCGCAACGAAGCACCCGCCGCGCGCACGAAGGGGAGCAGATCGGGGATGTCGGCGGGATTAGTGGTGGAAGAGGTGGGCGCGCTCACGCGGCGACTCCTGCGTCGGGATCGGGCAAGCGGGGAGCCTGCGCGTCAACGAACGACGGCGACTTCGCCACGAGCACAGGGCCGAGATCGCGGCATCAGCATAGCGATCGTGGCAATGGCGAGCTGCGAGGCCGACACTGGTTCGGAGGGCAGAGCGCCTCGGGCACGGCACGCGCCCTACTCCCCCTCATCGTCGGGGTCGAGGAAGCTGATCTGCGCCGCCGCGCGTGCCACCGCCGAGGCGGCGTACGCCTTGCCGAGATGTTCATAGGCGCGGCGTGTCGCCACGCGACCGCGGGGGGTACGCTGCAAGAAGCCGAGTTGGATCAGGTACGGCTCGTAGACATCCATGATCGCATCGACTTCCTCGTTCGTCGCCGCCGCCAGCGTGGCGATCCCGACCGGCCCCCCCTCGAACTTGTCCACGATCGCCAGCAACACGCGGCGATCGGTCTCGTCGAGTCCGAGTTCATCGATCTCCAACCGTCGCAACGCCTCGCGCGCCACCGTGCCGTCGATCGTGCCATCGGCGCGCACCTGGGCGTAGTCGCGCACGCGCTTCAGCAGGCGATTCGCCACGCGCGGCGTGCCGCGCGCGCGCCGCGCCAGCTCGTGCGCCCCTTCTTCGTCGACCGGCACGCGCAGGATCACCGCCGAGCGGCGCATGATCTCCAACATCGCGCGCTCATCGTAGAAGTCGAGGCGGTGGATGATGCCGAAGCGATCGCGGAGCGGCGAGGTCAGCAGCGCCAGCCGGGTCGTCGCGCCCACCAGCGTGAAGCGCGGCAGGCTGATCCGCATCGAGCGCGCCGACGGCCCCTTGCCGATGATGATATCGACCGCGTAATCCTCCATCGCCGAGTAGAGGACTTCCTCCACCTGCCGGGCGAGGCGGTGGATCTCGTCGATGAAGAGGACATCGCCCGCTTTGAGGTTGGTGAGGAGGGAGACGAGATCGCCCGCGCGCTCGATCGCCGGGCCGGAGGTGATCCGCAGGCTGACGCCCATCTCGGTCGCCAGGATCTGCGCCAGGGTCGTCTTACCGAGACCGGGCGGGCCGTAGAGGAGGACGTGGTCGAGCGACTCGCCGCGCACCTTCGCCGCCTCGATCACGATCCGCAGGTTTTCCTTGACGCGGTCCTGGCCGATGTACTCATCGAGCTGACGCGGGCGCAGACTCGTCTCGAGCACGCGATCTTCCGAGCGCTCCGTGCTGCCGACCAATCGCTCCACCGCCCCTACCCCTGCCTATGGAACCGCTACCGGTCGAGTATACCACAGAGAAACGAACATTCGTTCTCAAAAATCGCTCGCCGGGTGTCGGAACACCCGCGAAAATGCCGGGCGCGACGCCCGTGCGCTCCGTTACTATGGTAGCAGGATCGGCGCGCATGCCGCGCGTCCGACACGACGAAAGAGGAGCATCATGCTGCCGCAGCACCCCTCCCCCGCACGGACGCGGGCTATCGCGCTCGCGCTCGCCGCCGCGCTGGTGATCGTCGCGGTGCTCTGGCGGGTAGGGCTACACGACACCATCATCTACGGCCTTGCGGGCGGGCTGGTCGCCTGCCTGGTCATCATCGGGCTCGATCGGCTGCACAGCGCCGAGCGTCGCCTGAGCGAACGCGACAACACGATGAACGAGCCGCCGTCGCACGAAGACGGGCGCTGATCGGCGGCGGCGGGATGGTCAACGCTTCGCGCGAGTTGTGCTCCTTCCCGATCGCCACCAATCTCGCGCGCCAATAGCGTTAGGGCTTACGCAGTTGAACGTGGATTCGAGCCGGAATCACGCCTGATTCGTGCTCAATTGCGTAGGCTCTAAGCATGATCCCGATACGTGGCACCGCGCGACGCTGTCAGGGATCGCCAGTCCCTCACTGGCGGGAATGACAGGGGGATCCCTGGCGTTCTGCCCAAAGTCAGACGCTCCCGCACGGCACGATACTTCGGGGTAGCGCGGGCGACCTTATCGTTCGCCCGGACGTAGCGGGACGGCAACATTTCAGCCAGGGAGGTCACCGATGTCCGTCGATCGTCTTCAGATTACCGTCATCATCGGCAGCGTCCGCGCGGGCCGCTTCGGTCCGACCGTGGCAACGTGGTTTGCCAGGCAAGTCGCCGCGCGCGACGACATGACCCTCGACTTGCTCGACCTCGCCGACTTCATGCATCCGGCTGACATGAGCGACGCCGAGGATGTGCGCGCCTTCGCGGCGCGGATCGGGGCGGCGGATGCGTTCGTCATCATTACCCCCGAATACAACCACAGCTACCCCGGCCCGCTGAAGACCGCGCTGGACAGCCTCAGCCAGGAGTGGCGCGGCAAGGTGGCCGGCTTCGTCTCCTACGGCGGGCTGTCCGGTGGCCTGCGCGCGGTGGAGGCGCTGCGGATCGTCTTCGCCGAACTCCACACCGCCACCATCCGCGAGACGGTCAGCTTTCATGGGGTGCGCGGGCAGTTCGACGCCGAGGGCAACCCGATCCATGCGGAGGCGGTCGACGCGGCGGCCACCGTCATGCTCAATCAGCTCGCGTGGTGGGCGCGCGCGCTGAAAGCGGCCCGCGCCAGCCAGCCATACGGCTCCTGACCCGCGACACACGCCCCGCGACGAGCGCCTGCCAACGGCCAGCTTGCCGCTCCGGTTTCGCAGGGAGCGGTCGCTGGTATTGGAATTGCGCCAGCGTCTACTGATGTGGCCGTCGCGGCCCCACCGCTACCGAGGAGGATTTCCCCATGAGCGAGCAAAACTTGCAGGGCGGCGCGGCACGCCACCCCGAGGACACTGAAGACCCGACCGGCGAGTTCATCCACGGCGAGGAGCGCGATGAGGGCGTCGGCGAGTTGACGCCCTTGCCGGACGACGCGGGAGGGGACACGCCGCCGGAGAGCGACGAACTCGCGGAGCTCGAAGAGTCGGTCGGGCGCACGCTCAGCGACGATCTGACCGACGAGGCGACGCGACTCAAGGGCGAAGAGAGCACCGGATTCGGGCGTCCGACGGGAACACCCTAAGCTCCTCCGCTATACTACGGGCCGGGCGTGTGCTAAGCGCGCCCGGCCCGTTTGTATTTGCGCGACGCGGCATCGCCAGTTTCGCGGCGAGCTGCGCGCCGCAGCGCCATTGAAGTTTAAGGATCGAGGTCGTCGCCGATGCTCCTGGCCGTCGCCATCGCGCCGCAGCGCACCACCCTCTACGGCAATCTCGCCCGCTTCCTCGCCGTGCCGGAATTGCTCGCCAGCCCGCTCGCGCCGCGCCTGCGCGACCACACGATCGAGCGCCTGGCGGGGCAGGAATTCCTCCTGCTCGATCTGGACGAGCCGACCGACGCCGACCTGGCGATCCTCTGGCGACTCGGCGCGGTCGCGGGCGTCTACGAATACTTCCCCACGCTCGCCGAGCAGGAAGGGCCGTTCCTGCGCCCGCTCGCGCCGCAGACGCCCACGTTCGTCTCGCCGGAGATCGCCGAGGCGCGGCGTTATCGGGGCAAGACCGGCGAGTTGTTCACCGCCGTCCTGCTCAACCTCGCCATCTTCGGCGGCGCATACGCCGAGGAAGCGACCGGACACCTGCGGATCCTCGATCCGCTCTCCGGCGGCGGCACGACCCTCTTCACCGCCCTGGTGCGCGGGTACGACGCCTATGGCATCGAGCGCGAGAAGGACGATTTCGACACGACCGACGCCTACGCGCAAGCGTTCCTGCGCGGCATCGGCGTCCCCTACAAGCGTGTCGAGGAGCGGGTGCGCGGCTCGGGCCGTCGCGCCATCCTCAACGTCGGCTGGCGCGAGGAGACTCGCCAGCTCGGCCTCGTCCTGGGCGACACGGTCGAGGCCCCCACCCTGCTCGCCGGGATACCGGGCGGCGCGCGTTTCCACGCGATCGTCAGCGATCTCCCCTACGGCATCCAGCATCAGGGACAGGTGACCACCTTCCTGGAGCGGGCCGTGCCCCGTTGGGCGCAGGTCCTCCTGCCGGGCGGCACGATGGCCCTCGCCTGGGAGGCGACCGCCCCCCGCCGCGACGAGGCGACCGCCATCGTGGAGCGTGTCCCCGGCCTGCGCGTCGTGACCACGCCGCCATACGACGCGCTCGCCCATCAGGTCGATCGCCAGATCAAGCGGCGCGACATCCTGGTGATCCGGCGCGCGGACTGAGCCACCGCGCGCGATTGTCCCCGGCCCGCGCCCATGCGACACTCCGTTACATCGGCTGCGACGCAACAGGAGGAGGGGTAGATGGGTGATCTGACACAGGCCAGCACCACGATCGCGACCTACAAGCGCGAGGTCGTCGCCTCGCGCGCGATCGTCGCCGCCAACCATCCGCTCGCCGCCGTCGCCGGGGCCGAGATCCTGGCGCTCGGCGGCAACGCGGTCGACGCCGCCGTCGCCACCCTCTTCGCCCTCTCCGTGGTCGAGCCGATGATGGTCTCGCCGTTCGGCGCGGGCTTCTTCGTCATCCGCGACGGACGCACCGGCGAGACGGTCACGATCGACAACTACGCGACCGTCCCCGCGCGCGCCACGCCGGACATGTTCACGCCGATCCCCGACAGCCTCGATTACGAGACGGTCGGGCAGGAGAACGACATCGGCTACCGCGCGGTCGCCGTCCCCGGCGCGCTGAAGGGCTGGGCGCACGCTGTCGCGCGCTACGGACGCCTGCCCTTCGCCCGCCTGCTGGAACCGGCGATCCGCCACGCGGCGGACGGTTTCCCCGCCAGCGCCTACCTCGTCCAGCTGATCGCGGACGGTCGGGCGGCGCTCTCCCGCTTCCCCGCCTCGGCGGCGGTCTTCCTACCGGGCGGCCAGGTTCCCGCGGTGGGCCAGCGGATCGTCCGCGTCGATTACGCGCGCACCCTGCGTCAGATCGCCGACGAAGGGCCGGAAACGCTCTACACCGGCGCGCTGGCGCGGACGATCGCGGACGACATGGTCGCCAACGGCGGGCTGATCGGGCGCGACGATCTAGCGAGCTACCGCGTCAGCGAGCGCGCGCCGGTCCGCTCGACCTATCGCGGGCACGAGATCCTCTCGATGGCCCCGCCCTCATCGGGCGGCACGCACATCGCGCAGATCCTCAATCTGCTCGAAGGGTTCGACGTGGGGCGCGGCGACCTCCGATTCGGCTCGCCGGGCTATCAGCACCTCTTCGCGGAGGCGCTGAAGATCGCCTTCGCCGATCGCCGCCGCTACATGGGCGATCCCGAGACGACCGCCGTCCCGGTGGATTGGCTGACCTCCAAAGCGTATGCCGACGAGCGCCGCGCGGGGATCGACCTCGCGCGGGCGCGCGACCACGCGGCGGGCGAAGGGGCGGAGGTGGCGCGCTTCCTCGGCGGCGAGGGGGCGAACACGACCCACCTCACGCTGATCGATGACGAGGGGACGATCGTCAGCACCACCCAGACGCTCAACAGCGCCTTCGGCTCGAAGGTTACCTGCCCCGGCACGGGGATGCTGCTCGACAACTGCATGGTGCTGATGGACCCGGTGCCGGGTCGCGCGAACTCGATCGCGGGCGGCAAGCGGATCCTCTCCTCGATGTCGCCGACGATCGTCCTGCGGGACAGCGCACCGTTCATGGCGCTCGGCACGCCGGGCGGCAAGCGGATCTTCGCGGCGGTCGCGCAGGGGATCATCAACGTGATCGACCACGGCATGACCCTGCAAGAGGCGGTCGAAGCCCCGCGCTGCTGGACGCAAGGGGCCGACCTCGAACTCGAAGCGGACTTCCCCGACCTGGACCGACTGCGCGCGGCGCTGACGGCGCGCGGCCACCGCGTCACGATCGTCGAAAAAGTGGCGGGCGGCATGAACGGCGTGCAGGTCACGCCCGATGGCCTCCTCCACGGCGCGGCCTGCTGGCGCGCGGACGGCGTGCCACTCGGCATCAGCGGCGGCACCGCACGCCCGGCAAAGACGAGCGGAGTACCGGGGTGATCGCCATCGCGCTATGGTGACGCGCTCGCCTACCATACTTTCAGATGATCTACTGAAAAACCCTACCAGAGACAAATCGCGACAAAGTCCTGGGCGTCACTTCTGTAAGGGGCACCGTCATTCAGGGTCTGTAGCAGGGAGAGAACGCAAAGGCTGATATTCGAGGCGGCGCAGCGAGAGGGAATCACCGAATCCGAAGCATTGCCGCGCGTCATCACGGAGTATGTCGCCGTCTATCGTCAGTACACCAGAGCCTACCGCCAATCAACTTACTGTTCTGAGCCATGAGGGTTTAGAAACTGAGCTACGAGAAATCAAACGAACGTGGAGAGGAAAGCCAACGCTTGCGCTTTGACGCGGAAATTGCCATCAACTCTATCGCCATTAGTGAAGCGTACCTGTATCTCGTATTTCGTAAACGGCATTTCAAGTGATGCTGCTGGCGAACCTCACCTGAGCGGGGCGGCGTGTGCACGATGGTAGGATAGTAGCCCGCCGGGAGCGGTGGGCTGTGCCGACGGGTCGTTGAAGGAGGTCGCCGATGTCGCTGCGCGCGCCGATCGTGTATTGCCTGCCGGAGGACACCGCGCGCGTGGCGCGCGCCGCGTTCCCGA